>OBLG01000027.1_pt1 | contig 192332 bp, 171 predicted proteins | sample 1517451 | NCBI WGS metagenome assembly OBLG01 (sample SAMN04571694, study PRJEB22368) | human gut metagenome | biome: human gut; material: stool | host: Homo sapiens | place: Luxembourg | collected 2012-06-29
AGAAGGCGGAATATTACCACTTTCGTGGTTTATCTTCTTAATCTCATTTATTAAATTTATCATCTCTTCATATGTGTCATAGTTTTTTCTATAAAGAATTATTCCTCCAACTTTATATTCTTCAATCATTCTCTTTGTTTCATTTGTTATTTCTTTTCCCTGTATTTTTATAATCAACATTTGACCGATTTTTTCTCTTAATGTTAAATTTTTCATACTATCATCTCTTTTCTAATAAATTGTTCCTATATTGCATATATTATATCATCTGGAGGTAATTTATGAAATACTTTTACAATTTTTTAATTGGTATATTGATGGGATTTGGTGCTATTCTGCCTGGTGTCAGCAGTGGAGTATTTTGCGTTATATTTGGCATTTATGAAAAACTTGTTAATAGCATAATACATTTTTTTAAGGATTTTAAGACAAATTTTCTTTTCTTATTTCCAATTGGACTCGGCGGAATAGTTGGCGTAGTATTGTTTGGAAATGTTATAAAATACTTCTTTTCCTTATATAAATTTCAATCTTGCTATGCTTTTATTGGGCTCATTTTAGGAACCATTCCATCTCTTTTCAAACAAGCTTCTACTAATAAATATGTTGAAATAAAAAATATAATTCCAATGATTATTTCTTTTTTATTTGGAATTGCTCTAATATTTATAGAAAAATCTTTAAGTTTAGGCACTACAAATTCCGCTTCGTCAAGTTATTTATATTTAATACTTTCTGGTTTTTTAATGTCTGTTGGAATTGTAGTACCAGGAATTAGCAATACTGTAATTTTAATGTGTTTAGGAGTTTACACAACATACATAGATGCAATTGCAACAATCAATTTCCACATTTTAGTTCCAATGGGAATCGGGCTTTTCTTTGGTTGTTTACTGTGGATACGAATTATAAAATATTTATTTGATAAATATCATCAGGCAACTTCATTATGTATTATCGGATTCACTCTCGGTTCTGTTTTCGTGCTATTTCCAGGTTTTGCGCATGGCATTGTTGGATTAATTTGCTATCCTATATTTTTTGTTAGTTTAATATTATCATATAAATTAGCTAATTTAGAAAATACAGTAAGTACTTAAACTATAAAAAGGCATAAAACATTAAAATTTTATGCCTTTTTTATTATTTTTTTCTTCTTAATATCCACCCTTTTTTCACTTCAAAAGGAATTTCTAATATTACTGTCTGTCCCTGTTTTCCTGGATTTACTGTGCTTATCTCTTCGCCAGTTTCACTATCATATAATTTTTCTATTGTAAATGCCTGTGGTTTTATTTCATTTGGAATTATCAATTCCAATGTGTCACCAATACTTAATTTATTCTTTATTTCTATTAATACACTTGAATTTGCTGATTTATCTTCAAGAATTTTTCCTCCAAATTCATAATCTGGATTGTATTGTTTTCCTTCGTATTCTTGGAAATCTTTATTATTTCTGTCATTAAAATAGAAAGTTGTAAGTCCTCTAGTCTTTACTTTTTCAAGTTCTTTCAAATATTTTGTATAGTCATATCCTTCTGGATTTGCCATGTAATCGTCTATTGCGTTTCTATATACATTTACAACAGATGCTAAATAATATTCTGTTTTAAGTCTTCCTTCAATTTTTAGGCTATCAACACCCATTTCTATTATTTGTGGAATCTCCTTTATCAAACACAAATCTTTTGATGATAATATGTATGTTCCATTTTCATCTGTTTCAACTGGCATTAGATTTCCCGGTTTATTCTTTTCTTCTAAATACATATTATATGCCCATCTACAGCTTTGTGAACAATCACCTAAGTTTGCTGACCTGCAAGATAAATATTCGCTTAAGAAACATCTTCCAGAATATGCCCAGCACAAAGCGCCGTGTATAAACATTTCAACTTCTAAATCTTCTGGCTTATTCTTCATTATCTCTTGAATTTGGTCTTTGCTTGTTTCTCTGCCTAGAATTACTCTTTTAGCTCCATTATCATACCAAAACTTTGCAGCATGATAGCTTACAACATTTGCCTGAGTACTTACATGTATTTCTATGTTTGGAGCAATCTCTCTAATCTTTTGAATAACTCCACCGTCAGAAGCAATTATTGCATCAACATGTACTTCATCTAGCATTTTTACCTGCTTTTCAATTTCTTCATAATTTGTGTCCCATGCATAAATATTTAGTGCTGCATACACTTTTTTTCCAATGCTGTGTGCATATTTTATTGTTTTTTCCAAGTCGTTATCGTCAACTTCTGCTCTACTTCTAAGTGAAAGTGAAGCAGTTCCGCAATATACAGCATCGGCTCCATACATAAATGCAACCTTAGCTTTTTCAAAAGACCCTGCTGGGGCCAATAATTCTGGTTTTTTCATTTCATAATCTCCTATTATTATTTCTTTATTCTATCATACTTGAGCTGTAACTATTTTTTAATTCTTTTCTTTGTAATTGCCAGTCCATCTCCAACTTTCAATATTTCAGTTTCAAGTTCTGGATTTTCAGTAGTTTCCTTAATATACTGTCTTAAATGAGTAACAGCTGTACGTTGTTTGTGCTTATTGTAATCACTCATTACATAACCTTTATACAAAACGTTATCTGCAAAAATAATTCCATCATCTTTTAACATTCTCAATGCATGCTCCAAGAAAAATGGATATTTTCCCTTAGCAGCATCTATAAAAACAACATCATATTTATCATTCATAGTTGGGAGAATTTCGACAGCGTCTCCTTCATAGATGTTTATCTTTTCTTCTACTCCAACCTTTTTTATATTCTCTTTAGCTTCTGCAATTCTTTCTTCATCTCTTTCAATAGTGTCAATCTTTCCACCATCTTTTAAATATTCAGAAAAACACATTGCAGAATAACCAACAGCTGTGCCAATTTCAAGTATTTTTTCTGGTCTCTTCTCTGTTAAATATTTATCTATAACTTCTAATGTGTCATCCATTATTATTGGAATATGTCTTTCAAGTGCATATTCTTTTATTTTTAGTAGTTCAACTTTGTTCATTTTACTTTTCCCTCTTATATATTATCTCAATTCTTATAAACTCGATATTAATTATAACACTAAAAGCACCATTTTAGCAAGTTTTATAAAAAAATCAAACTTTTATGTAAATTTATACAATTTTGCACGCCTCTACTTAGATTATTCCTATTTCTTCCCATTTTCTAATTTTCGAATCTTAAATCCTTATAGTCATGTATATCAAATCCGTATTTTTTATAAATTTCACTTACTTTATCTAAAGATAATTTATTCTTATCAATTTCTAATTTTTCAATCATTTCTTCTACTTGCTCTTTACTTTTCCCTTCAATTTCAAGATAAGTTGGAATCATAGGCCATGAATCAATATCAAACTCTATATTTCCTAATCTATATATAGTTCTTTTGTTTTCTTGGTACATACTATGTTCATACCCTAACATATTCAATATTTCATCGGTTTTTTCAAAATCTGACACTTCCACTTCTAATTCCTTTACACTACCTATTTCTTTTTTAGCAGATTTTTCCTTAATTGTTAATGTCGTTTTAGTTCCATTTGTCCTTAATCTAATAAATCGGCCTCTATATTCTTCGTGAAAATTATATAAATTTCTTTTCTGAAAAAATTCGCCCTCTTTTACAGCTCCAATCTCTAATAATTTTTTTTCAATTTTCATAACATCTATATCTAATACTGTTATTTCATATTCATTTTCCATTCTTACTTTTTCCCCTTTATAATATAAAGCTGAACCCTTTGCAAATTTAGCAAAAACAGGCATTCTGTAGATGCCTGTTTTTTTGCAATAAAGTTTCTATATTTTCCAAAAGAATCAATCTTTCTATCTTCTTGCAGCTTTTTCTCTGTCTTTGTTGTTTAATATTACTTTTCTTAGTCTAATATTTTTTGGTGTTACTTCAACAAGTTCGTCTTCCGCAATAAATTCTATTGCTTTTTCTAGTGATAATTGAATTGGTGGAACCAATCTTAATGCATCATCAGATCCTGAAGCTCTTGTGTTTGTAAGGTGTTTTTCTTTACAAACGTTTATAGAAATATCTTCATTTCTAGAGTTTATACCAACTATCATTCCTTCATAAACTTCTACACCAGCTCCTATGAATAATTCTCCTCTTAATTGAGCATTGTACAATCCATAAGTGATTGATGTTCCTTGTTCGAATGCAACTAAAACTCCTCTTGTTCTTGCTTGAATGTCTCCCTTGTATGGTTCATAGCAATCGAATATTGAGTTCATTGTTCCAGTTCCCTTTGTATCTGTTAAGAATTCTGTTCTATAACCAATTAATCCACGTGCTGGAATCTTGAATTCTATTTTTGTATGTCCGGCTTCAGCTGGTTCCATGTTCTTCATTTCAGCTTTACGTCTTCCTAATTTTTCTATAACTGTTCCAATTGCATCATCTGGTACATTTACAACTAAGTCTTCTATTGGCTCACATTTTACACCATCAATCTCTTTGTAAATAACCTTTGGACGAGATACTAGAAGTTCGTATCCTTCTCTTCTCATTTCTTCTATTAATACAGATAAGTGTAATTCACCACGTCCGCATACTTCGAAACTATCTGGAGAAGCAGTTTCCTTAACACGTAAACTTACATTTCTTTCTAGCTCTTTGAATAATCTGTCTCTGATGTGTCTTGATGTAACAAATTCTCCTTCTTGTCCTGCAAAAGGTCCGTTGTTTACACTAAATGTCATAGAAACTGTTGGTTCATCTATGTTTACAAATGGTATTTTTTCTGGGTTTGCTAAATCACAAATTGTATCTCCGATGCTGATATCTGGAATACCTGATATAGCAACTATATCACCGGCGTCAACTTCATCAACTTCAACTCTTTTTAATCCCATGTATGTGAACAATTTAGCAATTTTTCCTTGTGTATTTTTTTCTTGTTTACAAATTGAAACTGGCATTCCATTCTTTATTTTACCACGTTCGATTCTTCCTATTGCAATTCTTCCTAAATAATCATCATAATCTATGTTAGATACTAACATTTGCATTGTTCCATCCATATCACATGTTGGAGGTTCAATCTTATCAATTATTGTATCGAATATGCAAGTAATGTTATCAGAATCATCTGATAAGTTCATTTTTGCAATTCCATTTTTAGCTGATGCATAAATAACTGGGAAATCTAATTGTTCATCAGAAGCATTTAATTCTATGAATAATTCAATAACCTTGTCTAATGCTTTTTCAGGTTCTGCACCTGGTCTATCTATTTTGTTTATTACAACTATTGGTTTTAGGTTAAGTGCTAAAGCTTTCTTTAAAACTTCTCTTGTTTGAGGCATTGGGCCTTCAAAAGCATCTACCAATAATAAAACACCATCAACAGTTTTTAATACACGCTCAACTTCTCCACCGAAATCAGCATGTCCAGGAGTATCAACTATATTAATTTTTACTCCATTATACATAACAGATGTATTTTTAGAAAGAATTGTAATTCCTCTTTCCTTTTCAATATCTCCAGAATCCATTACTCTTTCTGCTACTTGTTCATTCTCTCTGAAAACATGGCTCTGTCTTAAAAGTGCATCAACCAATGTAGTTTTACCATGGTCAACGTGTGCAATTATTGCAATATTTCTAATATTTTTGTTATTCATTTTTCCCCCTCTTCGCCCAATGGGGACGTCCCTTTTTGGGCGATTTTAATTTAATTATTTTAATCTTACTATTTTAATTATCTCTCATAAAATATAATTTTATAAATTTGATTTAACTTATAAATAATATACAAAATTCATCTTTTTACATGCTTTTACCTTGCCATATATCTCTAGCAATATCCAAGGTTTTCGCCCAAAAAGGTGCGTCCCCTCTGGGCGAAATTTTATTATGCATTCTCTTTATATTCTTGTGATGTTCCTTCTAATTCTCTTATCGATAGTTCTATTTTTTTGTTTTCAAAATCTATGTTTATTATTTTTGCATTTACTTTTTGTCCAACTTGAAGCTCTTCTTCAGGCTTTGCTATTTTTCTTTCACAGATTTGTGAAATATGAATTAGTCCCTCTATTCCTTTTTCTAATTCTGCAAATGCTCCAAAAGGCATTATTTTAGAAATTTTTACTTTTACCACATCTCCAACATGGTATTTTTCTTCTACTTTATTCCAAGGATTTGGACCTTTTTTCTCATAAGATAATTTGAATCTCTTATTTTCTTTATCAAGCTCTTTTACACTTACTTCAATGCTTTGTCCAACTTCCAATATATCTCTTGGGTTTTGATTTCTTCCCCAAGTCATTTCCGATATATGTAACAAACCTTGTGCACCACCAATATCAACAAATGCTCCATAATCGCTTATTGCTGTTACAGTACCTGTATATTTCTTTCCAACTTCAATGTTGTTCCAAAATTCTTCTTCTTTTGCTTTCTTTTCTTCCTCAACTAAATCTTTTACAGAACCGATAATTTTCTTTGCTCTTTCATCGTTTTCTATAACTCTAAATCTAATTGTTTTTCCTTTATAAGAGCTTACATCTTCGTCTCTTCCAACTTCTGATAATGAAATTGGTATAAATACTCTAATTAAATTCTTGTATAATACGACTAATCCATTTTTATTAGTCTGCTTAACTTCTTCTTCAAATACTTCTTTGTTGTCTACTTTTTCTTTGAATTCTTTTCTTATTTCTTTTATTTTTGCGTGTTTACAAGACATTAATACATTGCCTTGTCCGTCATTTAATTTCAATACATCTGCTTTTATCTTATCTCCAACCTTATATTCATCAGCTGGTTCTAGTCCTTTTTCACTAAAATATTCGTTTCTCGGTATAATTCCATCTGCTTTATAACCGATATCTACAAATATTTCGCCTTTTCCATTAATTTCAACTATTGTACCTGTTATAGTACTTCCAACTTTTACTTTCTTAAAAGTTTGATTTATTATATCTTCAAATGTTAAATTATCTTCAAATTTTTCCATAAAAATCCTTCATTTCTATATAGTTTTGAGTCTATTTTGACTGTGATTTCTCGAAGTTTTAGTATTTTTATAACAATTTCAAAACTGAAATGCTATAAAACAATAACTTTTTCGCCCAAAAAGGGACGTCCCTATTGGGCGATTTTCTGTTGTCAATTATACATTATTTTGCTTGATTTGTCAACATAATTATGCTGTCCATAATTTCTTTTGTTGCCTTTTCTATATCTTCTTTTTCTGGATTTTTTGGTTCGTAATTTGTATAATCTAGTGGTTTGCCATAGTTTAATTTTACCTTAGTAAATGGTTTGAATGTTCCTTGTATTCCAACTGGTACTACTTTTATTTTTGTTTTTAAAGCCATATATGCTGCTCCATTTTGTACTTTTGCACCTTTTGCTAAGCCTTTTCTTGTTCCTTCCGGAAATAAACCTAGTGCTTCACCGTTTTTTAATGCAGTAAGGTTCATTTTCATTGCCTCTATATCTCTCATTCCTCTCTTTACAGGAATTACATCAAATACATGTGCAAACCAGTTTAGAAATTTGTTGTGAAATAATTCTTCTTTAGCAATAAATCTTATTCTTCTCTTGCTTGCAGTTACTAAACCTATTGCATCCCAGGTATTTAAGTGATTAGCACAAACAATTACAGGTCCCTCCATAGGAAGGTTTTCTTCATTTATTTTTTCTATTCTAAACACAACCTTATAAAAAGCATGTAAAATTGCTTTTATAGTCGCTCTTTCTATTTTCTTCCATGTTGTTTCTGGTCTTACCCAATATATTTTTTCTTGTTCTTTTTTTTCCTTTAATTTTTTATCTATTACATTGCTTATGGCTTTTTCTACTTCTTTTATAGTCATTTCTGAGCCATCTATAACCACTGCATCTTCTGCCACTTTTAAGGCTCCCATCTCTTTTTCCATGTCATTTTTATCGCGTTTCTTTATGTTTTCTAAAACCTCTTCATATGACATTTCGATGCCTTTTTCTTCGTTTTGTTTAACTCTTCTTTTAGCTCTTACTTCTACATTTGCGTCAAGATATATTTTAACGTCTGCATTTGGAAATATTACAGTTCCAATGTCTCTTCCTTCCATTATTACATCTTTTCCTTGAGCCATTTTTCTCTGAAGTCCGCCCATCGCAAGTCTTACTTGCTTTATACTTGAAACAGGTGATACATTTGCAGATACTTCCTTGCTTCTTATTTTATCAGTTACATCTTGACCATTCAAAAATACTTTTTGTTTTCCTTTTTCAGTACTTAATTCTATTTGAATGCTCTTTAACATTTCTGCAATTTTTTCTTCTTCATCCATTCCAATATTTTGGTTCATCATTTCTAGTGTAACACATCTATAAGTTGCACCAGTATCTATATTTACTAGATTATATTTTTTTGACAATCTGCTTGCCATAGTTCCTTTGCCTGTTCCTGCAGGTCCATCTATTGCTACTATAAAAGACATTTTCTTCTCCGTCCCCAAAATGTACTTTCCATACACTTTGCATATTTTTTATTCTTCATTCATATGAATTCCCTTTGCAACTAAATCAATTTTTATTATATTCATCGCAGTTTGTTTTTCTATTTCTTTTTTTATCCTTGCTTTATAATTCTGTAATACCTCTATAATATTATTTCCATAATTTATAATTACCTCTAAGTATATTGATATTCCATCTCCATAGTTTTGAGTCCTTATTCTGGAAACATCATATATTTCTGGCATTTTCTTGGCTACTCTTTCGGCAATTTGTCTAAACACACTGTCCGATATAGTAAATTTTCCAAGATAACTAAAAGTAGGCCTTATTATTGATTTTTCTGATATATAAGGTGTTCCACCTTTTGATTTAAATATTTGTAGTGGATCTAGAATATATCCAGAAAAATCCTTTTTTATTTCAAATGTTGGTACTGGTATTACGTGTTTTCCTTGTGTAACACGTATATTACGAGCCTTTTCCATCTCTTCTTCTGTTGCAACTTCGTTTATATAAATTGTTTTCTCAAGAGGTGGTAAATCCAAGCTTTCTATTATTTTCTGTATCATTTTGTCTGATGTTCCCAAAATCAATAAACTATCTGGTTTGTATTTTTTGAAAGCTTTCTTCATATCAGCTTGTTCTTTTTCTTCTATAAAAAGTGCATGTTTTACAGTCTCTATTTTAGTTGGAGCCTTTTTTGCTGATGTACCTGCTAATACTTCATTTTCATTTATTAACAGACCATCATCTATTATGTAATGAATGTTATTTTCTCTTGCAACTAATTGTGCTCTGTAACTCTTGCCAGTTCCAGATGGTCCAACAAAAGCCAATACTCTCATTTTCTGTTTTTCCACTTTTATCTACCACACCTTTCTTTTTAATTTATTTTACATACATTAAGATTTATATAATTTTACTTTATTTTTCACTTCACAAATTTGATAAATTCAATTTAATAATAACATTTACACATGGAAAACAATATTTAAAAGGCAAGGTCACATACGTGGTGTATGTAACCGTGTTTTAAATATTATTTATCACTGCAAAAAGTCTAATTATTTTTCGATTAGTTCAAAAGTATATCTATAATCCTTATACTTATTTATAAATTGCTTTTCTTCAAGCTTCTTCACATCATATTTTTCTGCTATTTCATCACATAACTGATGCGTATTTTCATTTTCTACAATCCAAATTCTTCCCGTATAATTATCTAAAATTTTTGATAAATCTTCTTCTATTACCATATATGGTGCAAAAGCTTTGTATGCATCATGTACTCCCCAATGTTCTTTATTGTAGAAATATGATGTATTATCATGGTTTTGTGACACTTCTGTTGTTATAACAGCTCCATTTATAGCTCCAGAGTATATAATTATATCTCCATCTTCAATGTTTTCATCTAAGTATGTCTTAAAATCTCTATTATTTTCAGCATAGTTTTCTCTTATAGTTTTACAGTTACTAAATGCTGACAAGGTCAATATTATAAGGCATATTGTAATCATACGTACCTTGTTTGTATCTTTTGCCATAAAATATGCAATAGAAAACATGAATGCACCATTCAATATTAATAAATATCTACTTAGTAAAATTACACTATGTAACATGGCACAAATTACTAGCACTAGAAGAATTATTCCTATATAGATGATGAATCCCCAAGTACCAGGTTTTCTTTCTTTTTTTGGCGTGCTTGCTACCATATAAATTAAATATGCATAAAATGCTGTTGATAGTATTATTGGCTGGAATGCCAAATTTCCTTTATATTGAACTGTTAATATTTCATATATTGAACCTGGAAAAGTTAATGTAATCCAGAAACTTGTTCCTTTTAAATGGCTTGCAAACACTATAAGCCATGGCAAATATGCTACAACTTGTAGCACTGCCGTTATTGTAAATTTTATTAAATCTTGTTTTCTTTCTTTTCTATTCTTGATTAGATATATGAATAAAGCCAAGTTTATAACGCCTGCTAATAGTACTCCATAATAATGAGTGTATGCTAAAGTCAAGCTACTTAGTCCGAAAAATACATATGTTAATTTATGAATGTCTTTCTTATAAATTCTATAAGCATATATACACATAATAGTTCCCAAAAGCATTCCTAAAGAATACATTCTTATTTCTCCTGCATATTGCGCAGATACAGGTAACATTAGTGTTAAGAAAGAAAACCAAAAACCAACTTTTTCTCCGAAGTCTTTACGAATGTGTGTATATCCAAGTATTGCAGTTAATGCAATCGTGATTGCTGAAAACAATCTATAAACAATAATATTCTCTCCAAATATTAAATTTAAAATATGCAAACAGAAATAATAAAATGGTGGATGTACATCATAACTTGTTATATTCCATATTTCTGAAAAAGAATGCCTTACAATTCCTATTGTGTAACTCTCATCAAACCACATATTCGTGTGAAATATTGATAGACTCATGAATATTATTCCTAATATAATTACAGCTATATGAATGTATTTTGGTTTAAAAATTTTTTGTATTTTCTCCATTTTACCCGTATTCCCCTTCAAAACAAATTTATTTAAAACAATTGACATATTTATTCTACTTGATGTATAATAAACGTAGAAAGTAAGCAATTACAGAAATGTAGTTGCCAAATATATTGCAAACTGCACACTGCTCTATAATCGAAATATAAAAAGCAATGTGTAATTTTTTTTATTTGCTTATTTTCCATATAATTTTACATTATTTTTATAGAAAAGTCTATATATTTTCATAAATATTCCAAAATTAAAGAGATGCTTTATTTGCACCTCTTTTTACTGTTATGCTACATCTTTTATTTTTATATCTCTTACGTGGTCTATCTTTTCCCACTTTGTATCACGTATGAATAAGCATTTAAAGTTTATTAATAACCATGAACCCAAGAATAATGGATAAAAAGCAAGTCCTTTTAACATTGGTCTTATTGGTTTTCTTTCAATTATCATTATTACTATTCCAACAAATATTGGCAAGAAAAATGTTGGTAATATATATCTTAAGCAGTTTATTAATAAATCCATTGGTGTCATTCCACCAAATATGAACATTACAAAGTTTATTAACAATAACACAATAGTCATTATAAACATTGGAATACTTCCCATCATGTATAAAAGGCCATCAAAATTCATCAATGTTTTATTTTTCTTTACAGCTCCAGCTAATGGTTTTGTGTATTCTTGTAAACATTGAATATGTCCTATTGTCCATCTTGATCTTTGTGACCATGATTGTTTAAATCCTACTGGTTGTTCATCATATACTATGGCATCTGTTGCCCAGCCAACTCTTTTACCTTGTATTATACGTTTCAAAGAGAATTCTATATCCTCTGTTAGAGTGTCTGTGTTCCAACCTGTTGGTTTTATTATATCAAATTTAACCATAAATCCAGTTCCATTCAAAAGAGCTGATAATCCCAAATTGTATCTAGCTAAATGATAGAATCTGTGCATTGTCCAATAGAATATTGCATATCCTGCAGAAACCCAGCTATCTGTTGGATTTTTTATATCTCTATAACCTTGAACAACTTCTTCACCTTGGCAAAGTTTTTTGTTCATTGCAGTAAAGAATCCCTTATCTACAATGTTATCTGCATCAAATACGCAGAATGCATCATAATCTGCATTTTCTTCTATTTTTTGTTTTAAAAACCATTGAAGAGCAGCCCCTTTTGTTCTTTTTTTAGGGTCATCTTCTTTTCTCTCTAAAACAATTGCTCCTGCTTCTTTTGCAATCTTAACCGTATTATCCGTACAATTATCTGCAATTACATAAATATCTATTAAATTGGCAGGATAATCTTGTTTTTTCAAGCTTTCTATTAGGTTTCCTATAACATTTTCCTCATTATGAGCTGGCAAAATCGCCATAAACTTATGGTCCTTTTCCTCAACCAATGGTTTATCTTTTAATTTTACAAGTGAACATAAACTTACTATCAACTGATATACCCAATATATAGTTAAAATCCAAACCATTGCTTGTTGTATTATATATAAATACTTCATTTTATCAATCCTTCAATTATTATAATGTTGGGGAATTTTCGTTCCCCACATCTATATTATACTACTTATTCATATATTTGCAACTATTGTCGAATTTTGATATTTATTGCTACTTTTACGTGTTGCATTTATTATTCTTCTACGTGTTCTTCTTTGTTTTCTTTATTTTCTTCTAAGTCTTTCATTGTTAAGTTAATTCTGTCTTGATTGTCTATTTCATAAACTTTTACTTTAATTTCATCGCCTACTGCTAAAACATCTTCAACTTTTTCAACTCTCTTGTTTGATATTTTAGAAATATGAAGTAATCCTTCTCTTCCTCCACCAATATCAACAAAAGCTCCAAAGTTCATTATTCTTGTAACTTTTCCGTCATAAACTTTTCCAACTTCGATATCTTTTGCAATATCTTCAATCATTTTCAAAGCTTTCTTTCCGTTTTCAGCATCGTCTGTGTAAATGCAAACTCTTCCGTCTTCTTCGATGTCTACTTTAACACCTGTTGCATCTATAATTTTGTTTATCATTTTTCCACCAGGTCCGATTACATCTTTAATCTTGTCTACATTGATTGTTGTTGTAATTATTCTTGGTGCATATTTAGATAATTCAGCTCTTGGCTCTGCTATTTGTGGTTTCATTATTTCGTCTAATATATAATCACGAGCAACTTTTGTTCTTTCGAAAGCTTCTTTGATTATATCATATGTTAGTCCATCGTTTTTAATGTCAACTTGGATAGCTGTTATACCATCTTTTGTTCCACCAACTTTGAAGTCCATGTCTCCGAAGAAATCTTCTATTCCTTGAATATCTGTAAGCATTACATATTCATTTGGATTTTCTTTTGATGTAACAAGTCCTGTTGATATTCCTGCTACTGGTTTCTTTATTGGAACACCTGCATCCATAAGTGCTAGAGTGCTTCCGCAAATACTTGCTTGTGATGTTGAACCATTTGAAGATAATACTTCTGATACAACTCTTATTGTATAAGGAAATTCATCTTCTGATGGAATTACTGGAACTAGAGCTTTTTCAGCTAATGCACCGTGTCCAATTTCTCTTCTTCCTGGTCCACGTGATGGTCTTGCTTCACCAACTGAGTAAGATGGGAAGTTGTATTGATGCATGTATCTCTTAGATTCTTCTTCGTCTAATCCATCTAATTCTTGTTCTTCAGATTTTGTTCCAAGTGTTACTACTGATAATACTTGTGTTTGACCTCTTGTAAATATTGCGCTTCCGTGTACTCTTGGTAAAACTCCAACTTCACAAGATAGTGGTCTTATTTCATCTATTCTTCTTCCATCTGGACGTTTGTGCTCTTTGAAAATCATCTCTCTTACACATTCTTTTTCTAGGTCGTGTATGCTATTTGCAATTTCTGTACTCTTTGCTTCTGTCTCTTCTTCTCCATATTTTTCGACAAAATATGCTTGAATATCTTCTGCTAATTTATCCATGTTAGCATCTCTAACTTCTTTATCCACAGCTTGTACATCTTGATACATTCTCTCTTTGAAGTTTTCTTTGATTTCAGCATATACATCTTTGTCTGTTGCAAAAGAAACATATTCAAATTTTGGCTTTCCAACTTCTTCTTTTATTCCTTCTATGAATTTGCAAAGCTTTTTAATTTCTTCATGTCCGGCTTTTATACAATCAAGCATTGTGTCATTTGGTATTTCATCTGCTCCTGCTTCAATCATTGTAACTTTTTCCATAGTTCCAGCAACAGTTAATTTTAATCTGCTATGCTCTCTTTGAGCAACTGTTGGGTTTATAACAATTTGTCCATCAACATATCCAACATTTACAGCTGCTGTTGGTCCGCCAAATGGAATATCTGAAATTGATAGTGCAACAGATGCACCAATCATAGCACAAACTTCTGGGCTGTTGTCTTGTTCAACAGATAAAACTGTTGCAACAACACATACATCATTTCTAAAATCCTTTGGGAATAAAGGTCTGATAGGTCTATCTATAGCTCTTGATGTTAAAATAGCCTTGTCAGCTGGCTTTCCTTCTCTTTTTTGGAAGCTTCCTGGAATTTTTCCAACTGCATATAGTTTCTCTTCGTAATCAACTGATAGTGGGAAGAAATCAATTCCTTCTCTTGGCTCTTTAGATGCTGTAACGTTTACCATTACAACTGTGTCTCCATAGTGAATTATTGCATCACCATTTGCAAGTTCAGCAACTCTTCCTGTTTCAACTGTTAGCTTTCTTCCGGCTAACTCTGTTTCAAATTTTCTGTACATAATATCTCTCCTTTTAATTTATTTATAAGCAATACTTGTACTTAGATTGTAACCTCTATAAAATGTTATTTTTTATTTGCTATATGTTTTATTATTTTTTTAATTTTTTTGTCCTTGCTTTCGAAACTTTCAATTTTAAAATGTTAAATATATGAAAGTTTCTCTAAGCGCGCTTCGCTTGACCGCTGCGCGGACCTTCAAAAATTTTTAAAAATAATAAAACATATAGCACCAATATTAATAGTATAGCATTTTATACAAGCTACCTCTAATTTTACAAGTATAGTTATACAACTTTAATGTGACTTTAAAATGAATTTTTTATTATTTTATGCTTTTTTACATTAAAATAACAAAAATTTTTTCTGTAAATTTGTAAAAATGGGCGCTTTATCTTTTGTAAAACGCCCTATGTCTTTATTATTTTCTTAATCCTAATTTTTCTACGATGTCTCTGTATCTTTGAACATCTTCTTTTGCTAAATAGTTTAATAAGCTTCTTCTAGCTCCAACCATTTGTAATAATCCTCTTCTTGAGTGATTATCTTTTTGATGTGTTTTTAAATGTTCTGTTAAATTATTGATTCTTTCTGTTAAAAGAGCTATTTGAACTTCTGGAGAACCAGTATCCTTTTCATCTCTTCTGTAAGTAGCAATAATTTCTTGTTTTCTTTCCTTTGTCATTTTCATTTCCTCCTAATTTTTATTTGCCTTATTCTTAGATTTAGTGGAGTTTTTTCCTAAAACCATGAGTAAGGTATGTTTTACGGTATCTATAATACCACAGATTGATAGAAAAAACAATAGTTTTGGTTTAAAACAGTCAAATTTTATTATTTTATTTTGCTATTATTATTTACATTTTCTATTTCAAAAGCCAATTTGCTATGTCATATATTTGAACTCCCTCATATTGATAATCATTATGTCTAGTTCTTGCAATTAATATTTTCGGATATGCATCTTTTATTTTTAATAAAGGTCTTACTTCTCTTTCAAAAGTTTTATCATCACTTATATTGTCTGAAACCTGAATATATAATTTTCTTCAATATAATTATTTAAAGCCATATAATCCCTTAAATTATCAAATTTAACTAAATTAAAATTAATATCAATGTCTATTAAGTCTTGTAAATATTCTCGCTTTATCAATTTCATAGCAATTATTCACCTCGAATATATTATATTATGTGTTTCGCAAAAAGTAAATATTTTTGTTTTTGCGAAATATGTTAAATTTTGTCGTTTTTCATTTACCTTTTCTATTACCACTAAATTATAAAAATCGAAGAACTACTCTTTAAGTAATTCTTCAATTTTTTATATAAGTATTTTTTAATATAAAATCATTCTTGAACCTATATTCTCTAATTTTTCTCCTGTATATGTTGGTTTAAATGAAAATCTTGCAGAAACAGGATAAGATTCTCCATCATAAGAGCAATCTCCACCTCTTACAGTTCTTGAATTTGTAAAATTAGCTTCCATCGTCCATTCCCAAACATTTCCTGCTAAATCATATATGTTCTTTATCATCGCACCGCCAACTTCACCAGATTTAAACCTGAAAGCTTCTCCCGCTCTCTTTGTTTGATCTTCAGAAATTTTTATCTCTGTGTTCAAATAATTTCCCATATTACTGCTATTTATAATAAAATAACGTGAACCTTGAACAACATTGTTGTTTCTAATGTCCTTCATCCAAATCATAATTTGATCCCATTGGCATCCCCAAATCATATGGCTCGTTGTAGTACCTTTAGTTAAGCTTTTTTGTGTTGTATATAAATTATACCAAGATGTGTTAGTTAGAACTTTTTGATTTTGCTTACTTTGAGCAACATTGTTTGAATCTACACTAGTTTCAAATCTTGCAACCCAAAATCCGCCATCATTTTTTACTCTTTTAATTAAAGCATTAAACTCTTCTTGATAAGAAGTTTGAGTCCAACCAGCAACACTAGCTCCATTATCATCTATATTAGCTGGTTCTCTCTCATTGTTTCCTTCACTGTATGCTATGAAATTAACTTTAGTTTCAGTATCTTCATTAATAGATTCAAATCTATAAAGAACTCCCTTGTAATTTCCATCAGCAAGTTTTAAAGCCATTGGATATTTTTTATTTGATACACTCTCTGAAATAGCATCATTTATATCAATTTCATTATCTAATTTGCTTACATCTAAAACCGGTGTTTCAACAGGAATCCATACAAACTGATTTCCCTCTTTCGAATTATCTAAATCATCATTTGCAACATCTGAAATTACCATTCCATCATTAATACTTGGTGAATCTGCAATTATAGCATATCCAGCTGGAACTGTTACAGTTTTAAAATTTACATCTGTATACACAGACCTAGTTTTTGCAATTTCTCCTTTGTTGCTTAAAGTTGGCAAATTTTCAGGTTGTTCAACCACAACATTTTCAATAACATTTTGCTCTTCTACATTTGCAACAACATTTAATTCTGCATTCATTGGTAATGGTTGAGCATCATGATTAGAAAATGTAAAAAAAGCAATAGCCACAACTACCACAAGTATTGCTGCAATAATACACATTAAAATAATATTTAATACCTTACTATTCATAAATAATTTCCTTTCAATTTTTCTTAAGATTTATGTTTGTATTTTTTTGTTATACATATTTATATCATATATTGTAACAATTAAAAAAATAAATTTCAACAATTTAAATAAAAAATATATGATAATATTTTCTGCTGTGTTGCCATTCATATAACATATTAAATTGTAAGTATTTTCATATAATTTTGTTTAGTTAAACTCTTAAAATATCAGCATTGCAAATTTTAATAACTAATTTCTTATTTTGCCGTTTTAAAACATTGTAACAATGCACAATCTATGTTATATTATAAAAAAATCAAAAAGGAGTGTCAAAATGAACATTTTTAAGAAACAAAAAAATATACTTAACACCGATTTTTTTTACATATTATTAATCGTGTTAATTTCTTTGCTTTTGAGTGCACCATTATATACACAAGGTTTTTACTGGTCTCATGATGGCGTATATCATTTTTCAAGAAATTATTCTACAAATTCGGGAATTATTTCAAAGCAAATTCCACCATTGATTGTATCAAACTTTTGTAAAAATTATGGATATTCATGGAATATATTTTATCCTCCATTAGGTACATATATAAGTGGATTCTTTTCATTATTCACATCAATATTAGATGCCATGAAATTAACTATTATGTTATCTATTGCATTGTCTGGCATTTCAATGTTTAAACTGATGAAAAAAATCTCAAAAAATAATAATATGTCATTTATAACAGCAATAATATATATTACTGCACCTTATTTTTTGTCTGACATATATTGTAGAATGGCTATGGGAGAAGTAATAGCTTATATGTTTTTCCCATTGTTATTTTACGGTTTATACGACATTTTTTATGATTCTGGAAAAGAAAGCTACTTTTTAACAATTGGTGCTTTAGGAATTGTATTGTCTCATAATATAAGCACATTAATGGCTGTTGTACTTTCATTTATTTTTGTTATTTTTAATATACAAAAATTATTTATGAAATCTACTAGAAAAAATATATGGACAAAGTTAATTATTAATGGTTCATTTATAATTTTAATTTCACTATTTTTCTATGGACCATTATTAGAACATAAAATGACAACAGATTATACTGCTTTTGTAAAAGGTGCTAGCAAGGAGGCATTTTTAGACCACAGAATATATCCTTCTCAATTAATTTTTGGAAAAACACAGCCAGAATGGGCTTATAAATTAAGCACTAACAAACTTAATGAAAGTATGTCTTTTGTATTAGGCTTACCAATTATTGTAGCATTATTGTTTACTCCAATGGTATTTTCTAAAATAAAGAAGGAGCATAAATTGTTATATATAGTAACATTATGTACTGGCATACTTTTTGCATTAATGTCAACTACATTGTTCCCATGGCAGTGGTTTCCTAAAGTTCCATCAGTAATTCAATTTCCATGGAGATTTTTGCTGGTTTCTACATTTGCATTTTCGATAATTGCTGGTGTAAATATTTATATGAGTATAAGTAATTTAAAATTAGAAACAATGTATATTCTAATTTTAGTAATTTTGATTTATTCTGGCGAATACATAACAAATTCGGTAAAATATGATACAGAATTTGACTTATCTTATTTATATACTAATACAAAATTAGATGGCAATCAATGTGCTGCTTATGAATATTTACCAGTAAAAGCAAGCAATAACCTTGATTATATTTGCGAAAGGTCTGAGGGAGTTGTTATTTTATCTGGAAATGCTACAATAAAAGATGAAGAAAAGGACGGAAGTTATATGAAATTTATTGTAGAAGGCGATAATTCAAATGTAGTTTTAGAGCTACCATACATTTATTATTTAGGATATGACATAAATGTAAATGGTAAAAAATTAAAGTATGACGAATCTGAAAACGGTTTTATATGTATAAATCTAACAGTACATGGCGAAACTTCTGTGGAAGTAACCTATAAAGGAACACAATTAGAAAAGATTACATTTATAATTTCTGTTGTAAGTTCAATAATGTTTATTGTATACGTTGTTTATTGTAATAAAAATAAGCAATTGTCATTAACTTAAAAAAGTAATTAAAAATATTTTGAGGAAACTGCTAAAAAAGTAGTTTTCTTTTTAACTTCAAATTTACCACTGGTGCTAGCTCTACCCGCGTGCTACCAAATGTCCACTGGACATTTGCCTTTACGCCCTTTTCGAGCCCCACCTTGAAGTTTTATATAAATTAAAAGAATAGGAATTTTTATATTCCTACTCTTATTTTTGGTACCACTGGTGCTAGCTCTACCCGCGGGCTACCAAATGTCCACTGGACATTTGCCTTTACGCCCTTTTCGAGCCCCACCTTGAAGTTTTATATAAATTAAAAGAATAGGAATTTTTATATTCCTACTCTTATTTTTGGTACCACTGGTGGGACTCGAACCCACATGGTTTCCCGCTGGATTTTGAATCCAGTGCGTCTACCAATTCCGCCACAGTGGCATTTGCAATATTTGCTGTTTGTTTACTTTCATAATATAACATATTTTTTTTCACTTGTCTAGAACTTTTTTTATTTTTATTCATATTTCAGACAAGTAAAAAAATAAAAGCAGGTATCAAGTATAATGTAACATGCCAAATTGCTTTTACATTTTTACTTTACCTAACTTTTTGCCTTCATAATATTTATCTTCTAAATAAGCTCTAGTACTTTTATTATTTCACCAGAGCTTGTTAGTCTTTTATTTTTCAAATTTTACAAATTCTATTTTATTTTCTTTTCCATCACATGTTATTTTTATTGTTCCACTTTCATCTGTTCTATATATTTTAATTTCCATTTTGTTTAGTCTATCTAATATTACTTGTTTTGGATGCCCATACTTATTTCCTTTTCCAACTGATATTACAGCTATTTGTGGCTTTACTTGGTCTAGAAAGCTCTGTGACGAACTCGTATTTGAACCATGATGACCAACTTTTAGTACATTTGTCTGTGGCCAACTTCTTGTTTCTTCATTTTCTTTTTCTGCATCTCCCATAAATAAAAAACTCTGCTCTCCATATGTCATTCTTATTACTATTGAAGATAAATTTAAATTGCTTTTTTCCTCACTTGTACCTGTTCCACAATTCATTACTTCACATACCGCATTTCCAACATTGAATTTATAGCCAACCTCTGGCGATGTTATCTTCAATCCTTTTTCATTTATTGCATCTAATACATCTTCAAATGTTTTAGTATTTGTCTGTACTTTTGGCATATATATTGTTCCTATATCAAAATTTTTTATCACATCGTTAAGCCCTCCAATATGATCTTCGTGAGGGTGTGTTCCAATTAATACGTCAATCTTTTTTATGCCTAAGGCTTGTAAGTCTCTTACAACAGTCTTTCCCATATCATTAGTTCCAGCATCAATTAACATATTCATTCCATTACTTTGCACTAAAATAGAATCAGCCTGCCCCACATCCAGATAATAAACATCTACATTTTCTCCATCTATTACTTCATTCGAATCCTCAGAAACTTGGTTAGCTACTACATTATTTGTACTAACTTCTTCAACTAAATTATTAATATTATCTAGCTTTATTTTATCTCCTAAAATTGTAATTATAGCAATTATAATTACTACAACTAGGCCTTTTAATGCCTGCTGATTTTTCTTATTCTTACGTTTTGCCATTTATTTTCCCCCATAACAAAAATCTATTTTCTACTGTTTTAATTAATTATTCCACAAATTATCCATTTTTTGTTTAATTCTTTCTGATACTTCTTGTTCTTGCTTGCTGTCTATTTCAAATTTTCCATTAGAATATTTTAAAATGCTTCCCTCTCTTGCATTTTGCGGTAAATCATCTCTTTTAAAATCTACCATCTCTCCAGTATCACGGTCTTCACAAACAGCAAAATCTCCTTCAAATCTGTCTATTGTATATTCTTTTATCTCATTATTCATATTTCTTAGTCCCTTCTCTAGCTCTTTTAAAAATTCACTTATAAAACCTTGATGGCTTTCTTCTCTTGTAAGCATTCCAAAGTCTATGTTCATATATTCCTTTCCGGGTCTCTTTTGCTATTATTTTGCAACTCGATTATATATGTTTTTTGCCAATTTATCAAGTATTTTTTATAGTAAAGTTGACAGAATGCTTTAACCAATATATAATACTTTATATATTAGCACCTTGAAAATTACACTAATGTCTATATATCTAATTTATATAGATTGACGGTGTTTACATATAGTCCGAATATACACACTAAAAAAAGAGGTACTTGAAATGTCAAAATTTTCTAAAAATTTTTTTAAAGTTGTATTTTTGGCAATTGCATTGGTGGTACTGATTCTTTTGTTTTCCCTGAATGACAACTTGGATTGGTTTTCACGTTTTACATTGTGTAAAATGCTTTCATTTAGCATTGCAGCAGCTACATTTTTTTCTGCTTATCATCCCAAGCTTATCCAAGCCCCGCATAGCGGTTTCTTCTTTTCTGGCGTAGCTTTTAATTATTGTGCACTTTTCACTGTAGAAGAAAATGAGTTTATCGTGGACGTTATGGCTGTTTTAGGTACCGTATTATTCATTTTGTCAGCCATTTACCTTGTTGGGAATATATTCAAACACAGAAAATCGCTGCAATAACTATATGTAAAATGGAGGGAAGTCCAATGACTTCTCTCCATTTTTTATCTTTCCCCCATCCCATCAGTTTTATATTATGTAACCATTGACGTTTTTACCTATTTATGGTATAATTAAGGAGTTAGAGATACATGGAAACTATATGTGTCTTAATGTTAATTGTTTTTTAAAGGAGATTAAATATGAATAAATTATATGTTTTTGGACACACAAAACCAGATACAGACTCAATTGCATCAGCTATTGTTTTTGCAAGATTACAAAAAGCTTTAGGAATTGATGCTGTAGCTTACAAATTAGGTGAAGTTAATAAAGAAACAAAATATGCTTTAAAAACATTTGAAGTTGAAGAACCACAAACTTTAACAAGTGTTGATGAAAATTGTGATGTTGCTTTAGTTGATAACAACGAATTTTCTCAAAGCGTTTCTGGAATTGAAAAAGCTCACGTAAAAATGGTTGTAGACCATCACAAAATAAAATTAGAAACAGTAGAACCAATCTACTTTATAACAGAACCTCTTGGATGTACTTGTACAATATTATACAAATTATACAAACAAAATGAAGTTGATATAGATTCACAAACAGCAGGTTTAATGTTAAGTGCTATAATTTCAGACACTTTATTATTCAAATCACCTACTTGCACAGAACAAGATAAAGAAATTGCTAAAAAATTAGCAAAAATTGCTGGCGTTGATATAGAATCTTATGGAAAAGAAATGCTAAAAGCTGGAACAGATATTAGTGATTTCACTCCATTCCAAGTTATAAACATAGATTCAAAAGAATTTAATGACAAAAACGCAAAGTTCGAAATATCACAAGTAAATGCAGTTGATTTAGATTCTGTATTTAGCAGACAATCTGAATTAGAAGATGCTATTAACAAAGAAATTAAAGAAAAGAACTTAGATTTCTATATGTTTGCTGCAACAGATATTTTAAATGCTAATTCAAAAATAATTGCTATTGGAAATAAGGCCGACACAGTAGAAAAAGCATTCGGAGTTAACCTTGAAAACAACACAGCAATGTTAAACAATGTAGTATCAAGAAAGAAACAAATGTTACCAAACATTTTAAATAACTTAAATTAGTTTAAAAGGCCATGAAAACATGGTCTTTTATTATTGTGTTTTTACATTTGGAATTAACACAAAATTTGTTAAAACACTAGTAATTTTGCTCATTTTGTGGTATAATAGAAATGTAGTTGGTTATTGAAAGGAGATATAAAAATGGTTCCTGAAAATACAAAAATTAACATTATAAATAATATAAAAACTTCTATAGAAATGGAAAATCAAAATTTATCTGCAAATGATATTTCATTGTTAAACGACTTTGCAGACAATAAAATATCAATGGAAGATGCAATGCAATCTATAAAACAATTTTATAAAATATAAATGGTATATAATTTTATATATCATTTTTCATTTTATATAGAAAGGATTTTGTTATGTACGAATCTAAAAATTCCGTTTATTGCTATAAAGGCACAAATGTGTTAGTTAATAAAATGAATATTAAAGACCCTATTGCACTTAAAAATTATGAAACCAGCGTTATTGGGCTAAAACTTATGGCTCTTAGCAAACAAGGCATTACAGGAAAATTTGATGTATCACACTTTGTGAGTATTCATAAGTTTTTATTTGAAGACATATACCCTTTTGCTGGATTGTTTAGAACTGAAAATATTGCAAAAGATTATTTTCAATTTGCCGAATGGGAATATATTGAGAATGAACTTACAAGATTGCTTTCAGAATTAAAAAGTGAAAATTTCTTAGACAATTTAACAAAAGAAAAATTTGCGGAAAGATTAGCATATTACTGGGCAGAATTAAATGTTTTGCATCCTTTTAGAGAAGGAAATGGCAGAACAACAAGAGAATTTTTAAGACAACTTTCTCTAAAAAATGGTTATATTTTAAATTTACACAAAATTTCACCACAAAAACTTTTTAATGCTAGTATAAAATCAATAATAGATACAGCCGATTTAGAAAAATATTTATATGCATGTTTAGAAAAATGATCACATTATTTTTATTTATAATGTAATCATTTCTATTTTATTAATTCATATTTGTTATTCTTGCATATCCATTTCCGGAATGTCCTGTTTCTGTTCCACTTGATGTAGCTGGCATACTTGCATTTCCTGCTGTAGTAGATGCATTACTTAAATAATAACTACTATTCAATAAGCAGCCTGAAGGATAATTTGATGCAGTTGAAGATGTATAAACATATCCAGATCCTCCACCGCCTCCACGGTCATCATCTCCAGAACTATCTGGATAACTTCCGGCACCACCATACCATCCGCCTCCACCAGCGCCACCATATCCACTCGAACGATTATAGCCTTGTCCACCTTTTCCAAATGAACCTGGTGTATTAGCTCCACTCGAATAGCCAGCGCCTCCAGAAGTTGCAGTTCCTCCTTGTCCACCACTACCATAGCTTTGTGATGCACTTCCACCAGAAGTTCCACCACCATATAATCCATTCTTGTTAGTTGCTCCATCAGAGCCTCCACCACCGGCTACAATTACTCTAGCATATAGCGAATCCGAACCTATTCTAAAGTCAGTTCCACCACCGCCTCCATTATAAGTTGCTCTAGAGCCACCTCCGTTAAATCCTCCAGAAGTTCCTCCTGTGTTTCCAGAACCGCCAACATAAATGAAGAATTTTGTATTTTCTGTTAATGCAATAGTTCCAACAGAATAGCCACCTCTTCCTCCATATGAAGATGAAGAACGATATCCTCCTTGTGCTCCCCAGACTTCAAGTTTGTATTTCCCTGGTAATAATTCTACATTTTGTGATGAACCAGTGTATGCATAATTTAATACACTATCAACAACAACACTACTAGACACAATTTCATTTTTATTTCCTACTTTATCAGTTACTAATACATGCACATAATACGTTCCACCTGCCATAACTTTTTTTAATGATACACTACCACCAGAAAATGTTCCAGTAGTGTATAAAGCTTCATTCTCTCCTAATTTAGTAGAGCTATTATTTATCATATACTTGCATTTATTGTAATTTAGTCCACTTCCAACATCACTTCCAGTTATTTGTGCATTTAAGCCAAAAACTATTTTTGATACTGTAACTTGAGCTGTTGGCTTATCTCTATCAATTTTTGAAATAGATAAAGAATTTTCTAAAAATATTTGATCTCCCTTTTTTACTCTAGCCTTTATATCACAATTTTGGCTAACCGATATTTTATTGGTATACGTACTGTATGTTTTTCCCCCATCCGTACTTATTTCCTTTATATAATCACTAGAATATTGCGGATAAGTCGCCTCTAATATAACATTTGTATTTGTCCAATCGTTTTTATCTGTTGCTAATATAATTGCATCTTTTTTTATGCTTTTTACATTTATTGTTTGCTCTGTTTGTTTTCCTTTTGTATCAATAATTTTAAAAGTGTATGTGCCTGTTTCCGATATTGAATATGTTGCAGTAGCCATTAAATCGTTATTAAACTGCACCGTTGTATTGTCAGGTAATACTATGGTTTTAATTCCATCTTTTAGCTGAACCGCAGTAAAGGATAAGGTTGAATATGGTGTTGTTTTATCTTTGCTTACCTTATATCCATTTACTACCTTTTCTTGTTCTGATTTTGACACAACTTGTACTTCTGAATTGCACACAACAAGAGTATTATTACTTTCAGTAATACCTCCAATTAATCCATTTTCCGTTGTCGTATAAGAATTTATCATTTTACTTTGTACTAAATTTTTTCCCAGTTCGTTATAATTAATACCAGATTCATCATTCTCACTTTGTTTCATCAATTGAATTTGTGCTTGTGCTACTACACTGCTGTTTTTTATTTTTTCTTTTTGGTTCTGTGCTGTTGTTAGTAAGCCGTCATCTCCAATTGTTGCACTAATAGTTATCCCAGCCAGAATTGCCATAACCATAGCTGTTATTACTAGCGAAATTAATGTTATTCCATTCTCTCTTTTCATATTATTATACCTTCCATATACATCTTTTGCCTATCCTATACTTAAATTATACTAATAATTATACATTTTTCAACTATTTTTTTATAGTATTTTCTATTTTTTTCTTATGTATCAACATTTTCTGCACTTTATTACATTTTTATTACATTTAATAGTTTTTAATCATTATTAAGTATAATTAAAGCTTATATATTATCTAAAATTATAGTATACTGTACTTGTTTGCAATGTTTTTTCTTTATATTTCGCCATTTCCGAAACAGTTACTAATTGATATCCTTTTGACAACAGTTGTGGCACAAGTTCTTCAACAGCTTCTGCAGTTGAATTATAAATAGAATGCATTAAAATAATTCTTCCATCAAAATTTGATATTTTATTCACTTCTTCAAGTATTTTTTTCTTATCTCTAGTTTTCCAATCCAAAGAGTCTACATCCCATCCTATTAATGGATATTTCAAAGTTCTTCTAACAATTACATTTGCATTTCCATATGGTGGCCTAACTAAGTACAGTGTATGACCTAATGTTTTCTCGTAGATCCTAGACGCATTTGAAATATCATCTTGTATTTCTTCTCCAGATAGTTTATTTAAATTTTGATGTGAATATGTATGGCTTCCAACTTCACAACCAATTTGTTCTTCCCTTTTTGTAATATTGGGGTAATTTTCCATACAAGTTCCTAAGTCAAAAAATGTAGCAACTACATTATACTTCTCAAGTATATCTAAAATTTTAGGAGTAGCAGTTCCATTCGGTCCATCATCAAAAGTTAGTGCAACCATTGGTTTTAATGGGTCTATATTTCTATTTTTTATAGGCACTTTCACTGGTATTTTTTCTGGTGGTTTTTCAGTAGTTAGATAATTAGATGCTACATATGTTACTTCCCCATTAAATATTACCCTGCTCCAACCATTATTTCCAATTCCAGTTCTCGTAATTGATTTATCACTTTGTAATAGACCTTTTTTATCACAAGAAGCATTATCAAATGCTCTAATATTTACATTTGTAGTAGCATATACAGTTTCATTTACATCTATATAATTTCCTAACACTACATTATAATCAGGTTCTGTCTCTTGCTGTTCTGTATTTTTTTCTTCATTTGTTGTCTGATTATTATTTGATTGTTCTTCATTAATCTTTTCCTCATTCGCTGTTTCTTTATTTTGCATTTCTATATTTTCTTTTTGATTTTTCTCTGCACTATTAGAATCTTCTTTATTAATTAGTAAATTTTCAATTTTATTTACTTTATTATTAGCATTATCTCCATCATTATTCTTGTTACCACATGTAATATTTTCAATATTATTACTAATTATAGGCACACTGCTTGCTTTTATAGAATCGTTAATAACAATATACATTAACATTACCATGGCAAAAATAAGCATAATTAAAACAACAAATATTACTTCTTTGAATTTCATTTGTATTGTATCCTCTTTTATTACGTTTTTTCTTTGTTACCTAGTATAACATTAATTAGTAAAAAACGCAATCAAATAAAAAAGAACCCTCTCTCGAGGGAAAGATTTTTCTTTTAGTTTGGGTTAATCGTCCTTTTTAGCAATTTTACGCTTCTGATGAACTATCGTTTCTCATGTTGCAACATCCATTATTCATGTTATTTGTACTATTGTTTCCACAGCAATTACTCATATTTGTGTTCATGTTATTATTCCATTTCATGTTATTCATGTAAAATTTCTTTTCTGCCATCTTGTCTTGTACATCTCTTAGAGCCTCTCCAAATCTCTGGAAGTGAACTACTTCTCTTTGTCTTAAATATCTTAAGACATCTACAACGTCTTTGTCATCAGCACATAAGTCTATTAATTTTTCGTACGTAGCACGTGCTTTCTGTTCAGCTGCTAGGTCTTCTTGTAAATTTGCAATTACATCACCTTTGCATGCTAAGCAATTTGCATCAAATGGAACTCCTGCAGCAGATTGAGGGTAAACATCAACTCCATGGTCTGTATAGTATGGACCTAATCCTGCTTTTTTCAATTCTTCTGGGCAAACTCCTTCTGTTAATTGGTGCACCAAAGTTCCTACCATCTCAAGGTGTGCCAGCTCCTCCGTGCCTATGTCGTTAAGCGTTGCCTTCGCAATTTGACTTGGCATTGCAAATCTTTGAGATAAATATCTTAAAGCAGCTCCAAGTTCTCCATCAGGTCCTCCATATTGCGATATTATTACCTTTGCCATTTGAGGGTTTCTATTTTTTATATTTATTGGATATTGTAGCATTTTGTTATATGTCCACATTACTCTTCACTCCTTTCCCATGGCCATTGTTCTTCTAGCCATCTCCAGCTATTGCAAGGGAAATAAATGCTAAGTGGGCCATACATTCTCTGATATTTGTCTGATAAATCTCTTAATTCTTGGCAATATTCTCTGTGTAAGCAAATTGCTCTTTTATCATCTGAATGGGTGTTTAAATATTCTCCAATGTCTGTTACAGCAAATTTTAAAGCTCTAATCTTACACATCATTTCATCTCTTATTGCATTATTTTTGTCACAGCAATCTTTGTTTGTACAGCAATTTTCCTTAGTCATCAAATTTGCTGTATTATATCCAAATTGAGCATTTATCCCTGTTGGCTCATATTTGCAATCTTCTAAATCTGTATTTGAACAGCTATTCATATTATTTAAGAACATGTGTTGCACCCCTTTCCTATCTCGTTTCTACTCTTTAAATATTCAATATCCTCCACGCTTTGGCAAGGATAATATGGGCTTACTAGCTCTGGAAACAAACTTCCATTCTTTAATCCACATATTGGAGTAAATACGTTTGTCATTTTTTGCATTGGCACATAACTTTGGCCAAGCATTGGGTTTAATGGGAACACACTCTCTTGCTCATCAAATCCGCATGCACATTCACTCATATTGTTATAGCTACAACTGCATCCGCCATTATTGTTAGCATTGCAACAGCAGTTGCATTCACAATCAGTATCTTGTACATCCATACAAGATTCGTCAATTGGGCTTATTTCTTCATTATTACATGTGCAACATTTTTTATTACAGCATCTGTACATTTTCTCTTCCTCCTTTATATATACAAGCATGTTTTACACGCTTTAGTACATTTTATGTTACCATGCAAATAAATGTTACTTTTGCCCATTAGGGACGCCCCTTTGGGGGTGAAGTTATTGTTTTTTAACAAAAAAAAGAACGAAGATTGCTCTCCGTCCTCATATTATAAATTTAATTATACTCTTAATACTCCACCTAGTGTTTTGTTTACTGATGATTCTGTATCTTTCATTATTTGGTCTCCACCAGCTATTATTACTAAGTCACCTTTTTCTAGTATTTCTTTTGATTTTAATTTTTCAATACCTGCTTCTATTGTTTTGTTTATTGTTTCTTTAGCATCAACAAATACTGGTGTTACGTTCCATACTAAACCTAATTGATGGAATGTTCTCTTATTGTCTGTTATAGCAAGTATTGGGCAACCTGCTCCAAGCCCTGCTAAGTTTCTTGCTGTACTTCCTGAATGTGTATAACATACTATTGCATCTGCTTTCATGTTTTTAGCTGTTACACATGTAGCATAAGCTACATTTTTTGCTAATGTATCTAATTCAACATCATCATTTTCGTCAAATCTCTTCCAGTAGTTAACTTCTGGTTCAACTCTGTTTGCTATTTTAACCATTGTTTTAACACATTCTACTGGGTAATCACCTTGTGCACATTCTCCTGAAAGCATTATTGCACCTGTTCTATCATATACAGCATTTGCAACATCACTTGCTTCAGCTCTTGTTGGTAATGGTTGATGTGTCATTGATTCTAGCATTTGTGTTGCTGTTATTACTGGTTTGCACTCTTTGTTGCAAAGTTTGATTATTTTCTTTTGAACTACTGGTGGTTCTGTGAAATCTGTTTCTGTAGCCATATCACCACGAGCTATCATTTGTCCATCTGCTAAGTCAATTATTTGATTTAAGTTAGAAAGACCTTCAACATTTTCAACTTTTGTTAATATTTGAATATCTTTTCCACCATTTTCATCTAGTATTTTTCTTACATTCTTTATATCTTCTTCATTTCTAGCAAAAGATAATGCAATGTAATCATAACCATGTTCACATGCTGTTTTTAAATCTGCTATGTCTTTATCAGCAAGACCTGGTAATCTTATTATTGTTCCAGGTAAGTTCATAGTTTTTCTGCTTCCTAAGCCATTTCCATGTACAACTGTTGTTATTATATCTTTTCCAACAACTTCGTCAACTTTTAATTCGATTGCACCATCATCGATTAATATTTTTGTTCCTGGCACAACGTCTTTGTATAATTCTTTGTATGTTACAGAAACTCCTTCTTCGTTTCCTGTTACATCTTCGTTATATAATGTGAATTTTTGTCCATCTTTTAATTGAATTTTTGTATTTTTTCCTGTATAAAGCATTCCAGTTCTAATTTCTGGGCCCTTTGTATCTAATAATAAAGCAATTGGAAGATCTTTTTCTTCTCTTATTTTTAATATTGCTTCAGTCTTTTCCTTTTGCTCATCCCAGCTTCCGTGAGAATAGTTAACTCTACAAACATTTAATCCTGCATCGAATAATTCTTCTAATCTGTTTTCAGAAGCAGGTCCTATTGTTCCTACAATTTTAGTTTTTCTTAAACTTTTCATTTTAATTATTCCTCTTTTCCTCAATAATCGCTTGACATTATATCACGATTGATTTTTGATTTCAAGTATTTCCCCTTTATATTTTGTATTTTTTGTTGAAATTTGACATTTTTTGTTGTTTGTTGTATTCTTTTTTCATAATATAATTGTAAAGGGGTATGTATTATGCTAAAAGAATTTAAAGAATTTGCAATGAAGGGTAATGTTGTAGACCTAGCAGTTGGTGTTGTAATTGGCGCAGCCTTCCAAAAAATTGTAACATCACTAGTTGAAGATATTATAATGCCATGTATTTCTATTTTAATTGGAAAGATTGATTTTTCTGATATGGTGCTTACAGTCGGTGGAGCCTCAATAAAATACGGAAATTTCATAACCACAATAGTAAACTTTTTAATAATATCTTTCTCAATCTTCTTAGTTGTAAGATATATTAACAAATTAAATCATCCTGAAAAATTAAAAGAATTGAATGATAAATTTGTTCATTCTATCGACAAAAAAGGTAGATTTAAGAAACATAAAAAAGAAGAAGCACCTGTAGCTCCTGTAGAGCCAGAGACAAAGATTTGCCCTTACTGCTTAACAGAAATAAAATACAAGGCAACAAGATGTCCTCACTGTACATCAGAATTAACTGTTGACGTTACTGCTAATGAGACTGAACCAGCAACAGATTCTGCTAAAGAAGATAAAACTTCAAAATAATTGCATTTTAATAAACGCAAAAAATGGAATCCTATTTTATAGTATTCCATTTTTTTCTTATTTTATTCATGTTTAACAACTAGTTTTCTTGATTTTTGTTATATCTTTGTTGTTTTCTTGCCTTTCTGCATTCTGGGCATCTTTTTGGTTCGTTTGTGAAACCTTTTTCTGCGTAGAAAGCTTGTTCACCTTCTGTGAAAACAAACTCATTTCCGCAATCTGAGCATACTAAAGTTTTGTCTGCCATTTTATTTACCTCCTTCTTAAAATTTCGATTTAATATTTTTTGACACTGTACCTTTTAAGAAGGAAAATATCTACTAAATAATTAAATTGGTTTTTCAACCATTGCCACTATATCACATAAAAACGAAAAGTTCAAGCTTTTTGTAAATATTTACAATTATTCTTCATTTTCTTCTTCAAATCCAATATATTTAGTTTTTCTTGAAAATACCAAAATGGTTTCGAATATTGGTGCTAACAGCCACAATCCAAATGCAAAACCTGTACCTTTCCCAAATGCTTCTGCTAGCATAAATTTACTTGCAACAGATATTACAAATAATATAATCCACCCTAAAACCGGAACTAGCAAAAGTAGCAACCACCATGGGCTCATTCCACATATTTTCAACATTACTACATTTCTGTATATTGGTATAAATGGTGCCCATGCTTTTTTATGAGCCTTCTTGTATATAACACATCTTAACAAAGTTCTGTATACAAATAACACTACTAAAACAATTAAAACATTTTTTACTACATAAGCAGATAATAAAATATCCATTACGAAATTTACCTTTTCAACAGCACTCATGCTTCCCGTAATGTCTTTTAATATAGATTGAATACTTGCCCCATTGCTTATTTTATTAGCTATTTTGTCAACATCAACTTGTTGTAGTACTTTATTTAATTGATTACTGTCCACACTCTTTAGAAAAGTAACAACTGTGTTTACATTGTCCATAGCAACATTTTCCTGCTCTAGGTACTTTTTGTTTTCTTCTATCATACTAGCAATCTCATTATTTGTATATGTCTTAGTAAGTTGCGAATATAAATTGATTGTTTCTGCAAGCAGTGATTTGCTCATTCCTTCTGAATTTATTGTAAGTATTAAATCCTTTATTGTTGTAGATACCTCTTCCTCATCTGTCACATCTTCAATTAAATTTGAAACTTGTTCATTTTTATTCGTTGCGGCTTGTACCGTACAGCATAAGCACATTATCATTATAATTATAAATATCGCTAAAATTTTTACTATCTTTTTTACATTTATTTTTATCATCATATTCTCCTAATATTACATTTCTCATTTTTTACTTAAATTATACAAATAAAAAGATAACATTCAAATTTTTAATTGTCAACATATTTTTTCATTTCCTTATATTAATTTATCAAAATTTCTTCTACTACTTAAAATTCGTCTAACTTCCATTGCATTGTCTTTTATTGTATAGAATATAGTGTAATTCTTCACATAAATTCTGTAATATGTATTTTTTCTTTTTTTCTTAGAATTATATTTTTCAAAACTTTCAGGATATTCGCTTCTCTTTTCTATTTCTTTTATTACTTCTTCATATAAATTTTCAGCTGCAATTTTATTTTGAAGCTTATATATAAAATATTTTAAAATATTATTAAACTGATTTACAAATGTCTCTGTGTACTTTATTGTATATTTATTCTTCGCCATCTAGTATCCTCCTAGCCATTTTCTTAAATTCATCATGGGAATAATATTTCGTATTTGGATCTTCGGCCTCTCTATCTGCTTCATCTAATTCATTTTCAATATAATCTTCATATTCTTTGTTACTCATCAATTTAGCATATTTTTCTAAACTCATAACAACCATTGAGCCATAACCATTTTTTGTTAAATAAACTGCTTCATTCTCCTTTAAAACTAATTCCTCTATCTCTGGATATTTATTTCTTAAGTCTGATACTGGTCTTATATTAATCATATCAAATTTCCTCCTTATTTTGTTATCATAATTTTATCATTATTTTATATTTATTTCAATAATTTATTCTATCTCTTATGAATAACTTGTGATAAGATTAGTGTAAAATATTATTTTGTGTTGAAATAAACTATTGACACATATTTTTTCAAATACTGTAATATATTTTAACAATTACAATTTTTTTGGAGGTATTATGATTGTAGATTCATCTGTTAAATATAATTCTAAATTGTTAAAAGATAACATAAACTCATTAATTATTAGATATCCTTTTATTAAGGTTATTACCATTGGTTACAGTGTACTTGGCGTTCCTATTTATTGTATCAAGATTCGGTACTGGTCCTAAAGAAGTATTCTATTGTGGGACAACACATGCCAACGAATGGATAACTTCAACATTACTTATGACATTTCTTGAAAATATGTGTGTGGCTTATAACAGAAATTCAAATATTTATGGTTATAATGTAAAAAATATTCTTACTAAATGTACATTATACATTGTTCCAATGTTGAATCCTGATGGAGTAAATCTAGTAAATGGCTCACTAAATTTTAATTCTAATGCTTACACATATGCACGTTACATAGCAAGAAAATATCCAGACATTCCATTTCCAAGTGGATGGAAAGCAAACATTAACGGTGTGGATTTAAAAAACTTCCAACCAATTTGCAAAGCCTTGTAACTGCTGAAATTACACGACTTTGCGCTTCTGATTTTCATTTATTAATTCTTCAATTTTTATAAATTCATCTAGATTTTCATTAATAGAATTTAGTTTTGAAAAATTAAAATATATGTACACATTTTTGTCTTTATCGATTTCTATTTTATTGATTAATCTATATAAATAAATTTTATCAATTTTCTCTAATTTTAAAAATTCTTCTATTAATTTATCTAACTCTTTTTCTTCTTTTGATTTATCTTTAATACTTACTTTTTCTTCTGTTTGATTTATTTTTTGTTCTAATTCCTTCTTTTGTTCATTCAATTTTGTCCTTTCAAAATTTAATTTTTGTGAAACTCTAATATAATCTTCTTCTTGTAAAATACCTCTCAATTTATCCATGTACATCTTATCTAAGTCACTATTTATTTCATTTATGGATTTATTAATTTGAGATAGTTTATTTCTATAACCTTCTCGAATATCAAGAGTTTTGTTTTGATATTTTTCATAAACTCTTGTAAAAACTTCTTTATCTGCATATATTCTGCATATCTTTTCTACTATACCAATAATATGTTTTTCTAACTTCTCGTAGTTCATGTTTAGTGAATAGCAACCTCTTTCTTTTGCATCACTACAAGTTATATATGGATGTGGTTTTGAATTTCTTTTAGAGTTTTTCTTTAAAACTATTTGTAATTTTCTTTTGCAATGATAACAATAAATTAATCCTCGTAATAAATAATCATATTTAAGTTTGGTGTTTGTTCCTCTTTTTTTAAGAATACATTGTACTTTATCAAATGTATCTTTGTCGACAATAGGTTCATGTGTATTATTTACTCTTATTTGATTTTCTTTTTCTACTGGTCTTATTTTCTTTACCTTATACGATATAACAGATTTTTTATTTTGTACTGTATTTCCAATATATACCTCATTTTTTAGCATATTACATAGTGTTACTTCATTCCAGTTATATTCTGTCTTGTTTTCATCTTGAACGAGACCTGTTTTTCTGTAGCCTGATGGAGATAAATATTGATTGCTGTTTAAATAATTTACGATTTCACTACTTCCATGACCATGGGCATACATATCAAAAATTTTTTCTACAATACTTTGTACTTTTCTATCTACAACTAATTTGTTTTTTATACTAGGATGCTTTTTATAACCATAAGCAGTTGTACTACAAAGATATTCTCCTTGCCTTTGTTTCTCTTTATAAACACTTCTAATTTTCTTTGAAATATCCTTAGCATACATATCATTCATAATTGCTTTAAAAGGTGTTATATCATTATTTGTGCTGTCTAGATATGTATCTATACCATCTGTTATTGCTACATATCTAACATTATTTTTGGGAAAATAATCTTCTATATAAAATCCTGTTTTAATGTAATCTCTTCCTAGTCTTGATAAGTCTTTTGTTATGACCATGTTAATAGTTCCATTTTCAATATCTTGTTTCATTTCACTAAATCCAGGTCTATCAAATGTTGTACCACTTACTCCATCATCAACATATTCTTTTACAAAACATAACTCATTCTCCTTTACATATCTTTGCAAAATATTTCTTTGATTACCGATACTTTCGCTTTCTTGTTTATCGCCATCTTCTCTAGATAATCTGATATAAATTCCAACTTTAAAGTTATGACTTTTTAAATCTAGCATCTGACCTCCTATCCGTAATCATCTATGTTTAAATTGTAACGTACTCAAAAATATTTTGCAATAGTCAATAATAATTACTTTATTTGTGTTTTTAAATTTTCTAAATACTCTTTAAAAATTAATCCTATTGTTTCTTTCACTTCCTGATTTTCTTCTGTAAATATACAATATGTATTAAACTCTGACTTATCTTTTGTATTTTTGATTTTTTCACACATATTTGCATCATCTCCTAACTGTTCTTAATAAAAATATCTAATACAGAATATTAAAGAAAATGGCTTGATATGACACTTAAAATAAGTGTGTTTGTCAATGTACTTTTTAACCGCCTCTATATATAAGCCCACTTCTCATAGTAAAAGCGAAGCTGTTTTAATATTTTTTGCATAAAAAAGACACCCAATAATGTTTTCACACTATTAGGTGTTATATATGCAACTTTTGGCTTTCAAATATTTACCATTACAATTTCTATGTGGTATATAATATTACCACATTATTACTTAACTTTTTGCTAATACTTTTTCTTAATTAGTAAATCTGTGTAATAACTCTGCTATCACACTTTCTTTGTATATCTTTGTATATTTTATATGCATTTACATATTTTGTCAAGACCTATTTAAAAATTTTTATTTTTGAAATGTAGCAAAATTTTTTTAAAATTTAAAGAAGTAAGAAAATTAATAAAAATACTAAATTTCTTACTTCTTCCTGTAATAGTATTTATTAAATCCAACATATTTTAATCTAGTTTTATACATGAATTAAATTATTTTGTTCTACTCTTTATTTTCATTATTATTTAACTATACTTGAAAAATTATAAAACACACTTTTTAGTTTTATATTTCCACTCTTTATCCTATATAAACTACTATATAAATAATCATTATCTTTTCTAGTTTCCAAACTAAATCCTTTTTCCACTTTTATAGTTTCTTGTTCTTTCTGTATTTTATCTATTTTCTTAGTATTTGATATAATATCTATATCTTTAATCACAAACCCTAATAAAGCATTTTCATTATTATATGAAGAATATTTTTCTTGAGCAAATCTACAAATACCTTCCTTCACAAAAGCCTTATTCAATGTTTCTGTTCCATCGATTCTTTTACACTCTATTATATAATAATCTTTTTTGTTCTTAAGAAATGTATTTAATCCTACTACTTTTATATCAACTCTTCCTTTGTAACTTTCGGTATCCGGATTATAATTTTCTGGAACTTCTGCTTCAAATCTTAAAGGAAAAACTTCAACTTCATATCCTATATTTTTTCTAAAATTATCATTATCAAGATAATTTTCTAATAAATGTGTTCTTATTTTTTCCTCTTTATTTTCGATTTTTATATTTTCTTTTTCGCATATTTCCTTCATATGATTCATTGATAAAAAAACAAACTCAATAATCTCTTCTAAAGTTCTTTTTTTAAAAAGAATATTTAATTCTTTATTTTTAAAACCACCTGCCATTTAGCAATCGCCTCCATTCTCTGAAAGCAATTCTTCTATAATAGTATCTAAATCTATATTTGCCATTGCTGGATGCCAATTTTTATATTCATTTGTCTTTATTATATAAAATGAATTTTCTTCAAAGTTTACCACATCTTTTATTTGATAAAACATATCTGTGTATTTTTGAATAGAAAATTTTGTCATTATTTCCTTATTATAGTCAACATTTTCCTTTATTTCTATATCAATGTTTGGTTTTTTATCACAAATTACTAACTCAAATATAGAAAATCTATTTACAATTTTCGGATATATTATAACTTTTATAAATTTATTTTCTTTATTAAATATTTGGCTAAAATATTTAATAAAAACTTGGCTATATTTTTTTAAATCATTTATTTTTACTTCTTTTAATATAATATCTTTTTTATTTTTAATAATAGGAATCTGAACATTTAATATATAATCAATAAAATTATTATCTTCTAAATTAAATTTTTCTAGTATAATATCATCTAATTCTTTAATTAGTTGTTTTTCATTAGAGGCTCTTTTAAAATTCCATTTTAGTTGTTTTTCTTTTTGTATTTCTTTTACTTTTTTCTTGATTTCTTCACTATATACATATGGAAATGTTTTTATTTCTTTAAAAAATCCCTGTTCTCTTTCTATTCCAGCCGAAGTCCCCAACATAAAATTTAAATAAGCATATAATGATGAATTTATAAGGCCTGTTATATTTAATAGTATATCTGTATCTTTCCTTTCACCTTTTATAGCATAAATGCCATTTGTATATAAAAATTCTTTTTCTGAGTATGCAGCTCTCATTCTGTATGTATTAACATCTAATCCTTTTTTAATTATACAATATGGTGGTACAAATTGTTCCTTAGTTGCAACTCTATAAATACTAATTTTATTAAACTTTTTCATATTATCATAATTAATAAAAAAACTATCCATATCTTGCCTTGCATCTAATATTTTTTTTCCTATAAAATGCCTTGAATCTTTTTTTCCTTCTCCTGCACTAATTCCAGATTTAGCTATAAGTTTATATTCATTTATAATATCTTGTAAAGTTTTATATGACTTTCTTATTCTTTTTATTATTTCCACATCATAAATTGTTCCATATAATAAAACTTTCCATGCCCAGTCATTATCTCTTAAAAATATTTGTGGTATAAATTTTATATCATTTCTTTCTAAAGCTATAATATTGAAATATTCGAAAAATATATTAGGTTTAAAACATATATGTTCTATTTCATTTTCTAAATAATCAGTATTATCAATATTAAAAACAAGAATTATTGAAGGTGCTTTAGCATTTTTAAATAATAAATTTCTTACGGTTGATAATTCTATTATTTTTTCTATTTTTGTATTTTCTAATAATACTTTTCTAAATTCTGCTGCTGGTTTCTGACTATTATATAATAATTTAGATGGCAAAACTAAACAACATTTTGTTTTTGTACTGCAAAATTCTTTTACTCTATATATAAAACTTCTACTTATTTCTTTCTGTGCATTTGGATAATTATTTTTTATGCAATATTCTAAATGTTTTCCATCAACACTTCCCCATGGTGGATTTCCTATTATTACATCAAATTGTATTTTTTCTAAAATCTTCGTTACTTTATTGTCAAAAAAATCATATATAAATAAGTTACTATTTTTTATATTTGGAAATTTAAACCCTTGTAGAGTCCTTGGATTTTTATAATCTAATATAGTTAAATATAATGAGAATATTGTAACATCTATAGATTCATCATTTATATCTATTCCAAATATATTATCTTTCAATATATTTTGTATTTTTTCATTATCATTAATAAAACCATTTTCATCTAAATTGTTTTCTATTATACATCTAAAAGTTTGTACTAAAAATATTCCGTGATCCACATGACGGATCTAATACTTTTAAATTTTTGCTATTTCCTAATAAAGGCTTTATAGATTGTTCTATTATATAATTTACTAAATAATCCGGTGTATAAAATGCTTTATCTCTTTCTTGAACTTCCTTTCCCAGTAATATTTCATATATATTACTTATTAACTCTACCGGAATAATATTAAAATCATACATGTTAAATAAAGAAATTTGACCTGAATTTAATACTAATTTTCCTGATAAAAAATCTGATAATAACTTAAGAGCATCGTCGTTTAAATTTTCATCATATATTTCATTATTCAGTTCAAATAAGTTACCATTGAATTTATCTTTTAAATGTTCAAACAGCATATATAATTCTTTTTTATCTTTTGTAATCTCTATTAATTTTTCTCTAGCTTCATTTATATTTTTAGGAAAATCTTTATAGTCAATGTCTATTTCTTTATCAATCAAATATCTTATAAATATCATCCTTAAAATTAATCTCGTAGCATAGCTTATGTGATATTTTTCCTTTAACTGTTCTGTAATATACTTTATATTTTCTAACATTAATTCATTCAATTTCTTGTTTGAATAGTTTTTCTTATATTTAATCCAAAATCGTTGATTAATAATATTCCAAAAAGAAAAATCTTTTTCTTGATTACAATCGTTTTTATCTATTTCTTCTAAAAGCTCAATAGAAACTTCATTAGTATCTAATTTGCTTCCATTATATATCTTAATTTTATCTATATCGTCAAATACAACAACAGGAATTTGCATATTCCATATTTTCTTATTCAATTCTTTTCTTTCATATTCATTGTTTATCTTTTCGAAAAACAAAACAAAAGGTTTGTTCTCTATACAATAAAAAGCATATGGTTTTACTTCCTTTATTGACTTTATATTTTGTAAAGATATTTTTCCATTTAAACTTGATAGTTCTTCATAATAATATAATTCTTTTGAATTCCTATATCCAAGTTTATCTATTATTTCTTCTATTGATTTAATAATAGCCATCAAATACCTCCTTACTTTTATATAAATATTATAATAAAAACCAATAATTTTCAATAGTTTTTTATTTTTTTCCTCTTACTTTTGTATGTTCAATTCATGTCTTTGTACTTTCTCCAATATTATAATCATTACCTATCATTTAATATAAATTTTTCTATTACATTACCAACTCCATCATCATTATTAGAAGTAGTTATATAATCAGCATTTTCTTTTACATAGTTATCAGCATTACCCATTGCTACTCCTAATCCCGCAAATCTTAACATTTCTATGTCATTTTCTCCATCACCTATTGCTATTACTTCTTCTTGTTCTATCTTGCATTTATTCATAATAAATTTTATTGCCTCTGATTTCTTTATTCCCTTTTTTACAAATTCAATATATTCAGGTATGCTACTGGTTACTTCATATTGGTTGATAATTTCTTTTGAAAGATTGTTTCTTATTTCTATTATTCTTTCAGGTTTGTCCATAAAAACAATTTTATATATATAGTTTTCTTCTTTATCAAAATCTAGTTTATTAAAATTTTCAATTTTTAGATTCAACCCTTTAGAATTTTTATTCTTCTGTATAACTTCTGGTATTTCTTCTGCACAATGTGCATTTTTGGAATATAACATAATTGGAACATTTAATTGTTTTCCTAAGCTTATTAATTCATTTACTTCCTGTTTATCTAGATTTTTTGAATATAGAACTTCACCAGTAATATTTTCAACAATCATTGCACCATTAAAACAAATTGTATATTGGTTTTCTCTTCTTAAATCTAATTCGTCAATATATCTTTCTAGTCTATAAAAAGCTCTTGCACTTGAAATCATTATTTTTACATTTTTCTTTAATGCCTTTTTTACATTTTCTATAGTTCTATCTGTCAAATTTTTGTCATCTGTTACTAATGTTCCATCTAAATCAGTTGCTATAAGTTTATACATTACTTACCTCCGATTTTTATATTTTTATAAATCAAAATTATTTTATCAAAATTATCTATTTTTTGCAATTACATTATCTAAAATTGAAAAAAGGAAATTAAAAAATTTATAAATAATTTTTTATACAAATATTCTTGGCATTTTTTAGTGCCCAATATTCGCCAGCTTGGTGTTTTGACACCCTTTTAGCTGTTTAGGAGATTTTCTCCTAATACCTTTTTAACCCGCTGGGAGATATATTTTATAAATTTTTAATAGCTAATGTTGTTAATTTTTTAGCAAGTAATTTTACTTTTACATGTTAAAATTTGCATATAAACTATTAAAAAATTCCTCAGAATATTCTCTTTGATTTGTATAATTAGAAATATTTATTCTATTTACTTTATTATTATTTTTAATATTATTTTTTATATTATTATCTTCCACTTTTTGATGTATAGCCTGTCCATTTTTTGATTGATACTGGTATACATTATTTAATGGATACGGTACATCATTTATATAAATTTTTCTTTGGATTATTTGATTATTTTTATTTCTAATTAGTTCAACAACTATAAAATTTTTATTCTTTAAATCACAAATCCAACTTGAAATCGTTTTAGGATTTACATCTAATTTTTCTGCTAAATATTTATTAGATGTAAAGCAATAACCTTCTTTACAAGCAAGAGATGTTATTATTGCATATAGCAACTTCTCATTTGCTTTTAGTTCCTTATTATATAAAACAGTTGCAGGAATTACAGAATAATATCCAACCTTTTCTTGATTTTCTTTCATATACTACTCCAATTCTAGCCGTAAAAATCCACTAAAAAAACAGAATACTTCAATCAAATTGAAATACTCTGTAATATAGATGATTACTGCATTTTATTAAATTAATTTCGTGGTTGCTATATTTTAAAATCCACAGGTGTCGATCTAAACTTGCAGTTTCCTTCCGGATGGGAAAATGCAAAAAAAATAAAATATTCACAGGGCTACATGTCTCCAAGCCCTATGAACTATGTTGGAAGTGCTCCTCTTACAGAACCAGAAGCACAAGCCTTATACAATTTTACACTATCACATAATTTTAGAATAATGCTTACATACCATACACAAGGAAAAGAAATTTATTGGCAATTTCAAAATTATGCTCCTAAAAATTCATATAGCATTGGATTGCAGTTTGCAAAAGCCAGTGGTTACACTCTTGCAGATGTTCCATATGAATCTAGCTTTGCTGGATATAAAGACTGGTTCCTACAGCGTTATAGTCTTCCCGGTTATACCATAGAAGCAGGATTACGGTGAAAATCCGCTTCCATTATCACAATTTAATACAATTTATAATGATAATATTGGAATATTAATATTAGCTACGATATTATAATTTTCTATTATTTGGAAAAAAGAGTATATAGAAAAAATAGTGCCCTTCTTTATGAAGAGCACTTTTTTCATTATTCAAGTATTTTATCAACGTTGTTTATAAATATAATTTCATCAATTATATCAGCAATAGCATATATTATCATAACAACTGCTGTTAATATTACGATTGATGATGTGTTACTAAACATTACTAGTATTCCAGCTAATAATGAAATTATAGAAAGAATTAATACAACTGCCCAAGCGCTTATATTAGCACTTTTTAGTTTGAATGATATATTAATTTTCATTAAACCAGCATATGCAATCCATATTCCTATTATTATTCTTACTATAGAGGCAAATGTGTTTGAATGCGTCATTATTAGTATTCCGAATAATATTGCGACAATTCCGTAAATTAATTCATAATTGAAAAAATCTAGGTTTCCCTTCATTACAAAATAGCTTATTATTTTTTCTGCACCTATAACAATAACTGTTATACCAAGTACAGCTGCTACTATTTCTATTGCTGCTTCTGGATTTGCAATCATTACAATTCCTAAAACTGCAAAGATTAATGAAGTAATAATAGATACTACTGCAGTCCTTTTGATCATTTCTTTCATGGCTTTTCCTCCTTTTCCATTATCCCCAATTTTAGTTTTCACCCACATTATACCATTGGCATAAAAAATTGTAAACTGATTTTTATATTTTAGTCCACACTCCTAATTTGCTTTATCATCATATCTGCAAATATCGCATAGCCCTGTGTTGGGTCATTTACTAGTACATTCGTAACAGCCCCAATAAATTTTCCATTTTGTATTACTGGAGCACCACTCATTCCTTGTATTATTCCTCCCGTTTTTTCTAGCAATTCTTTGTCAGTAACCTTTATAAGCATGCTCTTGTTATCTGTATTATTTGCTAAATATATCTTTTCTATTTCTATTTCATACGTCTTCTTGCCACTGTTATCTAATTGACAAATTATTTGTGCCTTTTCATCTTGTATTTCACTTCTTGTCGCCACTTCCATCTCGCTATATCCAGATGTGTCTAAGTAATTTTTATTCGTCACACTTCCATAAACGCCTAAACTTGTATTTTTATTTATCGTTCCTATATTGTACCCATTTTCTATTGTTCCTCTTATTTCTCCCGGTGTTCCTTTTACGCCCTTTTTTATTGATAAAATATTTGCTGTGATTAATTCTCCAGATGAAATATCAACTATTTTTTCTGTGTCTATATCTGATATTCCATGTCCTAAAGCCATAAATGTATTTGTACTCGGTTCGTAAAAAGTTAAAGTTCCCACTCCTGCTGCCGCATCTCTTACCCACAATCCTAGTTTGTATTCATTATTCGATTTTACCGGTTTTATGCTTGTCTCAAGCGTCTCATTATTTTTTACATACTTAATTTTTATTTCATTTCCGTTGCTATTATTTACCTCTTTGATAAGTTCATCTGTATTACTAACTTCGTTGTTATTTATCGCAAGTATTGTGTCTCCCTGCTCTATTCCAGAATTTTCATACGGTTTCTTTTTTTCATTATTCTCATCTTTTATTTGAGACATTCCCACAACTAAAACACCTTTTGTGTACAGCTTCATGCCAATTGCCGTTCCCAGCGGTATTACAGTAGTCTTTGGTACTACTGCAACATTTACATCTTTTAATTTTATATCACCAAATAAACTTAATTTTAATTTTTCTACTCCTGCTTCACTTATTTTCTGTTTATTAATATTGCTTGCAGTTAAAACTGTATCTTGGTTTTTCGAAATTAGCGACAATCCTGTCGCCATCTTTAGATTTAACTTTTCTCCTTCTATTATCACAATATTTTGAGGAATTGATGTTATAGCACATGTGTAAAAATATATTACTAATAAGATTAGTATTAATGAAATTTTTAATAATCTTCTTTTCATTGTTCAATCCAATTCCTTTCTCACATATACATTTTAAACAAAAAAATAGCAAATAAATAAAAATTTATCTGCTATTATTCTGCCCAATTATTTAATTTTTTATTTAATTATTTGAAGACTTTGTAGTAGAGTATTGTTTCATCAACCAATTGTAATAATTGAATGGTTCAATTGTTTCTGGCTCTCCATAATCAACTCCATAAGTTTCAACTCTTATGCTTGTTATTTTTGGTTCATCTACCGGTTTGTCTTGTCCATCTGCATTGCTTTCTCTTGTAACTACTTCTACATTTGCAATTGCATCAACAACATCAAGTCCTTCTATAACCTCACCAAATCCTGCATATAATCCATTTATATTATCATTATCTGCATTCATAATAAAGAATTGCGAATCTGCTGAATTATAACCATTTTTTGTTAGAGAACTACTTACGTTACTGTAATCTGCCCTTGCCATGGCAATTACACCTTTTTTCATTTTCAAAGTGTTTTTACTATAATCATTTGCTATAAACTCACCTTTTATTGCATATGTTTCTGTTGTAGAGCCTTCATCTTTAATATCACTTATTGTAGGAGCTCCTTTGCCATCACCATCTTTAGAACCACCTTGAATCATGAAATCTGGAACTGTTCTATGAAAAGTTTTTCCGTCATAATATCCGCGGTTTGCAAGTGTTATAAAGTTTGCAACCGTGTTTGGTGCTATATCTGGATATAATTCTACTTTTATTGTTCCAAAGTTTTCAACTTCAATTGTTGCAACTGGATTTTGTACAGTTCTAGTTAATTTTTGATAATATCCATATCCTAAAAATCCAATTCCAACTATTGCTGCAATTATAATTATTATTAGTATTATTTTTTCAAAATTTTTCATTTTTATGCTTCTCCCTTGTTTTTATTATTCTAATGCAGAAAAATTACAATCTTCTGCCTCATTTTGCCTATTACTATATTATATCTAACTTAATTTGTAAATAATATTCACAAAATTTTCACTCGAAATAATTTATAAAATTTCATTATCAAATACAAATTGTTCTTGCATTCTTCTTAATGATTGTTTTATTGTTCTTGCTCTTACTTCTCCAATTCCATCAACTTCATCTAATTGTGGAATATCGGCTGCCAATATGTGTTGGAAAGATTTAAAAGATTTTACAAGATTTTCTACAATGCTACTTGGCATTCTTGGTATTTTATTTAATACCCTATAACCTTTTGTATAAACTCCAACTTCATCATAATTGTCAAAATCCCCATAACCTAACAGTTTGGCAACAGTTTGAGATTTCATCAAGTCTTCTCTAGATAGCTTCTTTATTTCTTCTAATACCACTTCTGGTTTCTTTCTTTTGGTTGGAACTAAGTAGTCTTTTACCATTAATAGTTCTTCTACTTCTAAGTCTCCAATCAACTCCTCCAACTGCATTTCTAATAATCTTCCATCTTCACCTAATTCATATATAGATTTTTGAACTTCATCAGCAACATTCATAACCATTTCAGCTCTTTGGATTGCCACAATTACATTTTCTAGAGTTACTATATCATTAAATTCATATTCGTTCAACAAATTCAATTTACTATCAAATACTTTCATATACTTCTCTGCAGTTTGAAGTGCTTGATTTGCCTTGGTTATAACCTTTGCAGTATCTTCTAAAACATATCTATCATATCCCTTAAATATGGTTATAATATTTCTTCTTTGAGATATACTAATTACCAAATCTCCAGTCTGTTTCGCAGTACGCTCAGCCGTTCTGTGTCTTGTTCCTGTCTCAACTGTTGGAATATTCGACTCCGGTATCAACTGTGTGTTTGCATACAATATTCTTTTTAAATCTGAACTAATAATTATGGCTCCATCCATTTTGGCAAGCTCATACAATCTAGCAGGTGTATACTCAACATCCAGCCTAAAACCACCATCAGCAATATCCATAACCTCTTTGCCATCACCTATAACTATAAGTCCACCGGTCTTTGCCTTAAGAATATTTTCCAAACCTTCTCTTATAGGAGTACCCGGAGCAATAGTTTTTAAAACTTCAATAATCTCATTATTTGTAGTTGCCAAAATGCTTCCTCCTTTTTCGCCCATTAGGGACGCCCTTTTGGGGGCGAACTATCTCAATCCGGCTTTTTGCATAGCCTCGTTTATTGTCCTAACACCTATTATATCCATTTTGAAGTTATCTTTCAATAGTTTTTTGTTACTTTCTGGAATTATGCATGTCTTAAATCCCATTTTTTCAGCTTCTTTCACACGTTTTTCTATCATATTAACGGCTCTTATCTCTCCTGTTAAACCAACTTCGCCTATTGCAACCATGTCTTTTGGTAGTGGCAAGTTTCTAAAACTTGAGCCGACTGCAAGTACTGTACCTAAATCTACTGCAGGTTCTACTAATCTTATACCACTTACAACATTTAAATATACATCTTGAGAGCCGAGTGGCATACTAGATTTTTTCTCTAAAACAGCTATTAACATTGTTAATCGATTGTAGTCAATTCCATTTGCTGCTCTCTTAGGAATTCCAAATACACTCGGAGTTGTTAAAGCTTGAAGCTCTATAAGTAATGGTCTTGTTCCTTCCATACTCGCAACAATTACAGAACCAGGAGGATTGTCTTCCCTATCAGAAATTAATATTTGTGATGGATTTTTTATTTCTATCATTCCTTCATTCTGCATCTCAAACATTCCAATTTCATTAGTAGATCCAAATCTGTTTTTAACAGAGCGAAGTATTCTATATGAAAAATACCTTTCGCCTTCTAGATATAACACAGTATCAACCATGTGTTCCAAAACCCTTGGTCCAGCTATGTTACCGTCTTTTGTAACATGTCCAATTATTATGGTAGTAATCTGATGCCCTTTAGAAACTCTCATAATTCTAGATGTAATTTCACGAACCTGGCTAACAGTTCCTGCCGCAGACGTAATTTCTTCAGAATACATAGTCTGAATAGAGTCTATTATAACAAGTTTAGGGTTCATTGCCAGAATAGTTTCTTCGATTACATCAATATCAGTTTCTCCCAAAAACATAATATTATTATTTTTTATTCCGAGTCTATCTGCTCTTAATTTAACCTGCTCGGCAGACTCTTCACCAGAAACATACAAAACCTTTCCAGTTCCGGTAATTTTATCGCAGAGCTCTAATATTAGAGTAGACTTTCCTATTCCCGGCTCTCCACCTAGTAAAACAAGTGAACCATTAACTAGTCCTCCGCCCAAAACTCTGTTAAGCTCTCCAATACCAGTATCAATTCTAGACTCATTCTTTCCAACAACTTCGTCTAGCACTTGTGGTATAGCTCTCTCTTTTACAGCTTTTCCTGTTGCAGTAGATTTAGTCTCTACAACCTTCTGCTCAAAAAAAGTATTCCAGCTATTGCAGGCAGGGCACTTTCCAAGCCACTTTGGTGACTCGTATCCACATTCATTACACACAAAAACAGTCTTTGCTTTTGCCATATGCACTCTCCTTTTTATTAATTTCGCCCATTAGGGACGCCCTTTTTTGGGCGAAAACTATTCTTATTTCAAATTCTGTATTAGTATAATACATTTTCTACCAGCTGTCTACAAATTTTAAAAATATTATATTATGTTTACACCGTTCGACAGACTTCGCATTTCTTATGTATTATAATTATGTTATCTTCTTTGAAAGGAGGTGAGTCTCTTGAAGAAGAAAGTACGTAAGAAAAAGAACTCTAAGAGGATTTTTAAGTTTTTACATAGTACATTAATTGTATTTAAGTATATCTTAAAAATAGCTCAAGTTCTTAAGTCAATTATTGATACATTTAAGCAATAATTGAAAAAACAGGTATGTGACAGCATACCTGTTTTTTTTGCAATCTTTGATTGCACATCTTCCTTGAAATGATTCCCTTGAAAAAGTTTCTGTTATTATTATACTATATATTTAATTTTTTTCAATATATTTTATTCATTTTATTAAAGAATCGTTCGACAAATTTTGCTATATTTTGTTAGAGAATTTTCGCTCAAAAAAAGGGCCGTCCCTATTGGGCGAAAATATTATTTATTTCTTACTTCTCCTATTTTTGAAAGTTTATCTATTATTTTTTCTAGTATTGCATTTATTTCTTCGTCTGTTAGTGTTCTGTCGTTGCTTCCAAATGTTAGTGAATACGCTAGGCTCTTTTTGCCTTCTTCTATTCCTGTGCCTGTGTAAACATCAAACACTTCACTATTTATTAGTAATGAACCGGCTGCTTTTTTTATTTGCATTGCTATATCTCCGGCAGTTATTTTTTTGTCTACGACTATTGCTATGTCTTTCTTTACTGTTGGATATTTAGAAATTTCTTTGTATTTCATTTTTCCAGTTTTCTTTTCTAGCAATTTGTCTAGATTTATTTCCATTACAAATACCGCTTCTTTATTTATTTCTGGGTGTATTTTTCCTATTATTCCAACTATATCGTTATTTACAGATATGTATGCAGATTGACCTGGATGTAATTCTTTTGGCATGCTGTCTTTTACTACAAAGCTGTATCTTCCGGCATATCCTAAGAAATCTAATAGCTCTTCTGCAATTCCTTTAATAATGTAGAAATCGACTTTCTTTTCGCTGTTTATTCCTGCATAGAAATCGCCTGTCATTAAACATGCTAGTTTGTTTTCTTCGTTGTATGTTTCGTCTTTCTTGTAGAATGACTTTCCTATTTCGAATATTGATACGTTTTTGTTATAATGTGCAACATTGTATTCATATATCTTATATAAAGATGTGATTATACTGCATCTTAATGTGCTTCTGTCTTCTGTAAGCGGAGATAATAGTTTTATTGCCTCAAATTCTTCTTTCTTGTCATAACCTGCATAGTTCTTTGCTTCTTTTTCATTTACCAATACATATGATAGAGTCTCGTTTAATCCTAAATTCATCATTTTGTGTCTTATTTTTCTTGTAGTCTTGTCATAACTTCCAAGTTTTATTGGCATTACTGGTACTTTTGAAGCAATATTGTCAACTCCATATATACGTCCAACTTCTTCTATTAAATCTTCTTTAATAGAAATATCTAGTCTTCTTCTTGGAACAGAAACCTCAATTTTTTCTCCGTCCTGTTTGCAACTAAATCCTAATTTTCTAAATACATCTAGAACATCTTGCTTTGGCAATTCTGTTCCTAAAACATCATTTATTTTTTTATATGTAATTTCTATTACTTTGTCTGACATATCTTCTTTGTTATATTCTACTGTTCCACCAACAACAGTTCCATTTGCATACTCTTCAAGAAGTTTCACAGCACGCTCAGCAGCCATATAAGTTCTGTTTGGATCTAGTCCTTTTTCAAAACGATTGCTTGCTTCGCTTCTTACTATTTTTTGTGCAGTTTTTCTTACTTTTACTTGATTAAATATTGCGGCTTCTACTATTACATTCTTAGTATTTTCTGTAATTTCTGTATCTAAGCCTCCCATAACACCAGCAAGACCTATGACCTCTTTTCCATTTGATATTACAATATCATCTGATGTAAGTGTTCTTTTTATATTATCTAAAGTAGTTAGCTTCTCGCCATTTTCAGCCATTCTAACTTCTATAACATTTTGAAGTTTATCTGCATCATAGAAATGAAGAGGTTGACCTAGTTCTAACATTACATAGTTGCTAATATCTACAACATTATTTATAGGTCTTATTCCACATGCAATAAGTCTATTCTTAATAAATGTTGGACTTTCCTTAATCTCTACATTCTCAACTTTCTTAGCCAAGAACATTGTACAATTATCTGTATTTATATTTAACTTAAAGCTATCTGCAATATTTTCGTTATTTTGTCCATGAGACAAATCGACATCTTTAACCTTTTTATCATAAATTGCACCAACTTCATAAGCCATTCCTAAAATACTTAGTAAATCTCCACGGTTTGCAGTAAGTTCAAAATCGATAACTCCATCATCCATCTGCATATATTTAATAGGATCCTCACCAACAGGAGCATCAGCTGGCAACTCGTGTATTCCATCTTTATCCTCTGGATTTAAAAACTTGCTTTCCAATCCAAGTTCAGCAATAGAGCACAACATACCATTAGACTCAACTCCACGTTTCATACTTTTGCTTATAGTTCCACCTGGAAGTTTTGCACCAGGAAGTGCGACAATAACCTTCAAACCCTTTCTAACATTTGGAGCACCACAAACAATTTGCAAAACTTCATCTCCCACATTAACCTTGCACACATGCAAATGGTCAGAATCTGGATGCATTTCACACTCTAAAACCTCTCCAATAGTCAAATTAGTAGCATCAATAAGCTTCTTAGCAGAGTCATATTCATTTCCAACTTTAGTCATATTCTCTGCAAGCTCATGTATTTTATCAGTAGTATCAAAATCTATATCTAAATAATCTTTTAAAAAATTCGTACTTAAAATCATAACTCTTTCCTTTCTTTCGCCCCAAAATGGGCGTCCCTATTGGTCGAAATTTCTATTTATCCATTCTATCAAATTGTGATAGAAATTTCACATCGTTTGTATATAGAAGTCTCATGTCTGTTATTCCATATTTAAACATTGCCAAACGGTCTAGTCCTGTGCCGAATGCAAAACCGCTATATATTTCTGGGTCGTATCCATTCATTTTTAATACGTTTGGGTGTACTATTCCAGAACCTAAAAGTTCTATCCATCCTGTTTGTTTGCATAAGTTACAGCCTTTTCCTCCACACTTAAAGCAACTTACATCAACTTCGTAAGATGGCTCTGTGAATGGGAAGTAACTTGGTCTAAATCTTAATTGCGTGTTTTCTCCAAGCATTTTTCTCATGAATATTTCTAGTGTTCCCTTTAAGTCCGCAAATGCAATATTTTTATCTATTACCAATCCTTCAACTTGATTAAATTGATGTGAGTGTGTTGCATCGTCTTCTTTTCTGTAAGTTTTTCCTGGGCAAATTACTCTTATTGGAGTCTTTTCTGTATTTGCCATCATTGTTCTTGCTTGCACTGCAGATGTTTGAGTTCTAAGCAAATATTCTGATGTTATGTAAAAGCTATCTTGCATATCTCTTGCTGGATGTCCCTTTGGAAGGTTTAATCTCTCAAAGCAATATTCATCAGTTTCAAGTTCTGGTCCTGATACAACATCATATCCCATAGAAACGAATAAATCTTCAACCTCTTCTATTACTCTGTTTAATGGATGCTCACTTCCTCTTTTTACTTTAGTAGCTGGAAGAGTTACATCTATCTTCTCTTTTTCAAGTCTTTCTTGTAAATCTTTATTCTTAAATTCTGATTCCTTCTCATCAATCATTTGCTCAATTTCATCTCTGATTTTATTTACAAGGTTCCCTACAACTGGTCTTTCTTCAGCCGCAATGTCTTTCATACCTCTTAAAATCTCTGTAAGTTCACCTTTTTTCCCTAAAACCTTAACCTTAAAATCATTCAAGGCTTGGCTGTCTTTAATTTCAGCAATTTTCTCTTTTGACATTTTGCTTATTGCTTCAAGCTTTTCTTTCATTAAAATCACAATCCTTTCTTTTATTTTAACTTCAGTTAAAAATAACAAAATGCAAATTTTTCTCATGCCATTCTTCAACTGATAATTTTTACATCAAAAAAGCCATTCACTTATTAAATATAAATACTCTTCATATTCTATATTTAATAGGACGAATGACTTTAATATTCGTGGTACCACCTATTTTTATTAACAACTTAGTAGAGTTTATAAATATTTATCATCTTATTAACGCTTCTTACAAAAATATCTACAACTAAACTCTTCTAATAAAATTAACCTCATTATAGCTATAACGTTTGCTACCGTTCTTTCCTACACAAGATTGCTCTCTTCAAAAAGAAACCTCCAAAGTGAAATTTCTGTAATTTATATATGCACGGCTTCCAGCTATAGCCTTGCTCTCTGAAATATATTTGCAAATTACATACTTTGCTTCTTCATAGGCTTTAACATTAACAATAATATCATATTTTTATGGAAATGTAAAGAAATTTTAAATTAATATTTGCTTTCGCTATAGCGAATATTATATAAGTTTTAATTTAGATTTTCTTGATTTAATAAAAGATTTGAATAATTTTGATTTTCATGAAATATGTATAGAATTAAAATTTTATTATTTTTAACTTCATAAATTACGGCATATTTTCCAACTGTTGCTCTTCTAAGTTGTCTTTTAAATTTCCTATCAATATATATTTTTGGATACATAAACGGGAATAATCTTAAACTATTAATCGCTTTCAGTATTTTCTTTACAATTTTTATAGCATAACGCTCATTCCCTAGCTTTTCTAGTGTAAAGGCATATATTTTTTGAATATTTCTATATGCCTTTGGTGACCATATGATTTCATATTTTTTATTTTCCAATATTATATGTTTCCTCCATTTCCGCTACTATTTGTTCCATAGGAATTCCTTTACCATTTTCTATCTCCTCTATTGCCTCTGTAACATTCTTTAGCAAATCTGCTTTAAATTCATTAAAATCCTTATAGTGTTTGTCAAATTTTTCTGATATTAATCTCTCTATTCTTTCTTCTTCGCTTTCTTCATTTTGCTTTCTCATTTTTTCGAATACCTCATCACTTAATACAACTAAATCATTCACTCCATTTCTAGTAACATAGATTGGTTCTTTAGTTTCATGACATCTCTTTGAAATTTTATTATAGTTATTCCTTAAATCCGCACTTGGTATTATTAATGGCATAGCTCTCTCCTCCTTTTGATATCAAAATTGTACATTAATTCTTTTATATTGTCAAGAAAATCTCATCGACAAAGTTCGACCAAGGTTTCGCTATAGCGAATATTCTGTTCCAATTTTCCATACATTAAGTATTTTTATTCTGAATTTTAAATTCATCTTAATTAAAATGCATCATTTTTCATTTTATTAAATTGTATTGACTACCACGTTCCTATAATGTTATAATTCGTAAGTACTAATTTCAGAAGTTAATATTTTTCTGCACACTCTGCAGAGCTAAACAAATGTGGAAAGGATTGAATTTATTATGTTTAAGAAATATGCATTAATGTTTTTGGTATCTATGGTACCACTAATTGAATTAAGAGGATCTATTCCAATCGGATTAGGCATGGGACTAAATCCATTATGGCTTTATATTATTTGTATTGTTGGAAATATGCTTCCTGTACCATTCATATTCTTCTTTGCAAGAAAAGTTTTAGTATGGGGTTCTGATAAAAAATTTATTGGAAAGTTTTTTAAATTCTGTCTTGAAAAGGGTGAAAAAGGCGGAAAGAAATTGGAAGCAAAAGCTGGTAAAGGTTTATACTGGGCACTATTCTTATTTGTTGGAATTCCACTTCCAGGAACAGGTGCTTGGACAGGAACTTTAGCAGCAAGCCTTTTAGATATGGATTTTAAAAAGAGTGTAATTGCTGTTATGGCTGGTGTTATACTTGCCGGAATAATAATGGGACTTGGCACAGCTGGTGTTCTTGGTGCTGCAGGGGCAATATTCGGTTAATCTTAAAAAATCTCACAGATTTTACTCTGCGAGATTTTTTATTTCATATTATTTTCAAGTAACTTCATACTTTTATTCTATTCTTTACACAATTTAAAGTCTATTTTTCTTGTTATTTTATCTGCATCTATTACTTCTATTTTTACACTGTCTCCTATCTTGTACATTGTCTTTGATTTTTCTCCAACTAGCGTTTTTCTTTCATCATCATATATGAAATATTCGTTGCCCATATTTTCAAATCTTATCAATCCTTCTACTGTGTTATCTAGTTCTACAAACATTCCGAATGGTGTAACGCTTGATACGACTCCTTCATATATCTCTCCAACTTTATCTTTCATGTATTCTGCTTTCTTAATATCTTCTGCATCACGTTCTACTTTTTGAGCTATTTTTTCTCTTTCAGATGAGCTTTCTGCATATTTAACCGCTTCTATCTCATATTTTTTTCTTAACTCTTCGTTTATGTTGTAGTCATGTTTCAAATACGAAGATATTACTCTGTGAATGAATAAATCTGGGTATCTTCTTATTGGCGATGTAAAGTGGCAGTAGCATTTGCTTGCTATTCCAAAGTGTCCTCTGTTTTCACTCTCATATTTTGCAACTTTCAAGGTTCTTAATATTAAGTTTGATACAACTCTCTCCTCTGGTTTTCCTTTTACTTCTTCTAGCACTTGTGCAAAAGCCTTTGGATGGATGCTATCTTCATCATCCTTTTTTACGCCTCTTATTTTGTAGCCTAAGTTGAATAAGAATTTATTTAAGTCATTTACTTTTTCTATGTCTGGTACATCATGAACTCTATAAATAAACGGTGCTTGTAACCAATAAAATTTTTCTGCAACTGACTCATTTGCCGTTAGCATGAATTGCTCTATTACTTCATTAGATTCCAAATAATCATATTTTTGTATGTCAACTGCAATACCATTTTCATTTAGAATTATCTTGCTCTCTGGAATATCCAAGTTTAAACTTCCATTCAAGTCTCTTCTCTGTTTTAGTACATTCTTCAATTCTCTCATTCTTAGAAAATGTGGTATAAATTCTTTATACTTTTCTGCAACACTGTTTACTCTTGCAAGTTCTTCATCAGCGAGTTCTGTTTTTCCGTCTTTCATGTCTGCAAATTTGAATATATCATTTACATCATGATAATTCATTCTTCTTGTCGTCTTTATTACAGATTTAAAAATATCTGCATCGACCACTTTTCCTTTCTCGTTTATCTTCATAATAACAGATATCGCAAATCTATCTTTTTGCTCGTTCAAGCTACAAATTCCATTAGATAGTTCCTTTGGAAGCATTGGAATTACTCTATCCATCATGTAAATACTTGTGCCTCTCGTTATTGCCTCTTTATCGAGCTTTGAACCAGATTTAACATAATAGCTAACATCTGCAATATGAACGCCTAATGTATATGTTCCATCATCGTTTTTCTTAACATTTACTGCATCATCTAAGTCCTTTGCGTCTTCTCCATCGATTGTAAAAATTTCTTCATTTCTTAAATCGACTCTTTTTTCGATGTTCTTTTCATCTATAACTTGTGGAATTGCCCTCGCCTCTGCTAGTACATTTTCTGGAAACTCATTTGGAAGCTTGTACTCCTTAATAAGAGACATCATGTCGACTCCTGCTTCATCTATTCCACCAATTATCTCCACGATAGTACCTTCTGCTTTATTTGCTCCGTCTGAATACTTGTCAATTTTCACAACCACCTTCTGATTGTTTTTTGCATTTGCACTCTTCTTTTTTGGAATGTAGATATCTCCACTTACAGCTTGATCATCTGGAATTACAAAGCCAAAATTTCTACTTTTCTTATAAACTCCAACAATCGTATCCTGTGCATGCTTTGTAATTTGAAGAATCTTGCCTTCTCTCTTATGCTTATCATCTTGAAATTCACTATCATCAAAAATCCTAATTAAAACCTCATCTCCATCAAGAGCATTTTTTGTAAGTTTAGGTGAAATAAAAATTTCATCTTCTTCACCAACATTAACAAAGCCGAAACCTCTACCATTTCTTCTAAAAGTTCCAAGTTTATAGCTTTCATCTTTTAAAATTTCGTTCAAATTAATTTTTTCTTCTTTTCTTGACTTTCTCTCTTTTTTGCTTTTTATTTTATCTTTCATATAAAAAAACTTTTTCTTCATTAAATTCACCTCTCTTATTATGTTTAATTTTTCAAATATTAATCTTATTTAGCATTTCAAAAAGACGACAGAAAATCTCTGCCGCCTCTCCAAATTCATTCTTATTTTATAACATAAACAATACCTAAAGCAACTGCTAATACTACAAAAGCAACTCCTAAGATAATTGTCCATCTCTTTAATTTTCCTTCACGTGTTCTTCCTTTATTCTTCTCATAGAAATTGTTTGAAGAAGAACCAACTATTGTTCCTGATGCTCCACGGCTATCTGAATTTTGCATCATTGTAACTATTATTAATCCTAAACAATCTATTATGTATAAAACCATTAATATATATTTAACTACTTGCATTCTACTCGCTCCTTCTCGTTTTCTTTACTAACTCGTTCATTTTACCATAAATAAAAGCAAAATGCAATTATTTTTTAGTAATCTCTTTTATATTTTCTACATTTTTCTTCCAACACTTTAAAATCACAACATCTTTTCGAAATTTTTGAATTAGGTCTATTGGTTTTCTCATTATATAACTTAAATGCATTAGCTTTAATTTTTTCAATTCTACTATTTATTAATTCTAATTCCATATTTAAAAGAGAGATGTATAAACTTTTTTCTTTATTTGTTTTAAAATTTCTATACTTTTCTATTTCACTATATTTTAGATTTTTAACACTATCATTATCAATTGGAATCATATTATTTAGATTTAATACACCCAATATTCTATCATTTTCACTAATCTTTATAAAATCAATATCTTCATTCATTTTATAATGTTTTTCTTTTACTGATGATATCGGAACATAGTAATTTATTTCATTTATCGTTATTATTATTCCAAGATATGGTTTAAATCTATTACTATAATCTATATTTTCAACCTTATTGTCAAATTCTTTTAGATAACTAACATATTCTTTGTCTACAATATACCATTTGAGCTTATCTTTCATTTTGCATCCCCTCCATAAAAAAATTAAGATGGTAAAGTTTCCAATACCATCTACTTTTAATTCCATTTTTTTCTGGAATGGTAAAACCACTTTATATGCTCATTTTTGACTGGAATGATAAAACCACTTTATATGCCCATTTTTGACTGGAATGGTAAAACCGCTTTTATGCATAACTGTAATAAGTTATTCTACATTATTATATTCATAATACCATAAAATATGTGATAAATCAATAGTTCCATACCTGATTTTCCAAAAAAATTTTGTACTTTTTTCATAAAATAGTGTATAATTTTTATACATAGAGGAATAATATAATTATAAATAATATTATTTACATTGGTCTCACAAGGACCAAACCCGAGTTAGACGCTGAGCGTCGCAAAAAGTCATTCTTATGAATGGCTTTTTTATTGTTGGAAAGTTTACAAAATTGTTGTAAACTATTTATTTTGTAGGAATTTTATGGTATAATTATCTTGTTAGTTTAATTCGGAGGTGTTTATATGTTACCTTGGCAAATTTGGTTAATAATTTCTGGAGTTTGTTTTATTGCAGAGATTGCAACTGTTGGATTTTTAATTTTTTGGTTTGGAGTTGCCGCACTTATTACTTGTTTGCTTAGTTTGTTTATTTCAAACGTTATTGCTCAAACTGTAATTTTCGTAATACTTTCGGTAAGTCTTATATGTTTGACTAGACCTTTTGCTGAAAAGATGAATAAAAACGATAATATTGTTACTAATTCTAATGCAATAATTGGTAAAGAAGGTGTAGTTACAAAAGACATTACTCCAAATGATGTTGGTCAAGTTAAGGTTTCTGGAGACATTTGGACAGCAATTTCTACATACACTGATATTATTCCAAAAGGTTCTACTATAAAAGTCTTATCAATAGATGGCGTAAAATTAGTTGTTGAACCAGTAACTATTAAACAACCTGAGAAAAAAATCTAAATCATTAGAAGTTAACTATTTTTATAATTCACGTTTTTAATTTTATAATATATATTTTTTTAGGAGGAAAAAATTATGTGGTTTTTAATCGTATTACTAGTTATAATATTAATTATAGCCGTAAAATCAATTAAAGTAGTAAGACAATCTGAAGTTTATATTATTGAAAGATTAGGTAAATTTCATAAAGTAGCTGATGCAGGTCTTACAATTATAATTCCTTTTGTTGACCGTGTTAGAAGTGTTGTTAGCTTAAAGCAACAAACTATGGATGTTCCACCACAAGGAGTTATTACTAAGGATAACGTTACAATTACAATAGACACTGTTGTGTTCTACAAAGTTACAGACCCAGCAAAAGCTGTTTACGAAATTCAATCTCTAAAGAAAGGTATTGAATACTTAGCAATTACAACAATTCGTGATATCGTTGGTAAAATGGATTTGGACTCAACATTTAGTTCAAGAGACATGATTAACGAAGAATTAAGAGCAATTCTTGATGAAGCCACAGATCAATGGGGATGCAAGATTGATAGAGTTGAAATTAAAGATATTACTCCTCCAGCAGACATTAGAGACGCTATGGAGAAGCAAATGAATGCAGAAAGAAATAAGAGAGCTCAAATACTTCAAGCTGAAGGTGAAAGACAATCTGCAATTACACTTGCACAAGGTAAAAAAGAAGCTGCTATTCTTGAAGCTGAAGCAGAAAAAGAATCTAAAATTAGAAGAGCTGCCGGTGAAGCCGAAGCCATAAAAAAAGTTGCTGAAGCTAGAGCAAACGAAATTAATTTAGTATATGGTGCAATGATGAATTCTCATCCGGACGACACTTTAGTACAATTAAAATCATTAGAAGCTTTAAAAGATATTGCAAATGGAGAAGCAAACAAAGTATTTATTCCATTTGAAGCAACAAGCACACTTTCAAGCTTGGGAGCAATTAAAGAAGTTATGAAAGATGACAAAAAAGATAAGAAAAACGACTAATTCTATAAAAGCCACAGGAATATTCCCGTGGTTTTTTATAATAGTTAAGGGAAGAAATTTTAGTTTCTTCCCTTCTTATTTATATACTGAACAAAGGCCAAACTTCAATATATTAAGTTCTTTTCTATGTACTAAAAAATTATACAATTTTTATTATTTACCTTCCGTCATCGTCTTTATAATGTGGTATTGCCTGTGTATTACCTCTCATTCTTCTCTGTTTTATATATTCTCCCTGTAATTCAACTATCTTACTGATTACAACTTGAGACACCCCATTTTCTTGGCTATTTTCTATTACACTACCATCTTTGTTAATTCCGCCTATATCATGTAATGTGCTTACATCACACTCTCCTTCTGGTGTAATATTTTTTTGGTATCCATTTGACAAAAGATCAAGTACTGCTTTTTCTAATTGTTTTTTATACGTAGCTTCATATTCTGTATTTACTATATCATTCAATCTATATGGCAATGTGAATACTACTGGAACCTTCACATCAGGAGAGAAAAGTTCGACATTTTGTTCATCAGAAGTTGATGCAAGCTGTGCAGTGTACACATATCTTCCAGAGGCATCTTTCGCAATTTTATTAACTGCCCTAATTCTTAATATTTCCCCATTAGACGTATTAACCCCATCATATTGTTCTGCTTGAAATTTATCTAATCCACCTCTTATAAATGGATTTGCCATTCTAGCTTCTATTTTCTTTTGCCCTTCAGCACGCAATTTATTAATGTTTTTTTGCATTCTCGTATTTCTAGCATTTTCTTCTTTTTGCCTAACTTCTAACAATCGACTTTCTCTTAGTCTTTTATTTGTTATTTCTTCTAAAAGCTTCTCGTTCAACTTTCCTATTTGCTCATTTACAACAGCTGTTGGTGGTTGTAGTCTAATGTCTTCTTCGGAGTAGGCTCTACCCAAATATGTATATGATTTTTCATTAAGTTCTATTCCTGTGTACATTCCAGTAAATCTGGTTATCAATTCTTTAGCTAAATCATATCTGCCCTCTGGAATTTCAAAACAAATTGGGTCTGCAGCATCTAAATAAATTGTATCTCCTTGGTTTACATGAATTACCCTAGCACTTATTAGACTGCTAATACTTCCATCACTATGTCTAAATTTTTGTGCTTCCTCTATATTTAACACCTCTGTCTGTGTTCCATCTTCTCTATAAATTGACATCATTGTTGGTATTTTTTCTACTTCTTTTATTACTTCCTGTGTATTTTTTCCACTTGGTCTATGTAAAAAGTCAAATAGTCCCATTTTTAGTAAGATTCCTCCTTCGAATTATTATTTCAGTCGGAAAAAATTTCCCTTATTATTTTCCATACGTTTATTATAACATAAAAATTTATTTTAGTATATCTCCGTTGTTTAATTTTTTCGCTATTTTAAATTTTTCTTTTTCCTTTTTAGTTATAGTCTTTTCCTCTATATCTCCTTCTGTTGTGCATAACTTTAATGTTATTCTTCCATTTTCTATTTTGGGATGTCTTAAAATTCTATCTTTTTTAGCTGTTTTCATTTTTGAGACTGCAATATATGAAAATTTTTCATCTTCATATGGAGCTTCTCCCTCTTTCAATAGTTTATGCACTTTCGTTCTTGCAACTCTGCATGAGAAAGCACACCAATCATTTTTTGAAATTTTGCACTCTTTTTCATGCGCACATGGTGCTACAATATTTGCACCTTTTTTTATAAAGTAGTCTCTTATTTCTTTTATTTGATTATAGCCTTCTGGTGTTCCTGGTTCAATAATTAATAATAATTTTTCAGTTGAATTCCATAATTTTTCTAATATTTGATTTCTGTTTTCTGCCTTTATTTCATTTAATACATATGAAGATATGACTAAATCTGCTTTTTCCTCTATATTATCTGTAATTATATTTTTCTTAATCCACTGTACATTATCAATTTCATTTTTCATGAGCTTTTGGCCTAAATTTAACATATAATCTTCATTTTCTACACAAATATTACTTTCTATTTTAAGCAATTCATTTACAGCCCAAGTAGCAGTTCCAGTACCAGCTCCCACATCTAGCAAGCTTGTAATTTCAGCATATGGCATCATTTCCAGACTGTGCTTTAATGCAGAATACACAGCTCCATATGTTGCTGGCATTCTACTTACAGCATATGCTACTGCATCTTCCCTGCTAGCTATTAGTCTAGTACTCATTTTATTAGATGATTTATCTCTATATTTTTCACTAATATTTTGTGCACTCTGTTTTAACTTTTTTAACTCTATTTCATCTATCTCTTGTTCTAATTTTTCTTTTAAAAGTATTGGTAATTCCATATTTCTCACTTTTCCATTGATAAATTTACAATTAATTTTATTTTTATCATTCAAGTACTTCGAATTTTTATTTTTGCTTTTAAATTTGCATTTGCTTCTAATCTGGTATATTTTCATCTTTAATATAGTACTTCGTTCCAAGCATTTTATCTGGCAAATATTGCTGTTCTACGTAGTGTCCTGGATAATCGTGTGGGTATTTATAACCTACATGGTAGCCTTCCTTTTCCATTCCTTCTGCTGGTGCATTTCTTATATGCATTGGTACTTCGCCTGTATCTTTATTTGCAACATCTTCCAAAGCTTGATTTATTGCTAAATAGCTAGCATTAGACTTTTTAGAAGTTGCGACGTATACTGCCGCTTCTGCAAGTATTATTCTTGCTTCTGGCATGCCAACCATGTGTACAGCCTCCATAGCACTCGTTGCAAGTATTAATGCATTAGGGTTTGCCATTCCTACATCTTCTGATGCAGCAATTACAATTCTTCTTGCTAGAAACATTGGGTCTTCTCCTCCATTTAATGCTCTTGCCAAATAAAAAATTGCAGCATCTGGGTCACTGCCTCTCATAGATTTTATAAAAGCACTAATATTATCATAATGGCTATCTCCTTTTTTATCAAAGATTGCTTTTCTATTTTGAACACTTTGTTTTGCAATCTCATCAGTTATTGTAATGTATCCGTCTGATCCAATATTAGTTGTTAATACAGCCACTTCAAGTCCATTTAGTGCAGTTCTAACATCTCCATTTGCTGTTTCTGCAATTTTTCTTAAAGTTTCATCTGAAATTTTTATTTTATATTCTCCAAGTCCTTCTTTTTTCTCCAATGCATTTTTTAAAATAGTATAAATATTTTCTACTGTTAATGGTTGCAGGTGAAATACCATAGACCTCGATATTAAAGCCTTATTTACTTCAAAATAAGGATTTTCCGTTGTTGCACCAATTAAAATTACAGTTCCATTTTCTACAAATGGAAGCAATGCATCTTGTTGCAATTTATTAAATCTATGAATCTCATCTATAAATAATATACATCTTCCAGATGGGTTTAAAAAAGGGTTTTTAGCTTCCTCTATTGCATTTTTAATGTCTCCAACCCCTGCAGTTACAGCATTCAATTTTGTAAATTTATATTTAGTTGTATTGCTTATAACCCTTGCAAGAGAAGTCTTTCCGCACCCAGGAGGACCCCATAAAATAATGCTAGAAAGTCTGTCTGCCTTTATTGTTCTATATAAAATTTTATCTTGTCCTAAAATTTCTTCTTGTCCAACATAGTCTTCTAGTGTTTTAGGGCTCATTCTATATGCTAATGGTTCGTTTGCATTCATTCTTTACTCCTTTTGCCTAATATGTTTTCACATTATTGCACTAATTTTTTACTTTTACCATTAAATAATGAACATATCAGTTGTTTTTTGCAATCAATTTATGTTCTACTATTCTTTTCGCCCAAAAAGGGGCGTCCCTATTGGGCGATTGCTAAATATTGTAGTGCTTCTTTTATTCTTTCTTCCAAACTTTCTGATTTTATCTTTGGTAGTATTTTGTTTATTTCATATCTTCTGTATCCTAATACTTGTAAAGCTTGTATCACTTCTTCAAATTCTTCTTGTTTATTTTCTTCTTTTTCTAATTCACTTGTTTCAGCTCCAATAGCTTCTTCTGTTTTTATCTTATCTTTTAATTCTAGTATTATTCTTTGTGCCGTTTTAGGTCCTATTCCTGGCAATTTTTTTAAAGTATTTACTTCATTTGTAATTACTGCAAGTGCAAATCTTGATGGTGTAATATTTGAAAGTATTGTTATTGCAGATTTTGCTCCTATTCCCCCAACAGATATTAGAAGTTCAAACATATGTAGTTCTTCGTTTGTATTAAATCCAAATAAACTAATATCATCTTCTCTTACTTTTAAATATGTATATACGCGAACCTGCCTATTTTCTTGTAATTCATCTATCGATTTTTTAGACATGAATACTTTATAACCTATGCCTTGTACTTCAATTATTATATATTCTTCTGATTTTACTACTAATTCACCTTTTAAATATGCTATCATAAGTTTCCATTAATCAATTTATTTCCATATTTTCTATTCTTGTACATCTAAAAGTTGTTACATTGTATCATTCTTTTTATCACATTATGTGTTTTCTATTTATAATATCATTTTGTTATTTTCAAGCTCTATAAATTGATTATTCCCTTTCTTTTATTATCAAACAAATTTTCTCTTAATGGTTAATATTTTATCATATTTTTAGTATTTTGCAAGAGTTTATTGTAATTTTTTCAGGTTTACTTGCACTATTTTTTGCATATGATATAATGGCAATATAAAAATCAATTTTATTTTGAAGGAGGATTATTTATGACACCACATAATGAAGCTAAAATTGAAGATATTTCTAATATTGTATTAATGCCAGGAGATCCACTTAGAGCAAAGTACATTGCAGATACTTTTTTAGATGATGCAAAACTTGTTAATACGGTTAGAAATATGTTTGGTTACACTGGTTTTTATAAGGGCAAAAAAATTACAGTTTTTGCATCTGGAATGGGTATGCCAAGCATTGGAATTTATTCTTATGAGTTATATAAATTTTATAATGTAGATACAATTATTCGTATAGGGTCTTGTGGAGCCTACAACGAGAATTTAAACCTTTTAGATACTATATTAGTAGATAATGCATATACAGAAGGAAACTACGCATATGAGCTAAATGAGGAAGATTGTCACATAATGAATTCATCATCAGATATAAATAAAGTTATTGAAGATACAGCAAAAAAATTAAACATTGCTTATGTAAAAGGAAATACCCTTTGTACAGACTGTTTCGATTACTATGTTAAAGATGTTAATAGCTTAATTGCAAGATTTCCAAAAGATTTAAATATAATCGGAGCAGAAATGGAAGCATTTGCGCTTTTCTATAATGCAAAATTACTTGGAAAGAAAGCTAGCTGTTTACTAAGTGTAGTAGATTCTCACTATAAACATCAAGAAATCTCAGCAGATGAAAGACAAACTTCATTAAATTCTATGATAAAATTAGCATTAGAATCTGCTGTAAATTTATAAAATTATAAGTTCTAATTCAAGCAATACTTATTTATTGAAATTAAAATATTTATTTAACCTTAATATAAAACCGAGCCATAAAATATTTAACATTTTAGGTTCGGTTATATTTTTATTTTGTTATTGATAAAACTTTATATTTAGCAATTCCGCCTGGTGTTTTTACTTCTACCATATCGTTTTTCTTCTTGCCTAATAAAGCTGCTCCAACTGGTGATTCATTAGAAATTTTATTTTCTGCTAAATTTACTTCTGTTGAACCAACTATTGTATATGTAACATCTTCATCATATTCTTCATCATGTACTTTTACAATATTTCCAACTTGAACTGTTTTTGTATCTATTTCAGATTCATCAATTATTTTAGCATATCTTATTTTATTTTCTAGCTCTGCTATTTTTCCTTCATTTTCTGCTTGAGCATTTTTTGCTTCATCATATTCAGAGTTTTCTGATAAATCTCCAAAGCCTAATGCCACCTTTATTTTTTCAGCAATTTCTGCTCTTTTAGTTGTTCTTAAATAATCTAATTCTTTCTCTAATTTTTCAAATCCTTCTTTTGATACTATTACACCTTTATCTTCCATGCTATAAAACCTCCTTGTTTTTTTGCAGTATTTACTTTTAAAATTATTGTATAATGATACCCCTTTTTTTTACTTTTGTCAAGTATTTTTCGTCTTCTAAACTATTCATTTCAAGTAATTATTCAATTTTATTTAATATTTTTATAGTTTTAATTTTTTAGGTAATTTCTTCCATTTTATATTATTTTATTTCAACATTTCCTCTATTTCCTATAAGTTCATATTCATTTTTCTCTATTTTTTCTCGTACCACTTCTGCCCATTTTTCTCTTTGTATATTATACTCATCTTGTAATTCAAATTCACCATTGTCTATTAATTTTACATTATTTATTATATTCCCATCAAAATACATTAATTTATCTATCTTTGTATCTGCAATATTAAAAATTATAGCAGTTCTATCAATACTGTATTCTTTAATTTTTTCTCCACTAAAATTTACATTTAATATATATTTTGCATTTCTTAAGCTCTTTCTTTTATTGTTTAATACAGATATTGGTTCAAAATTTTGCTCTGCTTCTTCCTCTAAATCTGCAAACTGCTTTATGTTAGACGTGACTATATTGATCATTTTATATTGTGTTATTAATTCGCTTATAAGCTGTGTATTATTATAATCTTTTGTATCAATTAATATGCTAAGTGACTGTTCCTCTAAAATTTCTTTTTTTCTTTCAATTACTGATTTTATTACTGTTTTTAAAAAGTCCCTATATATACTCTTATTTTCCTTGCTATTTTTTATAATTTTATTTACATTTTGATATATTTCAATATTTTCTTTATTACTAGCAATCTCTTTTATTCTTCTTGACAATATTATATTTGTATTTATATTTTTTCTTACTATATTTTCTATTTTTCTCAACATTTTTTCTTCTTTATTTTGTACTGTGTAACAAATGTACTCAATCTTATCATCACTTTCAATTCTTTTTATATTCCCAAATACATATTTCAGCTTCTTTATTTTTCTCAAAAAATTTATAAATAATCTATTTCTATATTTATAAGATAAATCGTCAGTATCTTTATAATATTCTAGCCTAAAATATACTGTTTTCTTCATATCATCACCTTATATAATTATATTATTAATATTGTATTTGTAAAACATATTAAAAACAAATTCTGGCTAATTATTAAAAAAGTAGACACACAATCTTTCTAGATTATATGTCTATTTATATTATTTATTGTTATTTTACATTTAATACTTCAGATACCATATCCCAGATATCATCTGTTTCTCTATCTTTTTCCCAATATGCAGCACCTGCTAAATTATATGTGTTAACTAATTCTAGCTTGCATCTTAAAGATTTAGCATCTTCTATCCAAATCTTATATGTTTTTCCACCTTTTTCGTACTCTGCATAGTTTTGTTTTAGCGAATCGTCCCATGTCGTTTTTGTTCCTTCTGGTAAGTTTTTTGCTATATTTTTCATATTTACAACTTTACTTGTTACACTTCCATTGTTTTCTGTCCAAATTCTTGTGTAGAATGGTGTTCCTAGTATTATCTTACTTGCCTCTACTCCTTCTTGCCCCAAGAATTTTTTGATGTTTGCTTCCACCCAATCACAACCAGCGGTTGTTCCTTCTTTAGGTGATGACACTCCATTTTGGTCGTATCCCATAAATACTATATAGTCTGCAACATCACCTATCACATTTCTGTCATAACATAATGACCAATCTGGTGAACCATCTGGTGCTGTTACATCAACAGATAGAACTTTTCCGAGTTCTTTTAATCTAGGTGCTAATTCTATTACTAATCTAGAATATACATCTTTGTCACTTTCATTTAAGTACTCAAAGTCTAGGTTTATTCCATCAAGATTAAATGTTACTACTGCAGTTACTATATTGTTTATTAACTTTTCTCTTAATTTGTAATCATTTAATATCTCAGTTGTAGTTGGCTTGTCCGAATTATTTGAAAGTAATGCCCAAACTTTGTATCCATTATTATGAGCCCAATTTATATAATTTGCTCCTGCTGTTCCAACATTAGCAACAAGGTTTCCTTTTCCGCCATCTTGTAATGCTAAGAATGCTGGAGATACAACATTTACACCCTTTATTGTTCCTGTTCTTTGTGGCGCAGATGCATACTCTGAAAAATAATCCCATGCCAAACTAATATTTCCTTCAATTTGTTTCTCTATGTTTAATTTTTCTCTAATCTGCTTTTCATTTGCCAAGGTGCTAGTTTTTACATAGCCAATCTTTCCATTTTCGGTCGTAACCTTAGTCCAGTCATTTTCTGCAGTCTTATCATCCTTCACAACTGTAACATTATCGCCTTTTTCAATTTTATCAACAGTCTTTGAAAAACTTGTTGGCATATATTTTACTGAATTATTCTTGCTACTATTAGCATATACAAGTTCTCTATCTAATGAAACTAAAACAACAGTATTTGTCTCACTTATGTATTTAGTTTCCACATTATATACACTCTTGCTAATCTCCGAAAAAGGTAAATAAAACTCATTACCTATCTTTTTGGCTGGTGCAATTAAACTCACATCTGAACTATTTATTGTACATTTATTTTTATCAATCACAAATGTTGCAACCTTCGTATCTGATGTTGTTATAATTTGATTGTACTTATTATCATAAAAAATATGGTCATCAAAGAAATTTGCAATATCTTTAGTAGATAAATATATTACATCATCTTCTACAATTACATCATTCTTGGTACTCTTTGTAACATTTCCATTATTAATTACTAAATTGGTTTTCCCAGTAATTTCATTTCTTATATAATTTTGCGCTGTATTAAGTACAAATACTATTGCCAATGCAAATATTATTGTTACAATTAATTTGTAAATATATATTTTCTTTTCTTTTTTCTTACTTCTCATATAAATTCTATTCCTCTTTCTATTTGCAAATCTAGTTATAAAATTATAATTATTTTTAAACCAGTTTTTCTCTTTTCTCTACTATAATACCATAAAGAATATTTTTAGTGAAGTAATTTATTAAATTTTTTTAAGATTACAAAAAATAAGCAATCAAAGTTTCCTTCAATCACTTATTTAATATTTTAATATTTGATTTCTTACAACAATTCCGTCTTCTTTGTTTTCATTGCAACTCGTATTTTCAAACTGTGCTATGTCATTTTTTTCATTTAACAATCTATTTTTTCTTCTCTTAAAAAATCCTCCAGACTGTATTTGATACTGTTCACTATCAACCATTGTAAAGTCTGTTGTTTCGTTGTCTTCTTTTATATATTCATCCACTTTTTTATTTACATCATACTCTATACTATTGTGTTCATGCTGTTGATAAAAGGTTTCTGTATACATTTTTGATTGATGCAAGCCATTTTCTTCTTCTTTCAAATATGCTTCTATTTGTTCTCTTTGTGATTTTGTAAATTTTTCTATTGGATATTCAAGATATTTGTACTGCCAAATTGCCATTCTATCTTCATTTGAATATATAGAATTTATTAAATCTTCACAGTTATATTCTGCCAAAAATTCAACATTTTCTATACTGATTGTTATATTTGTCCAGTTTATCTTGTCATATTTCTGGCATTCGTGTCTTAATTTTTTTATATAGTTATACAATTCATCTGTAAGTTTTATATATTCTTCTTCGTTTAGATTGAATTTTTGTGGAATTTGATACACATTTATTGGATTTCTTTTTATTATACTCTTGGGAAAATAGTAAAAAAACATTTCTCCTGTTTCTTCACCATTATCCCTTTGTATAACTGACGCATAAAGATATATGCTTTCCCATTTTTCTGGTATCATATAAAAAAGGCATTTTCTAATTTCAGAATATAAATCTTTTATAGTTTCACCCTTTGGCATATGCGCTCCCTTATTTTCTATTTTTCAACTATAATACTTTCTCCAGTCATTTCTTCTGGCTTCTTTAATCCCATTATGTCTAACATTGTTGGTGTTAAATCAGCTAGTTTTCCTTCTCTTAGTTTTGCATTATCCATTCCAACTAATATTAGTGGAACAGGGTTTGTTGTATGTGCTGTGTGTGGCTCTCCTGTTTTGTAGTCTATCATTTGCTCGCAGTTTCCATGGTCAGCAGTTATCATTAATACACCATTTTGAGCATTTACAGCTTCTACAACTTTTCCAACACTTGCATCTATTGTTTCAACTGCTTTTATAGCAGCTTCTAAGTTTCCTGTGTGTCCAACCATATCTGGGTTTGCAAAGTTTAATATTATTACATCATATTTCTTAGAATTTATTGCATCTACAACTTTTTCTGTAACTTCTGGTGCACTCATTTCTGGTTGCATATCATATGTTTCAACCTTTGGCGATGGAACCAATATTCTGTCTTCTCCTGGATATTGTTTTTCTTGACCACCATTAAAGAAGAATGTTACGTGGGCATATTTCTCTGTTTCTGCTATACGTAATTGAGTATAACCTAAATTACTGATGTATTCCCCAAATGTATTTTTTAGATGTTCTTTCTTGAATGCTACATCAACATTTGGTAATGTTTCATCATATGGTGTCATACAAACAAAGCATAAATCCAAATCTTTTCTTGTTTCAAAATCATTAAATTTTGGATCAACTAATGTTCTGCTTATTTCTCTTGCTCTATCTGGTCTAAAGTTAAAGAATATTACAGAATCATGAGGCTCTATTTTTGCAACTGGTGTATCTCCATTACATATTACAGTTGGCTCTATAAATTCATCAAAAATTTCTTTTTGGTATGATGCCTCTACTGCTTGTATTGCAGATGAAGCCTTGTTTCCAACTCCATTAACCATTGCATCATAAGCCTTTTGAACTCTTTGCCATCTCTTATCTCTATCCATTGCATAGAATCTTCCAGATATACTTGCAATTTTGCCTATTCCTTTTTCTTTCATTTTTTCTTCTAGTTTTGTAATATATCCTTCACCTGAAGCTGGTGGTGTATCTCTACCATCCATAAAGCAATGTACAAATACATTTTCAAAATCTTTTCTCTTTGCAAGTTCTAATAATCCATACAAATGGCGAATGTGGCTGTGTACACCACCGTCTGATAGTAAGCCCATTATATGCAATTTAGAATTATATTTTTTACAATTTTCTATTGCCTTATTAAATTCTGGAATACTGAAAAAATCTCCATCTTCTATTGATTTTGTTATTTTTGTTAACTCTTGATAAACAATTCTTCCAGCTCCAATGTTTGTATGTCCTACCTCTGAATTTCCCATTTGTCCTTCTGGTAGTCCAACACTCATTCCACTAGCAAAAATTCTTGTTGTTGGGCATGTTTTCATTAATTTGTCTATGTTTGGAGTATTGGCAAGCTTTACTGCATTTCCTTGCTCATTTTCATTTATTCCAAAACCATCTAATATCATTAGCATTGTCAATTTATCTTTCATTTTCTTATTCCATTTCCTTTCCAAAGGCACAGAGCTGTATTTTTTCTATAAATCAGCTCCATGCTACACACTATGTCTATTTATTGTAATTTACTATTTTTGCAAATTCGTCTACTTTTAAACTTGCTCCTCCAACTAGGGCTCCATCAATATCTGATGTTTCGAATAGTTCTTTTGCATTTGTTGATTTTACACTTCCGCCATATTGAATAATTACATCTTCTGCAACATTTCCATATATTTCAGAAATCTTTTTTCTTATAGCTTTAATACTATTATTTGCATCTTCTGATGTAGCTGTTTTTCCAGTTCCAATTGCCCAAATTGGTTCATATGCTATTATAGTATTTTTTACTTGTTCTTCTGTAAGACCAGCTAGTGCTAATTCGACTTGCTTTGTTATAACTTCTTCAGTTTTGCCAGCTTCTCTTTGTTCTAAAGACTCTCCAACACAAACTATTGGTTTCAAATCATTTGCAAATGCAGATTTAATTTTCTTGTTTACAGTTTCATCTGTTTCTGCAAAATATGCGCGTCTCTCAGAGTGGCCTATTATAACATATTCAACTCCTATGCTCTTTAGCATTTGTCCAGAAACTTCTCCTGTATATGCACCCTTTTCTTCCCAGTGCATATTTTCTGCACCAATATGAATATTAGTGCCTTCTGTTGTATGCCATGCATAAAATAAATCTGTATATGGTACACATAATATAACTTCATTTTCAGAATCTTTTACAAGAGGAGCTAAACCTTCTATAAAATTTATTGTATCTGCTGGAAGCATATTCATTTTCCAGTTTCCTGCGATTACCTTTCTTCTCATACACGTCCTCCTATTTATCTAATAAACATTCAACTCCTGGAAGTTTCTTTCCTTCTAAGAATTCAAGTGATGCTCCACCACCTGTTGAAATGTGTGTGAATTTATCTCCAATTCCTAGTTTTTCTATTGCAGCTGCTGAATCTCCTCCACCTATTACTGTTGTAACATTTTCTAGGTTTCCTAAGTATTCTGCTATTGCATTTGTTCCTATTGCAAATTGGTCAAATTCAAACAATCCTAAAGGTCCATTCCAGATAACAGTTTTTGCTTTTGATAATTCGTCTTGATACATCTTTATTGTTTCTGCACCAATGTCGAATCCTTCCCAACCATCTGGTATTTCTGTATATTTAACAGTTTTACTTTCTGTGTCTTCTTTGAATTCTTTTCCTACTTTAGTATCTACAGGAAGCATCAATTTTACACCTTTTGCTTTAGCTTTTTCCATTAAACTTTTTGCTAAATCTAATTTATCTAATTCACAAATAGAATTTCCAACATTGTATCCCATTGATTTAAAGAATGTATAAGCCATTCCTCCACCAATCATTAATGTATCTACTTTTTCTAATAAGCTATCGATAACACCAATTTTATCTGATACCTTTTTTCCTCCAAGTATTGCAACAAATGGTCTTTCTGGATTTTCTAGTGTTGTTCCTAAGAAGTTTAATTCTTTCTCCATTAAGAAACCTGCTACTGCTGGTAAATAGCTTGCTACTCCTGCTGTTGAAGCATGTGCTCTGTGAGCTGTTCCAAATGCATCATTTACATATATTTCAGCTAAACTTGCAAGTTCTTTTGCAAACTCTGCATCATTTGCTTCTTCTCTACTATCAAATCTAACATTTTCTAATAAAACAATTTCTCCATCTTTCATGTTTGCAGTTAATTCTTTAGCACTCTTTCCTATTATATCATTTGCAAGTTTTACTTCTCTACCTAATAATTTAGATAATTCTTTTGCGACTGGCTCTAATGAAAAATCTTTATTTACTTGTCCCTTTGGTCTTCCTAAATGTGAGCAAAGAATTACTTTGCAATCATTATCTAATAAATATTTTATTGTTGGAAGGGCCCCAACTATTCTTCTATTATCTGTTATATTTTTATTTTCATCTAAAGGAACGTTAAAATCACATCTTACTAAAACTTTCTTTCCTTTAACATCAATGTCTCTAACAGTCTTTTTATTCATGGTATATCTCCCTTTCTTAAATTGTAATAAAAGGGCTTGAATTAAGAAATGCCAAGCCCCAAAATTGTTATTATACTCTATTATTTATGATCAACTTTTGCCATGTATGCTGCTAAGTCTACTAATTTATGTGCATATCCCCACTCGTTGTCATACCAAGCTACTAATTTAACAAATGTGTCTGTAAGCATTATTCCAGCTTTGCTATCAAATATTGATGTATGTTCATCTCCTAAGAAGTCTGAAGATACAACATCTTCATCAACATATTCAACTATTCCTTTTAATTCTCCTTCTGCTGCTTTCTTCATTGCTGCACAGATTTCTTCGTATGTTGTAGGTCTTTCCAAATTACATGTTAAATCAACAACAGATACATCTATTGTTGGTACTCTGAATGCCATACCTGTTAATTTTCCATTTAATGCTGGAATAACTTTTCCAACTGCTTTAGCAGCTCCTGTTGATGATGGAATTATGTTTGCACTTGCAGCACGTCCACCTCTCCAATCTTTTTTAGAAGCTCCATCAACTGTTTTTTGTGTAGCTGTTGTACTATGTACAGTTGTCATTAATCCTTCTTTTATTCCAAAGTTATCGTTTATAACTTTTGCTAAAGGCGCTAAACAGTTTGTTGTACAAGATGCATTTGAAACTATATTCATGCTTGGATCATATGTTTCATTATTTACACCCATTACAAACATTGGAGCATCTTTTGAAGGTGCACTTATTACAACTTTTTTAGCTCCTGCATTTAAGTGAGCTTGTGCTTTTTCCATTGTTGTGAATACACCAGAACATTCTAGAACATATTCAACTCCTTCTTTAGCCCATGGAATATTGTTTGGATCCATTTCATTATATACATTTATTGATTTTCCATTTACAATTAGTTTTCCTTCGTCTGATTTAACTTCTCCATCAAATCTTCCGTGTGCAGAATCATATTTTACCATGTAAGCCATGTAATCTGCTGCTATGAAAGGATCATTAATTGCAACTACCTCTACTTCGCTATTTTTTAATGCTGCTTGGAACGCTAAGTTTCCTATTCTTCCAAAACCGTTAATACCAATTTTAACTGACATATAAATTCCTCCTCTTGATGTTTTTCATCATATATGTGGCTATTTAAAACCTCTTAATATTCTATAACAAAGACAAACAGTTTTCAAGTATTTTATATAGATTTTATAAAATTTCAAAATTAAATTTAGACGTTATTTTACACTTTGTTACATTTTTATGACATTTATATTGCAATTATCTTTAATTTTACTTTTTATGGTATAATTTGAGTGTATTTTTATATAATATTTTTAAAGGAGGTTCAATTATGCAAAGACATATTGAATGTGATGTAGCTGTTGTTGGCGGTGGTGCAGCAGGTATAGCTGCAGCAATTGGAGCATCAAGAGCTGGTGCTAGAACAGTCTTAATCGAAAGAAATCCATATTTCGGTGGACAAGCTACAAATTCACAAGTTACTGCTTATTGTGGTTTTTTCACAAGAGGTGAAAATTACGATCAAGTTGTTCAAGGAGTTGGTGGAGAGGTTCTAAAAAGACTAGAAACTTATGGTACAAATATTCATCCAAGGCCATCAAAATCTACAGGAAATGTTTCTGTATCTTTTAATCCAGAATATGTAAAATTGGTTATGGACCAAATGCTAAAAAAGAGCTCTGTAGAATATTTCTTACATGCTCAAATGTATGAAGTAGTAAACAATAATGGAATGATTGAAGAGATTAAGTGTACAGATGATGAAGGAACATTTACAGTAAAAGCTAAAGCTTTTGTTGATGCTTCTGGTAATGCTAACTTAGTTCATTTTGCTGGAATAGCAACTAACTGGGGAGATGCTGAAGGAAAAGTTCAACAATCTTCACTACCATTTAGAATTGACAATATTCCAGCAAGAGAAATCTTGAAACCTGACATTGAAGCTGCTTTGAAAAAAGCAAAGGAGAACGGAATTGAAATTAAGAAGGAAACTGGATTAATAATTAAAATTCCAGACAAAACTTATGGATATTGTACAATTCCAAGTACAATAGTTCCTGCTCTTGACGCAGAGACACTTACAGAAACAGAAATGGAACTTCGTTCACAAGTTCACAATTATGCAATGGCATTTAAGAACTATCTAGACGGATTCCAAGACATGATTATTTCTTCTTCTGGACCAGCAGTTGGTATTCGTGAAGCAAGAAGAATAATTGGTGACAAAATGCTTAAAGGTGAAGAAATAATAATGGCACCAAAGAGTGATGATAGTATAGCAAGAGGCGCTTGGAGCCCAGAAATGCACAAGAGCAATACTTCTATAAAATACACTCATATTCCAGATAACGAGTACTTCTCTATTCCTTTAGGATGCCTAAAAGTTAAAGATGCTAAGAATTTATGGGCTGCTGGTAGAACAATTTCTACAGACTCATTAGCACTTGGTTCTGTACGTGTTATGGGAACAGGATTTGCTACTGGACAAGCAGCAGGTGTAGCAGCAGCTTTAACCTTAGATAATCCATCTTATGATGTAAAAGCTGTTCAAGAAGAACTTGTTAATCAAGGTGCTTTAATTTAGATTTTAATGTAATTATTTTTACTTAAAATAAATTTTTATATTGAGCCTATGGTTTTATAGGCTTTCCCTGAAAGGCCTAAATCTTATGAAAAAGGACTAAAATATGGAAAAAACAAAAAAAGAAAAAAAGCCTTTAATGACTAAAAATGAAAAAGAGTTTGTTTGCACTCTTTTTGCATTAATTATCATTGCTATATTTTTTATAGCAACACCTCCATCAGGTCTTAGCGCCGATGGTATGAAAGTTCTTGGCGTATTCATATCTGTTTTATTCTTATGGATAACAGTTGGAATAGGCTGGCCAAGTTTATTATGTTTAGCAACGCTTGCTCTTGTTCCATCACTTGGAATGAAAACAACATTGCAAAATTCGTTTGGTAACGAGACATTCGCATTCTTGCTATTTACATTCATGTTCACATACGCATTTTCTCAAACAGGATATGTTAAGAAAATAGCTCTTGGATTTGTAACTAGTAAATTTGCAAGAAAAACACCTTGGAGATTTGCATTCTGCTTCTTTGCAGCAGTTCTTGTAATTGGGTTATTCATGTCTCCAACAGTTTTATATTTTATAATATTACCTATTCTTGAAGAAATTTATAATGTATTAGGACTAAAAAAAGGTGATAAATACGCAAACATGCTTATGATGGGCTTAGTATTCTGTACAAGCTTATCTTCTGGTATGACACCAATAGCACACGTATTCCCTGTTCTTTCAATGGGAGTATTCAAATCTCTAACAGGATCTAGCATAAGCTATGGTCAATACATGCTTTATGCAATTCCAACAGGAATTATAATATTTGCATTAATGATGCTTGTATTCAAATTCTTAATGAGACCAAGTACAAAGAAAATAAACCTAAAATCTAATGAATTTGATAAGATGAAAAAAGAAATTCCTAGTGCAAACCAAGGTGAAAAAATTATTCTTGGAACATTCCTTTTAGTAGTTGCATTATGGGTTCTACCAAGCTTATTAAAAACAAGTTCAGTAAAATGGATTTCAACAGCATTTACTTGGATTAGCAATTTAGGTACAGCTATGCCTCCACTATTCGGAATAATAGCTTTATCTATTTTGAAATACCAAGGAAAACCATTAATAAATATTAACGAATCTATGGTAAAAGGTGTATCTTGGCCAAGTATAATAATGGCATCTGCAACACTTGCTTTAGGTGCTGCAATGACAAATAAAGCAATAGGGCTTACAACATTTTTGTCTGCATCTATTGCACCAATTACAACTGGCTTATCACCAGTATTACTAATTTTGTTATTCTCATTGTGGGCTGGATTACAATCAAACGTATCTTCTCACATGGTTACAGCACAATTAGTTCCAACACTTGCTGTTCCAGTAGCTCTAGCATCTGGTGGTGCATTAAATGCCGCAGCTATTACAGCTGTTATTGGTTTAATTGCTTCAACAGGTTCTGCTGCTCCACCTGCAATGCCTTACGTTGCAGTAGCTGGTTCATCAGGTTGGTCTGATTCAACAAGTTTATTAAAATACGGATTCTTAATGATGTTTATAATTATTTTAGTTGCATCATTTATTGGATATCCATTGGCAAATTTAATAATGCCAATGTAATTAAAATGGCTCAATATAAAAAATTCCTCTGATTTTAATTAATCAGAGGTTTATTTTTATTTTAATTTTTTTATTGTTTCTGCATAATCTTTTGAATTTATTATAGCTGTTCCAGCCACTAATATATCTGCTCCGGCATCTATTATTTTTTCTGAGTTTTCTACTTTAATTCCACCATCTGCTTCAATTTCATAGTCTAATTTGTGTTCTTCCCTGTAAGAATTAAGCTCTTTTATTTTTTCTATAGTTGGAAGAATTAACTCTTGTCCGCCCTTTCCTGGTTCAACTGTCATAACAAGTACTACATGCACATATGGTAAAAATTCTAATATTTCTTTTACATCAGTCTCTGGCTTTATAGAAATTCCTACTCTTCTTCCCTTTTCTTTAATATAATTAATCAAATTCATTACTTCTTCTTTATTTTTACAAGCTTCATAATGAAATGTAATTATGTTTGGATTAAATATCAAATAACTATCAACAAAGTTTTTTACGTCCTTTACCATTAAATGAATATCTAATGGAATCTTTGTAATATTATCCAAATATTCGCAATATTCTAGCATTATATCATGTGTATCATTTTCTACAAACTCACCATCCATAACATCTATATGAAAATAATTTGTGTTTGCATCTTCTAACTTATAAACAGTATCTATTATTTTTTCTTTTTTTACACTCAATAAGGATGTTGAAATATCTACCATTTGTGTTCCTCCTTGTCTTTTAATTCACTATATATTTTTACGTAATTGTCATATCTAGACTTTGCTATTTTACCTTGTTCAAGTTCAAGTTTTATTCCACACTCATCTTCTTTAATGTGGCTACAACCTACATATCTACATTTATCAATACAATTTTTAAACTCTCTAAAATATTTATCCAATTCTCTATATGGAATTTCATACACGTCAAATGTCGAAAAGCCAGGCGTATCTGCTATATATGTATCTGTATCAAGCTCATATAAGCAAATATCTGTTGTGGTATTTTTTCCACGCTTATTCTTCTGGCTAATTTCTCCCTCTTGTGTTACATTTTCTTTAAACAAATCGTTTATTAGTGTAGACTTTCCAACTCCAGAATTTCCAGCAAATGCACTGATGTTATTCTTTAATTCTAATAAAATTTTTTCAACTCCAATTCCATTTTTTGCATCAGTTTGTATTACTTTATAGCCTATTTCTTCATATATTTTTTGAATATTTAAAAATTCGTGTTTATCATCTAAATCAATTTTGTTTAGAACAATTACGGGCTTTATATGTAAAAACTCTGCAAAAGCAAGCTGTTTATCTAATAACAACAAATCTGGCTTTGGATGCTTGCTAGACACCACAAACACAATTTGATTTATATTAGCAAGCTTCGGTCTTTTTATGTATGACACTCTTTTTTTCACACTTTCAATTACAGCTGTTCTCTTATTTTCATCAACAATAGAAAATTCAGCTATGTCTCCAACTACAGGAGTAAAGCTGTCATTTTTAAACTTTCCTCTAGCAGTAGCAATATAGTTGATATCTCCTAATTTTATTTTATATAAATTTGCTTTATTTTCTATAATTAATCCTTGCATTTATGCCTTCCTACTTTAAAATTACATTTATATTATACCAAATTTACAGTTTTTTTACAATGAAAATTTAACTGTATTTTTCTTTAAAACTACATATATAAAAAGGTCAACTAGGACTCTTAATCAAAGAATCCCAGTTAACCTTTCTTTGCTTTGCCTATTTACTGTTGTGTTCTCACAATAACAGGCTTTGTTCTGACCTTTCGCACAAGTCTAACTTACGTTAGCTCATTACTTCGCCGCCATAGACAATCTGCTGTCCAACAGCTTGAAAATTTCCTCGTTTTCATTTTCGTTTACCGAAATGGTGAAGCAATAGCATTTGTCAATGTCACAATCAATTTCCTTGTTATGTTCCTTAGTCACCAAACTCTGATAATATATTGTTAACTCATAGCCATCTTCCTGAGGCATCTCCTCATATAAAAGGATACCAACTTTTTCTTTCGGCAGGCTAGTTTCAATGTAGTCTTTTAATGCTTTGACCACATCTTCGTCCTGGTCAAGGAACTGCTCACGAGTAATCTCGGTATTTGCTCGATAAGTATCTTGCACACCATAAACATCTCCACCACATTCTTCTGTGATTTCGAAGTAAGCAGCTTGCCGATTTAACGGATCCTTTCGGCCACAAGCGACCAGCAGAATGGCACTAATAACGAGCATAATGAACATTTTTTTCAGACTTTTCATCGTGAATTTTCCCTTTCTTGTTGTTTCAAAGTGTTGTGAATTCGTACGTTTATATAAAACACCCATTAGGATGCATTGCGAAAGGAATTATATTGCAAAAAAACGTATTTAACGTTTTTACTATATATATTATAGCTCTTTTCTTGTAATTATGTCAAGTTTATATGACTACTCTTGTATTTTGCAAATTGGAGACGTGCATTTTTTGCTCCGTCCCCAATTTGTACCCAATTTGTACTTTATTCAAATGTATATGAACTTGTTGTGTTTAAGTTTATGTCTTTTTGTGACTTTAATATGTCATCTACATATACTTTTACTGTTACTGTGCCTTTTCCACTTATTTTTGTTTGAATATTTGTTGAATTTAAGTCTACTTTCTTGTCATATACTTTGTCTTCTCCAACTTTTACTGTAAGTTTCTTTTCTTTTACTGTTGTTGAACTTGAAGAACCTGTTGTATTTGTTGTGTTTGTGTTTTCTTTATCTGGTACTTCGTAACCTCCTGTAAGTGATTTTACGTTTATTGTTATTGTAGCTTCTTTCATTTCAGCTAGCTTATTTACTGTTATTGTTACTTCTGTTCCTTCATCTATATTTTCACCAGATTTTATGCTTTGCTCTAATACTTCTCCATTTTCTTTGTCTGTGTTTTCTTTGTATTCTGTTTTTACTACCAAGTTTTTAGCTTCTAATGCTGATTTTGCATCTGCTTCTGTTTTTCCTAATACATTTGGCATTACTACTTGGTTTACACCTGTTCCAATGCTTACATGTATTTTTACTGTATCACCTGCATTTGCTGTTGTGTTTGCATCTGTTTCTTGGCTAATTACTATTCCTTCTTTTATTGTTTTACTTGTTTCTTCTATTTTTTCTGCTTTTAATTTATTCTTTTCTAATGCATCAACTGCTTCTTCATATGTCATACCAGCAACCTTTGGAACTGTAGTCTGCTCTGTTCCTTTGCTTATTTTTACAGATACTGTGCTTTTTTCTTTTACTTTGTAATTGTCTGAATATACAGGATTTTGTTCAAAAACTTTTCCAGCTTCTACCTCAGAATTATAATCTTCTCCTGATTTTTCGTATACAAGTTTGTATTTTGCAAGTTCTGCCTTTGCGTCTGCCTCAGTCATTCCAACTAAGTTTGGAATTTGAACATCTTTTACTGAATTTGCATTTAATATTGCAGATGTTATTGCTATACTTCCTGCAAATATTATTAAGCAAAGTACTATTATTCCTAAAACTTTTGTCTTTGGATGGTTTTCAAAGAATATGGCAACTTTATTTTTCTTCTTTTTATTGCTACTCTTAGCATTTTTCGCCATATCATCTGTAATAGCATCCATTCTTCTTGTTAAGCCATCGTCTAAATCTTCTTTCTCAACAAATTCTCCATCTGGATTTTTTAAGGCTTGTGCTAAATCTCTTAGCATGGCTGTTGCAGTTTGATATCTAGCCATTGGCTCTTTTTGCATAGCTTTTAAAATTATATCATTTACCGCCTTTGGGATGTTTGGATTTATTTCCATTGGTGGTACAGGATCCTCTTGCATATGTTTTAATGCAACAGAAACTGATGTATCTGCATCAAAAGGAACTTTTCCTGTAAGCATTTCGTACATTACAACACCTAAAGAGTAAATATCAGATTTAGCATCTGTATATCCTCCTTTTGCTTGCTCTGGTGAGAAATAGTGTACAGAACCAATAGTTGTTCCAAATGCTGTTATTGTTGAATTTGATACTGCCTTTGCTATTCCAAAGTCTGTTACTTTTGCAACTCCATCTTCTGTAATTATTATATTGTGTGGTTTTATATCTCTATGAACAATGTTGTTTTTGTGAGCCATTTCTAAGGCTGATGCAATTTGTCCTGCAATATTTACAGACCATTTCCAAGGAAGTGCTCCTTCCTCATTAATTATTTGCTTTAGAGTTTTTCCTCTTACTAATTCCATTACTATATAATAAATTCCATCTTCATTTCCAACATCATATATTGAAACTATGTTAGCATGAGTAAGACTTGCCGCTGCTTGAGCCTCTGAATTAAATCTTTTTACAAATTCATCATCTGTGGTAAATTCATCTTTTAGTACTTTAACAGCAACATCTCTATTTAAAACCTTGTCTCTTGCAACATATACTGTTGCCATTCCCCCAACTCCGGTTTTACTTATAATTTCATATCTATTTGCTATTGTTCTTCCTATTATATCCATAAAATTTTCTCCCTATTACATTATAATAACAACAGTAATGTTGTCTAATCCGCCATTATCATTTGCTTGTTTAACTAAATTTTCTATAGCATTTTCTTTGTCTTGCTTAATTATTTCATATATGTTTTCTTCTCTAATCATATTTGTTAGGCCATCTGAACACATTAAAATAATATCATCTTTAATAAATGTTTTAGTATATACGTCTGGCTCTACAGTTTCTACACACCCTAGGGCTTTTGTAAGCATATTTTTCTTTGGGTGACTATATGCTTCTTCTTTGGTTATAGTTCCGTCGTCTACCAATGTTTGAACATAGCTATGGTCTTTTGTAAGTCTTCTCATAAACTCTTTACGTATTCTATATACTCTGCTATCTCCAACATGACCTATGTATATTCTACTATTATATATTAAGCAAACATCTAATGTAGTACCCATTCCTCTTAAGTTTTCTTTACTTTGAGCTTTTTTATATACCACACTATTTGCATATTCAATTGCATCTTTTAAAAGTGTTTCTAGCTTTTCTTTGCTATCTTTATTTTTTGCAAAATGCTTATGTATGTAGTCTCTTGCAGATTCTACGGCCATTCTACTTGCTACCTCTCCTGCATTATATCCGGCCCATTCCGTCTGCTAATATAAACAGTCTTATTTTATCTTCTGGTTTAGATACATAGTAGAAATCTTCGTTTGTTTTTCTTTCTCTTCCTATGTCTGATTTAGCAAAAACTTGCATTTTATCACTTTCCTTTCTTACAAGGCATTTTTAGGTTAAATAGTTGAATTTTGTCATATAATAAAAGTAATTCATATATAAATATTTTAACTATATATTAAAATATTCAATTTTTTCAACCAATTTATTATAATAAGCTTTCTTTTAATATTAGTTTTACCTTTTGCTACTTTAGTTAGCTTTATCCTCTTTTAAATTTTGTCTTCTTAACTGTCCACAAGCTGCATCAATATCTGAGCCTAATTCTCTTCTAATAGTTGCAACTATCCCATGGTCATTTAAATAATCTCTGAATTTTATAATATTTTCATTAGAGCTCTTTGTAAATTTTCCATTTTCTATTTTATTTATTGGTATTAAATTTACATGGCATAACATACCTTTTAGCAAATTTACTAATTCTTTTGCATCTTCTAAATTATCATTATTATCTTTTGCAAGTGCATATTCAAAAGATATTCTCTTATTAGTAATTGCTATATAATCTCTGCATGCCTTCATAAGCTCTTCTATGTTGTACGCATTATTAACAGGCATCATACTAGAACGCTTTTCATCATTACTTGCATGTAAAGAAACAGATAATGTGCATTGTATATTTTCATTTGCCAAATCGTAAATTCTTGGCACTAATCCACTTGTAGATACACTTATGTGTCTTGCTCCAATATTCAACCCCTTAGGATTGTTTAATATTCTTATGGCCTTTATTACATTATCGTAATTATCTAATGGCTCTCCAATTCCCATAAATACAACATTAGAGATTTTGTTACCCGTATCTTGTTCAACAGCTAAAATTTGCTCAACTATTTCCCCTGCTGTCAAGCTTCTTATAAAAGGAATTCCTGTCGAAGCACAGAACTTACACCCCATTTTGCATCCAACTTGTGAAGATACACAAATTGATTTTCCATAGTGGTATTCCATAAGAACTGATTCTATTGCATTTCCATCTAATATATCAAATAGATATTTCTTAGTGCCATCAGATGATTCTAATTTTTTTAATATATTATAATTACAAATTGTATAATTTTGTTTTAGTTTTTCTCTTAATTCTAACGAAAGGTTTGTCATCTCATCAAAGCTTTTTACTTTTTCTTGATAAATCCATTTAAAAATTTGCTCTGCCCTAAAACCTTTTTCTCCTATGCTTACAAGTTCATCTTTTAAATCTTGTAAATCATAATCTTTTATATTTTTCATTTTATTTTCCTTCTAAACATATGCTTAATTGAAAAAGAATTAAATTTTTTCAATCTTTCTCTTTTTTTTATTTATACAATAATATTTATACCACAATAAAGGGATTTTTTCAATAGTTTCTACTAATAGTTGTATTCCTTGCACTAATAAAATAAACCCAAACTGTTAAATATTTATCCAACAATTTAGGTTCATTCAATTATCATATTATTCTAACTATTAGCCACATTATTCTTTCTTTCTGTCTCTTCCATAAGTTCTCTATCTTGTTGCATAAGCTTAGAGAATTGACTCTCAACATTACCTATTGTATACTGAAATGCATCAGATAGTCTTACAAATTGTCTTCTAAATTCTTCTGAACCATCACACTCCAATTTTATTTGATCAACTGTTCTATCTATTTCTTGCATTATATCTTCTATTTCTTGAAAAATTTTCATAATATCATTGTTTATTTCTTCTACTTCTTTAGATATATATCTCATTCCTACATCATCATATACTTGTAATGCCTGTATTTTTTGTATACTCTCTTTTTGTGGTACAGCTACATTCTGCTTTATATCTACGTCAGAAACAGTGTTTGCTATCTCTTCAAACATATATGGAACTTCTCCAACTATTGCTTCTAGAAATAAGTTTAATTGTGGAGCTAATTCGTTAAATTTAGTTACCAATTCATTATATCTCTTCCCATACCAACAAATATGCATTTCGGAAATTTTTCTGTAAATTGCTAATAATTTATTATTTATTTCTATAGCCTGCCCTCTAATACTATTAGATTGATTAGGCATATTTTCATAATCAATTTTTATCTGGTTTTCCATCTTTTCTCCTTTTACTTGCTTTGTAAACATCTTCTTAATCTTATACTCATAATATCTGTTTTAGGATTCTTTACAAAATTCAAGTCCAATATTCCTTCTGATACAAGCCAAATAGCCTGTTGTTTATTAAAAGCTTTTACACTCTTTAATAACTCATTTAATTTTTTTTGCATTTCATCTACTTTAGTTTCATCAATGTTATCACTTTTGCTAGTATAAGCTTCTTGTGCCATTTCAAAAGCATTGTTTGATATGCTACGAATTGTTTCAAAACTTTCGTCTCTGATTAACATTTGCCTTTTTTGCTCTAATGGTAATTTAATTACATCATCAGTAACATATTTCAACAAAGATTCCATATCACTTTTATCATCAATATTAAAATTTTGATTTATTTTTTCTTCTGCTTCTACTTGTTTATATAAGTATTTTTCAAAAGCTTCTGTTAATCTTTTTTTGTCAAAAGCATCTTTAGTTGATTCTGAAAATTTTATTACAAATTTATCTATAACATCTTTAAAATTTTCCATTTTATAATCCTTTCATTTAATTTTATATATTCTTTACTTTTGCTATTTGACAATCCCTGTCAAAATTTCTAGTTACTGTATTTAACGCTTGAGTTCCACCCCTTTGGTTACCTGTATTAGAATCTTTCATCATTGCATCCAATGCATCATAGGCCTTTTCATTTCCAGATATTTCATTATATACATTTTTAAATAAATCTTTATTTTCACCAGTATATGTTTTCATTAATACTTCTTCTCCATTTACACCTGTATATTTTGTCATTGAATCTGTTATTTTTTGTAATGCATCAGTGCTAGGATTGTATGCGCAATCTTCCCATTTTTCGCCATTTATTTTTCTTGCAAAATATTCTGTTGCTGCCTCATCTATTCCATTATAGTTTCCCTTCCATGTTAATTTGTATGGTGAATCTTCATACTTTCCAGTATATAATACATTCTCTCCTGTCTCTGGATCTGTGTAATAATATCCTGCTGTCTGAGACATTGTACCTGTACCATGTCCACCAACTTCATGTATTATTACACTTGGATCATTAGCATACCCTTCTCTGATATACACCCTATCTTGAGCCCCATTATTATATGCAACAATTCCTTCGTTATATTCTTCTAATTGTCTAAAAAATTCTTCATCTGAAAGCACTACTGCTTTATCTATTTGCTCATTATACTTATTAATCAGATCTTTTTTTTGTTCTTCTGTATAACAATTGAATTTTTCAACATATTTAGCATATTTTTCTTTTGCATCTGTTTTTGCTTCTTCAAAAGTCATCTTTGAATCTTGTTCTGTACCATTTATAGTTGCAGCATTCGGAACTGCTTTTTTTCCCTGTGTTGGCAATGAATCTATTCCAATAAAGGTTAATGCAGATGCTATTGCATTTTGTGCCACTTTCGCACCTGTTTCATTAAAGTATGTTTTTATTATTGCCTCAGACACAATGTTTGCTTCATATCTACCAATATTTCCAATTATGCCATTACCCATTTTAGCACCTATTATTGAGGTTATACGTCTAACTACTAGTGGTCCCGCAATAGCACCTACTGTAGTAACAACACCAATTGCTGTATATATCTCGTCATTAAGTCCATCTGATAAGTCTACTCCAATTGCATTTAGCAGATTATCTCCTACGGCAGATGTCCACTCTTTGAAATTGCTAGCTTCTGGTACATTAAATGCTGCTATTACTCTTTTAGTAACATCTATACCCTCTCTTAATAATTTGGTGGTAGCAACTATTGCAAATTGTGAGTCTTGAGAAGCTTGTGAGATTTGCTTTTGTTGACTAGTCATTGAAAATAATGTACCTCTTAAAGCTGCTGCTAAACCTCTTAGAGCTGCCGCAATTGCTTTTAAGTTTGCTGCTTCCGCTCTTAGAGTTGCTGCTCTTGCCATCGCAGCAGCATCAGCAGCTGTATCTGGAACCTGCTCATACTTTGTTACTGTATTTCCATCATCATCTGTTGTCTCATATGGTTCTGATTTATAATGTGGACAACTTGCCTCTTCTGCACTAGCATCTGCTTCACATTGTGCTGCTTTCGCATCATTTTCAGTTGCCTGTGCATCATAGCTTGAAGCATCAAAACTCATTTGACTAATCGTGTTCCCCAAACTTGTGATTATATCTGTGGCAACTTTCTCTACAAATTCAAACATAATTTCCTCCTTAGTTAGTGTATTTTTGTATTTGCTTTTTTAGTATTTGCATTGTCAATTATATCGTTTGTATTATTTATTAAACCTGTAAATAATACTCCCTTTAACTTATTTTGTCCATCTACATTTTTATATTTTGTTTTTAAGGAATTACTCACATTACCAGATACTCCAGTTGAGCCTGTCCTCGTATTACTTGAGCTACCGGAACTACTGTTATTTGAGCTACTATCCCCACCAAATAATTGTTTAAAAAAATTTCCAATAAACCCCATAATAAAATACCTCCTAACTTTTATCCTTTTATAACATCATCTGTTAACATTTCTAACTCTTTTCTAAATTCTATAGAATAATTTGTTGTAAATTGACAATTTGCAACATCTTGTATGTATTTTTCGTAGGCCTGTTGATTATATGAAACTGTTGTATACCTTACTCCATTTTTTTCAAATATTTGTTGCATATATGTCATCGAAGGATCATTATAAAAAGCCATTCCGCCTATCAATTTGCTCACTGTTATTTCATCAAAATTCATAAACTTATTTAATATAATCCTTATTTTCTCATTGTTTATTGCATTCTTAGATTTTAGATTTGAAAGGAATTCTGTAAGTGGTTGAATGGTTAATATATCCATTGTTTGTACCAAATATACTTGCTCTGAATACGCAAAGTAATCAGCATCTGTAGAAAAATCTGTGTCTATAATTACAACCTGATGTTTCTTCAAAAGAGTCTCTAATATATTTTCAACTCTTGCACTATATTCATTCTTTTCTGGTACATCTGTATATACAGTTAGGTTATTTTCAATTTGTAATCCATTCAGTTTTCCTTCACTTAAATCCTTAAAACTGTTTCTAATACTAACTCTTATAGACTCTTTGTTTTGAGTATATATATAGTATGAATCTTTATTTTGCGTCATATCTAATATAGCCACATCAAAGTTTCTTCTTGCCATTATTCTTGCAATATTATTTACTAAAAAAGATGTGCCACTTTGACTAGCTCCGATAAAAGAAACTATCTTTTTATTTTCTTGTAATAATTCATTTATTGTAAGATTAGTATTACTTTTGTACGTGTTATCTACATTTAGTGTCTTCATTCAAAATTCCTTTCAAAACTAAAATTTATATTAATATTACTTCTGTTCCATTTCTTATTGTTGTATCCTTTAAAAATGAGTTCAAATCAAACTCTTGTGCACTGATTTTATCATATAGCGTAGGAAGCGCTTTAGGATCATAATCTCCCTCACTTAGTTCTGATATTGCTCTTGATAATAATATAATTATCTCATATATTTTTTTGTTAGAAGGAATCCATACATCATAGACTCCTTCCAACATAGGAACATAAACTTTTACTAAGACTTTATCCATTTTTTTCACCAGCATCTTTCATTCCTATTAATTTTATCAGCTTAGCTTCTTCTTGTTTTATTAAGTATCCGAAGCTTTCTCCACAGTTGTTTACTAAATTTCTAGCGCTTGTGTTCATTCTTATTAAGTATTGATCTGCAACACCATTGCCTACCCAAATTCCAGAATCTTTTGTGATATACGCTTTATACCAGTCATCATATTCATGGTTCTTTAATTTAAATACACTATCAACTACTATAAATGTATAATTCTTTAATTCTTCAGCTTTTCTAAGATCTGACAAAATTTCTTTTTCTATGTTTATTAAGAACTTATCAATTCCAACTATTATACATACATTGTATTTTGATTTACTTATATTGTTTTGTATTCTTAATGAATAGTTCTGATAGTCAAGTTTTATGTTTTTACTAGCAGTTTGTACAATTCCCTCTGCATCAAATACGGTTACATCAATGTCTTCTAGTAGTTTTAATTCCTCGTATAAATGTGTTACATATTCTGTAGCTACTTCTATATTTTTTGCTGAAATTAAATTTACTAAATTGCTCTTAAAATTATATATTGCTAAGTTCAAACTATCTTTGTAAATTCCAACTGGTAATTTATCCAAACTTTTTACAAATTCTTTTATCTCTTCTACCTTTATTTGATATGGTAAAACTGGAATAGGATCTGCCTTTTCGTCATATTTTTCATTTAATTGTTTTATCTTATCTCTTATAAATACATTCCATTTTTCTGGTTCGCATATACGAGCTGTTTGGAATTCATATATGTCACTATATTTTATCAATCCTCTTCCAAACATGTGAGCAGGTCTTTGTTTTCTAACTCCATCTATTATATTTAAATAATCATCTTCATTATTTAATTGTAATGCTATTTTTTGTTTAAAGTTTTGAGATAGTCTATATCTTACACTGTTATATGCACTTGCTGTAATTACAAATATGATTCCATATTTTATTCCCTCTCTACATAGAGTAAGCAATACATCGTCATATTTTTCTCCGAAGTTTTCCACAAATCCTTCATAATTGTTTATAATTATAAATACTTGTGGCATTTCAGCACCTGTATCATTTATATATAATTTTATATCACCATCATAGTTTGATAAAATTTCTGTTCTTCTTTTCATTTCTCTTTGTAGTATTTCGAACAATCTATTTATTTTTTCTGTATCTGTACTTAATACTACATCACCTATATGTGGTGCATCCTTAAAGATTTTCAAAGCTTCACTACCAAAGTCAATTAAATACATTTGAGCTTCCTTAACAGAGTATGTTGATATTATGTCATATACCATTGTGCTTATGAATGTTTCTTTACCACTCTCAGCATTTCCATAAACAATAACATTCCCCTGTTTCTTAAAGTCAATTTTAACTGGTCCTTGTCTTTGGTTATATGGATCATCATATTCTCCAACTACAGGTATTACTTCATTTTCTTTTTTCTGTATATTGTATTTTTTCTTAATGTTATCTAACATAATAACATTTGGTATATTATCCAACCATAATGGTTTAAGTTTAATGTTTTCATGTTTTCCAAGCTGATAAATATATTTTACAATGTTGGTTAACTGTTCACCATCTTTTCTTGTTGGAGACTTTAATGTATCATCTACTTTTTTTATTACAGAACCAATATTTGATACAAATTTCATTGAAGTATCTACTTTTTTCTTGATTATGTCTGATGGCTCATAACTTGCTCCAGCCCAAGCAGATTGTCCTAATGCAAAATATTCGTTATTACCAACTTGAATATAAAATTGTCCAACCCTCTTTAAATCTGCCGCATCTGGTCTTTTTATAACATCTATACTGTCTTGTCTGTCTTGTACTTTTAAACATATACCGAACCTACTATTACTACGAATTTGGTCATTTACAACGCCAGCCGGTTTTTGAGTTGCAAGTATTAAGTGTACTCCTAAACTACGTCCTATTCTCGCAACACTTATTAATTCATCCATAAAGTCAGGTTGTTGCTGTTTTAACTCTGCAAATTCATCACATATTATCAATAAGTGCGGTATTGGCTCTTTTACAATTCCATCATGGTATAATTTTTGATACTTGTATATATCAATAGTTCCTTCATCTGTTTTTTCTCTTGCCTGATTAAACTTTACTTGTCTTCTTCTTAGCTCACTCTGTATAGAAACTAAAGACCTTTGAAGTCCGGCTTTATCAATATTTGTTATGGTTCCAACTATATGAGGTAATTTCACATCACCTTTTTGGAACGCTCCTGCAAGGCCTCCACCTTTGTAATCTATTAATATCATAGATACATCATTTGGATGGTAGTTAACCGCAAGTGAAAGGATATATGTGATTATAAATTCACTCTTTCCGGATCCAGTACTTCCTGCTATTAATCCATGTGGTCCATGTGCCTTTTCATGAATATCTAACACAATTGGCATTCCATTAGTATCGATTCCTATTGGTGCTTGCAAAGATTTTGTAGAATCATTTGTCATCCATCTTTGTAATATATTTAACTGTTCAATTCTACCAGCATCATACATTTCCAAAAAAGTATATACCTCTGGTAATGCAAACTTTGATGTTGCATTAAGCTTAATGGGTATATTAGATAACCTTTGCCCAATATTTTCGAAAAAGAACGTGAAAGATGGATCAAAATAAAACTCTTTTTTTGTAGTCGATGTAATTTGATTTTCAAATAAGCTACCATTTGTTCCGTCTATACTAATAAACAGTTGACATTCATTTGGTAAATGTAACATATTATCTGTTAAACAGAACAATCCAAATCCTAAGTTCCTCTTTGCGTTTAAAATTTCTGTTATTATTTTAAGTCCTTCTATTTTTTGGTAATCATCTGTTATTATTAAATAATATGGTGCAAATGAACGGTAATCAAATTTGTCATCATACTTTCTTCTATTATTTAATTCAATTTCAAGATATCTTGAAATATCCTTCATGTCCTCATATTCGTCTGCCCAAAATCTAATTTGTTTTTGTTCATCCCACACATGTGGTAAGGTTTTCATGTTCTCCCATCTTATGGTTTTCTCTTTTTTTAATAAGAATACTAATTTTAAATCTGCATAACTATGCAACGCAATTAATTGCATAATTAAATTTTGTGCAAACTTTTCAGTTGTTCTATCATCATTTTCAATAATTGCAGCCGCAATATTTTTTGATGTAAGAGAAGCCGTAATTGGAACATTCTTTATCACCTTAGATTTTCTTGCTACAGAATTTATTAATTCTACTAGGTTATCTTCCTCCAAAGAAAATTCCTTATTAGGATACTCTATATCTGCCTCTATTGGCAAATTTCCAAGTCCTAACCTCACAGTAAGAAAATCATCGTCCTCTGTTCTTCTTTCCCATAGCCTAGATTCTCTATTTAATATTATTCTAGCACATTCCTCAGCAGATAAATATTTTTCAAAAAGTATCTTCTTTTGTTTAAGCATTACATCGTCTATTTGTTGAATTTTTTTATTTATATATTCTTTATATTTTTTCTGACGTTTAGCTTCTTTCTTTATCTTCTTATTTTTCTCATACTTATTATTAAGTATTGGAAACAAAATCATACTAATTAACATTGAGACTGTCATTAATGCAGATAGTCCGGTACTTTTAAAAGATGCCGTTCCACTTGAAACATCGCTAATTGTTGAACTCATAGATAATACCATTACAATTCCCATAGCCAGACTTGGTCCTATTGTATATATTAATGGTTTTTCGTCTTTCTCTTGTTTTTGTGGTGGAGCATCTATTTTTATTTTTTCTTTTTCAATTTTGTTAGTTATCCTTGGTGCTCTCGTAAAGTAATCTTTATCTGTAAAAAGTTGAACATCTTCATCTGTTACTTCACTACTTGTTATTATTCTGTTTTCTTTTTTTACAATTTCCAGTTTATTTAAATTATATGTTACTCTATTAAAAGGATTATTTATGAAAACATTGTTTCCAACAATTATAATCCTCAATCCCATTATAAATATAATATCACCATTAAATAGTAACTTTAATCTATTTGCCACTGGTAAATCATTTAGAAAAGTTCCATAACTTTCATCAAAATTTTCTACCATCAACTTTCCATTGCTGTAAAAAATTCTGGCTTGTTCTTGCTTTATTAAAGAATTATTATATATAATATCGCTATCTGCTTTTCTTCCAATTGTTATTTCTTGAAAATTTTTAGCATTTAACTGAATAAAATCTCTCTCATATGTCGGTTCACAAAGCAATATATACAGCATATTTGGATTACTTGCTAAAGAAATATAATATATGCCATTTTCTTGTAACTTTATCTCACTAAAAATATTCGCTTTGTTTTTTACTATTTTCGAGATATTCCATGAATTTATTGCTCTTGGATCCAAGATTTTGGCTTGTTCATTACTATATATGTTCCATTCATTATTTTTTCCAATAATGTTTACAAGTTTCTTTCCATCGTCACTATTTGTTATCCAATAATTACCTGTTTTTTTATGAGGTAATATTAATTTATACAAAACATTTTTTCCTATTAATGTGACTAGCATTTTTTTACACTTTCCTATTTATTTTCAAGTTCTTCTATTGCTTCTTTTAACTTTTTCTTGAACTCCTCTTCTTCTTCATCTACTAGTCCAATAAAATGTACTTCTTCTATTTGTGAATGATTGAATACATAGTTAGCCTCTGATGTTAGCATTCCCTCTGGGTATAGGCATCCACTATAATCCCATATATTTTTTTGACCTTTTTCATCTTGTTCCATTTGTAAAAATCCTGTTATCATAAGTCTTTTTTGACCATTTTTTAATTTTACTACACTACCTATTGGTAATAACTTTTCTTCCATAAATAAATTTCTCCCTTCGTTTGTTTCAAAACATATTATATATGCTTTCTAAAACTGGTCATGCTTTAGAAAGCACATATAGTGCTTTCTTTTTATTGTACTGTGTTTGATTTCTCTGTATTTTCGATATCTTCTTGTGTTTGTGTCATTAATTTTGAAAATTCATTATTAATATTATCAAAAGCTGATAATATATCATTTTTTAATTTTTCAAATCTTGCTTTAAAACTTTCAGAAGCTTCACTTTGCCAATCAACTCTGTTATATTCTGATTCAATTTTATTCATTAATTCTTTTGATGAATCAAATTTTGCAGATACATTTCTTTGTGTATTTGCAACATCTGATGTCATGAATCTCATTCCAACATCATTTGTTATTGGTAAGTTTTCAATATTATTTGCAGATGTTTCTTCTGCTGATGTTACATTTTGTCCTTTATCAGCTTGTGCATAGTTGTTAGCTACTGTTTCAACTGCAAATGGTATTTCTGTAACAACCAATTTTAATAAGTCGTTTATTTGTGGTATTAATTCATTAAAATCTTTTACTAATTCATTGTATCTAACTCCATACCATGAATTGTGCATTTCTCCTATGTTTGTGTATGCAGCTCTTAGTTCGCTATTTAGCTCTAATGCATACTCCCTCATTGCTTTTGCTTGTCTTGGCATTGCCTCATAATCTACATGATCTATTCTTGCCATATCTTTTTCCTCCTTTAAGATTATCATTTTAGAATGATATTTTCAAAATCATAATAACAATACAAAATTTAAATGTCAATAGTTTTTTTATTTTTTCCATATTCGTAAATTTATATTCAGCGGTCTTACAAAAAATATGATGTAAATTTTTAATAACCTTTACATCATATTTTCATTTATCTTTTAAATTCTTCTAGTCTTTGCTCATATGCATCCATTGTTTCTTTTTCAAAAGCTATTGTTGGCTTCTCTACTCCTAGCATTTGAATCAATTTCTTGGTAAACAATGGGTTTAATATTAATATTGGTCCTATTAAATATGTTCCAATAAAGTTATTTTGTTTTATGCCTTCTAACTTGCTTTCTTTATTTAGTCCTATTCCTTTTTCTGCTTTTACAAAATAAGTATTTTCATTATCTCCATATGCCATTGTAAATTGGCTCTTAAACCCTACTATTTCTATATCTTCATATTTTCCTAAAAATATACTATTATGTCTGTGCATCATATCTCTTTTGGCATATATATCGAATATTGAAAGTGCTTCTATCTTACTTCCATCTTCATTTTCTATATATTTTCCAAATAATTCTATTGCATTTCCTGTTACTAAAAATACTACATTTTTCTTTATTAGTTCTTCTATTCTTTCTTTATATGGTCTCAATTTGCGTATTGCAACTTCTTGAATATTTTCCGGCATTGGTCCCATATATATCATGTCAATATCTTGTGTTACAAATGCAGGCTCAGAATTTATTTCTGTTTTTATTATTTCTGCATCTGGCAAACATTTTTTTAAATATTTTATATTACTAATATCTCCAAATAAGTTGCAAACTTCTGGATATAACATTTCTATTTTCATTCTTCAACCTTCTTTCCGAAAGTATCTTCCAATATTTTCTTAACTTCTTGATGAACTTCTTCCTTCTGTTTCATTGCATATAAATCATACAAAACATAAACACTTTCTATGTCTTTAGGCTTGAAATATTTTCTTACAGACTCAACTTCATCTCTATCTGCAAATATTTTTTCCTTTGGTACTCCTGCCATCAAAAGCCTTACAATTGTGTCTTTTGCCCTTTTACCACTTACTATTATTTGTTCAACATTGTCTCCATTTAAGAACTCATAGTCTGTATCATAGAACCATGTTATAGTTTCATTATCTTCATGCAAGTCATCTAAAAATAAAATTATAGTTTTCTTTTCTGGTTGTTTTCTTACATAGTCAAATACTCTAGAACAAGCAATTGGGTTCTGTCCTTTCGCAAGGTGAAGTACAATTTTCTTTCCCGCAACCTCGTCTTGCGAAAATCTTGTATCTACTATCTTTGTTTTCTTAAGAGCTTCATTTATTTTTTCGTCACTTACTCCAACCTGTTTTAGAGCAACTATTGCGGATAACATATTATAAATGTTTATTATACCATCTGCTACCATTGAATAACTGTATTCTGTATTTTTATCATTGTCTTTTATTGTTACAAGTTTATTTTCAAAGTCAATTTTTGTTGTTTCATAGTCTCTTTTTGGAGTTCCAAATCCACAATTTGGGCACTTCATTTTTCCAACATGATGATATCTATAATATTCATATTCTAACTTTGTACCACATTTTGGGCATAGTACCATGTCTTGAACAATGTTTTCACATTTTTCAGTATCAGTATCTAGTCTATCTATTCCAAAATAAATCTTCTTATTTTCACTGGCTAAATTTACACATATTGGATCATCACCATTTGTAATTACTGTTGTAGCCTTTGGTATTGCATTGTTTATAATTCCAGCAATAAATGCGGTGTGTGCATTTCTTTTTAGTGAATCTCTCGAAAGATTGTTACATACTAGATATGTTGGAGTAATATATTTAAAAATATGGATTGTACTCCTCTCGTCCATCTCAAATACTGCAATATCTTTTGTATTTTTTCCTGTTATTGTGTTATTATTTACAAAGCTTGCTGCAATTCCAGTATTCATATTTGAACCATATCTATTATTAATAACTTTGTATCCATTATCTTCTAGCACATCATTAATCATGTTGGATACTGTTGTTTTTCCGTTAGTTCCTGTAACTCCTATAATTACTGGTGGTTTATCTATTTGCTCTAGAAAGTTAGGGCATATTTTTAATGCTAAATTTCCTGGAAAATATGATGCATTTCTTCTTAGCAATTTTAGAGATTTATTTGCACATTTTGCTAAAAACATTGCTGTATAAAATTTAAAAGTTTTCTTCATCTTAAAATAAATTCCTTTCTTATTTTGTAAAAATTTCTAGTTTCATTATGTTTTACTTTGTATTATTTTCAAGTTTAACATTTATCTATAATATAAATTCATTTACATTTTACCTTTATATTGTTTATTTTTCAATACATTTTACAATTTTTTTCATTTTGCTTGCTAATTTACTTTTCTTTATTTATAATGGTATTAATAAAATAAAAGGAGTTAATCATATGAAAAAGAAAAAGCTAAAAGAATTTGTAATTTTAAGTTTAATATTTATTTTAATAATTGCTTGTATCATTTTACTAATATTAATTATTAGAGATAAATATTATCTTTCTCAAGAATCAATAATATATATTTCAGAATCCCCTAATCCAGATTATTTCCAATGGTCTAGTTCTGTTTCATCATATTATTCAATATATAAGGATGGCACAGTATATAATACAGAATACCGTTCTACATCAGATATTGAGTACACATCTTTTAAAAAATCTCACTTTGTAAAAAAACTTAATAAATCTGAATTAGAAAGCTTAACCTTGGAATTAAGTAACTTAAGCAACTCTTCATATGTATCCACAAAGCGCCCCTCATTAAAAAACTTGAACATTCATGATACTTATTATTGTTTTAGCATAAATGACTCAACATATTATTCAAAAAATTACAGTGTTTATACTAATATACTTGCAAAATATATAAACCAACATGATTATGAATCAAATCAAATATCTAGTTACATTTATAATTATATAAAAAAAGAGTATCCTGCTACTAATCCAAATTTTGAATTAACCGACACCGATAAACAAAATATTTTAATTAATGTAAAAAAGCATTATCCTAATTCAAAGTTATCTGATTATGAAATACTTGATTTGATTAATATTAATAGTGTAGGAATCATGGTAGAACAAATAGAGCAATTGCATTAGTATAAAAGATTATGTAAAAAGTCATCAATAAGTTCAAAAATCTTATTGATGACTTTTAGTTTGTAATTTTTTTGTCTTTAATACAATTTTTCCAATATGTTTTGTATTTGCTTGCTCATAAATATTGCTCTCATATCATTTATTTCGTTGTATTCTTGTAATTTGCTTAATTTCTGCAATATGGCTTTTGTCTTTTGTTCTTGTTCTTTTTGCATAGCTTTTCTTATTTTTATTTCCTCATCTAGTTTTTTATTTATTTCTTCTAATATTACTGCAAGTGTTTCTTCATTTTTACTATGGGTAGAACTCATAATACCACCTGCTTTCTATATTAAATTATTTTTCAACAAATTCATCTATTTTAATGTGAACATCCTTAAGTTGCTTATCTTCTACTCTGCTTGGTGCATTCATCATTGCATCTCTTGCTTTCTTGTTCTTAGGAAATGCTATTACTTCTCTAATGTTTTGAGTATTTGCAATTAACATTACAATTCTATCAAGTCCAGGAGCTGCACCTGCATGTGGAGGTGTTCCATATTTAAATGCCTTATATAATGCTCCAAATTTTTCTTCTACTGTTTTTTCTGAATACCCTGCTATCTCGAAAGCTTTTACCATCAATTTAGGGTCATGGTTTCTAACTGCTCCAGAAGCCATTTCATATCCGTTACATACTAAATCATATTGATATGCTAAAATATCTAATGGGTCTTTATTTTCTAATGCTTCCATTCCACCTTGTGGCATTGAGAATGGGTTATGATTAAAGTCAATTTTTCCTTCGTCCTCATTGTATTCATACATTGGGAAATCTACTATAAAGCAGAATCTGTATACATTCTTTTCCAATAAATCTAGTCTATTTCCTAATTCTATTCTTACTTGTCCTGCTATTTTTTGAGCTGTTTCTAATTTATCTGCTATAAAGAATATGCTATCTCCAGATTTTGCTCCGAATTTTTCTTCTAATCCTTTTAAAATATCATCTGTTATAAATTTAGCAATTCCACCTTGTGGAGCATTGTTTTCATCAATTTTTGTCCATGCAAGACCTTTAGCCCCTTGTTCTTCAACTGCAAATTCTGTCATATTATCAAAGAATTTTCTGCCTTGAGCTGCGCCATTTGGAACAACTATTGCTTTTATTACCTTATCTTGGAAAGCTTTAAATTCTGTTCCTGCAAATATTTTTGTTGCATCTTGTATTATTAATGGGTTTCTTAAGTCTGGTTTATCAATTCCATACTTCTCCATTGCTTCTCTGTATGGTATACGTATAAATGGACCTTCGTCTACTTTCCAGTCTGTAAATTTCTTAAATACAGTTGGTACCAATTCTTCCATTACAGCAAGTACATCTTCTTGAGTAGCAAAAGCCATCTCAAAATCGACTTGGTAGAACTCCCCTGGTGCTCTATCTGCTCTTGGATCTTCATCTCTAAAACATGGAGCAATTTGGAAGTATTTATCAAATCCAGAAATCATAAGTAATTGTTTAAATTGTTGTGGAGCCTGTGGTAATGCATAGAACTCTCCTGGATGCAATCTGCTTGGAACTAAGAAGTCTCTAGCCCCTTCTGGTGATGAATTTGCAAGTATTGGAGTTTGAATTTCTGCAAATCCCATTTCATCCATTTTATCTCTTATAGTTTTCATTATTTTAGAACGTAGCAATATGCTATTATGTATTTTGTTATTACGTAAGTCTAAGAATCTATATTCTAGTCTTAAATCTTCTCTTACAGCTTCAATATCAGCTTTTTCTGAATTTATTTCAAAAGGCAATGTTGATTCACATTCACCTAATAAAACAACTTTCTTTGCATCTATTTCAATTTCTCCAGTAGGAATCTTTGAATTTTTATTAGATCTTTCGACAACTGTTCCTTCCACAGAAATAACGCATTCTGTGCATAAATTAGCTATTTGTGCCTTTAATTCTTCACTAGATACAACAATTTGAGTAATTCCATATTGGTCTCTTAAATCTATAAAAGTCATTCCTCCAAGATTTCTAATTCTTTGAATCCATCCTGCAAGTTTAATTTCTTGTCCAACATTTTGAATGTTTAACTCACCACAATTTTGTGTTCTATATACGTTTGTCATTTACATTACATCCTTTTCATTAAAATTTATTTTATCCGTGCCATAATTTTACAACATTTTTCAGTAAAAGTCTATACTTACGATGTTGTAAATTAAAATAATTTGTAGAAAAAAGTAGTACAATTCTTATTGCACTACTTAAAATTTATTTTTTAATATATATTGAAAAAGTTTCATCATCAAAAACTTTCTCATAATTCTCGTCTGCACTTATATATGTATTTATTATTTCTTTATCTTCAACAATAGCATAGTCAATTTCATACTTTGCAAAAGTATCATTATAATTAACATTTCCTCTTGATGTTTCAAGCCAATCTTTCAATATTGTTACATTATTGAACTCTTCTGTAAATATTTCTGACCTAGAGTCCACAAATGCTGGTATTCCTGAAAGTTCTAAATAACTTCCATAATTAAAACTATTGTATATCCTCAAATTTATATAATCTAAATTTTCTTTAATAAAGTTTACAGCTTCAACAGGGTATTTCTTCTCATTTACATATTTTTCTCTTATTCTAGTAACCATATTGCTCGAAAGACCAATCACAATTACTATTGTTGTACAGCCTAGTACCCAATTTTTAGAGAAAAAATTATTTAATTTTTCTAATATATTTTCTGTGTCATAGGTCTCGAAGAAATTTGTTATTAGTCTTACAACCGGAATTGTTCCAATTAAATATAAAAATGCTTGATTTCTCCTTGCCAAAATTGCCATAAAATATAATCCAAAGAACAATAAAATGTCACTTAATTTCATTTTTGATTTTGTTGCAAGCATTAATATATCAATAACTATAAGTCCTAATATCATTCCAATGGATGATATTATATCAGTCTGTTGCAACTCTGAAATAAACGTAGAAGATATGCCCCCAATAACTTTAAACATGTATGTATATGTGTATGTTCCAATTGGAGAAATAAAACTTCCTAATACAAGACATAAAATTGCTATAATCAACATTTTTATACTAATTGGCTCTAATATAATTTTTGATTTTTCTAGATTTTTATTTTTCATTATTTTGTGCATTATTGCTTCTGCTAAGTATGGTAACACAAGTATAATCGTCATGTACCAAACAGAAGCATGGAAATTTACAATTAATGCTGATATAACTAAAAATATAATATAATATCTTTTTTGTTTTGTACTAATCATTTTTTCAATGAAATATATTTCTAACAATAACAGTAAATATGAGATTATTTGACCGCGTGCAGTAAACGACCAATTTGATGTCATTAATAACATTGAAATTACTGTTGCAATAAACGAAAGAACAATATTATTCTTTTGCTTCAATAATATATTAAACAAAGAAAGTACTGTCAAACTGGCAATTATAACTACAAACGCATAGATACCTGCAAAGCCAAAAGTGTTGTAAATAAATGCAATTGCCACATCAAAGGCCCATCTCAATTTATAAAACCCTAAATTCTCATGCCATGTAAGGTGATCTACATTATCGTATCCTTCTTGCAATATATGTTCACCTGTTGCAATAGTAAAAAATGTATCATTTTGCATTTCTTTTGTAACAGTCATCAAAATTATTACAATTAATAACATACTAAACACTATATACAATTTTTTATTTTTCATAATCTGTCCTCTCTTCGCCCAAAAAAGGGCGTCCCTATTGGGCGAATTTCTTATATTCTATCTTAAAACAACTTATTTTTCAATGTTTATTCATAATTTTCACATTCGATTACTTTTTTTCCTTGATTTTTTTGCTATTTGCGCGTATAATTTCCTTATATTAATTTAGAGATGGGAGTGTTTCTTATGAAGAAAGTAACAATTAAAGATTTATATCGTAACACAGAAAATTACATTGACAAAACTGTTGAAGTTGCTGGCTGGGTTAGAACAGTTAGAGATTCAAAAGCTTTTGGATTTATAGAATTAAATGATGGTTCTTTTTTCAATAATTTGCAAATAGTTTTTAACGATAAATTAGCAAATTTTGAAGAAGTTCGTAAATTAACAATCAGTTCATCTATTATAGTAAATGGAAAAGTTGTAAAAACAGAAAATGCAAAGCAACCATTCGAAATTCATGCAGATAGTGTAGAAATATTCAATCTAGCAGATGCAGATTATCCATTACAAAAGAAAAGACATTCTTTTGAATATTTAAGAACTGTTGCACATTTGCGTCCAAGAACAAATACTTTTAATGCAGTATTTAGAATTAGAAGCGTTGCAGCATTTGCAATACACGAGTATTTTCAAAATAATGGATATGTATATGTTAATACTCCTATAATAACATGTGCCGACTGTGAAGGTTCAGCAGAAATGTTTAAACTTACTACATTAGATTTGGACAAGCCACTTCCTCAAAAAGATGGAAAAACAGATTTTAGTGAAGATTTATTTGGAAAAAAAGCTTACATTACAGGTTCTGGACAGCTTCATGGCGAGACATTTGCAGAAGCATACGGAAAAATTTACACATTTGGGCCAACATTAAGAAGCGAAAATTCAAACACCAAAACACACGCCAACGAATTCTGGATGATTGAGCCAGAAATTGCATTCTGCGATTTGGAGCAATTAATGGACATAGAAGAAGATTGCTTAAAATTCGTAGTTTCTAGAGTTTTGGAGAAGTGTCCAGAAGAAATGGAATTCTGTAATAATTTTATCGAAAAAGGATTAATCGATAAGCTACACAAATTAGTTAATTCAAAATTTGTCAGAATTGACCACAAAGAAGCTATCGATATTTTAAAGAAAGCAGACAAAGAATGGGAATTTAAACCTGAATATGGCGAAGATTTAGCAAAAGAACATGAGAAATATTTAACAGAGTATTTCAATGGACCAGTATTTGTAAAGAATTGGCCAAAAGACATAAAATCATATTACATGAAACTTAACCCAGATGGAGAAACTGTTGCAGGTGTTGACCTAGAAGTTCCAGGAGCAGGAGAAATTATGGGTGGTTCTCAAAGAGAGGAAAATTACGATAAATTAGTTGCTCGTATGAAAGAAATGGGTATTGCAACAGAGCCATTATATTGGTACCTAGACTTACGTAGATATGGCTCAGTAATTCACTCTGGTTTTGGATTAGGATTTGAAAGGCTTCTTATGTACATTACAGGAATCGAAAACATAAGAGACGTAATACCTTATCCAAGAACACCAAATAACTGTGATTTCTAATACGTTAAAAGAAGCATTATAGTGCTTCTTTTTGTTTGCACTGTTTAAATCTTTCAAAAAATAAATTAGACTTTTAAAGAGCATTCAAATTTACTTGAATGCCCTTTGTTTTATTTATTAATTTTTTGTCTTACATATTCGTACAACATAATCCCAGTTGCAACAGATGCATTTAAGCTTTCCGTCTTGCCCAGCATAGGTATTTTTACTCTGTTATCAGCTATTGCCTGTACTTCTTTTGAGACACCATTTGCCTCATTTCCAATTACAATTACTTTTTTATTGTATTCTATATCATAAACACTATCGTTTGTATCTAGCGAAGTTACAACAACTTTGAATTTATTTTTCTTTATTTCTTTAAGGGTCGCAACCAAATCATCAGTTTCTATTACTTTTACCCTTAATATTGCTCCCATGGTTGACCTTACAACTTTTGGATTATAACTATCTGCAGTTGTTTTTGTAACTATTATCTGTTTTAAATTTACACTATCTGCTGTTCTTAAAATAGTTCCTAAATTTCCTGGGTCTTGTATTCCATCTAGTGCAAGGATTATATCTTGATCATATTGTATTTTTTCTGTTTTACTAGGCTTTTCTAAAACAGCAAGAATCCCCTGTGGAGCAACAACATCAGTCAAAAAGTTAAATACTTTTGCATTTACATATATGCAATCATATTTTGCAATTTCATATAAAAGTTTCTGTTCTATATCTCCGGTTTTTAAGCACTCTTCGCAAACAACAATTTTATCTATTTTAGCATTTGCTACAATAGCCTCTTCAATCATCTTCACGCCTTCGATTATATACAAACCAGCTTCATCTCTGTACTTTTTATCTTTTAACTTTTTTATATTTTTTACAGTTTCATTATCTTTACTAGTAATAATTTGCATGAGCTCTCCTTCCAGTTATTTCTGTATAGAAACACTAAGTAAAATTAACATTTCTTTTATTATTTCTATAATCTTCTTTTCGTCTTTTTCGTTTGTGTTTAATGTTATGTATGGTTCAATTCCCTGTGAGAATCTTATTTTTGGTCCATATTTTGTTACTAATTTGTTTATCATGTCTCCGTTTATTTGAATGTTGTCTTTATCTAAGTAAAATACTACATTTTTGCCTTTTTGTGATAGTTTAAGCACATTTGCGTTTCTTGCAAGTATTTTTATTCTTGCAATTTCTATTAAATTTTCAACTTCTGTTGGCATTGTTCCATATCTGTCTATTATTTCATCTATAACGTCTTCTATATCTTTATTGTTTCTACACAATGCAATATCTTGATAGATTTCAATTTTTTGTGCACTGTCTTCTATGTATGTTTCTGGAATATAGCTTGATAAATCGATGTCTATTTGTACGTCTTTTTCTTCTTTTACCGGTGTTCCCTGCATCTCTCTTACGACTTCATCTAGCAATTTACAGTAAGTATCATATCCAACTTGCTCCATGTGTCCAGATTGAATTTCTCCAAGCATGCTTCCTGCACCTCTTATTTCCAAATCTCTCATGGCAATTTTAAATCCAGAGCCAAATTCGGTAAATTCTTTTATTGCCTTCAATCTCTTGTCTGCAACTTCTGATAATAATTTATCTCTTCTATATGTTACATATGCGTATCCTTGCCTGTCTGAACGGCCAACTCTTCCACGTATTTGGTATAATTGGGCAAGTCCAAGTCTATCTGCATTTTCTACTATTATTGTGTTCGCATTTGGAATATCTATTCCAGATTCCAAAATTGTTGTACAAACAAGTACATCTGTTTTATGCTCAATAAAATCTTGCATTATGCTTTCAATCTCTGCTCCTGTCATTTTTCCATGTGCAAATTCAACTCTTGCCTCTGGAACTAATTTTGAAATTTCATCTGCTTTTCTTATTATTTTTTCAACATTATTGAACAGATAGAATACTTGACCATTTCTTTCAAGTTCTCTTGTTATTGCTTCTTTGATAACTTCATCATCATACTCTAACACATAAGTTTGAACAGGTTTCCTGTTTTGAGGTGGCTCATAGATTACAGACATATCTCTTACTCCAACAATCGACATATGCAGTGTTCTTGGAATTGGTGTTGCTGTCATTGTAAGTACATCTATGTTTTCTTTTAGCTTTTTTATCTTTTCTTTATCCTTTACACCAAATCTGTGTTCCTCGTCTATAATTAGCAACCCTAAGTCTTTAAATTCCACATCTTTGCTTAAAAGCCTATGTGTTCCAACTACTACATCTACTTCTCCTAGTTTTAGTTTTTTTATTACCTCATCTTGCTCTTTTTTAGTTCTAAATCTGTTTAGCAATTCAACTTTTATTGCAAACTCTTCCATTCTTGTCTTAAACTCTTCATACTGCTGGTTTGCAAGAATTGTTGTTGGAACTAAATATGCAACTTGCTTTTGATCCATTACAGCCTTAAATGCTGCACGGATTGCAACTTCTGTTTTTCCATAACCAACATCTCCACAAAGTAGTCTATCCATTGGTTTATTCGACTCCATATCTTTTTTCACTTCTGCAATACATCTTAATTGGTCATCTGTTTCTTGATATGGAAAACTATCTTCAAATTGTTTTTGCCACGGCGTATCTTTAGAAAACATAAAGCCCTGAGCCTTTTGTCTTCTGGCATACAATTCAATTAAGTCTCTAGCAACTTCTTTTAAATTGTTCTTTACTCTTGCCTTAGTGTTTTCCCACTCTTTGCTTCCAAGCTTATTAAGTTTAGGCTCTCCATCGCCCCCACCAACATATTTTCTAATGTTATCAAGCATATCTGTTGGCACATACAAAACATCATCGTTTTTATACTTAACCTTTATGTAATCCTTGGTAATTCCGTCTGCTGTTGTAATAGTATTTACACCAATATAAATTCCTATTCCTTGTGTCTTGTGAACAACATAATCTCCAGCTCTTAAATCTGCAAAAACAACCTTTTCTCCCTGTTTGAAAGAATCTGTATGCTTTTTCTTTTTTGGTTCACTAGCAATAAAATCTTCGCCCGTAATTACCATTACATTTGTCTCGTAATTTTCAAAACCAGACGACAGGCTTCCATTTGATATGATTACCGTTTTATTTTTAAAATATTCCTCAATTGAATTTTTATAAATTTTCTCTTGTGAATCTTCTAATTTTTCGAAGTATTTATACTTTATTTCTTCTGGTTCTAATAAAGCCTCAATTTTCTTGCTTCCAGCCTCATTTCCAGCAAGTACAATAACTCTCTTATTTTCATCTAGTGCTTTCTTTATTTCTGTGGTTAAAATGTTCAATTCACTCTTGAAAAAGTGCATATCTCTGTATTTAAAATTAAATACATTTGCAGAAAATTTTGTAGTATTCTTATCACTTAATAAGTCTGTTTCGTACAAATATATCAACTGATTTTCCACATTTTCCACATCATATTTTGCAATATTTTTTATAGAATCTGGAACAATTCTATCTTTTTCTAGCAAAGTTTCAATAAGTTGATTATTGTCATTAATTATATTTTCTTGTCTTACATTTATTTTCTCAATATCATCTAAACATATTAAATAATCTTCTCCAATGTATTCCATAAAAGACGATTGCTTATCATAAAACTCATTAAAATATTTATCGACTTTGCTTATATAATCTCCATTTCTTATAAGCTCTATGTCTTCTGTTATATTTTTAGCGTTTTCTTCACTCGCATTCTCTTTTTTATTCTCAATTTGTTTGCAAATTTCATCAATATTTTTTGTTACAATAAGCTCATGTGATGGATAAATTCTAGCTTCTTCAATCATCTTATTAGAACGTTGAGAAGTTATACTAAAGCTTCTAATCGAATCGACTTCGTCTCCCCAGAACTCAATTCTTACACCCTGTGTGTTAGTAGTCCCAATATCTAAAATTCCGCCTCTAACACTAAACTGACCTTTTCCATCAACTATATCTGCCCTTTCATATCCAAGGTGAATCAAGCTTTGCTTTAATTCTTCCAAATTGAAACACTTACCAACCTTAAACTCTAATAATGCTTTATACACTTCTTCTTTCGAAATCATTTTTTGCATCATTGCTTCTATAGTTGTAATTACAATTAGTCTATTTTCGTTCTTTTTAGCAGATTTTTCTTGTTCAAAAATTTTATTTAATGTTTCTATTCTTTCATATGGCAAATCTTTACTCTCTGCCACGTAGTCATATGAAGCTATTTCTCTCTTTGGAAAATATACAACATTGCCAGAAAAATATTTTAAATCTTTATATATTTTTTTAGCCTGCAACTCATTATAAGTTACTATGCAAATGTTTCTATCTGCAAACTCTTTCGTAGCCTCTAATAATTGTATTTTTCCAACGCTAGATAAGCCCGATAATACTATCGGACTTATTTTTTTATTTATATCTGATACATACTCTTTAAACTTTTTCAAGTTTTCAAGCTCTTTAATTAGAATATTCATTACTATTCCTCTTACATATTTTCTAGATATTTAATATAAATTTTTGCACAACATTCACAGTCAAATTCTGCCCTATGGAACCCATCTTCTTGAATTCCAATATATCTTGCTACTGTATTTAGCTTATGGTTTGGCAAGTTTGGCAACATTTTTCTGCTAAGCGCAACCGTATCTATAACTTTATTTTTAGAAAAGCTCTTGTTTGAATTGTTTTGTAAAAAGCTAACATCAAAATTAGCATTATGTGCAACGATAATATGATTACCAATAAACTCTACAAGTTTAGGCATTACCTCTTCAATTTGTGGAGCATTCTCTAACATTTTATTAGTAATTCCAGTCAAATTTGTTATAATATTTGAAACTTCTTTCTTAGGCTTTACAAGTGTAGAAAAATTGTCTATCTTTTTTGCACCCTCATACTTAATTGCACTAATTTCAATAAGCTCATTATATACAGGCGAAAGTCCTGTAGTTTCAACATCAATTGCAACAAATTTTACTTCTTTCTTTCGTTTATTTATTTCAATTCTTTTGTTGTCATCTAAAATTGATATTTGTTCCATAGTGCTTTTCTAAATTTCTCCCTTTTTAATTTTTTCTAAAGCAATCGCAATTTGGTCTGGGCAAGAAGTTCCTTTTCTGCCACATTCAATTCCTTTTAATTTTGCAATTACATCATCAATGGTCATTCCTTTTACAAGGCTTGCAATTCCTTGCAAATTTCCGTTACAACCATTTATTACTTTTAAGTTCTTTATAATATTATTCTCAACTTCTACAATTATTTCTGTAGAACATACTCCTTGTGGTTTATATCTATATTCCATTTAAAAGTTCATTCCTTTCATTTTATAGTATCCCTATATCATTTCAACTTTTATATCTATATTTTTACTATACAATAATACAACAAAATTAGGAAAAAATCAAGGAAATAGCAAACTAAAATTTGCTTTTTATGTAAATTAGTGTTATACTATACCTAATCGAGAGTTACCAAAACCTCGTATAAAATATTTTATTTGGAGGGCCTTATTATGGCTGAAGTAAGCGTAAAAAGTAGTTTTGAAACGTTGGTTGCAGTATCCAAGATGAATGATTCAAAACGGCAGGTAATTTTGAGAGGTTCTTGCCCGCTACTTACGAACCCATACATTTCTTATGGCGATCGAGTTCTGCTCGATTTCCGGATCGGTTTAACTGACGAAGAAAAAGACATGTCTCTTGCAGAGCTGAAGCAAAAGTTCAGTAAGCTGCATATAGTCAAATTTCCCTTTGGTCAGACCGAATGTCTAAAAAGTCAATTCAACGGAAAAACCTTTTTGCTGTTCTACTACCATGTGTACAACATGGAGGAGGGCATCGCTCTTTACCAAAAGCTTAAGGAGAAGTACTTCGATGAGAAGTAACGCCTAAACCTCCAAACCCTTGGATCACGCTTGCGATCCAGGGGTTTTATTTTTTCTCATTTGCATTTTATGTAAATATGTATTATAATATATATATCGAGGCATCATGCCTGTAATTTATATATTGTGAAAGGATTATAAGATGACTGACTTAGTGAATTTGGCAATTCGGAAAAATCTTTTAGGAGTGCAAAGAGAAATTTGTCTCTACGTTAACCAACCTCACGTTCTGGATGTTTTTATTCCAGCCGAGGACAAGTTGAACATTTTGCTCCTCATAGGAATTACATCTGATGAATGCAATCATTCTCGTGCTGGCATGCGCATCCGGCGTAAGTTAAGCCCTTTGTTTGCAAAAAAATACGACAAAATCCAGCGTAATTACAGCATTATTCACCAAGAAGACGGAAAAAACTTCATGCGTGCAGAATTCCACTGCTACAGTCGCATTTCTGGTCGAAAGCTTTACAGAGAGCTCAAGAAAGAGTTCTTTAAGTAAAAAACAGTAAAAAATCCTTTAAATCCCCTAACTTGCACTTGCAAGTCAGGGGATCTTTTTATATGAAAATTTTTACAGATTATTGTTTATCAACTATAATAATATTTTTTATTTGTATTTTATAAATATAATTTTCCACTTAATTTTATTTAGCCACAAACTTAAATATTAATTTTATCCTTTATTTCTTAGCTCATTTGTTATTTTTATTAAATTCACTACCAAATAATTTATATCTTCTTTCGTATTTTCATCTCCTAATGTTATTCTTATTGTTCCTTCTAGCCATTCTCTATCTAATCCTATAGCCATTAATACATGAGACGGAGTTGCAGTTCCAGATGAACAAGCAGAACCACCAGAAGCACATATTCCAACTTCATCAAGTTTCATTAAAATATCACTTGAATCGCAGCCTTTAAACGAAACATTTATATTTCCTGGTAGTCTATTTGTTAAATCTCCGTTTATTTTTATATCCTTAATATTCTCTATTAATCTTGATATACAATATTGTCTTAGAACCAATAATTTTTTATTATACCTGTCTATATTATATGTCGCAATCTCTATTGCTTTTCCTAACCCTACTATTCCAGCAACATTTTCTGTTCCAGACCTTTTATTTTTTTCTTGATGACCACCATCTTGTATTCTTTCAAAATTTATACCTTTTCTTACATATAATGCTCCAACACCTTTTGGTCCATAAAATTTATGTGCAGACATCGAAAGCATATCTACATTCATACTCTGAACATCTATTTTTATGTTTCCAACAGCTTGAACTGCATCTGTATGGAACACTATATTATTACGATGTGCTATTTTTCCAATTTCTTTTATATTCTGTATAGTTCCTAGCTCATTATTTGCCATCATAATGCTAATTAAAATCGTATCATTACATATGTTACGTTTTAACTGATTAATGTCTATAAAGCCATTCTCATCAACATTTAGATATGTTACTCTAAAACCTTTGTGCTCTAAATTTTTACACGTATTTAAAACCGCTGGATGTTCAATTTTAGATGTTATTATGTGGTTCCCTCTGCATCTATTTGCATATGCAAATCCTTTAATTGCTAAATTATCACTTTCACTTCCACAAGAAGTAAAATATACTTCCTCTTCACAACAATTTATTGCTCTTGCAACTTTTCGTCTAGCACACTCTATAGCTCTTTTTGCCTCACGGCCTATATAATATAAAGATGATGGATTCCCATACTCTAAATTAAAATATGGTATCATCTCATTTAAAACTTCTCTCTTTACTGCAGTTGTTGCAGAATGGTCAAAATAAATCTCCTTCAAAAAATCACTTCCTATTCAATATATTATATTCAATCATGAAAAAACGGTGCTGGCTTTTAACCAACACCGTTTCTTTATTTTGTAGATGAGTCTTTCCATCTATCTACTTTAATATCTCTATATGTGTCCATTACATCTCTATACTTTGAATATTCATCTTCCCATATTATTGAAGGAATCTTTTCAAATGCATTAGACATTTTTTCTGTTTCCTGTAAAAAAATTATTTTTTCTTGTGGCGACATTTTGTTGTACTTTTTTGAGAATAGATATAGTTTATCTAATTCTTCGTTTGCTTTTATAAATGACCAAAAGTCTTTTACTTCAATTCCAGCCATATTAATCTGCATTATAGCAAACATAATCAATGTTATAATTATGAATATTAATATTCCAATAACAACAATTGCCTCCATTTTTTCTACCTTCCTTACTTTTCAAGACTATTCTTCATTAAATATTGCCTCGAATTCTTCTCCTGTAATTTTCTCTTTTTCTAATAATACTTTTGCTACTGCGTGTAATTTGTCTTCATGTGTTTTTAATATTTCTTTTGCACTATTGTAGCATGTATCTAGAATTCTCTTCATTTCTTCATCTATTATTCCGGCTGTTTCTTCAGAATATGTTTTTTCTTGCGCGAAATCTCTTCCTAAGAATACTTCGTTTTGGTCTGAACCCAAAGTAATCGTTCCTACTCTTTGGCTCATTCCATATTTTGTTACCATTGAATTTGCAATTTTTGTAGCTCTTTCAATATCATTGCTTGCACCAGTTGATATATCGTCTAATATCAATTCTTCTGAAGCTCTACCACCTAATAGTGATATTATTTGTTCAATCATTTCTGTTTTAGACATAAATGATTTATCTTCTGTTGGTTGATACATTGTGTATCCACCAGCCATTCCTCTTGGAACTATTGATATTTCGTGTACTGCATCTTGTGTTGGTAAGAATTTACTTACTACTGCGTGACCAGCCTCATGATATGCAACTAGCTTCTTTTCTTTTTCGCTTCTTACCCTTGTTGTTTTTTCTGGTCCCATTGTAACTTTAACCATTGCATCTTCAATTTCTTTTTCATGAATTTCTTTTAAGTTTCTTCTTGCTGCTAATAATGCTGCTTCATTTAATACATTTTCTAAATCAGCACCAGAAAATCCAGCAGTATTTTTTGCAACTATTTTTAAGTCTATGTCATCTGCTAATTTCTTTTTTCTTGCATGAACTTCTAGTATTTGCTCTCTTGCTCTAACATCTGGAAGTCCGACTACTATTTGTCTGTCAAATCTTCCTGGTCTTAATAAAGCTTTATCTAATACATCAGGTCTGTTTGTTGCTGCTAAAACTATAACGCCTTCGTTTGCAGCAAATCCATCCATTTCAACCAACAATTGATTTAATGTTTGCTCTCTTTCATCGTGTCCTCCTCCAAGGCCTGCACCTCTTTGACGACCAACTGCATCAATTTCATCTATGAATACAATACAAGGAGCTTTTTTCTTTGCTTCTTCAAATAAATCTCTTACACGTGATGCACCAACACCAACAAACATTTCTACGAAGTCTGAACCACTTATTATAAAGAATGGAACTCCTGCTTCGCCTGCAACTGCTTTTGCAAGTAATGTTTTACCAGTTCCTGGTTGACCTACTAATAAAACACCCTTTGGAATATGTGCTCCCATCTCTGTGAACTTTGTAGGATTCTTTAAAAATTCTACTATTTCTTCTAATTCTTCTTTTTCTTCATCAACACCAGCAACATCATCAAATGTAACTCTGTTTTTGTCTGTTGGATTTAATACTCTAGCTTTGCTCTTTCCAAATGTCATTGTTTTATTGCCATTTTGACTATTTGCTCCACTCATTAATACAAACCAGAAAATAAAGAATATTACTATAATTCCTATTGGAGTTAAATATGCTAAGAAAATTCCCCATGCAGACTCAGATTTTTCAGTTACTGTTATGCTAGCTGATTTCATGTTATCTTGTAAATTTTCCATCAAGTTATCTACACTTGGCACATTAACTTTTTTCTCTATATTATCATTTTTAAGCTTTACTGTTGCAGAAGCACCTCCTGCATCTAGCTCAATCTTTTCTACTTGACCGGCATCAATCTTTGCAATCAAGTCTGAATATGAAAGTTTTGTATTTGAATTTTCTAATATTGTTGATATTGCTACCACCAAAATTACGCCAATTATTAGCCAAACAGCTAATGTTTTTAAACTATTTTTCAAAATATTTCCTCCTTTTGTTTGATACTATAAATATAATTTTTTGTTATATTTATTATTACTTTTTCCTTTCAGATATTTTGCAATATATCACATTTAAGCCATTATTTCAATACTTTCAGGCAAAGTTTATTATTACAAAATTGTTAAATTTTCGTAAATCTTACGGAAATAAGAATATTTATATTGACTATGAGCAAACTTATATTTTTTAAGTTTCAACACATCGTTCTTGGTCGGAGCTTCTTCGGACTCCTCAAAACGAGAGCTCGTGTTTTACTTTTTTTAAATATAAGTTTGCTCCAGTCATTAATACGATAATTTTTCAAAACTTACTTTCCCGCCTTTTACGGATATTTTATAATATTTATTCGGCATCAAAAATTTATTTCCTATATTATTTCCACATAATTTTATAATATCCTCTACATGTTTCTTTTCTATTCCATTCGATGTTCCATATAATATTTTTGTAGTTTGCATTATTATTCTTGTTTTTATTACATGCTCTTGTTGATTAAATTTTTTTAAATTTAAAACTATTTTTGTATTTTCTTGTTCTATTAAAATCTCTGTAAATGCTTTCTCCGTAGCATTTTGCATGTAATCTTCTTCATCTAAAACAAGTTCAGAAAGTCTATCTAATGTTTCTATTATATTTGGATTAAATTTCTTTTGAATATATGGAATAAGTTCATTTCTTATTCTATTTCTTGTGTAAGTATTATCTTTGTTTGTTTTGTCAAATTTAGGTTGTAAATTTTTTTCTTCACAATAATTTTCAATATCGGCTCTATCGCATTTTATTAGAGGCCTTATAAATTTTCCTTCTCTATATGGTTTTATGCCTCCAAGTCCAGAAATTCCACTTCCTCTTAAAAGGTGCATCAATACTGTTTCTGCATTGTCGTTAAGGTTATGGGCAATTGCAATTTTATTTGCACCAACCTTTTCTGATATTTCATCAAAAAATGCATATCTTTCACGTCTTCCACATTCTTCTGTACCAATCTTTAATTCTGTTGATTTTTTCAAAATATCAACAAATTTCACATAGCAGTCAATTTCTTTATTCTTACAATATTCTTGCACATATACTGTTTCAGATTTAGCTTCTTCCCTTATCATGTGGTTTAAATGTGCAACCACTATCTTTTTTATTTGTAATTCTTGCTTTAATTCTATAAGATTATCCAACAAGCACATCGAGTCTGGTCCACCTGAAACAGCTACTATAATAGTATCGTTTGGTTCTATTAAATTATACTTTTTTATTGTATTTAATATTGTTTCTTTTACCATATAATATTTCATTCCTCACTTTTTACAAGCTGTATATTATTATAATTTATAGCTTAAAAAAATTACTCTCTATATTTATCCAGGTTAGCAAATTTAGTATATTGTCCAAGCCATGCTAGGTCAACAGTTCCAGTAGAACCAGCTCTTTGCTTTGCTATTATTACTTCTGCTTGATTTTTCTTTTCTGAATCTTCATTATAATAGTCGTCTCTATACAAGAACATAACTATATCAGCGTCCTGCTCGATAGAACCAGATTCACGCAAGTCTGAAAGCATAGGTCTATGGTCAGGTCTTGCTTCAACGGCTCTAGATAGCTGTGAAAGTGCAATTACTGGTACTTCAATTTCTTTTGCAAGAATTTTTAAAGATCTACTTATCTCCGCAATTTCTTGCTCTCTGCTTGACGTTTTACCACTTCCTTGAACAAGTTGCAAATAGTCGATTATTACTAATCCTATATTCTTTTCTAATTTTAATTTTCTACATTTTGCACGTATTTCCATTACAGAGATACCTGCTGTATCATCTATAAAAATTTGTGCTTGTGATAGTTCCCCAGATGTTTCTGCAAGCTTACTTAGGTCTTCATCTGTTAATTCACCAGTTCTTACAGCATTACTATCAACTAATGCTTCGCTACACAAAATTCTGTTAGCAACTTGATCTTTCGCCATTTCCAAGCTGAATATAGCAACCGGAATGTTTGCTCTTGTAGCAGCATATGCACCAATATTTAATGCAAATGCGGATTTTCCCATTGCTGGTCTAGCAGCAATTAATATAAACTCAGAGCCATGAAGTCCGGCAGTCATTCTGTCTAAGTCAATAAATCCTGTTGGCACACCAGTTACATGTTGTTTCTGATTATATAATTCTTCTAACTTAGCAAAAGATTCAACTAAAACGTCTTTAATTGGAGTGTAACCCTTCTGGCTCTTTTTTTGCATAACATCAAAAATTTTCTTTTCTGCCAAATCCATAACCCTTTCCGGTTCTTCTGTTGGTTCATACCCCATATTTAGAATTTCATTTGCAGTTTTTATTAAATTTCTAAGCATAGCCTTTTCTTCTACTATTTTTATGTATCTATCAACATTTGCCGTAGTTGGAACTTTATCTGGAAGAACAGCAATATATTCTAGTCCTCCAACGGCTTCTAACTTGTTCATAGAAGAAAGCTCTGCCTTTAGAGTTATAATGTCTATAGGCTCTGCCCTATTATAAATATTCAAAATAGCTTCATAAATTATTTTATTGTCTTCTCTATAAAAATCTTCTGGTTTTAATGTTTCAATAGCTGAACTAACTGCATCTTGGTCTGTAAGCATACTTCCAATTACAGCTTGCTCTGCTTCTATATCCTGTGGTGGCACTTTGCCTAAATCCATTACAATCTTCCTTTCATAGTTTATTTTTTATTTAAATTAGTAGTTGGAAAAGAATTAAATTTTGGCAAGAAGAAATGAATTTACAAGGCAAGAGCGCATACTTGCTGTATGTAACCGCGTTGTAAATGAGATTTGACGTAGCCAAAATTGTAATTATTTTTCAACGTTACTCTGCGATAATATCAACCTTTAACTTACCCATAACACCTTCATACAATTTAACATCAACTGTTACAGTTCCAAGTGTCTTGATAGTTTCAGATAATATTATTTTTTTCTTATCTATCTCTATTTTATAATCCTTTTTTAATCCTTCAGAAATTTCTTTGCTTGTAACTCCTCCGAAGATTTTTCCATTTTCTCCAGCTCTTACTTTAATTTTTAGCATAATTCCTGTAAGTTTCTTAGCAAGCTCTTCTGCTTCTTTCTTTTCGGTATCTTTTCTAAATTTATTTGACTCTTGCTTAGATTTTAATTTGCTCATATTTTCATTATTAGCTTCGACAGCTAGTTTTTTAGGAAATAAGAAATTACGTGCATATCCGTCACTTGCTTCAATAACCTGATCTTTCTTTCCTACTCCTTTTATATCACCTAATAAAATAACCTTCATAATAATTGTCTCCTTCCTATTTTTGTGTCACATCTATTTTACTATCTTATTTAAGATTTGTAAACATTTTTTATATTACTCTTTTTTTTAATTTTTGCAACCAAAAAAAGGACTTTCTAGTCCTTTTTATCTTCGCTGTTTTCTATCAGTTTATTTACATTTATTGCAGGTAATATTAGTGGATTGATATTTGCATTTGCAGTATATGTAGAAATAAGTGCTCTCACATATGGATATAATATTGCTATAGCATTTTTAATAAATTTGTCTGATTCTCCATTCTCAGTTTCGAAAAATCCTGTCATTTCCAAATTCATTTCAAATGGATAATTATTTTTCAAAGCATCTTTAAAAATATCTACAATCAATGTTATTTTCATTTTCTGACCATCATTCTCAACTTTAGGCTCTATTGCAAACTTTACTTGAGTGCCATTTTTATCTTCTTTATAATTTTCATTATTTACAAGGTACACTTTATTAACTATGTATTTATTAAATTTTAATATACTATTACAATTTTTCATTTATGCTACCTCCATATTTTCTTCAAAAGTACTTAATTCACTTGTCCTATTTTTATGTAAGAAATTCTTATGTCCATATTGTCTTTTGGTTTTAATCTCTTTTACATAATTAGTTCTATTAACTTCATTTTCAATATCTGTTATTTCAACATTCTTATATCCACATTCTTTTAGTTCTTTCATTAGCATTTCTGGAGTAGTTTCGTTTAAAATGTTATTCATTATATCATCTATTTCATTTACATTCATTTCAAAAATATTCATTATACTCTCCTCCTACTTATACATTAATTTCATCTTATTATATTCTTCTTTTGTCATTTCTATCTTTTTGTAATTTTTTAGTATTTCCGTATTTTTCACACACACGACCTTTTTAGGTATAGTAATTCCTAGTTTCTTGTCTACTGGATATGGAAAAGTTCTTACTACCACATATATTCCATCTAGTAAGCCTTTTTTAGATAGAAGATTTAAAATCGTTGCAGTTTCATTTTTATCTCTATAATTTTCTATAGACTCTAAATACTTTCTTATTTTATTTACAATTTTCTTATACTTTATAATAGCTTCTCGTGTATCTAAATCTAAAATATTATTTACATCGACGTCACACTCTGCATAAACAATACTATACATGTTATTTACTTCTATAAAATCCGGAAATATTATTTTATTCTTATTTGCAACATCTCTACAATTCCAATCCACAGCATTCATTTTATCTAAATAAAAATATGCACCTTTTCCCAAAAAAAGCTTATTTTCCTCATCTTCGTTTACTATAAATTTTTGAGAGTCTATTATTTTTAAAACATTTTCTCTTTTGGTTCCATGATATAATTCATAATGTTCCACCTTTTTATTCCTTTAATATTATTTATTATTTTTATTTATTTATACTATCAAATTTACAATATTGTTTCCAAAATTAATAGCATAATGAGTTACATGCTTACTTTAATAATATGATTAACTTTAATAAAAGTCAATATATTTTATATGCTAATTCTCTTTTGTTAATTTTTTCCTTAAAGAATTATATATTTTTACGATATTTCTGTAAAATATTCGTTTATTCTATTTATTAATTCTTGTTTTACTTCTTCTTGTGTCATTCCTTCTACTTGAGCTCCGGCAACTGTTATGTGTCCTCCGCCACCAAGTTTTTCTAGTATTAATTGCACATTTATGTCACCAATAGATCTACCACTAATATAGATTTTGTCACCCATTTTTCCAATTACGAATGATGCTGTTATATTGCTTATTGTTAATAATTCGTCTGCTGCTTTCGCACATGTAATGTTTGCATCACTATCTTCTTTGTCATATATTGAAATCGCGATTGTATCGTCTATTATCTTTGATTTTGCAACGATTTCAGATATTTTGTTATAAGTTTCTAGGTCACTTTGGAACCATTTCTTTACTTTTATAATATCTACTCCACATTTTCTTAAAAATGCTGCGGCTTCGAAGGTTCTTACACCTGTTTTAAATGTAAAGTTTTTTGTATCCATCATTATTCCAGCATACAAGGCTTCTACCTCAAATTTGGTAAGTTTTACTGTTTTTTCAGCATATTCTACAAGCTCTGTTACAAGCTCGCAAGCAGATGATGCATATACTTCGTGGAATGTAAGTATTGCATTTTCTATATAATCTGTTCCTCTTCTGTGGTGGTCTATTACAACAATTTTATCTGTCTTGTCTAGTAATTCTGGAGCTTCAACATAGTTTTTCTTATCTGTATCAACTACTACTAATAAAGAATCTGCACTTATTTTGTTTAAAGCTTCAGCTTTGTCGATTATAACATCATTATATTCTTCTATATCTTTCAAATCATTTATAAAGTTATCTAAGCTTGTACCATTTGTTTCATTTACAATATAAGCGTCTTTTCCTATTGTTTTTGCAATTCTATACACGCCCATTCCAGAGCCCATAGCATCTATATCACTATTAGTATGGCCCATTATTATAACATTGCTTGCACTATTCATCAATTCTTCTAATGCTTGTGCAACAATTCTTGCCTTAACTCTTGTACGCTTTTCAACTTCTTGTGTTCTACCACCAAAGAAGTAGTATTTACCATTTTGCTTTATAATAGCCTGGTCTCCGCCACGTCCTAAAGCTATGTCTATTACAGCCTTAGCCGATTTATATTCTTCTGAATTTGTTTTTTCATTTTCAGAAATTGCAATACTCAATGTTAATTGAATATTATCTTGAGTCTTTATCTCTTTTATTTCATCTAAAATTTCAAATTTGTCTTCTTTTATTTTTTCTAAGTTAAATTGATCAAATATGCATACATAGGTATCTCTTTCAGACTTTACAAGTAATCCATCGTACTTATTCACCCAAGAATATATGTTTTTTTCTGCATTTGAAGTGATTTTTAATTTTTCCTCTTCTGTCACTCTCTGCATCAATTCTTCGTAATTATCTAATACTATAATTCCTATACAAGTTCTAGAATTATTGTATTCTTCTAACAATTTCACATAGTTTGTCTCATCTAAAAAATATACTGTTGCCATATATTCTGATGAATTTTTATGCTCTTTTTCTCTAAGCTTTGTATATTCTGCAATTACCTTATAGTTTTTATCACCAATTTTCATACTTTCAGAAATTGATATATTATTTGTGTTTTTTCCATTTTCAATTTTTAGTTTTAGCTCTTTTATTACATCTGTTAAAGTAGTTCCAGTATCTATATTGGCAAACTCTTTAATAAAATTGCTACTCTTCCAAATTATATTTCCATTCGTTTCTAAAACAACTAATGGAAATGGCGAGTTAATTATAGTACTTTGTGCTGCTTTATCAACACTTACAGTAAGCTCATTAATATGCTCCGAGATTTCTGTTTTTCTCTTATTATTTGACCATATTGTGTACACAAAAATAGCAATGTACGCTAAAATAGATGGTATTATTGCCTTAGGCTCAACCACGCATAAAATTACCAATATAATAGCAATTACTACCAAGTATATTTTTGTTCTCGAAATTAATTTATCTAAATTTAATTTAGTTTTCGGCATATATTTTATCTCCACCTTTATATACCTATTTTACATTATTTTGAAGCATTTGTCAATTTTCCGCTTAATTTCAACCTTTTTTCAAAATTTTGCTAAACCATTATAAAGTCTCAAACATTTAAGTTTAAAAAACAAATCAGTTATTTACAACATATAAATATGTTTAAAAGCATTATTTTTCTCAGTAGTTTTTCTATTATAGCAAATCTGAACTTTTCAATTTTCACTCTTTACTCTATTTCTTACGCTCCTCTATAAAATCTAAAATTTCAGTAATTTTTATCTATTATACTGTAACTTGACTTTTATTATTCTTTATCCTGTCTTTTTTATCTGTTTTAATTAATACAAAATTTTGAGTATCTTTCTTGTGTTCTCTTGCTGGCAAGTTTTCTTCTGCTCTTGCTACATATGTATTTATTCCTGTATGTTCAACTAAATATTTATGTTTTCTATACAAAATTACCATATTCTTATTATTTTCTTCTATTATTAATAAATCATTTTTTATAAGTTCATTATCTGCAAAATATTTTGTATTTAACCCACAAATCATTGGCAGAATTATACCTATTACTACTTCGTAAAATGTATTTACCTGTTCTAGGGCGTTCATCTCTTTTCTTTTTCTTATTCTTGCAGTTTTAGCAATTACATTTGCACTTTCTATAAACTCTTGTTGAGAATATTTCTTTTCTCCTGCTAAGCTTACTATTATAGTGCTCTTCTCTCTGTTTTCTTCTTTTGAAAGATTATCTATACTATAATTTTCTATGTATCTTCCTATGTTTATTAGTTTTTCGTATTCTATAATTGGGAATTGATTTTCAGAATCAAAATTTATTAGGTTAAAATTATTGCAATTATTATTTTTTATTATTTCTAAAACTTTTTCTTTATATGTACTTGAAAAAAATATTGTGTTTATATTATGTTTTTTTATTATTTTTTCCATTGCATTTTTGCTAAGTTTATTGTCTATTAATATTACAGTATTGTTTACCATTATGTTTGCGAGATATGTTACTAAAAATTCATATCTAAATTCTGATATTATCGCTATTTTATTATTTCGTATTTGGTTTTCTTTTGATTTTATTACTCTTGCCATTGAATATATATCAAACCTAAAATTGAAATAGTTTATGTTTTTTATATAATCACTTTCTATTGTTATTGCCTTTTTAGTTTTGTACCTATTGTATGCAAAATCTACCAGTTCTTTCACTGTGTTTATTTTTCTCATATAATCACTTTCCCTTCAATTAAATTACTTTAATTATAAGGTAGTCCAATTTTAAAGTCAATTTAAATCGTAAGTCAAATTATTACCAATTTCTACAAATTTTTATTTTATGGTAAAAAAATAATGAGAATTTTACATTTTCTCATCATTTTTTGTCATATTTTATAATATATTAAAATAAAGTTTTCGCTCATTCCTACTGTTAGACTTTAATCAAAGTTTTTTACTTCCAAATATTTAGTGTTTTCTCCTATCTATTACATATGTACTTCCTGGAATTGTTTTAGACAAATGTTTTACCTGTGCTCCTGCTTCTCCAATTTCCAATGTATTATGGAATCTTCCTGGATCCACTTCCACCGCTCCGACAGATATAGTTGTTAATGGAAATTCCTCTATTATCCCTTTTCTATTCGGTACTTCTAGATAACCCTTTTCAACATCCTCTTTCGAAAAATACTTTTTTACATTTTTGTCAAACTCTAATACAATGTTTTGACAGATTCTCTCATAGTCTTCATCTTCAACTATTGCTATAAAATCATCTCCACCAATATGTCCAACAAAATTATTATCTTCACACTTTGAGTGAACATTTCTAGAAATCGTTCTAGCAGTAAATTTTATTATTTCATCTCCATTTGAAAATCCATAAACATCATTATATGCCTTGAAATTATCTAAATCTATATAAAGCATAACAAAAAATTGCTTTTTTAATAAACGTTTTTTCATTTCCGCCTGTATCTGTACATTTCCCGGCAAATTTGTTAGAGGGCTAACTTTCCTATTTATGTATAAAAGGTTTATTATGTTTGTAATTGTATAATATAAATATTCATAATCTAAAGGATTTTTTATATAATACGTTGCCGCAGCCTTTAATATTTCCAACTTATGTTCTCTCTCATATTCTGAAGTTACAACTATTACAGGAGTTATAGAATTATCATCATTGTTTCTTATCTTATGGCATACCTCTGTTGCCTTTTCTGATATTGTATCTTCATTTACAATTATTAGTGCTGGTATATCTTTCAACGCTACATCAATTTCTTCTGTTCTTATTTGCTTAAACTTATAATTATCATCTTTTTTAAATTCTTCATTCAGTTTATTTTTCAAATTTTCATCATCATCAATTATATATACGGTATGCATATTTAAGTACGTTCCTTATTATTATTTAGGTTTTATGGTTCTACCTATAAACCATGTTACTAGATATTATTTTTCATTTATTAATTATAAAATTGTTTTATATGAATAGCCTTTTACAGCAAAATTAGGCTGAATTTAATTCAACCTCATCTCGCTTTTTTAGTTTTCATATTCTGCATTAAATTCAGTTACTTGTTCATTTATATTATAAACACGTAAAGATATTTTATTTGTTCCAGAATCAAGCTTTTGTCTATATTCAAATTTTGTATCATTTATTGAAATATTAGGGTCTGTTGTATATTCCTGTCCATTTAAGTCGTAGCAAAGTAATCTTAAGCCATCATCATCTGTTGCTTTTATTAATATGTATGATGCATCATTTGGATCTCGTTTTACTTCTATTGTTGGACGTTTTGTGCCCTTTATTTTTTGTTCTTTAGTTGCAACATTTTGAGCTTTATCAACTGCTTCTATTGTAAGTGTTGCTTCCCCTTGCTGTGCAGGAATTGTTTCTTCTATTGTTGTTTGCCCCTCTTCTTCTGCGTTGATTGTAACTTCTTGTGAATCACCATATTTATATGTTACATAATCTATTGCCGTATCATCTGTTACAGTAATTTTTATATTAGAATTTACGCCTTCAATAGTTATTACTGGTTCTGTAATATCTTTTGCATCCTGGTTTAAAGTCTTTACATATCTCTTTGTCTGTCCGTTAGAATCTATAACTGTTATATTTAATTTGTTATTCTCTCCAGATGGAATTGATATTATTTGTTCCAATATTTTATTGCCACGTCCTTGCACAATTGTAGGATTAGAATTGTTCCATGTAAATGATACTGTTCTTATTCCGCTGGTACATTCAATAGATAATTTTGCTGTATTTCCGGTTTTTAAAACAGAAACAATTGGTGCTTTTGTATTTTTAGCAAGTTCCACGTTTTTTGTATAAGCATAAGCTCCATCAGCAGATAAAGCTAATCCAAACAAAAGAATTATTCCAGCAAAAGCTTTTGCAACACCAGTAATATCCCCTGGTGCCTTTGATTCTCGCACCTTCTTTTCTTTTACCTTTTTTGATTTATCATTTTTCGTCACTAAAATTTGATTCATTCCAATTACCTTCCTTAGTATAAAACGCTTTTCAAATAGAATTATAACATAGAGAATTTTTAAAGTAAATAAATTTGGCATAAAAATTTCGCCCAAAAAGGGGTATCCCTATTGGGCGAAATTTATTATAAAACAAACTTCTTTATTAATACTACTCCTGAAGATAATATTACAAGTACTGCTAAGCCTATTGTTGTAAATGTTTTTATTTGTCCTGTTTGTACGCCTACAGATACTGGAGCATCATCTATGTCATCTTCACCTTTTTTGTTATTGTCTGGTGTTGAGTCTATATCTGGGCTGTTGAAATCGTTATGATCTTTGCTTATTTCTGCCCAGTTATCCATTACTCCGAAGTTTTCTGAATCGTTAATCCATGTTAACACTACTTCAACTTCTGTTGTATCTCCTGGTTGTAATAATATGTCTTTTGTCTGGTCTGTTGTTATTGTCTTTTCGTCTATTTGCTTCCATAATGGGTTATCTTCTGGTACAAATTTTAGTCCGTTTGGAATATAGTCTTTTAATTCTTTTGCATATCCTGCTATATTTCCTTCGTTTTTAACTCTTATTTTGTATCTGAATTTTATTGTTACTTTATTTATCTTGCTCTTTTTCAAGTCAACCTTTACAACATCTTCTGGGTCATCTTCTGCCTTGTGGCCAGATTCTATTATTTTTTCTTCTCCATTTTCTGTTACGATTGCTTGTGTTACCCATTTTCTTAAGCTTAAGTCGAAATACTGTACCTTAACTTTTTCTATGTCTTGGTCATCTTCTCCTTCATTCCATTTATCTGGAACTGAGTCTTGGTCTGTAACATCATTTCCATCTTTGTCTGAGTCTTTTGATATTTGAGCTTGGTTTATTAAAATTCTATCTGATGTATTTGGTTCTGTTACTTCAAATGCAACTTTTACATCTCTGTAATCCAACTTTTCTCCATCGAATGCTTTTAATAAGTTAGCTCCTGCTGTTTTTTCTTGTTCTTTTGATAGATAATCTGTTACTATTGAAACTGCCTCATCTAAGTTTTCTGTTTCTTTTCCATCTTTATCTAACATTTTCCATCTGTACTCTATGTTAGTCTTATTATCTGTTAAGAATTTTAAACCTTGTGGCATATCATCTTTTATTTCACTTGCATATCCGTCCATTTCACCTTCGTTAAATACTCTAATTGTATAGGTTACTATGTTTCCATTTGATACAAGTACTGGATCTTTTGGATGATCATATTTTGCTGTTGTACTGCTTCCATCTTTTATTGGAGTAACATCAACTTGTGGTATTCTACTTGTTATTTCTGTATTATTTACTGCTGTTATGAATTTTCTTAATGATAAGTCGAATTTTACAAGTGTTACTTTTTCAAAGTCATCATCATCTTCTTGTCCTGGTACATAATCTTTTTTACTTTCATCATCTTTATATCCTGGTCTATCTTCTGGAATTTTTACATTGTCTTCTTTAGAATCTCTATCTGTAACTTTGTTTCCTTCTCCATCAGTAAAGTCTGATATATCTGCTAAGTTTGTTATTTTACTTGGCATTGGATCTGTTGAAACTACTTTACAAGCTACCTTTACTTCTTTATAAGATAATGTTGTTCCATCAAATGCTGGTATTTTGTTTTCTCCGGCTACTTTTTCGTTTGCCTTAGATAAGTATGATGTTTTTATTACTTTTGAATCTGTGCTATCAACTGTCCAACCATATTTTTTATTTGTTTCATTATCTTTAATAAATTCTAATTGGTCTGGCAAGTGGTCTTTAATTTCTTCTACATATCCATCTACTTGACCTTCGTTGTATACTCTAATTGTATATTCAACTACTGCTCCTAATGAAACTTTTACAGGCTCTTTTGAGTGATTATAAATTGCTGTTGTTCCTGTTCCATTTTTCAAAGGTGTTGTATCAACTTGTGGAATTCTACTCTTTATTTCTGTATTATTTACTTTTGTGATGAATTTTCTTAAAGCTAAATCAAATTCTTTTATTTTTAGTTTTTCGAAATCATCATCATCTTGTTGTCCTGGCACATAATCTTTTCCTATTTCATCATCTTTATATCCTGGTAAATCAGATGGAATATTTACATTGTTTTCTTGTGAATCTCTATCTGTTACTATATTTCCGTTGCCGTCTGTGAATTTTGTAATATCAGCTATATTTGTAATCTTAGTTGGCATTGGGTCTGTTGAAACTACTTTACATACTACTTTTACATCTTTGTAATCTAACTTTGTTCCGTCAAAAGCCTTAATCTTATTGTCACCTTCTGTAGTTTCATTTGCCTTTGATAAATATTTTGTTTTAATTATTTTTGAATTATTGCTATCAACTGTCCAACCATATTTTGTATTTATTTCGTTTCCAGCAATAAATTCAAGTTGGTCTGGTAAGTGGTCTGTTATTTCTTCTACATATCCATCAACTTCTGCTTCATTATAAACTCTAATTGTATATTCAACTACATCGCCAATTGCAACAGATATTGGAGTTTTTGGATGATTATATGTAGCTGTTGTTGCCGTTCCGTCTGCTAGCTTACTAACATCTGGTTGTGGAATTCTGCTTGTTATTTCTTCATCATTTAATTTTGTAATGAATTTTCTTAAAGCTAAATCAAATTCTTTTATTTTTAGTTTTTCAAAATCATCATCATCTTGTTGTCCTGGTACATAATCTTTTCCTATTTCATCATCTTTATATCCTGGTAAATCAGATGGAATATTTACATTGTTTTCTTGTGAATCTCTATCTGTTACTGTATTTCCGTTGCCGTCTGTAAATTTTGTAATATCAGCTATATTTGTAATCTTAGTTGGCATTGGCTCTGTTGAAACTACTTTACATACAACTTTTACATCTTTGTAATCTAACTTTGTTCCATCAAAAGCCTTAATTTTATTAGCACCTTCAGAAGCTTCTTTAGCTTTTGATAAATAATTTGTTCTAATTATTTTCGAATTTGTACTATCAACTACCCAACCATATTTTGTATTAATTTCGTTTCCAGCAACAAATTCAAGTTGGTCTGGTAAGTGGTCTGTTATTTCTTCTACATATCCATCAATTTCTGCTTCGTTGTAAACTCTAATTGTATATTCAACTAAATCTCCAATTGCAACAGATACTGGTGTTTTTGGATGATTGTATATTGCTGTTGTTCCACCATTTTTTAATGGAGTAACATTTACTTGTGGTTCTCTATTTGTTATTGCTGTTCCATTTACTCCAGTGATGAATTTTCTTAAACTTAAATCAAATTCTTTTAATGTTAATTTTTCAAAATCATCATCATCTTGTTGTCCTGGTATATATTCTTCTCCTCTGTTTATTTCAGAGTCTTTATAATTTTCTAAGTCTTTTCCAGTTGGTAAATTTACATTGTTTTCTTGTGAATCTCTATCTGTTACTGTATTTCCATCACCATCTGTAAATTTTGTGATATCTGCAATGTTTGTTATTTTATCAGCCATTGGCTCTGTTGCAACAACTCTACATTTTATTTTTACATCTTTATATGCAAGTGTTGTTCCATTAAATGCCGATATTTTATTTGCACCGTCAGTTGTTTCATTTGCTTTTGATAAATATTCTGTTTTAATTGTTTTTAAATCTGTACTACTTGCTATTTTCCAACCATACTCAATATTAACTTGGTCATCTACTATAAATTCAAGTTGTTCTGGTAAATGGTCTGTTATTTCTTCAACATATCCATCTATATCACCTTCGTTGTATACTCTTATTGTATATGTAACAACATCGCCAATTGCAACTTTAAGTGGTGTTTTTGGATGATTATATGTTGCTGTTGTTGCTTCTCCTGAAGCTAATTTACTAACATCTACTTGTGGTATTCTATTTGTAATTTCTGTTCCATTTATGTTTGTAATAAATTTTCTTAAACTTAAATCGAATGGTTTTGGTACTACTATTGAAGTTGTATCTGAAAAGTTTAATGGAGTTTCATTTACAATTACAACTGGTTGCTCTGTTGTTGGAGCATCTGCAACTGACCAATAATCAACTGTTTTTGATGTGTATGATGTATTTACAGTCATTTTTATTCCAGATATATTTGAGCTTGTTGGCATAATTAAATAGAATTCTTGTCCTACTAATTCTTTTAATGTTTTTGTTGTGGCTGTTACATTTCCACTTACATCTTTTATGCCAATGCTTGGAGTAATTGTTGTTCCATTTATATCTGTAAATGTTGCATTTAATGTATAATCAATATTTAATAATTGGTTTATTTTATAAGGTCCTGCAACATAGTTACTTCCAACCTTTGTCATTGTAGCATTACTCTTTACAATTTCGATTGGAGATGTTGTATTGTTTGTACTCTTGTAATTGCTATTTGCTTTTGCATTTGTAATGTAATATTGGAATAATGCTTCTATTGCATCTTCTCTATCCCAACCATCATCTCCAAAAATATCTCCCATTGAAGCATAATTTGAATCTACATTTGCAATTGAGTTTATTTTAAAGTTTGATGTTTCATAATGATATTTATCTCCAGATGGGTTTGTGAAATACCAAATTGCTAATTGCTGTACAGCATCTATATCATCATCTGTTATAAGATCATATAATTCATTTGGAATTTTACTCTTTAAAAATTCTTCTCTTGCAGTTGTATTGTCTGTTCCAATTGCAGGCATTATATAAATATTATCTAATAACCACATTAAAGAATTATAATTGCTTCCTGTTGGTAAAATTTTTGAATACGTACTTGGTATTGAAGCTAAATCTTTTAAGTTAAACTTTTGTGTATATTTACTTATTGTTGGTACACCACCTGTTGCCATATCACTAGAGCCAAATCCAGGTCCACCTTTAATACAGTAAATAGTTTTACTTAAATCTGCGGTTTTTCCATTTTCACTATCATATTCTGCTATTTTCCATACCTTGCTACCTTCTTGTTGATAGCCATAGCCTGCTCTACGAAGTGAAACAATGCCTAAATATAGTGGTCCTGCACTTGCAGCCTTAACAGCACTAATGCTCCCAAGTGTAGCCACTGTTAACATAGTAATTAAAATGCTTGATACTAATTTTTTAAACTTTTTCATACTCTCCATCCTTTTGTTTATTTTTTATTATTTTAAATTCCTATACATATTCAATTATATTACATTTTAAATTTAAAAGCAATAAATTGTAGCAAGATTTTTAGCAGTTTTTGTTGAAGCTCATTCCATTTTTACTATTACATTTTATTAAGATAAAAATCTCCCCAAAGCCTTAACAAGACTTTGGGGAGATTCAAAAAAATATTTATTTTATAAAACTACGAGTTTTAGTAGATGAATATTGTAAAGTTTGCCTCTTTTACAAATTTTTACTTTATTCAAAGTTTTTTATAGCAATATTCAGCCTTCTTTCAGCTGTCTTTCTTACCATATAGAACTCGTCTTGAGCAAGCTTCTCTAAAGTTCTAATAGACGTATTAGGATTTTCAGCAACATTTACTCGAATGTGATCACAAATTCCCTTTGCCAACTCGTCCAAAACATCAGCAGGTGTTTTAGGATTTTTGGAAACTGCATAGCGTATCAAATATTCATCCTTAGCAAGCTCTGCAAAAACCTCTGCAGGAGTATCAGGATTATCCGCTAGAACACATCGTACTATATGACTTTTATGTTTAGCAAGGATTTTTGCAACTTCGACATGTATATTAGACCGTCTTGCAATTTCCTGGCAAGCAAATTGGTCTCCTTCTTTTGCAATATATATTATAACTTCATCAGGAGTACTTTGATTTTTAGCAATTTCTGATTTAATAGAACTCCAGCTCACTTTAGCAAGCTCTGCTAAAGTTTTGGTAGACGTGTTAGGATTTTTAACAACTGCTAAGAGAACTCCCTCATAGTAAAACTCCTTATTCTTCGCAAGCTCATCCAAAACATCAGCAGTGGCTTTAGAATTTTGGGCAACTGCTATTTTTACATTCAAATACTCATCATCGTTTTTTGCCAAGTCCATTAACGTCGCCTTAGTGGTACTGGGATTTTTTGCTACTTCTGCTCTTACCACCCATTCCACATCTTTAGCAAGATGTGCTAAAATCTCCTCAGAGGTATTGTGATTTTTCGCAACTGCCGCTCTTACACAATATGACTTATCATTAGCCAAAAAGGCCAATATTGATGCTGATTTTTCTCTTTCTGCAATTTTTATCCGACTATCGCAATCTTGATTTTTAATGTCTAAAATTCTGGAAATATTATCATCCTGAATAAATATTTTTTTCATAATTGTGTCCTCTATAATTATTATTTAAATATTCGGTTATATATAAACACCAAAAACTGGTGAGAACAGGGAATTATTATATATAAAAAGCTTCATTCAGCTTACTCAGTAATATATCATATTTTCATAGTTATGTCAATTACAATTTATTCATACCATTTTCGTACTTTTTATTGATTTTTGCACCATATTAATATACAATATTTCTATCTAAAGAAAAGATGGTGGTTTTATGAATTATAAGAAACAAAAAGAAGTAAAAATAGATAACAAAAGCACCCATTTAAAGTGGTTTGCGGTTATTTTTTTAATATTAATTTTATTATTAGTTTTTAGAATTTTCTGGTTACAATTCATTGATGGAAGTTTTCTAAAAGAACGAGCATACAAGCAAATTACTGCTAACAGAGTTCTAAGCCCTAAAAGAGGAACAATTTACGATTCTACTGGAAAGGCTTTAGCTGTAAGTTCTGAGGTTGATACTATTAGTGTAAACCCTTCACTTATAGCTGTAAAAAACGATGCTGAAGCTACAAACGCTTTAAAAGAAAAAGTTGCAAAAACGTTATCAGATATTTTTGAATTAGATTATAATGAAGTATTAGTAAAAGTAACAAGCACAAATTCAGTAGAAACAATTGCTAAAAAAGTGGATATAGATAAAGTTTCTAAATTAAAACAATGGATGGAAGATAATAAGTGGAGCTCAGGAATTAACATAGATAAAGACAATAAAAGATCTTACCCTTATAATAATTTAGCTTCAAATTTAATTGGATTTTGCGGGAGTGATAACAACGGTCTATCCGGAATTGAGTATTATTGGGATGAAACATTAACTGGTACTCCAGGGCGTGTAACTACTTCAATAGATGCAACTCAAGAATCTATTCCAGACACTGATGAAAAATACATAGCTCCTGAAAATGGTAGTAACATTACCCTTACAATAGATGCAAATATTCAGACTATTGTAGAAAAATATTTAAAACAGGCTGTTGAAGAAAACAATTGTAAAAATGGTGGTTCAATGACAATTATGGACCCATCTACTGGAGATATTCTAGCAATGGCTACATATCCAGACTATAACCTAAATACACCATTCGAGCCAAACGAAACTCTTCAAAAAACTTGGGACACACTTTCTAGTGAGGAAAAAACAAACAGCTTATACAAAATGTATCGTAACAAAGTAGTTACAGAAACATATGAACCCGGTTCTGTATTTAAAACTGTAATGGCTTCTGTCGGCTTAGAGGAAGATGTTGTAGAAACCGACACAGCTGGCGACTTTTATTGTAGTGGAAGCCAAATGGTTTCTGGAATAAAAATAAATTGTGCAAACAAATCTGGGCATGGAAGTGAATCTTTAAGAAACGCTTTAGAAAACTCTTGTAACCCAGCATTAATTCAATTAGGTCAACGTATAGGAGCAACTACACTATATAAATATTTCAAAGCATTCGGACTATTTGATAAAACAGGAATTGCAACATCTGGAGAAGCTTCAAGCCAATTTCATAAGCTAGAAAATGTTGGTACAACAGAGCTTGCTACAATGTCATTTGGTCAAAGATTTACAATTACACCCTTACAAATGATAACAGCCGCAAGCGCAATTGCTAACAATGGTGTTTTAGTACAACCAAGAATTGTAAAAAGCATAGAAAACCCAGATACAGGTGCAGTTACAAACATTGATGTAAAAGAAGTACGTCAAGTAATATCATCTGAAACAGCTACAAAAGTACGTAGCATGATGCAATCTGTTGTTACAGACGGTGGTGGAAAATACGGTGCAGTAAAAGGATATACAATAGGAGGAAAAACAGGAACATCTGAGCCAAACCCTAACCATCCAGAAGATGGATATGTTGTATCTTTCTTAGCAATAGCACCAGTTGAAAATACAAAAGTAGTAGCATTACTAGTATTATATGGTCCACAAGTTAAAAATTACTATGGTGGTGCAATAGCAGCCCCAGTTGTATCTCAAGTATTAAGCGAAGTATTGCCATACTTAGGAATTCCTTCAAATGATGCAACAGAAGTAACAACAAATAATACATCTTTAATAACAATACCAGATTTAAGAAATAAAACAATATCAGAAGCAAAACAAATATTGAAAAATTTAGGAATTACTCCTGTAACTTCTGCAAGTGATGACGAAATAGTAACAGTCCAAACGCCAAAAGCAGGCGTATCTGTTTCAAAGAATGGCGTATGTAAACTATATACAGAGGAAAATAGCACATCAGTTTCTGTAACAGTGCCAGACTTAAAAGGAAAGAGTTTGAGTAACGTAACAGCAACTTTAAAGAGTAAAAACTTAAATATTCAATCTACAGGTTCTGGAATAGTAGTTTCTCAAGACCCAGCAGTTGGTGCAACTGTTGAAGAAGGAACAGTAGTAAAAGTAACATTACAAGAAGTTGCAAGTGACTTACACTAAACTAATAATTTTTTAATAATAAAATCAAGCCATGAGATAATTTTATAAATAATTATCCCATGGTATTTTTTTACTATTTCAATTTATCTAATCCTTTTGTTTTCATTTTTTCTTCACTAAATTTGTAATAGTCACTCTTCTTACAGCTTTTCAATCTCCTTTTCACTTAATCCAGTTATTTGACTTATATCTTTTATATGCATTTTTCCTTTTAGTTTTTTAGCAACAAAAATCATTCCCTCTTCTCTTCCCTCTTCTCTTCCCTCTTCTCTTCCCTCTCTTCTTTGTTTTCTTATCTCCTTGTTTATTATTCTCGCTGCATTCATCATAATATTTTCGCTCTCCTCTCTATTTTTTATCTTTTCTATAAATTTACTTATTATTTCTTTATCATCAGTTCCCATCAATTCATATTTTACTATTTTTTCTAATTGTTCATATTCAAAATCTTCCATTTTATTTTTACAACTTATTATATCCTCAATGTTTTGGTATAGCTCTTCTTTATTTTGTGACTTTTCTATTAACATAGCTTTAGATGTTATCAAATTATCTTCTAACAATTGCTGTTTTGTAAACTCATTAGTATCCACTAAATCATATCCTAGTTTAATTTCTTCGTATCCTTCTATTTTCTCTTCAATATCTTCTATTGACAACTTTTGCCATTTTCTTTTTCCAGTATATAACACTATCGGTATTACTTTTGGAATTTTATAGTTTTTTTCTTTTAATCTTCTCTTATTTATTGCAGACTCTATTATAGCATTTTTATAACGCAATATTCTATATGCCATCTTTAAATCTAAACTTGATTGATGTTCTATTAATATAAAAACATCTTTGTTCTTTACCTTATACACAACATCTGCTTCTATATTTCTAAATTCTTCTGTTCTAAACTCTTTCTCATATTTTTCTATCTCATCATCTAATAAATTTAAGTGTAAATAATGATTTATAAATTTAACAGCTTCCTTTTTATCAGACAGTAGCTCTTTAAATAATTTGTCATGTTTTTTATTTATATGTATATCCAAATTATACTTTTCACTATCTTCTTTTATCTTAATATTTCTCTGTATTTCTTTTATATCTTCACTTTCTGCATCTAAAATTTCTTCACACTTTTTTATTATTCGTTTGATTTTCTCTTCGTTTTTTAGGTAAAATGCTCCAGTATAGCACATGATATCTTTTCCATCTACAGTTTTTAATCCAGATGGAACCAACATTTTCTCTTCTTCCATCAATCTTCCTCCTAATTATACAATTATTTAACTTATAGGTCAATATTTTTTTGCAAATATACTTATTGGTATTATTTAAGAATTAAAACTATTCACTATGGTGAATTTTTGAATAAAATTTAATAACAAAAATTTTTTGAAATAATCTATTTAATAATTATATTATCTTTTAGCAGAAAAATCAAGAAAATTCGTTCGACAAAATTCTACTATAATATTAATTTATAAAAGAGCAAACTATTAAAAATTAATGCTAACTTCCGCTGTTTCATTATTTTCGTATAGCATAGTGAACAAAATTCAATATTTAATCATTTTTGTATAGTGTGCAGTACAAATTTTTGCAAAGATAAAACCGCTATTCAAGCGGTTTTATAGTATTTTGTGTAAAAAACTTCTAAATTATAACAAGTCTGTCATATATATTGGTATATATAAAATATTATTTTCTTCTTTTAAATCTTTTGTGTGTATAATTACCGATTCTGCTAAATATTCATTATACTTTAATCTTAATTTGTTCAATGATGTAAATGTATATCTATCTCCAGATTTTACCTCAATTGGTATTATATTGTGTTTTGATGTTATTTTATCTGTTGAAATTAAGAAGTCTACTTCCATAGTTTCACTACTATTTTCTCTTTCATTCCTCGAAAAAAAGTACAGCTTTCGTCCTGAACTTACAAGCATTTGAGCTACAATATTTTCTAGTATCATTCCCTCATTGAAAGATAATTTATCAAATAAAATTTTTTTATAAATTTGTTCATTAACTAGATTTTTCTCATTAAAAGTCATTGATAATAATAGTCCAGTGTCAAACATATAGCATTTTAATGCATTTGTGTCCATTCTTTGCCCCAGTCCAATACTTGGTTCGGTCGTATTGTATGCAATATTTACTAAATACGCATCATTTAGCCAATAGAAAGCACCTTCAAAATTTCTATACCTTGCTTCTTCGTCTAAACTTGAAATATTAAACTTTTTCTCATGCTTCTGTAATTGAGATGGAATTGTATCAAATATTTGCTCTACTTTTAAATTTAATTCTTCTGCGTGTTTTCTAATATCTTCTCTATATAAGTTTAAAATATTTCTTTTAATTCTATCTACCTTTTCAAAGTCTCTAGTTTTTGAATACATTTCTACAGCTTGAGGCATTCCTCCAACAATTAAATATTCTTTAAAATAATCCATTGCTTTACGATGTAATGCTTGACCAAGTGGCTGTTTTTTCAAATAACAATCTTTTATAAAATCCATAAGTGTATCATTTCCCATAGCCCATAAAAATTCTTCAAAATCAAATGGATACATCTTTAAATTCTCTTCTTCAGATGGAATTAATATATCTTTTACGTTCTTTTTTATAGAAATTAACGAGCCTGTTTCTATATAATCATATCTTCCATCTGCAACTAAATGTTTAATTCCTCCTCTTGCTCTAGGGCAAAACTGAATTTCATCAAAAATAAACAGTGTTTCTCTTTCATACAATTTTACACCATAATATTGTGATAAATACGTGAATAGATAATTGAGATTATCTAAATAATTATCAAATAAAGATTTAACTTCTTCTGGTGCTTTTGAAAAGTCTATTAGAATATACGATTTATAATTTTCTTTTGCAAACTCTTCTACTATATAGCTTTTTCCAACTCTTCGTGCGCCCTCAATTAGCAGTGCAGTAGATCCATTGCTCTCATTTTTCCATTTAATAATATCATTATAAATTTTTCTCTTCATAATTTAAAATATTCCTTCCTAGCTTTTTTATTTTAAATGTACAAAAGCTTAATATTTTTTATATAATATCACGAAATCAAAGATAGTTCAAGCTTTTATCTACACAAAATCAAAGATAATTGCGTATAATTGTCAATTTTAACGAAAAAATCTACATTCAAGTAGCGTATATCTTAGCTGATGAAGCTGTTGTAGAAAGAAAATTTGGTGCATTTAAGTCAATTCAAGATAATTACCCTAAATATGTTTTAACACTTGATAAATTTGACTTTTCTCATGATGGCATAATTCACAAAAATGTAATAGATTGGTTGTTAGAAAAATAGTTATATAAAAGAAGCCCCAAATCTGTGATATCATTGGCAGATTTGGGGTATTATTTATTATGTATCTATTTCTTTATTGAGCTATTTTAGTTTTTATGTAAACTTGCTAGTCTTGGTAGCGGTTCGTTTTCTTATGTAAACTCTGTGGGTATTTCTCCCACCCACCTCCCTAGCTCATTGTTTTTTCATTCATTTTTTCTACTTGCTCAAGTTCCAAGCTCCATTTGTTTGTTCTCCTGTTAGGAGACTAGATGGTAGAGAAACTACGGGGCGAAGAGCGTAGCGATGGCCGCTCGTGTTACCATAAGAGTAGAACATAATGTAGCCGCCAGTGGCCGTGTACGCATAGCGAAGGCCAAAGTAAGCATTGCCTGAGAAAGCATCGACATAACGCGCAGCCACCCAGAACGGTGTACTATTTGCTAGTATACTTGATGCAGTTCCATAATTAGTATTATCTATAGCTATATTATAATATGTTTGCGTTACTGTTAATGGATTTCCTGTTCCTGATGTGTTATCAGTTGTTGGCTCTGTTGTTGCTATTGGTTTACTCTCTTCATATGGGTCATTTCCTTTTGTTGTATCTGGTTGTGTTATTTTTTTACTTGCTTCTGCTTCTTTTATATTTGGTCCTGCCCCTTTTTGGTTTGCATATAAACTTGGGTATTTTGTGTTACTTGTATATGTTTTTGTTGTTCCATATTGTGCATATGTGCTACTACCTTTATTGTATTCGTTTCTTGATTTTATCCCTGCCGCAGTTAATTGTTTTTCCATATCTAACAAGTTTATGCTTCTTGCATTTACTCCTAATGTTTTATTACTATATTGAGCTTTGCATATTTCATTCATTAAATATGGCCCATTATTATAGCCTAATATATTAGCAAAAGTTACGGTACTGCTTGTTGGGTTTGTACTTATTATATCTACTGTATCATTTTCTTTATCTACATTTAGCACTTTCCATGTTAACCCTGTTGTTTGGGCTATTGTTTGATTACTGCTGTATCCACTATATGTTGATGAAAGAGAATAACTCCCAGCCGAATCATATGTGTAGTTTACGCTATCTCCTATTTTAATATTTATATTTTCTAATATTGAATTTTTAAATTGATTTACTGTTACACTCACTTCTTTTGTATATGTTGTTCCATTTACTGTTCCTGTTACTGTAAATTTATATGTTCCATTTTCTGTTACTGCATATGGCACTTGTGGACTTACTGTTGTTGTTCCTCCAGATATTGTACTTTCAATCATTATGTATAATGTTGTACCTTTTCTTGTACTTGCTTCTCCTAGACTTGAGCCTGCTCCCGTACTATCTGATACTACTCTTATTGCACCTACCTTTACACTTGGCGTTGGCGCTGCTGGCTTTTTTACTGTTATTGTATAATCTTTTCCTTCTACTTTTTTTGTTATTGTTATTGTTCCATCTCCATTATCTGTTACTCCGTCTATTCTTCCTTCTGTTACTTTTTCTTGCAAGAAACTTTCCAATGTTTCATCTTTTGATGCTAATTGATATTCTAATACCAATCTGTTCATCTCTTCTTCTGCACTTGCTCGTCTTGTTGCTTCTGCCTGCTCTTTTGCCTTTTGTATTATTCCATCATCTCCCACAACTGTATTAATGCTAACACCTGCAAGTATTGACAGTACTACTATTGTTACTACTAACGTAATTAATGTAATTCCGTTTTTCTGTTTTCTTCAGTGTGCTTTTCATTCTCTTTCCTCTCTTTCTTTCATTTGATTTGCCCTTTCTTGTTTTTGGGCTTTTCTTTTTTAATTTAACTCTACTACCTTAAAATTCAGTTTTGTTTTCTTAATTTTTGTGCTATTTTTTTGATAGTTATTATTAAATTTTTTTAGTTTTGTTTTCATACATAATAAATTATGTACTTTTATTATACATGATTTTTTGTGTACATTTCAACTATTTCTTTCATTTGTAACATATTTGTAATTATTCTTCCCTTTTCTCTTTTTTTATTCAGTTTTAACAAAAATAATATACCAAAGTTATTATTTTTTATAACTTTGGTACATTTTATTTTCTTTATCTATCTGTTACCTGTTTTCTATTTTTTTCTTTATTTTTTCTTTAGCTTATTTTTCTTTTCTGTGCAAAGTAACAGAAAAATGCTGATAACTGGTCTGGCATTATTTTAAATAACAACCTACCTAGCCACATTGTTAGACTTGGAAATATAAGTATTTTATTTGTAGACATTTTTCTTACTGCATATTTTGCCACTTGTTTGCTGTTAGCTTCCGCTAGATTAAACTTTACATCTGCCACCTTATTAAAATTTGTATTTACTGGTCCTGGGCATAGAGCACTTATTTTAACTTTTGAATGTTTCATAAATAGTTCTTGTCTAATGCTTTGTGTTAGCCTTACTACATATGCTTTTGTAGAATAATAAGTTGCCATTAATGGACCAGGCATAAAGCCTGCTATTGATGCAACATTCATTATATGCCCTCTGTTTACTTCTACCATGTCTTGTAAAAATAGTTTTGTTAAAATATGAAGTGCAACTATGTTTGTGTCTATCATTCCAATTTCTTTATTTAAGTCTGTTTTAGTAAACTCTCCACATGTTCCAAAACCTGCATCATTTATCAACACATCTATTGCTCCATATTTTACTTTTACATCTTCGTGTAATTTAATGCAACCATTTCTATCGGTTAGGTCCATTGCTTTTACCTCAACATTTACATTATAAGTTTTTTCTACTTCTTCTTTTAGTTTTATTAATGCTTCCTCATTTCTTGCAATTGCAATAATATCATATTTTCTTTTTGCAAGTTCTATTGCAATATCTCTTCCTATTCCTGAAGATGCTCCTGTAACTAATGCAACCATATTTTTTCTCCAATCTCAGTATTATAATTTTATTTTTTTGCAATTATAAAGTTTTTAAAACTGTCATTAGTATTTATTTTAATAATTATTTATTAGAATTTTAATAAATTGTTGCTAAAAGCTTATAATTTTGTTGTATGTATCTATTGCTTTATTATCTGTCATTCCGGCTATGTACTCCACCACAGCAGTAGCATAATCTTCTGGCTTATTTATATTATATATTTTGTTGTTTTTTAGCTTTTGATTTTCTGCAATTTCTTCATTTGTGCAATAATTTTTAAGCCAACAAGCAAATTCTTCTATTACTTCTGCATATAGACTATTTATGTTTTCTTGTAAAATCTGATTTTTAGCAAATTTTAAGACTTCATAAATTGTATTTAACACTAAATTAAAATATTGGTCTGCCAATCTATTTTTGTCATTTGAATATATTTTTTTATAATTAAATGCTTTTAATTCATTTATAAAATTTAAGCCTTTCTGAGAAAAAGTCAAACCTTTTTCTAATGTTGTATTTTTCAATAAATCTGACATTAGATAATTTACTATATTTGTTGTATTTAGAATATCATACCCAGTATTTGCAACATCTAATCTATGTTGTAACTCTTTAATATCTGCTTCTGTAAGTATTTTAAATCTAAGTGCATCTTCTATATCTCTGCCAAGATATGAAATTTTATCAGAAATTTTTACAACACATCCTTCCCAAGTAAATGGAGCATATTCGTTAGGCTTTGTATAATTTTCTAGATTAATTGCTTCTTCTCTAGGCTTTATGCTGTTTTCATCAATTTCGCCACAATGCGAAATTATGCCATCTCTTACTGCATATGTTAAATTCAAATTTTCTTTATATCCTTCTCTATTATCCAAAAGCTCTATATTATCAACATAAAGTAAACCATTTCTTTCATGCCAAAAGGTTTTTCCTGTTTCATCTAGCAAAATTTTATTTAATACCTTCTCCCCAGCATGGCCAAACGGACTATGCCCCAAGTCATGAGCAATAGCAATGGTCTTAGTAAGCTCTATATTTAACCCAAGCGCTTTTGCTAAACCATAACTAATAGATTCAACATAGTTTACATGCTCTATTCTAGTACAAATATGGTCATTTGTTGGTGAAAAAAACACTTGCGTTTTATGTTTCATTCTTTTAAACGCATTAGAATAAATTATTCTAGTATAATCTCTTTCAAACTCAGACCTTATCTCTGTATTAGCCGTATACAACGTTTTTTTTCTTGCAATCATTTGCTTCCATTTAGAATTTTCTAGAGTAGCAGAGCCTTGCTTTAAAGCATTTAAATTAATATTTTCATTCATCATTATCACCTTATCCTTCGCCCATTAGGAACGCTCCTTTTGGGGCGAGATTTTATTAAAAATATCCTATCACAAAATCACAAACGTTTCAACGTTAATTTTCACAGAATTCTTATTCATATACTTATATGAAAATTGTAGCCTAAATCATCTTACAAATAATAAGGGAAGCAGATTATGTTCTGTTTCCCTTTTCTTATTTTTATTCAATTACAATTTTGTCGTCTTTTACAACTGCTTTTGCTTTTTTCTTTGGTTTTATCACGCCATCTAGTATTGCTTCTGCAATTTTATCTTCTAGCATATTTTGTATAGCACGTCTTAGTGGTCTTGCACCATAATTTGTGTCTACGCCTTTCTTAGCAATTAAGTCTTTTACAGATTGGTCTATGTCTATTTTTATATTTTGTGCGCTTAATCTGTTTTGAACTTGTACTAACATTATATCAATTATTTTCTTTATGTCTTCGTCTTCTAGCTTGTGGAATACTATTATGTCGTCAATACGGTTTATAAGTTCTGGTCTGAATTGTTTTTTCAATTCTCCCATTACTTCTTTCTTTATCGTCTCATATTCTTGATTCTTGTTTTCCTCGGCATTTCCACCAGCAAATCCTAGTTTATTTTTGTCTGTTATTAATTTAGCTCCGACATTTGATGTCATTATTATTACAGTATTTTTAAAGTTTACAGTTCTGCCTTGAGCATCTGTTAATCTTCCGTCTTCAAGAATTTGTAATAACATATTCATTACATCTGGGTGGGCCTTTTCAACCTCATCAAATAGGATTACAGAATATGGTCTTCTTCTAATTTTTTCTGTTAATTGTCCACCTTCGTCATATCCAACATATCCTGGAGGAGCACCTATTAATTTAGCAACAGAGTGTGGCTCCATAAATTCAGACATATCAACTCTTATCATACTATTTTCGTTGCCAAACAATGCTTCTGCCAAGGCTTTTGCAAGCTCTGTTTTACCAACACCAGTTGGTCCTAAGAATAAGAATGAACCTATTGGTCTGTTTGGATCTTTTAATCCAACTCTTCCTCTTCTTATAGCCTTTGCAACAGCCGAAACAGCTTCATCTTGTCCGACAACTCTTTTATGCAAGTTGTCTTCTAGGTGTCTTAATTTTTCATTTTCAGTCTCAGATATTTTGCTTACAGGAATACCTGTCCAAGTTGATATTACCCCTGCAATATCTTCTTGTTTTAGAGTCATTACTTTTTTAGTATTCCCCTCTTTCCATTTATTTTGAGCATCTTCTAATTCCTGTCTCTTATTTTTTTCTTCATCTCTTAGCTTTGCTGCTTTCTCGAAATTCTGAGTTGCAATAGCTTCTTCCTTCTCTTTACGAACCTTTTCGATTTCATCTTCTAAGTTTCTTATCGAGTCAGGTTTTGTATATGTCTGCATCTTAACTTTTGACGCAGCCTCATCAATTAAATCTATTGCTTTATCTGGCAAATATCTGTCATTAACATATCTTGTAGAAAGTTCAACAGCTGATTTTATTGCCTCATCAGTAATTTTCACATTATGATGAGCCTCATATTTATCTCTTAACCCTTCCAATATTTTGATTGCATCTTCTTCAGATGGCTCGTTTACCATTACTGGGCTAAACCTTCTTTCAAGAGCTGCATCTTTCTCAATGTATTTTCTGTATTCGTTTGTTGTAGTTGCTCCAACAACTTGAATTTCTCCTCTTGCAAGAAGTGGTTTTAAAATATTTGCTGCATCAACAGCACCTTCTGCAGAGCCAGCGCCTACAATCGTATGAATTTCGTCTATAAATAGAATTACGTCTCCGGCTTTTTTTACCTCATCAAGAGATTTCTTTATTCTTTCCTCAAAGTCTCCTCTATATTTTGCACCAGCTATCATTCCAGATATATCTATGCTTACAACTCTCTTATTTTTTAAAGTTTCTGGCACATCACCTTCAACTATTTTTTCTGCTAACCCTTCAGCTATTGCGGTTTTACCAACACCTGGTTCACCTATCAAACAAGGGTTATTCTTGCTTCTTCTTGATAAAATTTGAATAACTCTATCAATTTCAGTTCTTCTTCCTATAACTGGGTCAAGCTTTCCTTCTCTTGCCTTTTTAGTTAAATCACTACCATATTGGTTCAAAGTTGGAGTAGAATTATAACTTCCACCATTGCTTGTCCTCTTGCTCTCAGATTCTTGCCCTTTTGTTTCATTAATCATTTTCACAAGTTCATTGTACAACTTTTTTGGATTTACATTCAAATCCATCATAATTCTAACAGCTACACTATCGCCCTCGCGCATAATTCCACAAAGAATATGCTCAGTTCCAATATATTCACTGTTAAATCTACGTGCTTCTATAAAAGAATTTTCAATTATTCTTTTGCTTCTTGGCGTAAGCCCAATACTATCTGCATTTACAATTGGAGCATTTTCACTTACACCTATAAGTTCTTCAATTTCCTTTAAAACAGCTTCTGCAGTAACGCCTTGGTTTGCAAGAACTTTACTTGCAACACCTGTTCCTTCTTCTACTAAACCATATAAAATGTGTTCTGACCCTATATAATTATGCCCTAGCTTTGCAGCTAAATCATTCGCAATTTCTAGAGCATTTTCTGCACTATTTGTAAATTTATATTCCATAATTCACCACTTTCCTTTCATTCATACATTAGATTGAAAAAGAATTGGATTTTGGCAATTAAAATGAGTTTCAAATGTAATAAGTTCATACTTTTTGAATGTAATTACGTTTGAAATAGTATTTGACATAGCCAAAATTATAATTACTTTTCAACATAGCTTTTTATATTTATTCTGTTACAATTTTTCTAATAATCTCTGTTCTCTTCAAGTCTCTTTCATTAGAATCCATTACTTTTCCATAGTATTTTTGCAAATTTGCTGGCTTCGTATATAAGAATAATTTTTTTATTTTTGTATCATCTAATTCACTTATTATCCCCATATCTGTACCAAGTTTTACATCGGATAACAAATCTATGCATTCATTACTCGATAAAATTCTGGCATTTTCTAATATACCGAAGGCCCTGTACACTTTATCAGCAAGTCCAATTTGATTCTTTCCCAAATATTTTCTTGCTACTCTTTCTTGTTCTATAATCTTATCTGTTATAAGCTTCATATTTTTTACAATTTCTTGTTCTGTAAGCCCTAAAGTCTGATTGTTAGAAATTTGGTACATGTTTCCCATGCTTTGGCTTCCTTCACCATAGACTCCCCTTACGCTCATTCCAAAATTGTTTACAATATGAAGTATTTTATTTAAGTTACCAGTCTCCGCAAGCCCAGGTAAATGAACCATTACAGAAACTCTAAGACCTGTACCAACATTAGTAGGGCATGCTGTTAAATATCCATATTTTTCACTAAACGCATAATCCACTAATCTTTCTAGTTTTTGGTCAATTTCAATTGCAAGATTCATTAACTCTTCTATTGCAATTCCTTCTCCGAAAAGTTGCATTCTTAAATGGTCTTCTTCATTTATCATTATGCAAATATTTTCTTCATCATTTATAAGAATTGCACAATTCTCATCTTTGCTACTTGCAAACTCTGGACTGATAATATGTTTTTCGACTAAAGATTGTTTTGTTAGATTATCCATGTCTTTTAATCTTAATAATTTTAAATCATATCCAATACTTGGAAGAACGCCTTCTATTTTTTCTAATATGTGCTTTTTATCATCTTTTGAGCATTTATTCTCAAAGTTAAAATTCTTAATATTACGTGCAAGCCTTACTCTTGTACTAATTACTACATCAGAATCTTTTCCATTTTGTAAATACCAATTAGACATTTTACTACTTCCCTTCTCCATTAATAATTTCAAATTGACTAATTTTTTCTTTGTTTTTTCTTTCTATTATTTTGCATTTTTCTTTTCAATGTCTTTAATTTTATCTCTTATTTTTGCTGCATCTTCGTATCTTTCTTCTTGTATTGCAACATTTAATTTTCTTTTCAAAGACTCCAACTCATCAACTTGACTTACTTTTTTATCTTTTTCAGCCTTAGAATTTTGAGAATTTACATTAGCCTTATTTTCACCAGTATTTTTCATTTTCTCTTCAATGTTTAAAGGTTTTCTTCCAACATGTTCTATACTTCCCTGCATATTCTTTAATACTTGATCAATTTTATCTTCAAACATATCGTAGCAATCAGCGCATCCTAATAATCCTGTTTTTATAAAGTTATCATACTCTTCTCCACAGTTTGTACACGTATTGCTATTCTCCTTCATAAAACTTGGTAATAATTGTTCATCATCAAACAAATCATCAAAGAAATTTGAAAAATGGATTGGCATATTAACCTTAAAATTTGATATTCCCATCTTTTCAGCACATTCTTCGCATAATACCATCTCTTTCTTTACTCCATTAACAATTTGAGTATATTTAACATTAGCTTCATTTTTTCCACAATTTTGACATACCATAATAATCATCCTCCTATAATAGATTTTATTTTTAGTCGTCTTTTTAACAGTTTTTCATTACCTTTTTACTGTTATAATTTAATTTTTTTCTTTTAATATTTTCGCTTTTTATCATAAACATAATTTAATGCTTTTGCTAAAATACACTTTTCTTCTGTAATCTTTTAGTTAATCTTCAACAAGATTTAATAACATATTTTTAAATATGTTAGCTCTTAATTTATCTTTTTCTTTTGGATCTACAGTGAGAACATTGTCACTAGTTGCAACCTTTAAAAGTTTTGCCTCATTTTTAGTAACCATATCATATGATAAAAAATTACTAATAAATATGCTAACTTCTTGTGCCGTTACAGCATCTCCCATACTTGATATTATATGCATTAAGTAATTGCTTTTTGTAATGTTTACTTTAGTAATTGTAATATGTCCTCCACCACCACGTCTGCTTTCAACATAATAACCTTGTGTAGGTTTAAACCTTGTAGATATTACATAATTTATTTGAGATGGCACACAGTTGAACTTTTCTGCTAAATCGTTTCTTTGTATTTCAATACTATCTTCATCATCAAATAAATCCTTTATAAAATCTTCTATCATATCTGATATTCTCACCTTTTACCGCCTCTTTTCTATTTATATTACTATTTTCATATCATATTAAATTTTGCTTTCAATCGTTTTTTGACTTTGACTTTCTTTGACCTACATTCTTATTATAGCACCATTATTTTTTATGTCAATAGCTTTTTTATAATTTTTATTTCCAATTGGTCTTAATTTTTATATTTTTTTCAATTGACCTTAATTTGATGCTGGTTTAAATTTTTAATTTTTAACTTTTCTTTTGCTTTTACATTTTATTTTTATATTTTTTCTTTTGTTAATTAATCTGTTAACATCATTATTTATAAACTTAATATTTTTTAGACGTATATTTTTTTCTAGTCATCTCATTTAACTCATCTGCCCTATTTTTTTGCCTATTAAGTCCAATCCATGCAAAATATGAAGAAACAAATTCTCCATATTTTGTTGTTCCCTCTCCTCCTAGTAATTCTTCTAAATGAAAATTATTGGATTCATCTGTACTACTATCATTTTTATATAAGCCTTCTATTTTTACAATATCAGAATTTTGTTTTTGTAAATTTCTTAATTTTCTATTTTCAATATTTTTCTCTTTAAACATAAAATGCACCTCTTTTAGTTATTTTGTGCATTTTATTTTCTTTTATTCTATATTATCCTTCCAATAGATATTTCTTTTAAGAATACATTTTTCCACTACATTATGAATTCATTTTTAGTATTATTCTTCACCTAACACATATTTTTCTATTGCTTCAGCAACACCATCATTATTATTATCTTTAACAATCACATCTGCAAACTCTTTCATGTATGGAGCACAATTCTCCATCATAACTCCAAGCCCAGCATTTTCAACCATTCTTTTATCATTCATATTATCGCCAATTGCCATTATTTCTTCTTTATTTATTTGCAATCTATCAGCTAATTTTTCAATAGCTCCCCATTTATCAACATCCTTGCTAGTTATTTCTGTATAATAATATTCAACTTTCTTTTCTTCTGTGCCAAGCTTAATATACTTTCTAGCCATATGTTGTAAATCAAGTACATCTACATTCTTTACTTCTCTTAGTTTTCTAATTATACTATCAAAAATTATTTTGCTTTCATCGCAAACAGTAATTTTTAGAACTTGTAAATCTGGATTTTCTTCAACATATTTATATATATTATCTATTATTTTTATGTTGGTTTTCTTATCCTCTGGAATATTTTTATTTTCATTATTGTAAAATAAAATGTTATAATTTAGTGATTTTGAAATTGTTAATTTTTCTGTATATATATTAAAAAATATACTATTTTCTTCACAAATTTTAATAATCTGTAAAGCTTTTTGTCTTTCTATAAATTTATCGTATATTATTTGTTCATTTTTCATATCATATAATACAGAACCATTTCCACAAATTATATAATTATCTGCTCCAACTTCATATGCATAACTTCTTGCAGATGAAATTGGTCGTCCAGATGCAATTACTATTTCTGCACCTTTATTTTTTGCTTTTTGTATTGCTTCTTTATTTTTCTCTGATACTTCTCCATATGAATTTAATAAAGTTCCATCTAAATCTATTGCTACTAATTTATACATATTAATTTCCTTTCTATTCTTTCAAAAATATATAATTTAAGACGTATTTATAACACTTTAAATTAAGTTTTTTAAATTTTTCTACGGTTTAACAGCAATATTATAACATAGTTTTTATCTTTTTAAACATTTTTTTATTTTTCTTTCATAAAATTTCCAGTTTATTTTTGAAAATTCGAGGCATTATATATACTGTAAAGAGCACATACGCTTTTTAAATACTCACTAGGAGGTGAAAATTATGGCACATTCATCAAGCAATAGCAATTACAAAGTAGTTCCAGAAGCTGCTGATGCATTAAACAAATTCAAATACGAAGTTGCTAGCGAAGTTGGAGTAAATCTAAAAGATGGATACAACGGTGATATATCTGCAAGAGACGCTGGTAGAATTGGTGGAAACATGGTTAAGAAGTTAATACAACAAGCTGAAAGCCAAATGAAATAGTTTTAGTTTTTAATTAGTTAAATTATTATTAATTTTTAGTGATTAATTATTTACAATTAATTATTGGCTATTATTATTAGACAGGATTTTAAGTTCGTTTTATATATTTTATTTTGGAAAAGATAGAATACATAAGGCAGGATTTAATATCCTGCCTTATTATGTAGCAGAAATATTTTTTATTTAAAATTTTCATAATATATTTTCAACACAGTTATGATGCCTGTCAATAATTTTTTGAATATTTAAAATTCATTTGACATATACTAAAAAAAGTAGTATACTATATTTAGCTTAAGCAAGAGAATAAGTCAAAGAACTCAATGTTCACAGAGATATGTTGGTCACATATCTCTTTTTTTATATAAAAATAAAGGCAGTTGGTCAGACCGCCTCCTAGCTTTCACTAGTTTTGAGAATTGTCATCTTTATTGTCATCACTTAAGCTAAGTAATAATAACACAATAAGACGCCATATTAAGTCAAATGAACTCAAAGTGTTCACCTCCTTTCTCAAAGATTTCCTTTGAAAAGGATAAAAACATTATACTCTAAAATTTTTAGAAAAACAACAATTTTATGAAAGATTGCTCGTAATATCTTCCTAAAACATAATAAACATTTTTCTCTATATACTCCTCATACTCGAAAAAATTGTCTTATTCTATTAAATATTTTCTTAAACATATTTCCTTTATATTCAATTAACGCTATATGTGCCTCTTTAATGTCTCGATTTATTTGCTTGTTAGCAAATAAATCTGAATGATACTGTTCTATTTTCTTTCGTTCATTTTTTTGTCTTTCTACTGCTTGCATTTTTATTATTTTTTCTTTTTGCTCTTGTGTTGATAAATAATCTCTAAATATGTTAAATAAAATTGCCTTTGTTTCTGGTAATAATTCTTGTTCTTTTAGTTCTAATTCCTCATCTAATTCGAATTCATATTCTGTGTTTCTGTTTTCTCTTATTGTTATAATTACTTCAGAAGGTATTTTGTTATATTCTCCTTCATCTAATTGTTCTAATATTTCATATCCTGCCTTATTATGTAGCAGAAATATTTTTTTAGCAATTTATTCTCGTAATGTATTTAAAGTATAATTGTTATGATACCTTAATTATTCTATACTCATAATTTTCATATTTTTCTATTGCATTTTTTAATATGGCCTTATATTCTTTTGAATTTTCTTTATGTTTTGTTTTGCAAAAGGCTTGTATCAAACTTGTTTCAATTATTTTTCTACTATATTTCGTAATATCTGGATTTATTATTATTGTTTTATTTCTGGCATTTTTTATAAATGTATCTGGCATTCTTTTTATAGCATAATCTTCTGGTGCAAAACCTAGCATTACTCTTATTTTTTCCATACTATTTGCAATCTCTATTTCTGCAATCTCAGAATACATCTTTTTTATAGCTTCACTTACAATTTCAACTGTCCCTATTTTTTTATATCTTACTGGTAAAAATAAATTTACCTCTTTATCATTCATATCTAATTCTGGAACATTGATATTTTTAAAATTGATATTCAAATTTAAACTTTTTCCTAAAACGCTAACCGTTAAATATGTTTTTATTTCTACTGGTTTTGTCAAATCAATTATATTATTATTTTTTTGTTTTAGAATATTCATTTTGTTATCCTCCTATCAATTCATTATATAAACGTATGTTCGCATTTCGTGTATATTCTACATCGCTTTCTAGAATTTGTCAATAGTTTTTGCAAACATTTTTTCGTTTATTTTAATGGTGGTTCAATGGCATGGTGATATCCTAGCAATGGCTACATATCTAGGTTATAACTTAAATACACCTTTCAAACCAAACGAAACTCTTCAAAAGACATTGAACACGCTTTATAGTGGAGAAATATAAAATGTAGCTAATCTTTAAGAAACTCTTTAGAAAGCTCTTGTAACCCAGCATTAATTATTAGGTCAAACGTATTGGTGCAACCGTTGAAGAAGGTTCAGTAGTAAAAGTAACTTTGCAAGATGTAGCAAGTGATTTACATTAATACATAACTTTTAAATATATAATTGAAACCATGGGATAATATTTTATAATTATCTCATGGTATTTTTTTACTAGTTCAATTTGTCTAATCCTTCTGATTCCATTTTTTCTTCTGTTACAGCATTTCTTATTGCAATATTTACAAGCGAATTTATAGAAACAGAATAATTTTCTTTTAATTCATAAAGTCCATTTAAGAAGTCTTCCCTTATTAAAAAAGACCTAGATACTTGATTTGTGTTTTCTTTTTTATAAAGAGCTACATTTTTGGTAGTAATTAAATCCTCTATTGCCGCATTTACTAGCTTACTGATTGACGCATCATACGTACTGTTAGAGAGCTCCGTTAAATCTTGATAAAGATTCTCATCAATACTCAATTTTTTGTTTACTGTAGTTCCTTTTTTACAAAATCTGCTAAAACATGACATTTTTCTTTCTCCTTTGTTAAAATTATATATTTTCTTACCATATATTGTAAGCACTAAATTAGATTCATAAAATAACCATTTTTAGTGGTTAATTTTTTCCTATATCTAATATACAATTATTTGATGAATTTGTAAAATATCTCCAGTAATTTTTCTAAAAAATGTTAAATCGTTTTTTATCTTATGGAATATTAAATGTGGTATGAAAGGAAAAATTTTATGAGTAAATTATTTAATAACTATATCTTGCTAAAATCACAGGATTGCAATAAATTTTATTTATTTAAGAGTGGTATTTTCTATATTTTCTTAGATGCTGATGCACGCTCTATGTCTCAACAGTTCGGTTTTAAATTGAGCAATTTAAACAATTCCGTTGTAAAATGTGGCTTTCCAACAAATTCATTAGATAAATATATAGAAAAATTTAAAATTGCTGGTTGCCCAGTTCATATTGTTTGCGATGATGATTGCAAACCAATTTCAAATTCTGTTGACTTGAACTTTTTTGTTAATAATCAGTTATTTGAAAAAACTCTAAATAATTTTTTAGATTTAAACATAGACATGCTGTCAATAAGCCAAGCATTTGATACTCTTTTTAATTTGCAACATGATTTTAAACAAGTTATGCAGGAGGTCTCTGATGAAAAGAAAAGGCCACTTGTATGAAGCAACCTATGATTTTAACAATATTGTTGATGCTTATAATGAAGTTTGTAGAAATACTAAAAATAAAAGAAAAGTCGAATTTTTTAGAGAGTATAAATGTGTGTATGTTTCACGTATTTATAACATCTTAAAAAACGAGGAATACGAAGTTGGACCATATAATATTTTTACAATTTATGAGCCAAAAGAAAGACGAATTGTAAGCCAAAATATGCAAGACAAAGTTATAAACCATTTAATTTCTAGGCATATACTCTACCCTGCTCTAATGCCTTGTTTACTAAACTTTAATGTTGCAAGTAGAAAAGACATGGGAATGAAAAGAGGATTAGAACTTTATACATATTATCGTAACTACTTTAAACAGAAATATGGTACTTATTACATCTTAAAATGCGATATTAGCAAATTTTTTGCAAGTATTAATCATGACATTTTAAAAAGAAAATTGGAACGAAAAATTAAAGATAAAAAAGCTCTTGATGTAGTTTTTAAAGTTATAGATAGTGATTCCGAAGGTCTAAGCATTCGGTAACATGACAAGTCAAGTACTAGCCGTATTTTACTTAAATGACATGGACCATTTTATAAAAAATGAATTACATATAAAAGGAGTAATTCGTTATCAAGATGATTTTTTATTATTTCATGAGTCTAAAGAATACTTAAAATATTGTCTAGAACAGCTTACAATTTTTTTGGAAAAAGAGGACTTAAGATTAAATAAAAAAACCAGAATTTTTAAAAGTACAGATAATTTTATTTTTATTGGTAGGAACAAATACGGAAATTACGCAAAATACAGAACAGTGAAACGAAGGCTAAAAAAGAAAATGTACTTATATAGTATTGGTAAACTCTCATTAAATAGTGTTGTTGCTTCAAGAATATGTTACAAAAATTTGTGTAATAATAAGTTAAAATTTTAAAAGAGCAGTAATCTAAGTGAATTACTGCTCTAAAATAGTTCTAAAACAAATTTCCTTTCGATGATTTCTCCCTACTAACAAAATATTTATCTATTTTTACATTTATAGCTTTTACAAGCTACTGGACAACGGTTTGTTTCTATATTATCTCTTATGCAATTTATAATTGCATAACCACAGTGTATAGAATCTACGGGGCGAAGAGCGTAGTTATTGCCGTTCGTGTTACCATCTGAGTTGAACATATTGTAGCCGTTAGTGTTCGTGTTCGCATTGCGAAGGCCAAAGTTAGCATTACTTGAGTTAGTATTGACATAACGCGCAGCCACCCAGAACCCAAATACTAAAAAACACTGTCCGCAAACCGACAACCGTGCCCAAATTAATTTTTTTTATTTTATTGGTTCTTAATAGATTTTTTCCAACCAACTAAATATTTTATTATTTCATCTATGGACTCTCCAAATTTAATATAACGTTTATTATTAATAATCTGCTTTTCGTAGCTTAGATTTACTAGAAAGTCTATAATTTTTGCTTTTGCAATACATTTATTTATAATTGAAATTTTTATTCCATCATCTTCAGTTGTATTAGCTTCATAAGCAAGCTCTAATAAATCATAACTTGAATTTCTTATTCTATTTTTTATTTCTATATCCTTTTTAGGAAAATTTTCTAAATTCTTATCCACATTATTTATTAAATTTCTAATGTATCCAATTACTTTAAACTTTTCTTGTTGCATCTATGCACTCTTCTATATCCTTTAATAAAATTTTTAATTCTTCTTTGCTTGCTAAGCTTAGCAAATGCTCATTTATATTTTCTATTCTTCTTACATTGCTTACATATGTTTTAGACAGATTAAAGTGTTTTTGGTATGTATTTAAATTTTTAAAATCTGTTCTTTCGTTCACAGCATAATTATCTTTTCTGTCTAAAACAATGTAATTTATTTTCTTATTTTCAAGTCTGGCTTCTACTTTTTTTATTGAACTCGTTGGAAATCCTGATACCATTATATCGTTTTCCTCCGATATTTTGTATTTGAATAAATACGCTATAATGTATGCATCTTTTTCATATACCCTGTAAAAGTTACCTACTTTTACCATTGTTATATCTTCTGGATGTACATTCTTTACTTCTTTTATTATTGTTATTATGCTTATGATAAACACTCCTTATGCAGAGCTGGGAGACCAGAGGCCTCCCTAGCTCATCGTTTTTTCATTCATTTTTTCTACTTGCTCAAGTTCCAAGCATCATTCGTTTTCTCTCCTGTTAGGAGACTAGCTGGTAGAGAAACTACGGGGCGAAGAGCATAGCTGTTGCTCGTAAGAGGGTTGTTGAACGAGTAGAACACGTAATTACCGTAAGTATTCGTGTCCGCAAAGCGAAGACCAAAGTAAGCAAAGTCAGAGTAAGTACCGACATAGCGCGCAGCCACCCAATAGTGGTTTGAATTGCTTAATACACTTGCTGCATCTCCATAATTTGCTGGACTTATTGGTATATTGTAATATGTTTGCGTTACTGTTAATACTTTATTATCTGCTTGTTTTGATGTCTTATCTGTTAATGGACTTGTTGTTTCTACACTTTCTTCATATGGATCATTTCCACTGTCTTTATTTGGTTGAGCTATTGTGCTTACATTTTCTGCTGTTACATTTACTCCTGCTCCTTTTTGTCCATCATATAATAATGGGTAATAACTATAACTATCTGTATATGTCTTTGTTGTTCCATATTGCACTGCATTAGAATATCCATTTCTTGCTGTTATTCCTGGTGCTGTTAAGTGTTTCTCCATATCTAATAAATTTATATTTCTTGCTTTTACATTTAATGTACTATTACTATACAATTCTTCACATATCTTATTCATTATATATGGCCCATTATGATATCCTAATGCTCCATAAAATTTTACTGTACTACTTGTTGGATTTTCACTTATTATATCTACTGTTCCGTTCGCTTCATCTATATTTAATATTTTCCATTTTAGTGTTGCATCTTTTGCTACTTTTTGTTCACTTGTTCCACTTTCACTCTCGTTTACTGTGCTTTCGCTTTTTTCAGTATTTGGTGTGTAATTTACTAAGTCTCCTATTTTATATTTTGATAAGTCTACTTTTGGTTTTTCTCCTAATGCATTATTCATTTCTTCTGTTAATGCATTCATTCCTTTTAAGTCGTTTTGGCTTGCTTCTGCAGATTTTGTTTCCGCATCTTTTGCTTTTGCTATTATTCCGTTATTGCCTAGTACTAAGTTTATACTTACTCCCGCAAGTATTAGCAAAACAACTATTGTAACAACAAGTGCCACTAATGTTATTCCGCTTTTGTGTTTTGTTATTTTTTTCTCGTGTATTTTTCATATTTTCATTACTTTCCTCTCTTTCTTTTTCTCTCATTTGTTGAGTTCCTTTCTTAACTTTTCCATGTGCTTTTTCTGTGCAAAAATATTTTTCTCTTTTATTATACTTTATTTGCTATGTATATTTCAACTATTTCTTTCATTTGTAATCTAATTATAATTTTTCTATAGCTTGTCTTTTTTATTTGAAAAATATTTAAGCTTAAAAACATTAATTTTTTATTTTATTGATGTTTTCTAATTCTCTCCCACGCATCGTTTTCTAAAGACCTTTCTGCTCTTTCTTCATGTTCTTCAGCACGCTCTGCAGATTGTTCCTCTGCCTGTTCTTCTCTAATTAATTCTACTTTGTCAGCATAACAATCAGCTTCTCTTTCTGCAAATTGTTTTTTGTATTCATCTGGTGCAATATTTAACGTTTCTGCTTCTTTTGCAAGAGTTGTGATCGTTCCGTCATGTAAAGTTATTTCTTGGTCCATATCAATTTCAACATCATTATTGGGGTTATCATCAACATTTCTTAACTTAGTTTCAGATGTTTCTCCAAGTTGATGCTCTGTTTTATCAATTGTTTCTTTCAATTCAGCATCAGTTGTTCTGCTATCATTCATAAATTCTTGAACTTCTCTTGTAGTTGGTTTTTGTGTTGATGAATTCACAGTACTTCCTATATATTTATTTTCGTTTGGACTACGTCTTACATATGTTGTTTCTATAATTCCGTATTGTCCAATTGTGACAGAAAATCCTTCTCTTTGATTAGGCATTGTAAACAATGCTGATGTTTGTTGTTCTTTTACTTGTGAGCCGTCTCTATTTATAGAATATATCGATTTTCCAGTATTTACTCCTTGTCTTTCTTCCAAACCTTGAACTGGTTCCATCTTTCCATCTTGTGTCATTCCCCAGAACGAATAAAGCGAATTTCCGCGTGTTTGACTATTTGCAGATACTACAAATATCTTTGAATATTTTCCTGTAACGTTTGCTATATCTTCAAAACTTTTCTGGTCTGTAATCCTTTCGTGCGGATTAATTTCAGAACAAGATTTAATATCATCTTTAGTAATTCCTGACTGCTTTGCAATTTGTTCCATGCTTTCTTCTTCATTTTCAGGTTCTTGTTCATTCTCTGCCTCTTGGGAATTCTCTTTTTTTGTCATTCCTTGCCCAGCTACCTCATTTTGTTTTGCATTTTCAAGCTCTTCTTTGCTTAATTTAAAATCTTCAACTTCTTGTTTTAAGTTTATATTTGGGAGTTTTTCACTTACCTCTTGTATTTGTGGCAATTCATAATGTTTACCATTCATAGAATGCAAAAGTGCATATATTGAAGGGTTCAAAGACTTCATTTGCACTAAGTATTCGTTAGAAAATTTTATATTTGAATTTTCATCTATCATCGCAATAGGAGTTCCATTTTGATATAACAAAATTCTATTTCCATAAAACTCTTCAGGTTCTTTTATGTTTACTGGATATATATCTTGCAATCCATACATTATTGGGCTTTTTTCACTTTGCAGCACAATCTGTTTATAATATGATATTTCATCAACAGTATTTTTATCTCCATTTTGGTGTGCTTTATATAAAATTAGCATGTTTTCTTTTATAATATCTTTTTCAGATTTATTTGGTGTTTTATTTTCTTCCATAGAAATTTATTCTCCCTTTTACATACTTTAGTATCGAATTTTTATTCCTCATTTTAAGGCTTTATTCATAAATTTATTATATATCAAAATTATGACTATGTCATTACTTTAAGTATATTTTTCGAATTTTAAGCACTTAAATATAGTAAAAAGCAATCAATTTATTAGATTGATTGCTTTTATAAGATTATCCATTTTTCAAATAATCTATATTATTCATAGTTTCTGCAGCTTCTGCATTTGCTTTAGCCTTCATTTGTCTAGCTGTTCTAGCATCAATTGGTCCATTCACTCTTGCACTCATGCTATTCTCAAGTTCTTTTGCCAATCTACGTTGTTTCTTAGCAATTTTATCATCATCATCAAATGTAGAATCACTACATTTTTCTGCCAATCGCATAGTTGCAACAGTTCTATCATAGTTGATACCACGATTTTCAGCATTTCCTGCTCCATTAGGATTCTGTTCATCCATTTTCTTTTTCAACTTAACAGCCTTATCTAATTTTTTAGCATCTGTAACACCAGAATCATAAGATAATTCTGCTCTTTGCCTTAATTGAGAATCAAGTTCTGACTTATTAATATGGGGATTCTTTTCAATAAGTCTATTTCTATTTTCTGGATTTGAAATATATGATCTTATATAATCACTTCTTTGTCTTTCAGGTCCAGTTCCTCTAATTGCATCATCTAAAAATCTTCCAACAGCATTATTCCCAGTAATAGTATTTCCAACAGCACTGTTTAATTTTCCACCTGTTGCATATCCAGCTGTCAATCCTGCTCCAAGTCCTTTAAGCGTATCACTCATATCACCACCAACAATGCCAACACCAAGTCCTAAGGCTCCCATTGTTGTCATCATAGCCGCTCTACCCGCAAGTTTAGCTCCGGTTTTGCCAGCGTTCTTTGCAATACCAGACCATCCACCAGCACCTTGCACTCTCATATTTATAGCTGTTCCTAAGTTTCCCCTACGGCTATTTGCATTTGCTCTAGCTGCTGCATAAGGGTCATCATCTTGTTCATTTTCATTTGCATTATCTCCGTCGAGATTTTGGTTTTGTTGTTGATTATTTTCAGGCATTTCTGGATGTTCTTCATCATGGTTTTCTTGATTGTCATTTGCATTATCTTGTACTTGCTGGTTCATACCTAAAATTCTTCTTTGTTCTTCTGTCAATTCATCTCTAGTTAATTGTCCATCTGCTATTTGCTCTTCTATTTGTTGTCTTTCAATATCATCATTATTTCTTCTAGTCTCTTCCCTTGCATTTTGCTCTTGAGAACCAATCTGTCTTGCCGCAGCACTTCCAGCTAGTGTATCCATAGCATTTGGCTTATTAGGATTATTAAGTCTTATGCCTTTTTCTCCTTTAGGGCCATCTCCTCCGCCTTTCTTAGGTTGTGGCGGACCTTTTCTAAGCATATTAAACGCTTGTGAAGCAAGTGCTCCACCTGCAAACCCACCAAGTGTAGATTCTGTGTTTCCTTTTATTCCAAACATCTGCTTTACTATCTTTTCTGCAGGTACTATAAAAGCTAGCGCAACTATTGCATATAGCAAATTGTTTGCCGCAACAGATAATGCAGATGATACAAATACTGTGTACAAAAGCATATGCATTGGCTGTAATAAAGCATAAAACATGTATTCTTTAAACCAGTAATTAAATGCTTGTGCTTTTCCATCTCTTATCTTATCTAATGGGTATGTTAGAGCAACTAATGGTGCAATCATTGTAAAAAATGCAAGCATTAATAATCTTTTTAAATACACAAATGCAAAATATACTGTGTAAACAGTTAAAGCAATATATAAGATCGAATATCCAATTTTTAAAGTACCACCTTGGTAATCCGCCTTCATTCTTGCCACGCCAGTAAAATTGCTAGAGAAGCATACCTCAGTTCCCGCATCTTTAAATGTAGTTGTACCGTCTGTTTCGGTTAAACGAATATTAACCTCCTTTATCCTTCCCTGATTTGTTCTATCTCCGGCTAGTACATCTGTTACGGTTTCACTCATAGTCATTGTAAATGCCATAATATAATGTAAGAAGAATATTAAACATAATGCAACTACCCAGTCTACAAAAAATTGTTTATATTTTGCCTTATCTCCTGCACTAGAACTTATAACAATTCTAATGCCAATATATAATAATGCTGATAAAAGCCCTACTATAGCTATATTCCTCAAAGCCACATACCATGTTGCAACAGTATCTCTCAATTGTTCCACAATTGATTTTTCACTTCCACCAAGTTCCTGATTATGGTCTCCTTCAGTTTTAAAAAAGTTAGCATCAAGAGCCGATACATTCCCAGCAAAAATTTCCGCAGGTGTAAGTTTTATATTCGGGATTCCATATTTTCCTGTTGCAGTTTCAATATATTCTTCTGCAATATCAACTTGTGGTACTCCAGATACCGGCTTGTTTTCATTCAATACCTGTATCATTTTTGAATGTTCGAATACGCCTGAATTTAAGAAAACATCCGATTTATCTCCTATTATATTACGTTGCAATAGATAATTTACCCCATCTCCTATTCCTTGAATAAGAGCAGCAATTGGGCTTAACAGAAGTCCTCCAATTCCATCCTTAGTTGAACCTTCCAAGTCCGAATTAACCCCATAATTATATGATGTATCTACACTCGCATACCCATCATCATCTACTTGTATGTTATATTCTGTTTTTTCTTTTTCAGTAGGTTTAATCTTAACGTCACTTATTGTATAAGCTGTGTTATCATACGTTTCTTTATTTACATATAAAGTTTTCTCATCGTTTGCATGATTTTTCAACATTTCAATAGCTTGCTCAGCAGTTATATTCCATGCACTGCATAATTTCTTTACTGCTGGACTAGTATCCTTATTATATAAATCTTGCTTTGTATCAGTTCCACCAATTGATAAATCCTGATACTCCTTAATCGACATCCAGCTCTCAACTGCCCAAACTTTCCCACTCATAATAAAGTTGCACATTATCATTATTATAATAATTGCCGTAATCTTTTGTATTGACTTTTTGTTTATTATCTTATGCATTACTTCCTCCCTCTATTATGATTTTCTTTGATTATTTTCCATCATCTTGTTTAGGTTTGTTTCAACAAACTCAAACTCTTTTGCAGTTGGTGTTATTTGTAATATTGCAGTGTCTCCACCAACTTTCAATAATCCTTCTCCTTTGTTGCAGGTTACTAGAAATCCTGCTTCACCTTCGCTAAGTTTGAATACTTCTTTTAGGTATTGAATTTCAGATTTATCTTGTGCTAGTAATAGCTTTGTGTCTGATGATGTTAAAACTGCTTGTACTTCTGGTTTCTCGTAGAAGTCTTGGAATCTCTGAGAAATTATTGCAAGCGATACGTTTCTTTTTCTCGCGCGTCTAGCCATTGTGTTTAAGAAATCTACAGCTTCTGGGTATGGTAATAACATCCATGCCTCATCAACCAAAACTCTCTTCTTAGCAGCTTTTCTTCTATCTTCACTGTTTTTCTTAACGTATTTTTCCCATATCCAAGAAAGTAATATTTGTTGTGCAAGTGGTCTTGCAAATCTTTCTTCTAGTTGTGATATATCTAAGTTTATAAATAATGTGCCATCTAATAAGTCAAATGTTGATTGTCCGTCAAAGTATGCCATTTGACCATCATATTCCCTTATGTATTGTTTCATAACTTTTAACAAATAACTGTAGTGAAATCTGTAATCTTGGTTTGTATTGCTTTCTGCATTTCTTTGTAAACGCTTATACCATGACCCAATTGTTGGCATTTTCTTTCTTGCTCTTCCTAATATGTCTCCGTTGCCTCTTCCAGCTGCTTCATATAAGCTCATTGGGTCACTTGTTATTCCATATGCTGCATACTCTTGTGCAACAGATTCTGCAATAATTTGCTTTGTTACCTCATTAATATCCTGGCTTCTTGTACTACCTCTTGCCATTGTAAGTAGCGCTTGTGTAACGTCCTCTACTTTGTTTTCTACGTTTAATACAGCCCTTTCTCTTCCTGTTATTTCGTCTTTTACAACTTCGGTTTCTATATCAAAAACATTTATAACTGTTTTTGAGTTAGGGCTTAGTACAACGTTTATTCCGCCTAAACTTTCCGCAACTATGCTATACTCACCTTCGGCATCTAGTGCTAAGCTTTGTATTCCCATAAGTACTGCAGACCTTGAAATTAAGGTCTTCATTGTTACAGATTTACCGGCACCAGACTTAGCAAATATAACCATGTTATAGTTTGTAAGTGAGCTATGGAAGTTATCAAATAATATTGGTACGCCAGTTTGTTTATTAAATCCAAGTGGAATACCTGTTGAGTGACCAACTTCTGATGTAGTAAATGGGAATACTGTTCCCATAGATCTACGGTCAAATGTATGCGTTTTCCTTATTTTATCTTCCGCCAAAGGTAAATTGCTTTGGAAAGCCTCTTCTTGCATTGCCCATGCACTTTTTATTCCAACCAAAGATTTCGACATTTCTGTTGCTAATAGTTTAGTAAGCTTGTCTAAATCTTCCAAACTATACGCAAACAATGTAGACACAACAGATGCTTCATAAAGTTTATTAAAACCTGCTGCAATCTCATCTCTTAAGCTTTCTGCTTCATATCTTTTTTGAGCTAAGTTGCTCTCTCTATTGATATTTCCTCTATCTGCTGCAACAATTCTTTCTGTTTCTAGCTCATTTATCGTTCTATTCAACTCGTTTTGAGACCTAGATTCTTGAATTGGTGTTATATATATTGATGTATTTATGTCTCCAAACATATACATATCTCTAAATAATTCTGGAAATGTACACATTCTTGGTAATGCAGAAACGAAGAAGCTTCTAGCATATCTTTTTACATTTGATATAATCTCTAAGTGGTCAATATTACTTGCGTCTATTCCAGAAGGTGCAATTAATTCTTTTATTGTTTTCTTGTGCAATATTGGAATTTGCTCATCACTCGTATAATCATTTCTTTGAAATTGCAAATCATTATTAGTAGCTTTACGTTTTTTATTGAACATTAGCTTTCTTCTCCTTCCTTACTTTTTCTTTTGCTTTCTCTGCAACGTCTTTTCCAAGCATTGCTTCGTTTTCTTGAATTATAAGTTGTGCTAAGTTATTTATTATGTCATCTTCTGTTTCAACTTTTCTTTGATATTCTTTCTCTTTTTCTGTTTGAACTTGTGCAATTTTATCACTTGCCAAATTAACTGCGGCATCTTCTATTTGCTTGTCTAACATTTCTATTTTCTTATTCATGTAATCTGGTGCTGTTGAATATAACTCGTTGTATCCAGCTTTAATTGCCTTATCAACACCGAAAACTTCGGCATCCTCTCTGTTATATGCAAAATATAGTAAATCTGCAAGTTCTGTTGATGAAAGTACTCTTCCCATAACACCTGATACTGACAAAGTTCTTATTATAGCCTGTGCTCTTGTGTATAATTCCGAGAAAGCCATCTCTCTAACTTCATCTTTGTCAAAATCATTTTGTCCAAGTTCTTCTGAATAATATGGAATTACTATATAATATTTTTTGTTTAATATATTTCTATTTAAACTCATCTTTTCTGTGTTGTATATAATGTCTTTACCATATTCATATAAGTTTTTGTCTTTAGTAAACTCATATAAAGCTTGTTTTTTCTGTTCTGCTGTAGCATTTGGTGATGCCATTATATTTTGATATCTCATCTTTTGTCTACTATATTCTTGTTCTATTTTATCAACTTCTGCTTTATAAGTTTGGATGCTACTCTCCAAGTTAATTTTTCTTGTTTGTGTATATATTTGAACTGGGTGTGATAAGGTGTTTAAAAATTGTATAAATCCTTCTTCAACTCCAACTTTTTCTGCTTGTGACATTAAGTCGTAGTTAATACCTTGGCATTCAACAACCATTACATATCTAGCACCTTTTTTCTGTATAATCATGTTATCTTCAATTTTATCGAATTCCATGAAGTCGAAAACTGAACCAACATTAAAAGTTTTTGATGAAGATTTTTTTACTGGTTTAGACTCTGCTACTGCACTGTCTTCTTTCTCCTTTTGTTTTTCTTTAACTTTCATGTTTAAATATATAAAAATAAGTACTACTGCCAAAGCAAACATTATCGCTAGCATTACATATAATATAATCGTTAAAAATGATGTATTATCTGTCATTTGTATTTTCCTCCTTATCATCATAGATGTAAATTTTGTTTCTCTTTTGTTTAAATTTTATTGCTCTTTTTATTACATCATCCACGTTTTCGCCGCCCACAACTTTAGTTGCCTTTAATATACCTATGTTTGGTACTTTTAACATTCCTATTGAATACCCAATTAATGCACATAATACAACCATAGCAATTCCAACAACGGTTAGGCTCATTAGCTTAAATATTAAATAAAATATTAATCCAACGCCAACTCCTACTGCACTATATATTAAGCTTTTTGTTGTAAAAATGAATAGAATTCTACCTTCTCCTTTTACATTTCTAGGCACATTATATGTTCCCATAGACTTCCTCCGTTTTAACATAATATTATATATTAAATTATAGCACATATTGTAACAAAATGTAACCTAAAAACAAAAAAAAGTGCATTTACATGCACTTTTAATTTTATTGTAATACTTATGTAATACTCGTGTAATATTATTTTACAGCTGTTGCTAATGAGTAAATAACTTTTACTAATGATGTTCCAGCAAATACAAGAACAGCACCAACTACATATGGTATCATTGTTTTCTTGTATTCTGCTTTTTCTGAAGCACTACCAATCATATATTTAATACCAATAACCAATAATACTATTACTGCTATAACAATACCTACTATTTGTATAATATTAACAATATTTCCACCAACTTTTGTTATTTGGCTATCAGCATTTCCATTAAGATTTTGATTTTCTATATTGCTTATAGTAGTATTTAAGTTGACTGCAGCAAATGCTGTTGTTGCAATACTTGCTACTAACATTATTGCTAATAATAGTGTAGATATTACCTTTATAGATTTTTTCATGTTTATTCCTCCTTATTTTTCTATTTTATTAAAGCTTACTTTCGTAAGAATATTAATAACTATTTTATTATGCAAGCGGTTGTAATAATTGAAGTAGTAGTCTCCATATTCCAAATGCCCCAAATATTATAACACATCCAACTAGATAAACTATTAGATTTTTCTTTACATCTGCCTTTTCGCCTAGGCTTCCTGTTACAAATTGTATTCCTAATACAATTCCCCATATAAATGCTACTGCAATTCCTATTACTAATAGAACATTATATAATGTATTTGATCCTTCTTTGAGAGCATCATTGTTTATAACATTTCCTCCGTTTTCACCATTATTTACAAAGCCTTCTGCTCTATTCATAATATCTTGTAATGGTCCTGCATATGCATTAGGTATGAATAAATTAAATAATATAATAAATATTACCATAATATTTATTAATAGCTTTTTATATTTCTTCATATTTTAACTCCTATATTACCTATTATACTACATGTTTAGCAGTTTTTCAACTGTTTTTTATTATTCACCTATTGCTTGCGATGTTAAATCGTTTACTATACGTATAATAGTTCCTACAGCTACAATAAGCACTGTTCCCACCAAGAACGGAATCATCGATTTTTTGTAATCTGCTCTTTCTTCAACACTTCCAGTCATATATTTAATTCCAAGCAGTCCAATTACAATTATTGATAATATAACTCCTATAGTTTGTATTGTTGTTGCAATTATCCCTACCATATTTGTAAACTTTTCTGGTACTTCTTCAGTGCTATTATTAGGATTATACTCATTTGGATCAATTATATCAGCGTATGATACTGTTAATGCAAATGATGATATAGTAATTATAATTAACATTATTATACTAAAAATTTTTACTTTTCTCTTCATTTTCTTCCCTTTTTTCTGGATTTTCTTATTCAATTATATAGAATAAAAATATTTTAGTCAACTATTTTTTGTTAATATTTCATAATATTGTGCAATTAATTCATCTAATTCAATACTCAACTGATAAATTATGCTATAATCTTCTCCATTTATTATGCTTTCATTAAGTTTCTCTCTTAATTTACAAATTTTATCATTTAGCATTTGTTTTTCTCCTTTTTCTCCACACATTTTTCCTTTATTTCAAAATACCACATATATAGTCTAGAGTCAAGGATTTTCAATGGTTTACGCCGTTTTTCGTGTTGCATTTTTCCACTTATTTTTTTAATATTTTTCCTTTTATAATGTTATTTTTTATATTCTATTATTATACATCAGAAAGCAATAAAATTTGACAAATATATTCGACTTCATATTTTATAAAATAACAGCTAATTATTCTAAAAAAGAGCAAACATCTTCTTTTCAAAATATCAATATGTTGTTCTTGGTTTGAGCTCCTAACGGACTCCTCGAAGTCGAACTTCCAATTGAATTTTGAAAAGAAGATGCTTTGGTCATTTTAATATATGTCGAAAATTATTTTTTACCTTTTATCACAGACATAATCATTTTGTCTTCTGTGAATATTTCTTTTAATACTTGTTTTGCATATTCTGCGTCTATTTCTTCGAATTTATCCATGTATTCGAAGCTGTTTATTCCTTTTATATAATCTGATGTGAACATTCTGCCGATGTCTGCTACATTGTTGTATTCTACAGCATAGTCTCCGTATATTTTCTTTTTAATTCTGTTGAATTCTTGCACATTAATATCGTTGTTTTTCATTTCTTGTATTTTTTCTGCAATTTTTTCATATACTTTTCGTGGATTTTTTGATTGACCACCGATTAGTACATGTGAATATTCATTTCCAAATTCATATTCTAAATCTGGCTGAGATAATAAATATCCTTCTTTATATAGCTCATTGTACAAATTAGAACTTTTTCCTATTAACATGTTTAGAATTATTTCTATTGCAATGTGCCTTTTTACAACTTCATTATATTTATCTTTAATATTGTCTTTGAAGCCTATCATGAATAATGGCAAGCTTACTTCCATTTCTTTTTCTGCATATTTTTTATTTATTTCTAGCTTTTCTTCTGGATATATTCTTGTTATTTCTCCACGTGCTTCGTTGTCTTTTAAACGTTTCTTTATCTCTGCAAGAATTGCTTCTGGTTCGAAATCTCCAACAACCGTCAACACCATGTTGCTTGGATGATAGAACGTGTTATAACATTTATACAACATCTCCGGATTTATTCCAGATATAGTCTCAACTGTTCCTGCTGTATCTACCTTGATTGGATTTTTCTCGTACAAACAATCCATAGCATTTATATATAACTGCCAACCTGGATCATCATCATACATTCCTATTTCTTGTCCAATTATGCCTTTTTCCTTTTCAACATTTTGGTCTGTAAAATATGGATTTTGCACATAATCCATTAGCTCGTCTAATCCCTCATAGAAATTGTCTGTACACTCAAATAAATATGCTGTGTGGTCATTTGTTGTATATGCGTTTGCATCTAATCCCAGAGCCATTAATACATATAAACTATCTACACCATTTTTTTGCTCGAACATTTTGTGTTCTAAGAAATGAGCAACTCCATCTGGAATTACAACTTTTTCTCCTGTTGTGCTATCTATAAATGTATTGTCTATTGAACCAAATTTTGTGGCCCAAATAATATATTTTTTTTGAATTTCTTTTTTAGGAATTATTATAACTTGCAAGCCATTTTCTAGCTTTTCCATATAGCATTTTTCTTTAATATTTTTGTTTTCTATTTCTCTCATAAACTTTTCCTTCCTGTTTTTTCTATTTACTCAAAAAATATATAGTGTTAATAGTAACATTTTGTGCAACTTTAACTATTTGCTCTTTTGTAACGTTTTCTATTTTGCTGATATATGTTGCAATGTCTGCATTTTCTTGCTCCATTTCTTTTCCGAAATAATAAGAAATTGTCGAATCTTGTTCATCTTCCATAGATCTGAAACTTGCAACTATAAGCTGTTTTGCATTCTTCATATCGGTCTCATCGAAATTACCTTGTTTCATGTCATCTATTTGTTTCTCGATTATTTCAAGAGCTTTTTCATAGTTTTTCTGTTCTATTCCACTTCTTATTACTATGCTGTTTTTGTTTTTAATATATAATGAACCTGCACTATATGCTAAGCTTGCTTTTTCTCTTACATTTTGGAACAATTTTGAGTTTGCTCCACCACCTAAAATGGCATTATAAACTGACGCTACCGCTTTATCTTCTGGCTCAAGTTTTGTAACATCTAGTCCTATTACAAGTTTTCCTTGAGAAACATCCATTGTTTCTCTTACAACCTTTTCTGCCACTGGTTCTTTTACTTCATTTTCTACATATACATCAATATTTCTTGGCTGAACATTTTTCTCATTCATTTGTTTCTTGATTATCTCGTTTACATTACTGTTTCCTTCTGAGAAATTTCCAGACACAAAAATATCTATTTTACTGTTTTTTAACATTTCTAAATATGCATTGTATAATTCTTTATTTGTAATCTTGTCCAAATCTTCCTCATAACCATACGTAAACAAACCATATGGCTCATCTTTATACATTTCTTCTATACACCTAGAATATGCATATGCACCTTTATTATCTTTTCTACTTCTGATTATTTGTTTTAGATTCTCTTTCTCACTATTAAAATACTCTTCATTAAACATTCCATTTTCAGTAAGCGGACTAAATACTATATCAAATAGCATTTGAGTACTTTGTTCTAAAACATTTTCTTTTTCATACAAAAATTCGTCATTTAAAGATTCCATATAAAATTTGAATACACTATCATTGCATAGTTTATCTATTCCACAGTTAAAATCTGCACCATATAGCTCTTCTAATTTTATATTTATATCTTCTTGTGTCTTTAATTTGTTTGTCCCTCTTCTAAGAATAGCAAGCATTAGTGCATTCTCTGTAACATGCTTTCTATCAAGTTTTGAAGTAAGATATATTGCCAATAAATTTGTTTTATATTTTTTTGTATCTATTTTATGAAGCTTTACGCCTTCCATTAATTCTGTGGTAGTAATCGACATATTATAAATTCCTTTCCATATTCATTTTACTAAAAGTCTATGCTAACAAACTTTTTACTACTTCATTTATTCTTTTTCCATCAGCTTGAGCACCTATTGTAGCCTTTGCTTCTTTCATTACAGGTCCCATGTCTTTCATAGATGTTGCGTTTAATTTCTCTATTACCTTCTTAACTTCTGCAACTAATTCTTCGTCAGTTAATTGTTTTGGTAAATATTCTTCTAGAGCTTTTATTTCTTCGTTTGCCTTTTCTATTAAATCTTCTCTATTTGCTTGCTCGTATTCTGCAATTGCATCTTTTCTTGTTTTTACTTCTTTAGCAACAATTCCTAATATTTGCTCGTCACTAACTTCTATTCCCTTGTCTTTTTCAATTTGTAATATTGCTGTTCTAACCATTTGAACTGCGTTCTTCTTGTTTACATTTTTTGTTTTCATAGCATCTTTTAAATCTTCTAATAATTTTTCTTTTAACATTTTATCCAACTCCTTTATATTTTATTTAATTTTAAATACAAAAGCGCTTCCAAAATATTACATATATTTTGAAAACGCCTCTTTTCTCTTATTAATAATTAAAATTTTCTTTTTCTAGCTGCCTCTGACTTTTTCTTTCTCTTTACACTAGGTTTTTCATAATGTTCTCTTTTGCGTACCTCTTGTAATACTCCATTTCTGGCACATTGTCTCTTAAATCTTTTTAAGGCATCTTCTATATTTCCATTATTTACTTTAACTTCTGACATTGATATTCCCCTCCTTCCGGTGCGCTGTAGCATTCGTATGGGATTTTATATGTTCTAATTTTCTTAGCACATAAATCTTTACATGCCTATTATTATAAACTACTTGCTTCATTTTTGTCAATAGGAGTTGGCGTTTTTTATAAAAAAAGTATAGTCATAAAAAATTACTTTTGTCTTGTAAATATATATGGACTTTTCTTAATTAAATATGTTATACTCTTTTTAAAATTATAAAATGAAAGAAGGAATATTATGAGAGCACCATATCAAACATTAACCATTCTATATAAAAAAGAAAATAAACAAATCAAATTCGCAATATTTTATAGAAATTCTCATCCCATTTGGCAATTTGTGTCTGGTGGAGGTGAAGATAATGAAACACCAATCGAAACAGTGGTAAGGGAAATAAAGGAAGAAACGTCTCTAATTATTGATAAAAACGAAATTAGACAATTAGATTCAAGGACAACCATTCCTGTTTTAAATATAACCGGAAAATATACCTGGGGAGATAGTGTATTCGTTGTTCCAGAATACACATTTGCAGTAGAGTTAAAAAACTATGATATAAAACTCTCAAATGAGCATAAAGAATACAAATGGGTAGAATATAATGAAGCAATGGAAAAGCTAAGATATGATAGTAATAAAACTGCTTTATGGGAATTAAATGAAAGGCTCACTAAAAAGTAAAACTAAAATTATTTCTTAATTTAATTAAATAATTGAAAGGATAATAATACTATGAAAAGATACTTTATTGTAAATGAATATTTTGGTTCAAGAGTATACGACTCCAAGAACAAAACAGAAGAATATTATAATTCCGAGGATACAGAAAAAATAAGAAATAAATTGCATGGAAATTTTATTGAGATAGATCACAAAAGAACTAATCAATTAAGCTCACCATTAAAAATTTCAATGAATATAACAAAAAAGTGTAATCTCAGATGTAAGCAATGCTTTACAGAATCTGGTATCTGTCTGGAAAACGAATTAAACACAAAAGAAATATATAGCCTCTTTGATCAAATGAGAGAGTTTGGAACATTTTTCATATGTTTAGGTGGTGGAGAGCCTCTAACTAGACCCGATTTATTGGATATATTAGAATATGGGAAAAATAAACAACTTGCAGTGTCTGTCGTGTCCAATGGTTTATTATTAACAAAAGAATATATTGAACAATTAAATAAACAAAATTTAGATACTTTTTGGATCAGTTTAGATGGCTTAGAAAAAAATCATGAAGCTCTAAGAGGAATTGGAACATATTCTAAAGCACTGAACGCATTAAAACTATTGCGAGATAATTTTAATGGTAAAAAGGCCATAAGAGTTACATTAAACAAAAATAATTTTAACGAATACCGTGAATTAATTAAATTAGCTGAACAACATAAATTTGATTTAATTAGAATAACTCCATTAATCCCTTATGGACGTGCCAAAAATGAAAATTTAGAAATAACTCAAGATGAATACATAGATTTCCTAAAAGAGATACGTCAAATAAAGGCAAATATAGAAATCATTTATCCAGAAAAAATAACAAAAATCAAGCCTTGGATTGGAACAAATGGTTTTGGCTGTCATTGTGGTAAAGAAGCAATGTGGGTAGATGCAACCGGAAATTGTTCGCCTTGTTACTTTTGGGGAGAAGAATACAATATCGGAAATATCAAAAATCAAAAATTTATAAATATTTGGAACAAATCTTTAGAAAAATCTGTTATAAAAGGAAATGATACTTGTAAAAACTGCAAGCATTACTCAATATGTAGAAGTGGATGTAGGGCTCGTTCACTATATTTATTTGGAAATTTAGATGATATAGATCCTTTATGTCCATTGAAAAAAAACAAATAGATTTAAGCCTCCATTCCAAGTAGGAATGGAGGCTATATAATTAAAGTTTCTTTTTACTTTTTATTACTTCAAAAAAAAGCTTGTGCGCTTCCGGGTAAGACAAGAGTTGAGGCTCATTATCGAAAAAACCTATTTCTGCCATTTCATAGTTTGGCAAATCTGTTAACTCAATAACTTCGGCAAAACATAATAATGCATATTTCGATATTTTATAAACACAAATCGGTTCAATGTTAGCTTTTACGACACCTGCCTCCTCATATAATTCTCTCTCTGCTGCAGTCCTCCAGTTTTCTCCATGTTCAATATGTCCTCCTGGAATTTCCCATGTATTCTTTCCTTTCATTCGACTATAAATCCACTTCTTTTTATATCTTGTAACACATACTATACGAGTATATTCCTTTTCACTTATGCTATCTAGCTCTAATATCTCTATTTTAGCCATTCTGTTTTCTCCTTGCATTTGCAAATTATCTTATTAATGCATTCTGTACAGTTTCTGCCAAATGTTCTATATTTCTCTCATTATACTCGCATACATAACATGGTAAAGAGGATAAATATTCAACACCATTTTGGGGTTGATAGAATCCCAAATCATCTACAGCAATATCTGTCAAAAAAGCTGTAGTATCATGAACAAGTGGTAAACTCTGAGAAATAAAAAATTGAGCATAAGTCTTAGAAGCTTGCAATGAAAATCTAATACTATTCAATCTAGGATTATATTGTGGAATAATCACAATTTTAATTTTTACAGACGGGATAAATTTGCAATGATTCAGCTCTGCCAGTTCTAGTGGTGTAAGAATAATACGATTTTCCTCTAGCGATACTCTATCAGAGTATTGAACACCTTGTCGTTCTGCAATCTCCAAATATTTTTGATTTTGAATTTGAGTAGCAAAGCTCTTATTCATTCTAATAAAAACATTTTTGATGATTCCAAGTGCTTCAATTTGATGTTCGCTTTCTATATACTTAATAGCTGCAGTATCATTATTCACAAAATTGAAACCATTATTTAACAAATCCAGCATGCATGTTGTTTTTCCAGCCAACCGTGAGCCCACAAACATTACTCCATCACCATCTTTTTCCACACAGGAAGAATGAATACCAACATACCCATTCATTACAAGTAATCTATTAAAAAGATTACTTGTAAAATACTGAATAGTTAAATTTCTATTTGCTATACAATCAGCTTTAAAATTAGATATATAACAAATTCTTTTACTATTATCAATCCAGCAATCTAGTGTTGAATAATTAAACCATTTATCCACCATCTTATGATAAATACCATCAATCGTTCTTATTTGAGCAGTTACGCATAAAGTATAAGTGGGTGATTTTGAATTTTCAAAAATAAGCTTTGTACTCTTACAAAAATGTTCCTTAATTACATTCTCAAACTCATCATCACAAATAACATTCAAACAAACATTCCGATGAACTAATGCAAAAGTTTTCATACTTAGTCTCTCCTTTAATTATAATAATGTGGAAGAAAAATTTTTCCTCCCTATCATCTAATTGTCATACAATTTGCATTATATACTCTAATATATTGGTTGTCAATTCTTTATTTTTGGTAGTTATCTTGGTATAAACGGCTCCTATAAGTAATTAAATCTTTCTTAGCCAATCTTCCAACTATAAAACTCATTGGAATTTTTTCTGTTTGAGATATTTTTTCTAATTTATTTTTCTCTATCTTTCCATTAATAATTTCGTTCCAAACATTTTCCGGAATCATTACTTCTAATGCAAATTTATCTGCTTTCTCTTCTTTTTTCTCATTTCCGTCTATAATAATTTTGTTTTTTCCTTCATTATAATCTGATTTACAATGTCCTAATTCATGGAATAGTTCGAAGAAAAATGAATCCTTTCCCGCATAATTATCCGTAACATACACCGCTGGTTGTTTTCCTTTAACTTTAAAACACCCTCTTATTTTTGTTCCTGGGAGAGCCTTTTCACACACAAAATATATTCCATATTTATTTAATAGTTCTTTTATTTTTTCTAATTCAAATCCTTCTTTATATGCTAATTCTTTTAAATCTTTTATTAAAAACATTAGATTATAGCTGTTGTATTCATTTACATCTTGCTCTTTTATTATTTCATCACAACGGGCAATCCATAATGCAATCTTATTAAAATCATTTCCTAATTTTTTAAATAATACTTGTTCTTCCAATTTTGGTACTACTTCAAAGTCTTTTATCTTTAAAAAATCTAATAAGTCTATACATATTTGTAATTCGTCTGTCTCGTCCTTAAATTTTATCCATTTTCTTTTTTTCAGTTCATTAATATAATATTTTTTTATTATTTCTTCTTTAATATGTTGTAAATTGCCATATTCTTTTAGAATACTTTCTTTAAGTATACGCGAATTTTCCACACTTATAATGAAACTTGATTTTATTCCAGTCAATCTCTCTATGTTTGCAGCCATTTCTAAAGTTATATTTGTTTTTCCATTTAATATTTCGTTCATATGTTTTTGTGTAATTCCCATTCTCATTGCAAATTCTGTTTGTGATATATTGCTATATTCTAAGTAGTCTTTTAAATATTTTCCAAAATAAATCATCTTAACCTCACCCAACCTTTACCATAATGGTTTGATGTATTATAACATATTAGGTAATAACATTCAACGCAAAATAAAAAATATGTGCATTTCTACACATATCCTTTTGTTTATATTCCTTTGCTTTTTTCTCTTTCTTCTATGAAGTCTTCTATTACTAATTTAATTACTGTTGCTACTGGTACTGCTAAGAACATACCAATTACTCCGAAGTATGCTCCTCCAAGTGTTACCGCAAATATTACAAGTAATTGGCTAATTTCTAGTGAGTCTCCTACTATTTTAGGATTTATTATGTTTGCGTCTATTTGCTGCAAAATTACTACAACTACTGTCATTAATAAGGCTTTTCCAATTCCGCCTGTTAATACTGTAATTAATATTGCAATTACAACTGCTACTATCGCTCCAAAGTATGGTATTAGGTTAAATAGTCCTATCATAAAGCCTAATAGTACTGCATATTTTACTTGTAGTATTGATAATGCAACCGATACTAATACTCCTACTAATATTGCATCTAGCACTTGGCTTGTTAGGAATTTGAAGAATACACTGTTTGATTTTATGAAATATTTTTTTATTTTTTCATATGCATTTTCTGAGGCAACTGCTTTTGTAAATTTTGATAAGAATCTTATTATTGCGTTTCTCTGTGCTAATATGTATACAGAAACTATTACAGCAATGAATGCATCTAGTATTGTCTCCATAGCACTTATGAAGCTTTTAATATATTGCTGAATTCTTTCCATATTGAATAATGCTGTAAAGTCTATATTTTTTATGTTATTTATTATTTCAGTGGCTTTTTCGCTTCTTAGTATGTTATCTTCTGGAAGTTCATTTATTTTTTCTGTAACGCTGTTGTAATAGCCCGGTAGGTTTGTAAATAAGTCTGATAAACTTTGTACTACAATTGGAATTATTACGTTTAAAATTATTACAATTACTATAAGTGCAATTATGTATGTTGTTAATATACTTAATCCTCTTGCATGTTTGTTTACGAAGCTTTTTTTCTTCGATTTTTTAAATAATGTTTCTATGCTTCTACATGGCATGTATAATATATATGCTATTAATAATCCTATACAAAATGGCATTATTGCTCCAAGTATGCTTCCTATTATTTGAGCCACTCCTGCTAAATTTCCTAATATGTTATAGGCTGCTATTATTGCTACTGCAAGTGAAAACCAGAATAACCATAGCTTTATATCGTTCTTTTCTTTTTTCATATTGATGTACCCTTTCTTAACTTTATTATAGTTCTATATCTAGCTCAACCGGACAATGGTCGCTTCCAAATACTTCTGTATGTATTTTGCTGTCTTGTATTTTTTCTTTTATTGAAGCTGATGTTATAAAATAGTCTATTCTCCAGCCTGCATTGTTTTCTCTGGCATGGAACATGTATGACCACCATGAATAAACTCCTGCTTTGTCTGGATACAAATATCTAAATGAATCCACAAAACCTGCATTTAAAAGATTTGTCATCTGTCCTCTTTCTTCATCTGTAAATCCCGCATTATGTCTATTGGACGTTGGATTTTTTAAATCTATTTCGTTATGTGCAACATTCAAATCTCCACATAAAATTACTGGTTTTTTTGTGTTTAATTCTTTTAAATATTCTCTAAAATCATTTTCCCATTTCATTCTATATTCTAATCTTGTGAGCTCTCTTTGTGAATTTGGAGTATAACAATTTACAAGATAAAATTTTTCAAATTCTAATGTTATCACACGTCCTTCTTGGTCATGTTCTTCTATATTAATTCCATAAGTTACTTTTTTAGGCTCTATTTTAGAGAATACTGCTGTACCAGAATAGCCTTTTTTCACAGCACTATTCCAATATACGAAATATCCATCTGGCTTATAATCAATTTGACCTTCTTGTAATTTTGTTTCTTGAATACAAAATATATCCGCATCTATGCTTTCAAAAAAGTCGTTAAACCCTTTATTTATAACTGCTCTTAATCCATTTACGTTCCAAGATATTAACTTCATGTTCTATCCTCCTCAAAACTCAAAGTTGGAAAAAAATTAAATTTTGACGAGGAAAACGAAATCTAAAAGGCAAGGACGTATACTTTGTATATGTAACCACGTTTTAGACAAGATTTAACGTAGACAAAATTCTAATTATTTTTCAACTAGCTACATTTTACTATATGTAAGTTCAAATAGCAAGCCGAATACAATAATTGCGCTTAAAATAAGTTTTCTTATCCTAAGCGCAATTGATTATTTTGCATTGAAATATACGTTTCCGCCAATGTACTCACCTGAAGCATATCCTGCTGATCTAAATGATAAGTAATTGTGGTTTCTTTTTCCTTTTAATGCGTCTGTAACTGCTTGTGCAACTACAGATGAATAGTTACCGTTTAATCTTCTTTTCCAATACCTATCTATTGAATAACAGAACTGTCCCGGAGCCTTGTATTGGCTTAATGGATCTGAACCATTTTTTGCCCATCTTGAGCTCTCTGCTCTGTTACATGCTGTTGTTATAACAGCTAAAGCACCCTCGTAGCTTGAACTACATTCTTGTGCTGTTATGGCACATAATAAGTCGAATTCCTCACTTGAATATGTCCATACACCATTACTATAAGAAACTGATGAGCTTCTTGTACTTCTGTTTGTTATAGTTTTTCTAATTTCTATAATTTTGTCAACTGGTTCTTCTATTATGTTAGAAGAAATTTCTGTTCTTTCAATTTCAACATCATTTTGATATTTTACTTTGTAAGTTACTTCTTTTAATCCGTCTTTACCTTTTTGTACAACGGTTTCTCTTTTATTTGAGTCATTGTTTGAAACATCTTTTGTAATTGTTTCGTATGGAATTGTTACTTGTACTGTTTCTAATTTTTCTACGATTGAATCGTAAGTTTTTAATAAATTTTCTACTGTAACATTCTCTGATGTTTCTGCATTTTCAGCAACTTCAACTGTTTGTTGTTCATCTTTAGATATTTTTATTGTTTTATTGTCTGATAATTCGCTATCTTCATTTGGTATAACACTTTCCTCTGGTAATAATATTATGTGGTTTTCATCTAATATTTCTGATACCTTTGTTTTAGATGTTGTTACATTCATTATATAACCATTTGAAAGAATTATTTTAACGTTGTAAAGTTTAGCATTTGATGCCATAACTCCAACGCCCATTACGAATAGTAGTATTAAGCAAATACCAATTATTTTTCGTATTGGATTTTCTGCTTTTTTTGCTTTCTTCATATATTTTTAGTTCCTCCTTTTGAAACAACGTCTTTATTATACCATTTTTTTCTTAACATGTCAAATTTGGCACTATCCGTGCTATTCTTAGAGGCACAGCCACTGGAAATTTTGTCCAATTTTACCAGATTGTCCTATTATATAATATGACCGACTTTGAAAAAATATTACTACTTTTTTAATATTTTTTTGTTGTAAACATATTTTATATATGATATAGTATAATCAAATTTATTATAGGAGGTAATCACTATGGTAGCACTAATTATAATTGTTGTTTTGGTTGCTATTGTTATTGCATTAATTGTTATGCGCAACAATTTGGTGGTAGCAAGACAAAGAGTAAAAAATGCTTGGAGCCAGATTGATGTACAACTTCAAAGAAGATTTGATTTAATCCCAAATCTTGTTGAAACAGTAAAAGGCTACATGGCACATGAATCTGATGTTTTAGAAAAAGTTACAAGCTTACGTTCTTCGTGGACAAATGCTAAAACAGTTGAAGATAAAGCAAGTATTGATAGTTCTCTTTCAAGTACCTTAAAAACAATTATGGCTCTTTCTGAAAATTATCCAGATTTGAAAGCCAATACAAATTTCATGAATTTGCAAGATGAATTATCTAAAACAGAAGATAAACTTTCTTATTCAAGACAATTTTACAATGATACTGTTACAAAATATAACACACAATTAGAAGTTTTCCCTTCAAATATTGCTGCTGGCTTATTTGGATTTAAACCTGAAGCTTTATTCGAAGTAGACAATGCAGAAGCTCGTAAAAATGTAAAAGTAGATTTTGGAAAATAATGCTAATATAAAAACACCTTATTGAATTTATTTATCAATAAGGTATTTTTATTGTATTATTCTTCAATGTTATATAATTTTTCTGCATTTCTATATGTTGCTTTTGCAACTTCTTCTAGAGTAAGTCCTTTTAATTCGGCAATTTTTTGTGCTGTATATTTTACATTTCTCGAATCATTTCTAGTTCCTCTTACAGGTTCTGGTGCTAGATATGGGCTATCTGTTTCTATTAACATTCTGTCAATCGGTATCATGTCTATTATTTCTGGTGCATTTTTTGAATTTTTAAATGTTACAGGTCCAGCTATTGATATATAAAAACCCAGTTTTAAGGCTTCTTTTACTAGTTCTCTATTAAATGGGCAACAATGGAATACACCTTTTTTATTTACTGGATTTTGTTTTAGTATTTCTAGGGTATCCATTACAGCTTCTCTAGTATGAATTGCAATTGGCAAATTCATCTCATTTGCAAGTTTTATTTGCTCTATGAATGCATACTTTTGAACTTCTTTGTTCTCTTTATTCCAGTAATAATCTAGACCAATTTCTCCAATTCCAACTATTTTGTCTTTTTCTTTCTTTCCTCTCTTATACTCTATTATTAGTTTTTTTAACTCATCTATATCTTTTTGCGTTTCTTCGATACTTTCTTTAACATCATTTGGAGAAATTCCAGATGTTGTATAAATATAATCGTATTTTTCAACAAGTTCTATCCCTTTTTTAGAAGATTCTAGACTATACCCTGCACTAATAAATTTTGTAATGTCTGCATTATAAATTTTTTCGATTATTTCTTCTCTATCTTCATTAAATTTCTCATCATCATAATGAGCATGTGAATCAAAAAATTCCATTTTTGTCCCTTTCTTTTTACTAATATTAAGGCCAGAAATATTTCATTTCTGGCATATTATTATATTAATATATTTACAGTTGCAACCGCATATTTTTCTAAGTGCGATATGCTCACATCTATACTTTCTATTTTTGCAAGTTCTTTTTCTACTTCTTTTGTTAGTGAAATGAATTTCACACTAGGTTTTCCTGTTTTGTCGTTCGTAGTCTCTATGTTTTTCCATGATATAGAATATTTATCTTTTATAAGTGTTGATACAGCCTTGAAGGTAGCCTCTTTTACGGCAAATCTTGCAGCATAACTTTGGTATTTGTTCTTTTTTTTGCTTTCGCAGTATTGTATCTCATTTTCCGTATAAACTCTATTTTTAAAGTCTTTTCCCGTTTCATCTATAGAGTCTTTTATTCTTCCAACTTCAATTATATCTATTCCAGATTTTATCTGCATGTTTATTTTTCTCCTTCTCGTAGAGTACTATTGGGGTTTTAACATTAGAATATCTTGAAAATGCTAATTATATTCATAATTAATAATATTGCAAGTATTGCTACAATTATTTTATTTGTGCTAGCTGTTTTCTCTATGTTTAAGTTTTTATATAATAAATCGTATTTGTTTTTTACTTGCTTAAAAATTGCATCCATTTTTAGTGTTTTTGTCCATTCATTTTGTAACAAACTGCCCAAATTGTCGTTTGTAATCTCTTCTATCCATGTTGTTTGTGCAAATTTTATGAATTCTTCTTTTGCACTTTTCGATTTTTTCTCAAAATCATAGTTTAATTTTTTCAAGCTTATTTTTTTGTACAAATTATATATATACTGATATAAATATTGTCTTTCGAATTCACTTTGTCTTTTAGTACAATTTTCTAGATTTATGTCTGATGTTAGTAAAACTGTTCCAACATTACTACAGCCATAGATTTCATTTTTAGATTTTTCTACAATTCCAACTTTATTAGCAAGGCTTTCATTACAACTATCAACTATATAGTCTGCCTTTTCGACATTTACAAATTTATAAAATTCCTTTTGTAATAATTCTATATTTGTATTATCATTCCAGTCTTCTTGCCCTATACAAGCATATGAATATGTAATAAATCTGTTTGTATCTATATTCATTTTTGCAGCTTCTTTATTTTCGCCTGTAATTTCTGTAATTAAATCTGTAATTTCTTTTATAGTGTTAAATCTGTCTGTTTGAATTTTTATATTTTCATACCCTCTATAATCATAAGCTTCCGATTTTATGTCTCTAAATTTATAATTGAAATTACATATGTTGGCAAGGCTGTTTTCACCTTCTAGCATTGTTTTCATAAGCATAAAACATATGCCAGTATTAAAGCAAACTAGTGTTATATTTGTTATATCAAAAAATATTCCATCTCTTTTTCCAGCTTTGCCTTGTATATCTTCATTTAACGAATATTCAAACATCGTACATGGGTATTCTGTTAAGAGTGTGGCTTGAGTTGCTACGTCTAAATCATAGAACTTTGTAAGTTTACTTCTGTTCAGCCCCATAGTCCAAAACATTGTATTTCTAGCCTTTGGTAAGAAATATGAATATAAATCTTCGTCTTTTTCCTTGTCGAAAGTTTTCATCTCAAAGTTTGGATTTTTTAACAAGTTTAGAAAGTACCTGTTTAAATTTTTTTGTTTTATTATATATGGGTATATAAAATATGTGTATTGATACTTAGTCTTTAGTTCCATTTGTATTTCTCCTTTTTAAGTTCTTCTAACTGAAAACGCTAAATTTTGGCAGTGTAAATACATTTAAAAGGCAACTTTACATGTTTTGTAATTGCATTTTAAATAAACTTGACATTGCCAAAATTTAAATTTTTCAATTTTTTATTTCGTATAATAATTTGCATTAGCATCTTCTGCTAAGTGCCATGTTCCAATAAAGTCTATTACTGGATTATTTTCTAGTGTAAGTGTTGGGGCTACCGTTGTTTCGCCTTTTGAATTAATTGCTCCCCATTTTCCGTCTTTTTTTACTGCCACATATCCGAAATTATTTTGCTCTGTTGCATCATCGTAAATATAGTTTACAACTACAACATTATTTTTGTCTACATAACCGTATTTTCCATCTTTCTTTGCCAAGAATAATGTATTGTTTGTTAAAATTTCTGTATTTTTCTTTTCTTCAAATTTAAAATTATAATATTTATAATCTGAATTTATTCTAACTTTCATGTAGCCTTGATCTGTATTAATTTCAGATACTATTCCAGATAATTTTAAATTAAAGCTCTTATCATATAAATCTGTTTCAACTTTTTCAGATTCAGCTTCTATGATATTTGCCGTTTTTACATATGTTATAAATTTATAATTGTAATCAATTTTTATATTGTTATCATCATCTATTACACCTTGTTTTCCGTCTTTTTGAGCAATGTAATAATTTTGATAAATGTTTTTCAAAGAATCAAATTGTGGTGCAACTTTTTCTTCTCCTGTTAATGTTGCAATTCCATATTTTCCACCTTTTACAACTACCATGTTGCTACTATCCATTGAATTTACATCATCATAGTTTAAGTCGGTTGATGTATTGTCTTTTACATTTACAATCTTCCAAGAACCACTTTGTTTTGCTATATAAGTGCTTTCGGCATATACATTCTTAATTTCATCATATTCGATTGGAAGTAATATTTTTTTACTTGTTCCAATTACTCCAAGTTTTCCTTCTGAATTTTTTACAATATATCCATTTTCATATTCGTTTGTTAATGATTTGATATCTGCATATTCGTTATCTATTATTACAGAACCTGTCGAGCTTACCAGCCCTTTCTTGCCATCTTTCGTTGTAATTAAACTATTGCTAATTCCTATAAGTGGCTCTATGCTCTCGTAATTACAGTCTAGAAGTACTTTCCCTGAAAGGTCAATCAATCCATATTTATTATCTTTTTTTACTCTTAAACAACTTTTTTCATACCAGATATTATTTTGCTGATCATAATTTTGAATTGCTTCAACCTGGTCGTATGTGCTAAATAGTTGCTCGTTTTTTTCATTTACTGCCTTTGTTTTGTATGTTCCATTTGTATAATCTACATCATATGTTACTATAAATACAGCCTTGTCCTTGTTTGGAACAACAACCATTTCATCATAACTTGGTGTAATTACTGTGTTTCCAGATGAATCAATTATGCCCCATTTATTGTTTGTAAATGCAGAATAGTATGCCATTGCGACTTTCTTTTCAGTTGTTTCTGCCTTTGGCTGCATTAATTTTATAAAAACTGCTACAAACATTATTATTACTAAAAATGCTATTATAACAGCAATAACTTTTTTTATATTTAGCTTATGTTCAGATCCGTTATATCTTTTTCCTCTACTCATAAATGTCCTCTCTAATTTATATAATTTTTGCAAGTATAATATATCACAAAATATGGTGGAATTACAATATAAAAGAGGAGATTTCTTTGGTTTTAATATTGAATTATTAACTTTTTATAAAAATACAACTAATTACTCCTTCTTAACTTCATGTTAAAAACTAAAATTTGAGTCATTAGTTGTATTACATTAAAAAATTTATTTACTTAAACTTTATTTATAGTATTTTATGAATTTTTTCTATCGCTTTTATTGTATCCTCAAATTCTACTTCTTTCGCATACGTATGCTCTTTTCTGTATTTGTTCCACCTTTCTAACAAATTTTTGTCATTAGAAAGATTTAAAATTATTTCATTATATTTATCTAAATATTTCTTTGATTTTCTATGTTTAAGAGTTGTATCAACAGCCACCTCAAGTGTCGCTTTATCAATATCATTCCATTTGTATGTTACAAAATAATATAAATCATAATAGTCTTTCATTCTACTGTTAGAAATATTTCTCTTTAACACAGTTTCAAATTTTTCAGCAATTATTGTTTCATAATTATATGTATACAAGCTTATTTGATTATTTTCAAGTATCGTTTTATACTTATATTCTACAGCTCTCGGTGTAATTAAATCTCCTGTCGATATATCTATTGAAAATGGAATTTTTAAATTGCTTAATTTTGCAATCAATTTAAACCTATATCCTCCATATTCATTATCTTCTTTTATTGGTACATTTTTTTCTACTTCAAAGATTACATTATCATCAATTTCAATAGATAAAATATCATCTATCATTTCATTTATTTCGTCTTTTTCAAAGTTCATACCTGTAATATTTGCATCTATATCCATTGTTGTTCTCATGTTAATCCCCATAATCGCTGACAGTAGAAAACCGACCTTTAATAATAAATTTTTCTTTATACTCTGACTTTGATAGTCGTTCTAGAAATCTTTCAAACATATAATTTTGCAGTACTTCCTGAACAGATAATCCATTTAGCTTTGCAAAATTTTTAGATTTATCCATTAATGATTGAATATTTTTTATCAAATAAATACCTCCATTATCATTCTAATTTTCTTTTCACACTTTAATCTTTTTGCATATTCAATAATCATGCTTTTATCAATTTCTTTATTAGAAAAAGCATTTCTTATCACTTTATTTTTTTGTTCTAAATCTAACCCACACTTATTTTCGTTTTTTACAATATCGCAAATTGTTCTTTCTAGGTTGTATGTTTTGACATTATTCCCGAATGGAGATTTCAACTCTATAGCTCCTAGTTCTATATTTTCTCTACTTGTATAATGTATTCTTATTTTTTCTCTATCTATCGTACTTACATTATACTCATTCGGTATAGTTATATCTATCATATTAGGTGTTACCTCTGTTTGATTTAAGAAAAACAACGCCGTATTATATGAAAATATAGCTTTTTTATATCTACTTTGAATTGTAAAATATTCGTCTTCAAAGCTATTTATTTTGGCATATAAGCCTTTTCTTACTTTATAAATATAATTGTCCTCCATCAATTTATTTATATAATAAAATTTAATTTTTGCATCTTTAAAATCATTTACTGTTATTGCATTATCTTTTTCATTTACAAATTCTTTTATTTTTTCATAGTCCTTCATAATATTCCCCCACACTGAAATTATATCACAAGTTCAGTGTAGTAGTCAACTTTTTATTGTAAGAATAGAACGCCATATTCTGGCATTTTTCAACATATTTATTAGATATTCAAAAAAGATTCACACTTTGTATTAAAGCATGAATCTTTTATTTTATATATTCTTTTTATGTATTTTATAAACCATTACAGTCATGTCATCTTTTTCTTTTCCGAAGTCATTGTCTATGGCTTCTTTTAATATTAAATCTGCCATTCTCTGTGCATCATCTGTCTCAATTTCTTCCAATATTTCTTGCATCCATAAGTCCTTGCTTATGTATTCTTTGTTGGATTCTAGTATTCCATCACTGCACATTACAACTATATCTCCGTCTTGAAGGTCGTAGTTATATTCTACTAAATCTATATTGTTTAGTATTCCTGTTGGTAACGAAACTGATTTTAGTGTTTCTACATTTCCTCCTCTTTTTACAAATGTTGGGCAAGCTCCATTTTTTATAAATTTCATATTGCTTTTGTACAAGTCCAGTATACTTACATCTAACGTTGCATACATGTCCTCGTCTGTATTGGCAGATATTGTTGTGTTTACTAATTTTAGAGCTGTATCGTTGTTGAAGCCAGATTGTAGCAGTCTTTCTAATGTTTTTATCGCAATTTTGCTACTCTTTCTCGCATCTGGTCCAGAGCCCATTCCATCGCTTATTGCAAGCAAATATTTGCCATCTTCTAGCCTTGTTTGCAATGTTGTGTCACCAGATATTATAGAACCAAACTTCTTTGCTTTTGCAAGTCCTACTTGCATTGTAAATTCATCTTCTGATGTAAATGTATACATGCAGGTGTTGTCATTTACTCTTAGTCCACATCTTTGTTTTTGTAAAACCATTTTTTCGTTAAATACTTTTGCTAAAATTCGTGCAATTTTTTTAACTCCACACTCTTTTCCATCCACAGAATCGCACACACCTGTGTATAACGTTATTATGTATCTACCGCTATCTTCTTGTTTCACAGTAATGTCTTTTAATTCTATTTCTTTTTCCTCTAGCAATTTTTTTACTTGCTCTTTTTGAGTTTTGTATATATCATCTTCATCTTTTGTAATTTGATTTGCCAAGTTTGATAGGGCTTCAGATACTCCATTTAATTGGCTTGACATTGTTTTTTTGTTCTCGTCTAGTTTCTTTTTCCATATAAAGTTTAATTTGCTAACTCTATATGCAGAGTTTATAGCTCTTACAATTTCATCAATATCGTTTTGAGCAACATAGTCATCTTCCTTAGAATCTGCACTAAATCCCATTATATAATTGTTATGGCTTGCAAATATTTTTACTATATCTTTTCTTGTAATAACTTCTCTTGCCATAAGTTGCTCAAAAATTTCATCTAAAATATTTTCGTTATTGTTATAGATGTCTTCATATAATAGATTTTCTTCTTTTCCTTCCAAATTGTTATACAATTCATCTTCAAATAGTTCTTGGTTAGCCTTTTCTTGCTTTTCTAGCTCTTCGTCTGTAACAATTGTAGCCGCAGCATTTTCATACTCTCTTGCCATTGCAGAAATTGTGTTAGACATGTTTGTAAGCTTATTTATAGTCTCTTTATTTTCTTCTAAAGTTCTTGTAGTTGTTTCTGGAAGCATCTTAGTATTTCCAACTAAATCACTTATTTCGATTTTATATGATTTTGGAATTGCAAGAAGTCCAAGAGAGGCAATTAATATCTCTTGAAATTTTATTACCTCTACTGTATTTCCATTTGCAACATATGATAATACTACATTTCCTATTATAAATCCAACTATAACCCCGACTCTGCCAAGTCTATTTAATAGTCCTGCAATCATTCCAGATATCGCATATGCTGCTAACATTACAGGTTGTTGACCTGATAATATTCCGACTACCGTTCCTATTGTTATACCAGTAGTTCCGCCTACTAGTACTCCATTCTTCCAGCCCATTACTAGTACTATTAGAATACATAATATATTTCTAATTGAGAAACCAAATATACTAAAGTTTCCTAAGCAATTTACGGCTAATGCAAGCATTAAACTTGCTCCCATTACCTCTTCTATTGAAAATACTTTTTTTATCTTTATCTCTTTAAATACAATTAATGAATTTACAAAAACTTTATATAAAATTGCTGTAGTTATTGTTATCATTAAAGTATACAATAAATCATAAACAAGAAAACCTTTAAATAAAAGCTTAATCATCTGAACAATGAATACTGCAACAGTCATTTGCATACCAACTTTTAATTTTTCATTGCTATCTTCTTGCTCGATTGGTCTTTTTATTAGCACTAATGCTACAAATATTAGGAGCGTTAATATGTAAAATAAAAGACCACTTCCACCAAACTTTATTGCTGTTCCAACTAATGTTACTAAGCATACAATTAGTGCAGGAACGCCTGCTCCAAAGCTCGCTGCCGTAATGGCATAACCAAATGGTGCAGCACTTGTAAATACTGGACTATTTTGCCCTCCTAGCAAAGACATCATAAATGCTAGGGCATAAATAATGATGTTTGGAACACTAAAATTTTGCTTTAATATTCCAATTATCTTTTCATTTTTGCTTTGCGTAGCAAAATCAACCTCGTCATCAAAAACTTCTTCTGTGTTTTTTGATATATTTTGAAACATCTTTACCACCTCTTACCTTTTTAACTTTTGTACCTTTAACTGTATGCTAGTATTTTAGTACAAGCCTTGTAATTTGTTTGTCGTTTTTAGGCAAAAATTTAAAAAAGTGTTTTACATCTTGTGATATATTTTTATTATATTTTTTTAATTCTTCTATTATTTTTATTTATATTAAAAAATATCAAAGTTATTTTATATTATTTTGGCGGAAAATACAAGAGTTTGGGGATAAATTATTATTTCGCCCATTGGGGACGTCCCTTTTTGGGCGATACTAAAAAACGGTTTGGAGACAAGGAAGAAATTTCACAATATTTTGTATTAAAGCTTAAATTACACATTTTTTCTGTCCCCGAATTGTATTGCACAAAATTTCGCCCAAAAAGGGGCGTCCCTATTGGGCGAAGTTATTATTACCATAATATTTAAAATCCAATAATTTTACCATGAAATGGACAACTTTATCGAAAAAAAATAAATATGTAAAAATTTTATCCATTAATGTTAGTGAACTACAATTTGAAATATTATGTAAAACATGTTAAAATAATAGTATTAAATTTACTAAAGGAGGACTATTATGTATAAATTAGAATATGATTTTAAACAATACAATAACATTATGTCCGCTTATATAGAAGTATTAATAAACAATAGCATGACTAATTTTCAACAACAAATTAGTAACGGTCAAGTAAGAAATGGAGAGCATGATGCTGGTACACTTGCAGGCTGTATACAAAATTTAGAAGAGTATTTATATTATAATTATAAAAAATCTCCAGCAACTTTTAACCATGTTCTCAATGCTATTATGAATAATCTACGAACAATTTCAGTTTTACCAGATAATAACAGAGAAATATATGGGGAAACACAAGCACAAAACAAGATTATTTATATAAATCCCAATTTATCTGCTAGCAAATATTTAACAGGAGAAGAAAGAATTAGACTGTATATGGCTCATGAATTAGGACATATTGTAAATAATGCATGGATGAATAAGGTTGTGGAATATGTTAATCAACAAATTAGGCAAGGTAGCTTAAAACAAGAACATGCACAATTAATCTATGATGGATTTTCTATGCTAGATGAAGCAACAACGCAAAATAGAGCAGAAAATTTTGCTTACGAAATTTCTGGAAAGAGTAGACCAAGATTAACATATTATAGGAATGGTAGAATGTTCAATTCTGAAGAATATAAATCAAATTTTGATTATTATGGTGAATTACAAGAACCTGCAACAATGTTTGCAAAAACATTAAGAGGTATAGGAAAAGAACATGATGATGTAATAGCATTAAATATATTATCTGAAAGGGCACTCTCACCAAATTTCTTTAATACTGTATTAAACGAATACTCAAGAGATGGACAAATGGCAGCTTTTATTAAAGAAGTACAATATATGGGATTACTAAAGCGTGCATCATATGCAAATTTTGGCTATGAAGATGTTTCGTATCTACGTAATTCAAAAACATATTTAGAAAGACTTAAAAATATAACTACACAGATGAGAGACTATAGAGAACCTTTTAATGATGGCTATGAAGGAATATAAAAAAATTAATTACTATATTTATAAACCCCATTTTCTATATTTTTAAAAATTTTGGTATAGCGTTTCTGACCGTTGCTTAAAGGCTACGCAAAAGGAGAGCTTAATCTTATCTTCAAAAATATAGAATAATGGGTGTGCGATAAAATAGCCCAATAACAATTTTATCCATTAAAGTTACCTTGTATATAATGGTATAAATTATTAATACCATTTTACATTTTTTGCAGTTAAGTAACTTTTACATTTCTTATTTTAATACAAAAAATAAAATTGTACTAATTAATAGTTGAATTAAAACAATGATTCTTGTTATTTTAAATATTTTTTCTATTTTATTTCTTCTTTTTTCAGCGTCCCAAAATTTTCCGAAGTGGACTTCACAATGATTAGTATAGTCATCGACATCATCTGTATAAACAGCTTTTGATGTTGAATAATTGTATTTTGTATATTTTGCTTCTGGTAATAAAGGTTTATATATTGACACAATATACCAATATGAAGAAATATTTCCTAATAAGATTGCTAAAAACCATTGCCCGAAAATAATAATATATTTATTTGTTAAGTACTGATTTATGTCTATTGGAAGTTTATTTACATTAATTTTTAATATAAAATATACAATATATGATAAAATAATTCCAACAGCTATACAAAATGATTGTATTCTTATTTTTCTATTTTTTATTGTTTTGTCAAATCTATCTTTATTATTTTCTAGAATATTTATTACTGTATAATAAATATTATTTGCTGCACGTTCTTGGTTTGTGCTGTTAGCTTCAACATAAACATCTGAAAAATTCAAATTCATTCCTGCATTTCTGAAATCTACTGAAACATTTATGCTATTATATTGGTCATTAGTATTGTCTTTTTCAATTTTTCCAAAATATGAAATTCTTAAATCAATTATAACTTCTTCAATAATACTTGGCTGTCCTAATTGTACTATAAACCAGTTATAATTTGATTCCTTCATATTTTTTCCGTTACGTAATCGTATTGTATACATTAAAGATACATCAGCACTTCGATATTCATAATTTTTATCTGCAAAATTCAATTTTTCATTTTTTTCTTGGTCTTTTTGAAATAAATCTGAGTATCTTTCTTTGTATTCCTCAAAATAATTTGCAATATCCACTATTGTCTTTATAGGAATTTGCTTATTTAATACTTTATTATCCATCTGTTCCTCCAATTTTTCTATAGTATTTTATTTTTTAAAAAGATTATCTAAAGTTCCTATCTCTTTGTTTTTTCTTCGTGATTTGGTTCTTCCATTTTACCTATCTCTTCTAACTGTTTAGTGATATATTCTTCTATTGTCGAAAAGTCATATTCTACTGTTGGAAAATCATTTTTTGTTTCAGGAAATAAATCTATTACACCATCATCGTTTACTTTGGGAAAAACATTTTTTATGCTTTCAACATCTGGTCTTACATTAAAAGATTCTTTCACATAATCCATTACTTCTTTATAATTTTGAGGAAAATTATTTGACCCAGCATATGTTTTATTTAGCTGCCAAAAATGAATATCCCATTGCATTCCATCCATTATATCACTATCATAATATTCCTCTTTCCATTCATGCGTCAACTCTAGTAATTTACTTATAAATGAATCATAATATTCTTCATCATGAAATGATTTATATAAATTTATTCCAATTATGGTATTATTAATAATACGTCCATCTTTATCATATCCATACCTAAATTGATATCCATCTTTCACTTTATTTATATAGAAATAATATGATGGGCCCCAATATCCCCCCATAAAAGCATTAAATACTTCTTCTAATGAACTTTCCATTTTTCTTCCTCCAAGGTTAACTTTCCTTACTTTAATTAAATTGTACTATACTAAATTTAATTTTTCAATGTTTTAGTTTACTATTTTTTATAATAGCATTCGTAGCAAGTGTTGGATTATAATTATTTATTATTAGATATTAAGGCTGCTTTTATTACAAGCAAGAAAAGTGTGCTATTAGCTGTAACAAAGTGCAAAATACGTATGAATAATAGTGTAAACCATGTTCTATTTCTAAATTATTCATCATATAATTTTATAGGAGGTTTATGCATGAGTAATTTTAAAATATATGTTAAATCAATTCTAATTCCTGTAATTGTTGGTGGCATTGTTGGGCTAATTATAAGGCCTGTTATTGATTATGGCTCTTTAAATAAGCCACCACTTACACCACCGGGATTATTATTTTCTATAATTTGGCCAATTTTATATGTTTTAATGGGAATTTCATATGGAATTTTAAAAAGTAAAAAACTAGTCAGCCCAAAAATTTCAGTAGTATATTACGTGCAACTTGCAGTAAATGCACTCTGGTCAATTTTTTTCTTTTCATTAAAATGGAGATTATTTTCATTTATATGGATTTTAGTATTGGATTTGTTGGTAATTTACATGATTGTATTATTTTACAAAAAGAATAAAGTTGCTGGAATATTGCAAATTCCTTATTTAATTTGGATATTATTTGCATCATACCTAAATATTGCAATTTATGTGTTAAATTCTGCTAAATAATATACTACCGAATTCGGTATAATTGTATTGACAAATACTACCGTATTCGGTATAATTGTATTTGCTACAGAAATAAAAAATTTTTTACATAACTTGTAAAAAGGAGGTAACAAAAATGGAATATATGACTACTAGTGATGCGGTAAAAAAATGGAATATTAGTGAGAGAAGAGTAAGGCAATTATTATCAGAAGGAAGAATAGAAGGTGCTTTTAAAATAGGTGGCAATTGGAATATTCCTATTGATGAGGAAAAGCCACTAGATAAGAGAAATATAAAACCAGATAATATAGATTTTAAAATTGATATAGATAACAATTATTTTGATGAAGTTGATAAATTAAAGAAAAAATTAGATAGCAAAAGACCAATTTCAAAAGAAACTCTGCAATCATTAAGAGAGACTATTAATCTCGAATGGACATATAATAGCAATGGTATAGAGGGAAACACTTTAACATTAAGAGAAACTCAGGTTGTATTAGAAGGCATAACAGTTGGCGGAAAATCAGTAAAAGAGCATTTAGAAGCAATAAATCATGAAAAAGCAATTTTATATTTAGAAGATTTAGTAAAAGATAATAAGCCGATTACTGAATGGAATATAAAAAATATTCATCAGCTAATTTTGAAAGGTATAGATGATGAAAATGCAGGAAGATATAGACGAGAGAATGTAACAATAAAAGGTGCTACACACATACCACCAGATTATATAAAAATACCAGAGCTAATGGAAAAATTAATTTTAAATTACGAGACTTGGAATAAATATCATCCAATTATTCAAGCAGCTTTATTACATGGAGAGTTGGTTAAAATTCATCCATTTGTTGATGGAAATGGACGAACATCAAGATTAATAATGAATTTAGATTTAATGAACCATGGGTATAATCCCGTAATAATAAAAAAAGCGAATAGATTAGAATATTATGAGGCTTTGGATAAAGCACATACCACAATGGATTATACAGATTTTATTAAATTAATTAATAAATTAGAAATAGAAATGTTAAATAAATATTTAGAATTATTGTAAAAGACCATTATTCTATTTTTGAAAATAAGGTCAAGCTCGTCTTTTGAGGAGCCTAGCTCCGACCAAGAGCGTCGTACCGAAATTTTCAAAAAATAGAAAATGGAGTTTTTTTAATATACTAATTTAAACTTCGCCCAAAAAGGGGCGTCCCTATTGGGCGAAAAATTTATTTTATTACTTTTTCTGCATATGTGTTGTTTACTATTTTGTTGTATGGTGCTTTTTGTGTTAGCTCTCCTGCTTCTGTCATTATTAATTGTAGTTTATCGAAACTTTCTTCTTTTAGTACAGGTGTTTCGTTCCATGCGTCTATGTCTTTGTAGCTTTGTACTGATTTTTCTATTGATTCTACGCTTGTGCTTGGGAAGAAGCTTTGTATTGCTTCTGCTATTTCTCTTGATGTGTGTGATTTTACCCATTTTTGTCCTTTATATATTGCACGTGTGAATTTTTCTATTGTTTCGCTATTTTTTTCTATATAGCTTTTCTTTGCACAGTATGCTGTGTATGGAACTTCTCCAGACGCCTCTCCAACTGATGCAACTACATAACCTTTTCCTTCTGCTTCTGTCATTGATGCTGTTGGCTCGAATAGTGTTACATATTCGGCATTTCCACCAGCGAAAGCTCCTGCCATTAAGTCGAATTTTATACTATCGTCTAATACTAAATCTGTTTCTGGGTTTAGTCCATTTTGTTTTAAAACATATTCAAATGTCATGTATGGCACTCCACCTTTTCTTCCTGGTATTACTGTTTTTCCTTTCAAGTCCTGCCATGAGAAATTATCTGTTTTATTCTTGCTTACCAAGAATGAACCATCTCTCTTTGTTAATTGAGCAAATACTTCTACGTAATCTTCTTTTCCTTCGTTATATACATAAATTGAAGCCTCTGGACCACAGAAACCTATGTCACACTGTCCTGCCAATACTGCTGTCATTACATTGTCTGCACCTTGACCTGTTGTTAATTCTATTTTTAAGCCTTCTTCCTCGAAGAATCCATTAGCAATTGCCACATATTGTGGTGCATAAAATACTGATCTTGTAACCTCATTTACTTTTAGTGTTTTTATTGCAGTATCATTTTTTTGTGGTCTTGTTGCTATAAATCCAACCGCTATTACAACAGCTACAAGCAATATGCACACTATTATCGTTATAATCTTTTTCATTTTTTTAATTTTCCTTTCTTTATTTTTGAGGCTTTATAAACAGATAAAAAGCAAATTTTATTGTTTTTATATCGACACATTATTGCCTCTTTCATATTTACCATTACACTTTTATTATAAATTTAGCTTATTTTCATTCCCTTTTATAATAATCTTGTACATTCTATTTCTGTTTCATCACAATTTTTTCTAATATTTCTATGCTTTCGTACATTACGGCTGCGACTATTGCAAGAATAATTACACTCGTCATTACCAGATCCAGCTTAAATACTTGCCCGCCATACACAATTAAATATCCGAGTCCGCCTTTCGATACTAAGAACTCTCCAGATATTACTCCGACTAGTGATAATCCTATATTTACTTTTAGAGTGTTGAATAATGTTGAGATATTTGCTGGTATTACTATTTTTGTAAGTATTTGAAACTTGCTTGCATTAAAAGTTTCAGCCATTTTTATTTTTTCTTTATCTGTGTTTATAAGTCCATTTAAAATATTTAATATTGTTACAATAAGCGAAATTGCAAGTGCCATAACTATTATAGCTGGCATTCCGGCACCAACCCATATTATTATTACTGGTCCTAAAGCTACTTTTGGTAGTGCATTTAGTATTACCAAGAATGGTTCAGACACTTTAGAAATGAACGATGACCACCATAGAATTATTGCTATTATTACTCCCATTATGGTTCCTAAAGAGAATCCCACCAATGTTTCTATACATGTAATTCTTAGATGTCTTCCTAAATCATTCGATGATAAATTTAGAAATGTTTTTACTATTCTAGATGGTTGGCTAGTAATAAAGCTATCTATTTTTCCAAGCCTTGCAAGAAGTTCCCATATTCCTATAAATGCGACCACTATAAAAATTTGTGTTGCGAGTATCTCAATTTTTCTAAACTTCTTTTTTCTTAAATATCTTTTTCTATCTTCAGACATTATTTTCTTTTCCAGCTTCTTTGTCATACTCTTCAATCTCCTTCCACATTATGTTAAAATACTTACTAAATTTAGGCTTTTCTCTACAATTTAATGGCGTCCTGTTCTCCATCTCGAAGTCAATTGTGTATATGTTTTTTACTGTTGCGGGTCTCTGGCTTAAAACCACCACTCTATCTGACATACTTATAGCCTCCGAAATATCGTGTGTAACCATTAGTACCGTTATATTCTCGGCCTTTAAAATTTTGTATATATCTTCTGTTACCATAAGCCTTGTTTGGTAGTCAAGTGCAGAAAAAGCCTCATCTAATAGCAATACCTTCGGACGGATTGCCAGCGTCCTTATTAGTGCAACTCTTTGTCTCATGCCTCCAGACAATTGCGTTGGATATTTATTTCTAAATTCATATAAACCATATTTTTTTAGAAGTTCAATTGCATATTTTTTATTTTCCTCTGTTAATGCCTTTTGAATTTCCAGTCCTAATAAAACATTTTTATAAATAGTTCTCCATTCTAAAAGATTATCTTTTTGCAACATATATCCCACTTTTCCATCTATGTACACTTCTCCGTTTGTTTTACTTTCTAGTCCGGAAATTATTGATAATAGGGTAGATTTACCACATCCACTTGGTCCAATTATGCTTATAAACTCTCCTTCTTTTACATCAAAATTTATTCCTTTTAGTGCTTCTACTTCTCCATTTTCAGCTTGATACGTCTTTGAAATATTTTGTATTCGTACGATGCTTTTTTTCTCCATTTTTTCACAGTCCTTTCTTACATTTTATTTGATTGAAAAAAATCAAATTTTTCAATCACCCTCCAAAGTCAATCATCTTACTATAGTTTATGTCTACTTTTAAAAAGTGCTACAAATATTTAAATAAGCTAAAAACTGGTTATTTTTACCATGTATTATCACTTGTTTTGTTTCACGTGTGTAAACATATTGTCGTAGCTTTGATTATATAATTACTTAAATTATACAAATTTTATACGAAGGAGTTTTTCAATGAATAATTTTAGCAAATATGAGGATAATTTAAATCTAATTGGACCTATACTAAAAGATAAAAGAATTGAAAAAGGACTTTCACTAGAAAAATTTTCTTCTAAACTTCTTTTACTTGGCGTAAACATCCCGGTTACTAGCCTTTACAGAATAGAAAACAACCAAAGAACAGTACGAGACTATGAAATTTGTGCAATATCTGTAGTGCTTGGTGTAGATGTAAACGAATTGTTAGGTCCTATTACTAAAAGATTTAAAGTATCGTAAAATTTTAAAAGAGGTAGCTTTTGCTACCTCAAAACCATTTAATATAGATATTTTAAGTTTTATAAATAAAATAGGGTTTTTACTTATTTTCTGGCATAATAATTCCATTATGATATGTACATCTGTCTTATAATATCACCTCCGAGCATATATTCTTATAAATTTCTATTTCTTTTTCCTGGAGCTTGGCTTATATAGAAAATTAAATTATCTTTAGTTAAAAATCTCTTACATTTTAAAAGTTTTTTCTAAGTTTATATCAAAATAATTCTATTTACTTTTAGTTATGGGGGATCAAACTTAATAGTAAATTCATTAGTTTTTCTTCATTTTTTCTTATGGGATATTTTTAGACACAAAATAATAGCTTTGTATTAGATTAGAGAACCTCTAATAAAATTTTAAATATCGATATTTTTTGAAGCTTGTCTGCTTCGAGTAAAAATTAATGTTTTATAAAACTAAATATATAATAGCATGAAAGCGCTTGTATATCAAGCGTTTTCGTAGTTCTTTTTATGATATAATTTTACATATTTAAATGATATATTAGCACAATTTACAAGTTTCGACTGAATAATTTAAAACCCGCAATCTTAAAATTAGAATCTTTTTGATTTATGTAATAACTGAATGAGAGTTAAGACGCTCTCCACTGGAGAGCGCCTCTTTTTATTTTACTATTTTCTTCACATCTTCAATGCACATTTCTGTAATTTCAGCTATTTTTTCAATTGGTATGTTTAAAGAATATAATTTTTTTATAATTTTTGTTTTTTCTTCTTTCCTTCCCTGTTCTTTACCAATTTTCAAACCACGTGCTTCGCCTTCTTTTTCTCCAAGTTCTCTATTGGTTTTCATCTCGACATCGTACCTCATAATGCTCCACTCACGTTCTTCATATTTTGCGACTTCGTCTGGATCTTTGCTTAATTTGTTTAGTTCTTCTACTGTCTTATTTACTTCTTCATTTTCTTTGGCCGACATTTTTACTTTCTCCTCCTCGCTTCCATCTATCAACCATAGCCATTGCTCTAGCTTTGTGTTGCAGTCTGGATTTT
>OBLG01000049.1_pt1 | contig 152309 bp, 151 predicted proteins | sample 1517451 | NCBI WGS metagenome assembly OBLG01 (sample SAMN04571694, study PRJEB22368) | human gut metagenome | biome: human gut; material: stool | host: Homo sapiens | place: Luxembourg | collected 2012-06-29
TTAACAGATAATAAAGATAACAGTGGATTATATACAATAACACATCCTGCTGATAATACACTTCAAATAGGAGCAACAGAAGATATAACAGAATATAGATATCGTGGAGCAAATCCAAAAAACTATGTAACATTTAATAATGAAGTATGGAGAATAATTGGAGTATTACCAACCGATGATGGAACAGGAAAGATAGAAAATAGAATAAAAATAATAAAAGATCAAAGTATAGGAAATAAATATTGGGATACAGGTAATTCAAATAATTGGGCTAGACCAGCAACATTAAATACAGAACTTAATACAACATATTTAAATAGTTTAGATAGTACAGCACAAAACATGATAGGAGATGCTAAGTATTATTTAGGAGGATATAAAGATACTACAATAACTTCAGAAGTAATGTATAGTTATGAAAGAAAAATAAAAAACACAACAAGTAATGAATTTTATTATGGAACAAACCCTAATAATTTGGTAGGAAAACTAGGACTAATGTATGCCAGTGACTATGGATATGCAGCGAGTGATGAGTGCAAGCAAACACTAAACAACTATAATAATACAACATGTAAAAACAATAACTGGTTATTTAAAAGTAATAATGAGTGGATATTGCCTCAGAATGCCAACGATAGTGGCGGTGTGTTTTATTTCTATTCAGGTGGGAGCGTGTTATGTAACTACAGGGCCGGTGGCTGGCAGTTTGCCGTTCGGCCAGGTCTATATCTAAAATCATCAGTACAAATCATCGGAGGATCAGGGACTTCAACTGATCCATATGTAATAGGTATAAATCAAAAAGATACAAGCGGAGCAAATGCTCCAGTACTTGCAAGTAATATGGTACCAGTATATTATGATGATTCAAAAAATGTATGGAAATGTGCTGATAAAGATAACAAAGATATTGTAACTAGATGGTATCATTATGATTACAAAATGTGGGCTAATGCAGTTACCATAAATTATAGTGATAGTTCTATAAAAAACAAATATTTTAATTCTAATGGTACATTAAAAATAAAACCAGGTGAGGAAGTATTAATGGATGATATAACAACAATGTGGGTATGGATACCAAGATTTAATACAACTACACCAAGTAATTATAATGGAGGAACCCAAGCAAAACCAAATGCAATAGATGTAACATTTGTAAAACAAAATGAAGTAGCGCTTGATGCATTTACATTTGGAAATAAAGAACTAAGTGGTTTTTGGTATGGTAAGTTTGAAACAAGTCATACAACTTTAACATCAAGTGAAACAAATGATAATTTAGGATGTACTAATGAAATATGTAGTAATGCAAATGGAATAATAATAAAACCTAATGTAACAAGTTTAGCAAGAAGTAATGTAAGTAATTTCTTTTATGCTTCAAGAAGCATGGAACAACCTAATAATAGTTTTGGTTTTGTAAGTAGTGAAGTAGATACGCATATGAGTAAAAATAATGAATGGGGAGCAGTAGCATACCTAACTCAAAGTATCTATGGAAGATGTACTAGTAGTACAACCTGTACTGAAGTAGGAATAAACAATAATGGTTCATATAAAACAGGATATGGAGCACCAGCAGGAAGTTCTGATTCTGCAACAAACGAAGCATATAATACAACACGTGGAAAAGATGCTTCAACAACTAATAATATATATGGTATATATGATATGAGTGGCGGTCGCTACGAATATGTCATGGGAGTATATAATAATGCAAAAAGTAGTTCAGGATTTAATAGTTTACCAGATAGCAAATATTATAATAATTATACAACAACTGAATATCAAGGACATGCATTGTATGGAACAAAAGGATGGTATTATGATGGCAATGATGTTCTTGACACAAGTAAGTCGTGGTATGCTCGTGGTGGAGGATATAATAATGGAGCATCTGCGGGAGTATTTAATTATTACACATATTATGGAACATCAGCATATTATTCAACTCGTGTGGTTGTAACAAATGAATAATAATTAAAGATGGATTTAATATTCATCTTTTAATTTACAAAAATTTGACATGTTCTCTTTGAAAAAAAATAAATTTAGTTTATAATAAATATAGATACTTAAGAAGGATGGTAATGATATGAAGAAAAATAATACAACAGAACAGATTTTAGAAAAGATATATAATTATTCTTTAGAAGAGATAATGGGAGAAAGATTTGGAAGATATAGTAAGTATATTATTCAAGATCGTGCTATACCTGATGTTAGAGATGGCTTAAAGCCTGTTCAAAGAAGAATACTTTATGCAATGTATATAGGTCATAATACTTATGATAAACCTTATCGTAAAAGTGCAAAAACAGTTGGAGATGTTATAGGTAGTTTCCATCCACATGGTGATACAAGTATATATGATGCAATGGTAAGACTATCTCAAGATTGGAAAATTAAAAATCCAATGATTGATATGCATGGTAACAATGGTTCAATTGATGGTGATAGTCCTGCAGCATACCGTTATACTGAAGCAAGATTATCTAAAATATCAAGTGAACTTTTAAAAGATATTGAAAAAAATACAGTTAAATTTGCTCCAAACTTTGATGATACAGTTATGGAACCAACTGTTCTTCCTGCTAAATTTCCTAATTTACTTGTAAATGGAACAACAGGAATAAGTGCAGGTTATGCTACAAATATTCCTCCACATAATTTAGGAGAAATAATTGATGCTTGTATTAAAAGAATTGATAGCCCTAATTGTAGAGTAGAAACAATTTTAGATATAGTAAAAGGACCTGATTTTCCAACTGGGGGAATATGTCTTGATAAACAAGGAATAATTAATGCCTTTACAACAGGTCGTGGAAAAGTTGTTGTACGTTCTAAAATACATGAAGAAGAAAGTAAAGGTAAATTATCTTTAGTAGTAACAGAAATACCTTATGAAGTATTAAAAGTAAATATTGTTAAAAAAATTGATGAAATTAGAATAGATAAAAAATTAGATGGACTTCTTGAAGTAAGGGATGAATCAGATAAAGAAGGTCTAAGAATAGTAATAGATATTAAAAAAGATGCTAATAAAGATCTTATTTTAAATTATTTATATAAAAATACTGAACTTCAAACATCATATAACTATAATATGATAGCTATAGTTAATAGATGTCCCAAACTTTTATCATTAATTGATATAATTGATGCTTATATACTTCATTTAAAAGAAGTACTTACTAATCGTACTAAGTTTGATTTAGATCACGCTAAACTTCGTTTTCATATTGTGGAAGGTTTAATAAAAGCAATAAGTATACTTGATGAAGTTATCCGTGTAATTAGAGCAAGTAAAAATAAGAGCGATGCTAAAGAAAACTTAGTTAAAGAGTTTGATTTTACAATAGAACAGGCTGAAGCTATTGTAACTTTACAATTATATCGTTTAACTAATACTGATATTACTTTACTTGAAGATGAATTAAAAGATTTAAATTTAAAAATAGAAACATATAATAAAATATTAACGGAAGAAGAAGCTTTAAAATATATAATGAAAAAAGAATTAAAGGCTATTAAAGATGAATATGATGTTCCTAGAAAAACAGTAATCGAAGATCATCTTGAAGAAATAAAAATAAATGAAGAAGATATGATTACAAAAGAAGATGTTGTTGTTTTAATTACTAAAGATGGTTATGTAAAAAGAACATCAAAAAGAAGTTATAATTCAAGTAATGATGAACCTTTATTAAAAGAAAATGATTATGTTTTAGGATTATATGAACTTAATACAATTGATACAGTACTTATTTTTACTAATTTAGGTAATTATTTATATTTACCAGTACATGAAATACCTGATATTAAATGGAAAGTATTAGGTAAACATATTAGTAATATTATAAAATTAGAAGAAAATGAAAAAATAGTAAGTATTATTCCAGTAATTGATTTTAATATAAATAAAGAAGTAGTAATAGCAAGTAAACTTGGAATGATTAAAAAAACACCATTAAAGGAATTTAAAGTTAGTAGATATTCAAAAGCAATTTCATGTATGAAATTAAAAGATAATGATGAAGTAATTGATGCTAAACTTAATAACTTTAATGATATAATGATATCAACATCATCATGTTATAGTTTATGGTTTGATGAAAGTGAAATACCATCATCTGGTATAAAATCAAGTGGTGTAAAATCAATGACACTTAAAAATGATGAAGTTGTTTCAATGAATATATTTGATAAAACTTTAGAATATGTAACAATTTTTACTGATAATAAAACTGCTAAAAGAGTAAAATTAGAAGATTTTGAAAAGTCAACTCGTGCAAGAAGAGGACTTTTAATTCTTCGTGAAGTTAAAACTAATCCATATAATATTAAAAATGTCTTTATAACAAATACTAAAGCATTATTTGGACTTAGATTTAATGATTATATAGAAACAATTAAAAATACAGATTTACCTATTCTTGATAGATATAAAACTGGTACAACTATATCTAAAGAAAAATACCTTGATGTATTTGAAATGCAAAATTTAACTACTAAAGAAAAAATCGAAGAAGATAAAGAAGAAGTAGAAAGAACTGTTATAAAAGAACCAACGCAAATATCATTATTAGAAATAGATGATGAACTAAAAAAAGTCGATGACATGTTAAATTTATAAAATAAGTAACATTTACCTACTAAAAGCATATATTTTAGTAGGTGATTTTTATGTCTTTGGATAATTTTAAAAAATTTGTAAAAGAAAATCCTAAACTTGTTAATTTTGTAAGAAATGGTGATATGACTTGGCAAAAGTTTTATGAACTTTATGATTTATATGGGCCTTTTCATGATATATGGAATAAGTATTTAGGTATAACAACAAATGGTGTATTTTCTTTTAAAGATATGTTTAATGTTTTTAAATCATTAGATATGAATGAAGTACAAAAAGGAATTTCTTCTTTACAAAAAGGTATAGGGTATGTTCAAGATTTTATAAGTAATCGTGAAAAAAAAGAAAGTGATACTAAAAAATCTTCTTATGAACCTAGACCTATTTTTAAGAATTTTGATGATTAATGAATGTAGAAATTCAATATAGACTAAGGTCTAATCCAAATGATATAAAATATTTAAGAGAAAAGTCATATTGGTATAAGTTTTTAAATAGAAATAAAAATTATTTTAAACAATTTGAAGAAGAAATGAAAAAAGAATATAAATTAACTCCAGAAGATAAAATAAATAAAATGGCTAATAGTATTAATATGTTGTCAAAATTTATAGATATATTACAATAATATCTATTTTTTTTTATATTTTTATTGTATAATAAATTTATAAGATAAAGGTGTGTGTAATATGAATAATAAAGGAATGGCAATAACAACAGTTATTTATTCAATAATTCTTCTTTTATCACTTTGTATGTTTTTAGTACTTGGAATATTAAGAAGTGAATATACAAATGATAAACAATATATATTAGATTTAAGAGAAGAATTAAATAATTTATTAAAAGGTGATGAAGAAAGCTATGGTGTTGATAAAATTATTAAACAAACTGGTAATAAAGATAATAGTGGTCTATATACCATAACACATTCAAAAGATACAACACTTCAAATAGGAAATGATAAAGATATAAAAGAATATAGATATCGTGGAGCAAATCCAAAAAATTATGTAACATTTAATAACGAAGTATGGAGAATAATAGGGGTATTCCCAGTTGATGATGGAAATGGAAATATCGAAAATAGAATAAAATTAATAAGGAATGAAAGTATAGGAGATAAATTTTGGGATGGAAGTGTTTCAAATAATTGGGCTAGACCAGCAAAAATAAATACAGAACTTAATACAACATATTTAAATAGTTTAGATAGTACTTCAAAGAGTATGATAGGAAATACAAAATATTATTTAGGTGGTTATAATAATTCATTACGAATTAAAAAAGATGTAATGTACCAATATGAAAGAAAAATAAGTGGTAGTGACTATTATAATGGATCAAATCCAAATAGTTGGGTAGGAAAGCTGGCACTTATGTATGCCAGTGACTATGGATATGCAGTAAGTGATGAGTGTACACAAAATTTAATTGGCTATGTTGATGCTACATGTAAAAACAATAACTGGTTATTTAAAGGTAATAATGAGTGGATGTTGCCTCAGGAAGCCATCGGTATTAACCATGTGTTCATTGTCTGTTCAGATGGGCATGTCGACAACTACGGTGTCAACAGCAACATGTTTGCCGTTCGGCCAGTTTTATATCTAATATCTTCCGCACAAATCACCGGGGGAAATGGAACTATAGGTTCACCATATAAACTTAGTATTTAAAAATTTAGGAGGGAAATATATGAAAAAAATAATAAATAAAAAAGGATTTACTTTAATTGAATTACTTGCTGTAATATCAATATTAGCTATAATTGCAGTAATAGCAACTCCTAATATTGTTACACTTGTAGATAATAGTAAAAAGCAAGAGTTTGTAACTGATGCTATTTCATTTACATCTAAAGCAGTTTATAAATATAAATTTGAAAAGTATGAAGATTTATTTACTGTAAAAGATAATTGTAAAATTATTACATTAAGGAATACAGGAATAGAAGCAAAAACAGATCCGGATGGTAATAATTATGATGTAGATAACAGTATAATAAAAATATGTGAAAAAGAAAATAATGGTTTAAAAGAAAAAGTAAGTTATATTTTACTTAAATCTACTACAACAGAAACTGATAAAAGAGTTCGTGGTATATTTGATAATAATTCTAGTGATAAAACAGTTAAAGTTGATAGTCTTGGCACAAAGGATGTTTTAGATTTAAAAGATTTAAAATAAATAGACATTTATTGACAAATTAATTACTTTTATATTGCAAAGTTAAAAAAATAATGATAAGATTAAATTGTAAAAATAAGGAGGAAAAGAATTATGAAAAAGTTAAACAAGAAAGGTTTTACTTTAATTGAATTATTAGCAGTTGTAGTTATATTAGCTATACTTGTTACTGTATCAGTTCCTGCAGTAGTAAAATATTTAGGAACAGCAAGAAGGGAAACTTATGCTACTAACGCTTTAAGAGCAATTGATGCTGCAAAAACTGATTATGTAAATAAAGGTTATACAGGAATTAAATACTATACTTTAGATGAAAATGATCATGATGCTACAGAAAGAAATTGTGATTCAAGAATTTATTTAAACGATTTATTAGAAAAGAAATTAAATAATAGTCCATATGGTGAAAAATTAGTTGTTGGTTCAACTGGTTCTTATATTAAAGCTGAAAGTACATATGATGCTACTACAAGACAAACTACAACAACTTTCTCAATTTGTTTAGTAGATACTGCTGGTAATGCTGTTGCAGCTGCTACTACAAATGCTAGTGATGGAAAAATTACTGCTTTAAATCTTATTGATGAATCAACACTATCTGCTGACAATACTTATGCTAATGTTCATGTATCTTCTGGTATAACAGTTTGTCCAACTATTCCAGATGCGATAACTTGTAATTAAATAAATATGGCAAAGCCATATTTTTTTTGATATAATTAAAACTATGAGGTGATGATATGTTAATAATAGGAAGTCATGTTGGGTTTAAAAAAGATACTCAGCTTTTAGGAGCACTAAATGAAACACTTAGTTATAATGGTAATGCTTTTATGTTTTATACAGGAGCACCACAAAATACAGTTCGTATGCCTTTAAATGATGATTTAACTTTTAAAGCGTTAGAAAAAATGAAAGAAAATAATATTTCTTTAGATAATGTTGTTGTTCATGCTCCATATATTATAAATTTAGCTAATAATAAAGATTTAGATAAATATAATTTTTCTATTAACTTTTTAAAACAAGAATGTAATAGATGTGCTGATCTTTTTGTGAAAAAATTAGTTCTTCATCCTGGAAGTCATGTTGGATGTGGCAATGATATTGGTATTAATAATATAATTAATGCATTAAATGAAGTATTAAAAGAAAGTGATACAATAATTCTTTTAGAAACAATGGCAGGAAAAGGAACAGAAGTTGGTAAAACACTTGAAGAAATAAAACAAATAATTGAGGGTGTTATTTATAAAGATAAAATAGGAATATGTCTTGATACTTGTCATTTGTCTGATGCAGGATATGATGTTAGTAAATTTGATGAAATACTTGATATTTTAGAAAGCTATAATCTTTTAGATAAAGTATTGTGTATTCATATAAATGATAGTAAAAATATTCGTGGAAGTCATAAAGATAGACATGAAAATATTGGATATGGAACTATTGGTTTTGATAATCTTATAAATATCATTTACAATAAAAGATTAGAACAAATTCCTAAAATACTTGAAACACCATATATAAATGATTTACCACCATATAAAGAAGAAATAGAAATGATTAAAAATAAAAAATTTAATCCTAATTTAAAATAAAATGAATAAAAAAATATTTTTTGTAAACATTAATAAAAGGAAATGAAGATTAGTTCATTTCCTTTTTATATAAATTATAAAGTTCAATTACTTTTTCATATGTTTTTATATCTATTTTTTCTTTTAATAGTTTAAATACTTCATTTGTATTACCTTTATATACAATTTTCCAATATTTCTTAGCCATATCTAAAATAACTATCGCATCTTTTTCGTTTAAATAAATATTATTATTCTTTGCATAGTTTTTTAAATCATCAATTTTTAAAGAATTTATATAATTTTCTATCAATATTTCTTTAATATATATCACCAATATAATTATATGTAAGTTTTTTAAAAATTTGTTTAAAATAATAATATGAAAACAAAGAAAAAGAAAAGAAGAAACAATTATTTTAAATATAATCCTAATAAAAGAATGAATTTTTTAATAATAATATTATTCTTTCTTTTTGTTATTATTATAAGTAGACTTTGTTTTTTAACAATAAATATGAATCATTACTATAAAATGATTTTAAATAAGGAAACAAATAATATAGTATATAAAGATACATCTCCAAGAGGAAGAATTTATGATCGAAATAATAAACTTTTAGTGGATAATATTAGTGTAAAAAAAATATATTATTTAAAAAATAAAAATATAAATGAAAGTGATGAAATAAAACTTGCTTATGAAGTTAGTAAACATCTTGATTTAGACTATGATAAATTAAATATAAGAAATTTAAAGGAATTTTATTTAAGTTTATATCCTGAAAAAGGTAATAAATTAATAACAGAAAATGAATATAATTTATATAATAATAGAAAACTTACTTATAATGAATTATATGAATATAAAATTGATAGAATAACTAAAGAAGATTTAAGTGTTTTTAATGAAGATGATAAAAAATGTGCTTATTTATATTATTTGATGAATAAAGGTTATAGAAGTGATGAAAAAACAATTAAACTAAAAAATGTAACAGAAGAAGAATATGCCTATATTAATGAAAATATAGAAAATTTAAAAGGGTTTAATACTAAACTTGATTGGGAAAGAGTTTATTTATATGGTGATACATTAAGAAATATTTTTGGTAGTGTTTCAACAGAAGAAACAGGAATACCTTATGAAAAGAAAGCTTATTATTTAAATAAAGGTTATTTATTAAATGATAGAGTAGGTATAAGTGGTTTAGAAGAATATTATGAAGATATTTTAAAAGGGGAAAAGTCTACTTATCAAATACTTGATGATGGGAGTTTTAAACTTATAAAAGAAGGTAAAAAAGGTAAAGATATAGTTTTATCTATTGATATAGATTTACAACTTAAAGTAGAAGAAATATTGAAATATGAGGTGTTAAATGTAAAAAAAGAACCTAATACAAAGTTTTATAACAGAAGTTTTGTTGTAATACAAGAACCTTCAACAGGAGAAATACTTACTTTAGCAGGGAAACAGGTATTAAAAAATAGTTTAGGAAAATATGAAATATATGATTACAGTATTGGTAATATAACTTCTACGGTAACTCCAGGAAGTGTTGTAAAAGGTGCAAGTCATACGGTTGGATATAATACAAAAGTTATAAAATTTGGTACTATTATGGAAGATAGTTGTATAAAATTTTTAAATATGCCAAGAAAATGTTCTTGGACTAATCTTGGAATGATTAATGATCTTGAAGCTTTAAAGTATTCAAGTAATATATATCAGTTTAAAATAGCTATGATGGTAGGTAAGTTTAATTATAAGTATAATTCATATTTAGATCTTGATTTAAAAGCTTTTGATATTTATAGAAAAACTTTTTATCAATATGGGTTAGGAGTTAAAACAGGAATTGATTTTCCTATTGAAGAAGATGGCTATAAAGGTGGTAGTTATGCTAGTGATTTATTACTTAACTATGCCATAGGACAATATGATACTTATACACCACTTCAATTATCACAATATATTTCTACAATAGCTAATAATGGCACAAGAGTAAAAACAAGATTTTTAAAAGGAATTTTAACTGAAGATAATATACTTCTTGAAGAAAACTCTGTTATTTTAAATAAAGTTGATACAAAAGAAGAATATATAAAAAGAATTCAAGAAGGATTTAAACTTGTTATGACACCGTCTGGTACAGGATATGATTTTATGGGAAATAGTCCAAGACCTGCAGGGAAAACAGGAACAAGTGAAAGCTTTGTTGATGATAATAATGATGGTATTTATGATCATCCTACAATGAGTAATAACTTTATTGGTTATGCTCCAAGTAATAAGCCTGTTATGAGTATTACAGTATCTTCTCCTGATGTTCAAGATATTTTAAGTGGAAGTTTTAAATCTAATGTAAATTATAGAATATCTAAAAAGTGTTCTAATGCTTATTTTAATCTTTATGATATACATGGAAAAAGAAAATAATCTAAAAGATATTCTTTTTTATGAAGTAAATTATTTATAAAAAGTTTGTTAAAATGTATAAAAAATATTGACAACCTGGGGGGGGTGTTTTATATAATTAATTTATAAAGTTAATAGTTAATAAAATAAGGTTGTGATATAGTGAAAAAAATAATAAGTTTTTTAAATACAGATATTAAAATAATAAATAGTTATTTTTTATTTACAATAGTTTTAATTATATTAGTATGTGTAGGATACTCGAGTTATGCATTATTTAGTTTTACAAAAACAAGTACTAATGTAATTGAAGGAACAGTTGGAGAATTAAAGAAAAGCGGAGCAGATACCCTTATAAAATTAACAGATAATACAAATGATAGTGGACTATATACAATAACACATCCAAAAGATACAACCCTTCAAATAGGAGCGAATGAAAGTATAATAGAATATAGATACAGGGGAGCAAATCCAAAAAACTATGTAACATTTAACAACGAAACATGGAGAATAATAGGAGTATTCCCAACTGATGATGGAACAGGTAAGATAGAAAATAGAATAAAATTAATAAGAAATGAAAGTATTGGAAATAAAAATTGGACTTCAGCATATTCAAATAACTGGGTAGGTTCAACATTAAAAAAAGAATTAAACGAAACATATTTAAATAGTTTAACAAGTGAAGCACAAAGTATGATATCTAATGCAAAATATTATCTTGGAGGATTTAATGGTGGTACTTCAACAACAACTCCCGTAGCTATGTATAGTTATGAAAGAAAAATAAAAAATACAAAAAGTAATGAGTTTTATTATGGAACAAATCCAAATAGTTGGATAGGTAAAATAGGCCTTATGTATGTAAGTGATTATGGGTATGCAAGTAGTAATTGTGAAGGGAAAAATTTATATATATATGGAAATAATACTGATGATATAAGGCAATGTAATTCAACAAATTGGCTATATAATATAAAAATAAATGAATGGCTACTAAATCAAGATCCTGATTATGCCTATGGTGTTTTTTATTTGCATAATGTAGGATATATAACAGATGGCGGGATAGCTTACAATTACCAGTATGCTACGCGTCCAGTTGTTTATCTAAAATCAAATATTAAAATCACCGGAGGAGATGGAACAAGTACTAATCCATATACATTTGGATTATAATATTTAATAAATACACTAAGGTTAAACTTGGTGTATTTTTACTTGAAAAAAAGAAAAAAATATGGTATTAATAATAAGACTTATAATTTACATTAAAGATCTTTAGTGTTATAATAATGGCATGATATGAAAAAGGAGGATTCTTATGAATGATAATGATTTAATAAAAGAAGTAAGAAGTGCTTCTAATATTGTAGATGTTATATCTAGTTATCTTCCTTTAGTAAAAAAAGGTAAAAATTATTTTGGTGTGTGTCCTTTTCATGATGATAATAATCCAAGTATGAGTGTTAGTGAAGATAAACAAATTTATAAATGTTTTTCATGTGGAGCAAGTGGTAATGTTTTTAATTTTGTAATGGATTATGAAAAAATAGATTTTAAAAGTGCTTTATATTTACTTGCTAAAAGAAGTGGTATAAATGTATCTAATAATTTAGTTAAAACAAATAATAAAAATGATAAATTTTATGAAATATATAATATTGCAGAAAAGTATTATCAAAATAATTTAAATACATCTTTAGGACTTGAAGCTAAGTCATATTTACATAACAGGGGTATTGATGATGAACTTATAAAACATTTTAAAATAGGTTTATCTTTAAAAGAACAAGATGGTCTGGTAAATCTTTTAGTTAAGAAAAACTATAGTATTAAAGATATTTCTTTAATTGGATTATCTAATATGGATAAGGATTTATATATTAATCGTATTATGTTTCCTTTATTTAATACAAATGGGGATACGATAGGGTTTTCTGGAAGAATATATAACACTAAAAGTGATAGTAAGTATATTAATACAAGAGAAACTTTAATATTTAAAAAAGGAGAAAATTTATATAATTATCATTTAGCTAAAGATGAAGCAAGAAAAGAAAAGTCTTTAATTGTCGTGGAAGGTTTTATGGATGTTATTAGACTTTATTCAATTGGAGTTAAAAATGTTGTAGCCCTTATGGGAACAAGTCTTACGAAAGAACAAACTACTTTGATTAAAAGAACTTCTACTAATATAATATTAATGCTTGATGGGGATAATCCTGGTAAAAAAGCTATTGTTAATGTTGGACAAATCTTAGAAGAAGAAAATTTAAGGGTTAATGTTGTTGCGTTACCTGAAGAATTAGACCCAGATGAATATATCTTAAAATATGGTAAAGAAAGGTTTATAAATCTTTTAAATAACCCTATTGAATATAGTGAATTTAAAATAAATTATTTAAAGGAAGGAAAAGATTTAACTAAAATTGACGAACAATCTTCCTATGTTAATGAAGTTTTACAAGAATTATCTAATATAGATGATGATATAAAAAAAGAACTTATTTTAAAAAAGCTAGAGAAAGAATTTAATCTTGATATAGAATTTTTAAGAAATAAGTTGCAAAATATGCAGAAAAGTGGTAAAATTGAAACGTTAAAAAAACCAGATGATGTTAAGTTAATTAAACTTGATAAATATCAAAAAGCAACTTATGCAATATTAAATGAAATGCTAAATAATTATAATGCAATTAAAACTTATGAAAAAAGATTAAATTATTTACCATATGAAACTGCTAGGTATTTAGCTAATGAAATTATTTATTATTCTAAACATGAAAAAGATTTTGTTTTGGCAGATTTTATAACACAAGTAAGTGATAAAGAAGAGTTAGCTTTATATTTAAAGGAAGTATTAAAATATGATAATGAAGTCGTTTCTATGGCAAATTTTGATGATTATCTTAAAGTGATCGAAGAATATAAAAAGAACCAAGAAATAAAAAGGTTAAAAGAATTAATGAAAAAAGAAGTCGATCAAGAAAAGAAAGCTTTAATTGCAGATAAGATTAGATTAGTTAAGATGGGGAGCTGAAATATTATATGATTAATGAAATTAAAACATTTGAAGAAAGAAAACAAGAATTATTAGAAATAGGTTTAAAAAATAAAAAGGTTACTTTTGAAGAAATTGCAGAGAAATTAAAAGGCATTGAACCAGATAGTGATTTACTTGATGATTTATATAATATGTTTGTTCAAAATGGTATTGAAGTAGTCGGAGCAGATGTAGAAAATATAAACGAAGAAGAAGATGAAGAAGAAGATAGTGGAAGTGATTTTCTTGATTCAGTTGTATCAAATAAGGATATAAAAATTAATGACCCTGTTAGAATGTATTTAAAAGAAATAGGAAGAATAAATCTTTTAACAGCAGATGAAGAATATGAATATGCATTGCAAGCTCAAGAAGGTAATGAAGATGCAAAAAGAATACTTGCTGAAAGTAATTTAAGACTTGTTGTATCTATTGCTAAAAGATATGTTGGTCGTGGAATGGCTTTCTTAGATTTAATCCAAGAAGGAAATATAGGATTAATGAAAGCTGTAGAAAAATTTGACCCAGGAAAAGGATATAAATTTTCAACATATGCAACATGGTGGATAAGACAAGCTATTACTCGTGCTATAGCAGATCAAGCTCGTACTATAAGGGTACCAGTTCATATGGTTGAAACAATTAATAAACTAGCAAGAGTTCAAAGACAATTAACTCAAGAATTAAATAGAGAACCAACAGAACAAGAATTGGCCAAAAAAATGAATCTTAGTGAAGATAAAGTCCGTGAAGTTATGAAAATATCACAAGAACCAGTGTCACTTGAAACACCAATTGGGGAAGAAGACGATTCCCACCTTGGAGATTTTGTTCCAGATGAAAGAACAATGTCACCAGAAGAATATACAACAAGTGAACTTTTAAAAGAAGAACTTGATAATGTTTTATTAACTTTAACAGAAAGAGAAGAAAAAGTATTAAAATTAAGATTCGGTTTAGAAGATGGACAATGTAGAACACTTGAAGAAGTTGGCCAAATTTTTGGAGTAACAAGAGAAAGAATAAGACAAATTGAAGCTAAAGCTTTAAGAAAAATGAGACATCCATCAAGAAGTAAAAAATTAAAGGATTTCTTAACTGATTAATGAATTTAGATAATAGATTAAAAAGAATCACTGATTTTATACCAAGTGATTCTTATATTTTAGATGTTGGATGTGACCATGCACTTCTTGATATTTATTTAGCATTAAATAGAAATAATGTTAAATTAATTGCCAGTGATATTAATGAAAATCCTTTAAAAATAGCAAAAGAAAACATAAAAAAATATAATTTAGAAGATGAAATAACACTTGAAAAAGCTGATGGTGTTTCTAAGATTAATGATGAAGTTGATACAGTTGTAATAGCAGGTATGGGCACTTCTACAATTAATGATATTATAAATAATGATTTAAAAAAATTAAAAAATGTAAAAAAAATAATCATATCTTCTCATACATCTAGTTTTGAATTAAGAGAAAACATGAATAAAAAAGGCTTTAAAATAATTGATGAAGCAGTTGTTTTTGATAAGGGTAAATATTATGAAATAATTGTATATAGTAATGGTTATGAAAAACTAAGTAAACTAGATATGAAATATGGGCCAATTATTAGTAAAAGAAAAGATGAGATAACAAAAGCTTATTTTAATGAAAGATATTTAAAACTAATTGAAATTTATAAAAAAATTCCAAATGGTAATAAAAAATTAAAAGATGATTTAAATAAAAAGATTAAAGAAATAAAAAAGTTTCTTTAATCTTTTTAAGCGAAAAAAGTAGGACCATTATTATTAGAAGAAATATTTTCTTTTTCCTCTTTAACAGTTTCATTTTTAGAAATAGTTGTATCATTATTCGTTTTAACACTATCACTAGAACTCATTGCTTTAGCAACACGAAACATTGTTTTAGCATTATTTATAATGGGTTTTACTTGAGTAACAACGGGTATTGCCTGATTAATAACGCCAAGTGTTTTAGAGGCCCCATTTAAAAGATTTGAAAATGAAAATGTTTTAGTAGCACCAGTTATACCTGCACCAACACTTGATGCTGGAGCAAAAAGTCTTGATAAAAGACCAGGAAATCTTGTTGCAAAAGCGGCTCCAGGGCCTCTTAACGAATTTCCTACAAATGAAGATGGAACACTTCTAAAGTTCATATTTTGAAAATTAGGATAACTATAGTAATTAAAATATGGGTTATTGTTCATATATTTTTCCTCCTATTATAATGTATGCTAGTAAAATTCATTTGACAAAATTAATTTTTTTTATTAAAATATAATGATGTTAGGGGAAGTAGTTATGCAAAAAATAAATACAAAAAGATTTATATTATGTAGAAATAATACAAGATATTTTTATGTTGAAGAAAAATTTACTCAATATGATCCTCAATACCATGTTTATTATAGAAATAATAATGTAACAGTATTAACAAAAGAAATATTTGATATGACTTTTGGAGATGATTATAGATTAGATTTAATTGAGTTTATTTTTAATATGAAATATGATTTAGAAATAAATAAAGAAATAGATAATATAGGTAATCTTGACTTAATTATGGAAGACATAGATTCTTTAATTAAGAAGATGAATAGTAATTATTATTATAAAAATTATAATGTAGTTAAAAAAACTTTAATTTACTATATGAATTTCTATAATGAAGTAATTGCAAGAAGACCAAAAACTAAAGAATATGATTATGAAGAAGATGTAATTAAACTTCAAGCATTAAATGAACTTACAAGAGAAAGGAAAATATCAAGTAATAGATAAGGATAAATGGAAAAACCATTTATCCTTTTTTATTTATTATCTATAAATTTATAATAATATTCATCATATGAAAGTTCAGGGTAATTATCATGCATATCTGTAGCTACTTTAACACCGACATATCTATAATGCCAACTTTCATACATAAATCCTGTTATATTTTCAAGTTCTTTAGTATATCTTAAAATAAATCCATATTTATGAGCATTTTCTTTCATCCAAGTAAATGAACTACTACTATCAAAATATAACATATTACCATTTTTAGTGGAACTAACATCAATTGTAAGACCTGTTTGATGTTCAGAATGTCCTGGCCTTGCCGTATCTATGTCAGCTTGTTTTTGTCCCATACTACTAACAGCGTTTTTATAAAGTTTTTCTTGCATTGAATAAGGCCTATAAGCAGATTGTCCGTATACAGGAGTACCGTTTGCAATTGATGCTTCACTTAGCATTTCAAAAGCTTCTTTAGCTTCTTTTCGCATCCTTCTAACCGCAGTATTACCATTTATAAAATATTTACTACTTATTTCTTCTAAATCATTTGGTTCATAATTTTCACTTAGTTTTAAATATTTATTCATTAATAAAAGTATTCCTTTAGAAGTATCAGCATCTTTTATATAAGAATAAAATTCTTTATCAAGCCCAATATTTACATGATTAACAACTTTTTCATAATCATAAGATTCATGACTTTTTTTATATGCTATATATCTTGGTCCGTTTTCTAATTTAAAGTTTAAACATTTTCTATACAGCAAATATGGGTTTTTTTCTTCTTCTTTATTTGGTAAGTCATTTTTATTACCATTATTAGTGGTATTATTATCATTTGGTTTATTACTATCAAATATTTTTCCTTTATAACATATTAAAGTTAAAATACAAGCAAGTATAATAATAACTAATAAATAAATTATATTCTTTTTTCTTTTTTTCTTTCTCATAAAATTCCTCCATATTTATCTTAACACTAAATATTATTTTATTAAATAAAAAAATAGTCTAATTTTATAAATATTACATAAAAATTTACTTAGTTTATTTATAGTTGTACTTACAAAAAATGTCAAATATTAAAAGTTTTGATGATGAACTTGCAAAAAAGATGATATAATACTAGCAATAGGAAACATTACTTTATTTTTTAAATTTTGCTAATTCTATTAAAACAAATAAAAAGAGGAATGGAAGGGATTAGAATGATAGATTTACATACACATACAAAATATTCTGATGGGACATGGGATGTTCAAAAATTGCTTCAAGAGGCTGAAAAAAATAATGTGGAATTATTAGCAATTACCGATCATGATACTGTAAAAGCACATTTAGAATTAGAAAAGTTAGATTATTCTAAATATTATACTGGCAAAATAGTACCGGGAGCGGAATTTAATTGTGTTTTTAACAATGCAAAAATAGAATTATTAGGATACAATTTTGATGTTCATAAAATGGATGAATGGATCGAAAAAACATATAGCTTTGAGAAGAAAAAGCCAAATTTAATGGAAGAGTTTAATTTATTAATGAATGCCTGTCATAAAAATAATATAAAAGTAGACGATATTGATTATAAAGAAGATATGGGATGGCCAATAGACTATATTTTTGAGTCAATAAAAAAATATCCTGAAAATGAAAAGTATTTTTCAAATAAGGAATGGAATGATATAGACCATTTTTTCAGATGCTGTACTTGTAATACAGATTTTCCTTTATATATAGACTTTTCATATCAAACACCAAATGCACAATTAGTCTCAGACGAGATAAGAAAATTGGGTGGTAAAGTTTTTCTAGCTCACTTATTTACTTATCCACTTAGAGATTACGAAAGCTATTTAGATAGTTTAGTGCAAGAAAACATAATAGATGGGATTGAAACTTATTATTCAAAATTTACTGATAAAGAAATAAATTTTGTAGAAAATTATTGCAGAAAGAATAATTTATATATGTCGGCTGGTACTGATTGTCATGGCGATAAAAAGCCAGATAGAAAAGTTGGAATAGGTTATGGTAATATGAATGTATCAATAAAAGTTGTTGAGAATTGGATTTAAAAGGACTATTATAGTCCTTTTAAAATAAAAAAATAGTCTAATTTTATAAATATTACATAAAAATTTACTATAGAAGGAAGGTAAATGTATGAAAAAAATTAGTATTATAATATTGTTGTCACTTTTTCTAAATATAATTCCAATTAGTGTATTTGCTAAGAATAATGAAGAAAATAGTGATGTAAATTTAACAAAACATGCAACTTCATCAATTTTAGTTGAAGCTACAACAGGAGAAATAATTTATAAACAAAATCCTAATAAAATATCAAGTGTTGCATCTTTAACTAAAATGATGGGGTTAATTATTATATTTGACTTTATAAATAAAGGTGGAACAACATACGATGAAATTATAACTGTGTCTTCTTATGCAAAAAGTATGGGAGGAACACAACTTTATTTAGAAACAGGAGAAAAAATAAGTGTTAATGATCTTATAAAAGGAATTGTTATGGCTAGTGCAAATGATGCAATGGTAGCAATGGCTGAAAGAGTAAGTGGTACAGAAGAAGCTTTTGTAAAAAAGATGAATTTAAAAGCAAAAGAATTAGGACTAAAAAATACACACTTTGTAAATTGTACAGGATTTGATGAAGAAAACCATTATTCTACGGCAAGTGATATGGCTAAGATTGCTATGGAATTAGTTAATAATTATCCTGAAATATATAAGTTTTCAAGTGTATATGAAAGTTATGTAAGAGAAAATACATCAAATAAAACATGGATTGCTAACACAAATAAACTTGTTAGGTTTTATGAAGGAGCAGATGGTCTTAAAACGGGTTCAACTACAGATGCTGGAAAATGTATCGCAGCAACTGCCAAAAGAAATGGTTTAAGACTTATTGCAATAAGTTTAGGATATAAAGATGTAACAACAAGAAATAAAGAAACAATGGATTTACTTGATTATGGTTTTAATCAATATGAAATAAATATGCTTTATGAAAAAGATAAAAAAGTAGGAACAGTTAATGTAGATAAGGTAAATGAAAAAATAGATTTATATGCTAAAGAAGATATATTTATATTAAAAAAGAAAATAGATGAAAGTATTTCTTATCAATATGAAATAGTTTTAGATAATGTTAGTTATCCAATTAAAAAAGGTCAAAAAATAGCAACGCTTTATGTAAAAGATAATAATACAATAGTAAAAAAATCTCCTTTAGTAGTAAATAAAGATATAAATAAGATGAGTATATTAAAATTATATTTTTATAACTTAAAAGACATTCTAGCAGGATTAAATTAAGACAAGTTATTTGTCTTTTTTTAGTGCTAAAAATAAATAAGAATTGGAAGATTTATTGAATAAATTAAGTAATTATGTTAATTTTATTATAAGTAGTTTATATGGTATAAAAATAAAAAAGAACTCAAAAGAATTTGGCCAAGATACTTAATTGTATTCAAGGCTGCATTGCTAAAAGACATAATAAAATATTAAATCTAATTAAAGAAAACATGAAATATTAAAATCAGATTCATTTTCTGATGTTAAAAATAACCGGCAAAATAACTGAAAAGAACATAAAAAAGCGGTTGACAATATTGGTAAAAAGTGGTAAAATACCTTTCGAATTAGTTAAATTATTTTTTAGATTTTGATATTGGAGGCGGAGGACTTATTTTTGTTCTCTTTTTTTATATTATGAATGATAAGAAAAAAAATATAATAAGAATATAGATAGTTATTTAATTGGTGATAGAAAATACAACTTATGGATAGATGAGAATTATTTAGATTATAAAAACTATGATTTTGAATTTAATGCTTTTAATAGGAGGTGTAAAAATATGAATGATGGAAAATTAAAATTAAGGCAATTAATTGATAGCAATGATGATTACAAAAAATTAGAAAAATGGTATCAAGAAGAAGAAATATATTCTCATTTTGAACAAAGAAAATTAGATTATAAAGAAATAAAAGAAAAATATTATCCAAGAACACTAAAAGAAGCTAAAATTCCTGTTTATATGATTGAATATGATAAAATACCAATAGGAATAATACAATATCAATTAATAAACTCTGAAAATAAGAAACTTTATAATATTGACTATAATAAAAGCTTTGAAATAGACATCTTTATAGGAGAATTAACTATGCAAGGACAAGGTATTGGTGAAAAAGCAGTTAATATTTTAAGTAAATATTTATTCAAAGAAAAAAATGCTGAATCGTTAGTTATGTGTCCTTTAAAAGACAATATACCTGCTATTAAATGCTATGAAAAATGTGGTTTTAAAATCAATAATTCATTTAAAACAAAAGATACTATTGGTGATTTACAAGAATATCTTTTAATGATAAAAGAGCAATAATTTTTAAGGGAGGTATTTAATTATGCAATTTAAAAATTTAACAATGTCTTTTGGAACTCAAACGATTTTTGAAAATGTTAATTTAAGTATACCAGATAATGTTAAAATCGGTGTTGTTGGTGTAAACGGGGCTGGAAAAACAACTTTGTTTAAATTGTTGATGGGTTTAGAATTTGCTGATACAGGAGAGATAATTACAAAAAATGGTTATAGAATTGATTGGTTGCCACAGGTCATCAGTGATGATGTAGATAATATGAATATAGAAGTATTAGAATATTTAATGCAAGCCAGACCTATCAAAAAATTAAATATTGAATTACAGACATTGTATGAATCTCTTGCAAATACAAATAGCAATCAAAATGAGATTTTTAATAAAATTGAAAAAGTTCAAAAACAGTTAGATTATTGGGACTCTTATAATGCTGAAAATACTCTTTTTAAAATTATTGATGGTGTTAAATTAAGTGATGATATTTTATTAAAAAAATTAAATGAGTTATCTGGTGGTCAAAAGTCAAAAGTTGCGTTTGTAAAATTATTATATTCTAATCCTGAAATAATTTTATTAGATGAGCCGACTAATCATTTAGATGAAGAAAGCAAAAAATATATTATAAATTATTTGAAAAATTACAAAGGTACTGTTTTAATAATATCACACGATGTGGATTTTTTAGACCAAGTTACTACAAAAACATTATTTTTGGATAAAAGAACTAAATCATTTAGTTTATATGATGGTAATTATTCATATTTTAAAAGAGTTCAAAAAGAGAGAGATGAAAATCTTTTAAGACAAGCACAAATTCAACAACAAGAAGAGGAAAAATTAAGAGAAATTATAAATAAATATTCATCTGCTTCTGGAAATAGAAAAAGAATGGCCCAAGATAGAGAAAAGAAACTGGAAAAATTATTAAGTAATAAAATAGAAGTATTAAGTCCGAATAAAAGAATTAAATTTAATTTAGATATTGATAGAGAAAGTTCTACTATTCCACTAAAAATTGAAAATTTATGTTTTAGATATGATAAAGAAAGTTCTCAAAATATTATTAACAGTTTAAACTTTGAATTACACAGAGGAGAAAAATTCTTGATTGTTGGAGAAAATGGTGCTGGAAAATCAACTTTATTAAAATTAATTGCTGGTTTGTTAACAGCCGATAAAGGCGAAATAAAATTAGGAAACAAAACAGATTTAGGATATTACGCACAAGAGTTAGAATTATTAGATAATGCAAAAACAATATTAGAAAATTTTAGAGATGTAAGTTATTCACAAAAACAATTAAGAAATATTTTGGCTAGATTTTTATTTGTGGGAAATGACGTTTATAAAAGCGTAGGAATATTATCTCCGGGAGAAAAAAGCAGAGTTGCGTTAGCAAAACTTTCAATGAGTGGTGCAAATTTATTATTATTAGATGAACCAACTAATCATTTAGACCCGGAAACACAATATTTAATTGCAGAAGTTTTTAAAGATTATCAAGGAACTATGATAGTTGTTTCTCATAACCCAGATTTTGTTGATAACTTAGGAATAGAAAGAACTTTGATACTTCCAACAGGTGAAATATCTTACTATAATAGAGAAACTGTTGAACGATATAAAGTTTTAAATAAGCAAAGGAGGAAATAATTATGATTAATTGGATAAGTAGTGAAGATGAAAAAAATGCTAGAAAGGTTGATTTTTACAATTTATATAAGATTATGAGTTTTATAAAAAGTCAGAAATGTAATGATGAAATGGTACAATATGTTTGTCAGATTTATGATGAATATAAAGACATTTTATGTTATGAACCTTTATTATTAAAAGAATCATTACAAAACTATTATGGAGATAATTTTGTAGTTGATTATAATTTAGAAAATTCAGATATTATAATATCGCCAAGTGATTTAAATGCTTATTATACAATCAAAGAGTTAAATAAAGATAAAAAAGATTTAACTATTGTATGTTTTGATTTACATAGTGATACTTATGATTATAATGACTTTTTGTGGAAAGGTAATAGTTTTTCTAAACTAATGAAAGAAGGATATGTAAATCATTATATTGTTATTGGGGTTCCTAAACATAAAAGGAATATGTGTTTAGATGATACTAATGAAGATTTGAGAGAAAGAGTTCACTTAATTGATAGAAATGATATATTCAATGTAATTAATAACTTAAATTGTAAAAATATATTTGTGTCAATAGATGCTGATTGTTTTGATTGTAGAAAATCTCATTATACATCTGTTGAATATTCACCATCAACTATTTTAAACTATGTAAGTCATTTAAAAGATGTTAATGCAAATAATTATATAGAAAAAATTCACAGTTGTGTTCACGTGAAAAATGAGCTTGGATATTCAAATTATTATCATACAGGAGAAAACGATTTAACAGTAGATGATGTTATTAATATTACAAATGATGTTGCATTATTTTGTGAAAACAAAAATATAAATTTAGGATTGAGTCCTAATAGTCCGTATTTTCAATTAATGGAAGTAAGTGGATATGATTATGGAAATTTAACAACTGAATTAGTTACTAAATTAATAGAGGGTTTATCATTGAAGGAGGTGAGAAAAAATGGCAAAGGCAGAATTCTTAAAAAAAGTTGAAAAAATGTCAGAAGGACAAGTTGTTTATAATTGCAGAAGAGGTTAATTATAAACTAATTTATTGGGAAGTTCAATCTTCCCAATAAAATAATTGGAGGTATATATGGAAAGTAATTTAGAAGTTTTAGCAGTATTACTTACAAATAGATGTAATTTAAAATGCGTTTATTGTGGTAGAAATGAAAATAAGAATAATTCTTGTGCAAAATTAGAGTTATCAGCAGATGAATGGATTGAAATATTTAAAGATGCTATGTCAGTAGGACTTAAAAAAGTTAATATGACAGGTGGAGAAATATTTTGTAGAAGAGATGTATTGGAAATTATAGAAAGAACAATTAATTTAGGATTAGATGTTAGTATTGAAACAAATGGGACTATAATAACAGAAGAGCAAATACAATACTTATCAAAATTTAAAGATCATTTATCAATGTCAATTAGTTTAGATGGTATAAAAAAAGAAACAAATGATTTAACAAGAGGAAATGGTTCCTTTGATAAAGCTTTCAAAACTATAAATATTATTAGAAAATATGATATTCCTTTGAGAATAATTACAGTATTAAGTAAAAATAACTATGATGAAATACCAGAATTAGCAACTATAATTCACGAACAATTAGGACTAGGTTTTAGACTTTTGCCAAATATAATTGAGTATGGAAAAGGTGTTGAGGCAAATGAAACAGAAGCTGTTAGTTATTTTAAAATACAAGAATTAATGGATAATTTTTACTATGAATTTCTAAGAAAACATAAGGAAGATAGAAATTTATCTATTGAATTAAATACGGCAATAATTCCTATTGATATTTATCAACATAGTTTATGTCCTTGGGGGAAAGGAATGTTAGGCATTGGTTATTCTGGTAAAGTTGCTCTATGCCATGTTGGTTCGGATAATGATATGTTTATTTTTGATAATGTGAAAGAGAATTCTGTTTCTAAAATATGGAAAGAAAATGAAAAATTAAAAAAATTCAAAGAGTTAGATTCAAATAAATTAAAAGGAATATGTGGAAACTGTTTAGCAAGAAGTTTATGTCGTGGTGGTTGTAGATTACATTCAATGATGAAATACAATGGCGATTTTTATGCACCGGATCCTGAATGTCAAAATGTATATAATTTAGGAAAATTTCCTGAATATGCAATGGAAGACGAAACAAAAGATTGCACATATAATGGTTAAATATGAAAATATCAACTTTTATACAAGTATATGATAATAGAATCTGGAATGCATTAACAAAAGAATTTTTAGATTTGACGCAAAGTGAAATAGAATTTATAAAATATTATAAAGATAAACAAATTAGTAATGATGCCCAATTACCCAACAATTTATTAAGGCAAAATATTATAATTACAGAAGAAAATGAAAAACGTTTGATTAATGATTTAAAACAGTTAACGAGAGATAAACAAATACAATCATTGTACTTAATATCCTCTACTGCTTGTAATCTTGATTGTGATTATTGTTTTTATAGAAGTAGTGCATCTAATTCATTAAAACATAGGCAAAATATGGATTATCAAGTAGCAAAAAAAGCCTTACTTGACTTCAAAAAAATAGTTGAATCAAATATAAAAGGTAATGACTATTGGCAACAGGTGACATTTTATGGCGGAGAACCATTGTTAAACAAAAAAATGTTGTATCAAGCAATACCTTTTACAAGAGAATTATTTGATGAAACAACAAATTTAGTGATAAATACAAATGCTACACTTTTAGAAAATGAGGATATTAATTTGTTTAAAAATAATAATGTTGAGGTTCAAGTTTCACTTGATGGAGATAAAGAAAAACACGATTTACATAGAAAAACACAATATGGCGAACCAACATATCAAATTGTTATGAACAATATTAAAAAACTTTTAGATAAGGGAGTTAAGGTTCTTCCAATGATAACAGCAACAGATGATAATATAGATAACTTTGCTGAAAGATTATACTCTATAGTGTCTGAATTAGGGATAGATGATTTTGCTGTAAATGTTTTAATAACTAATTCATTTGGAATAAGTAATGATTATACTGAAAAATTAGCTATTGAAATGATTAAGGCATATAAAAACTTTGGTAATATGGCAAATGATTATGCATTTGTTGAATTATATAACCGTTTATTAGGTTTAGATAAAACTATATCAAAAGGTTCTTGCGGTAGTTCAAGAAAAATAACAGTATTCCCTGATGGTAAAGTATATGCTTGTCAGGCTTTAGAAAAAGTAAGACAAAATTATATGAATACATTAAATGATGATTATATGTCTAATCCTAATTGGGAATGTTGGAAAAATAGATCACGTTTTGACAATCAAGAATGTTTAAATTGTAGTAGTGTAATTTCCTGTGGTGGTGGTTGTGCAACAGGCTCTTACAATCTAAATGGTTCTATTTATGATATAGATAAAAATAATTGTGAGTATACTAAAAAACTTTTTAAGAAAATACACCATATTTAATATATATTAAAAAAATAAGTTTTATTGAAAATTTAACTTATTTTTTTATTAAATCATCAATTGATACTTTAAATTTTTTTACAGTAAATAAGCACTTGATAATGAATTATCAAAAAAGGCATTAAATAATACATAATACATAATACTCTGTAAGTATTTATGATGATAATAAAATAATAGATTTCTGAAGACATATAGGTGATGGTGTTTGATTTATGTATATTAATGATGTTATGGTTATATCTAAATATCAAAATAAAAAGATAGGTACAAGTATTATGAATAAACTATTAGAGAAGATTAAAGAAATAAAAAAAGAAAATCAGAGTTTATTTAGGAGCTTTAAAAGGTAAAAAAGGTTTTTATAAGAAATTTTGATTTATTGAAAGACAAGATGCTGACCTAGGTGTAGGTATGATTTATAACAAACAACATTTTAAACTGATTGATTTAATATAAATTTCATGGTATTCTTTTCTAAAGAAGTGAGACCACTAACTATAGCAATATTCACATACAAATAAACTTGTTAGATTTTATGAAGGAGCAGATGGTCTTAAAACTGGTTCAACTAATGATGCTGGAAAGTGTATCGTAGCAACTGCTAAAAGAAATGGTTTAAGACTTATTGCAATAAGTTTAGGATATAAAGATGTAACAACAAGAAATAAAGAAACAATGGATTTACTTGATTATGGTTTTAATCAATATGAAATAAATATGCTTTATGAAAAAGATAAAAAAGTAGGAACAGTTAATGTAGATAAGGTAAATGAAAAAATAGATTTATATGCTAAAGAAGATATATTTATATTAAAAAAGAAAATAGATGAAAGTATTTCTTATCAATATGAAATAGTTTTAGATAATGTTAGTTATCCAATTAAAAAAGGTCAAAAAATAGCAACGCTTTATGTAAAAGATAATAATACAATAGTAAAAAAATCTCCTTTAGTAGTAAATAAAGATATAAATAAGATGAGTATATTAAAATTATATTTTTATAACTTAAAAGACATTCTAGCAGGATTAAATTAAGACAAGTTATTTGTCTTTTTTTAGTTTTTGTGGTATAATATGGTCACTTTAAGGGGATGGTTTGATGAATTTTGTAAATAAAGAACATTTTAATATATTTTTAAGAGGACTAACTTATCTTGGACAAGGATTTCAAGGAATATGTTATTTAAATAAAAATAATAATACGGTATATAAAGTTTTTCATGAATATATGGATAATGAAAAAGCAGGTTATGATAAAGACTTCTTGTTAAGATTTAGTAATATTAAAAATAATACATTTATATGGCCGACTGATGTTATTTATGTAGAAAATGAATTAGTGGGTTATACAATGCCTTATAAAAACTCTAGAAATCTTTTTCAAATAGATCCTTTATCTGTTAGTTTAAATGCTTTAGAAAAAGGGCTTACAAATATTTTTAAAGATATTAAAATAATAACAGATAACAATGTTACTTTATATGATGTTATGTATAATATTATGTATAAAAATGGTAGATTATATGTTGTTGATACTTTAGAATATGGAATAAATAAAACTTCATATGAAAATAATAGAGCATGTATTGATAATGAAATAATGTTATTTTTGGTAGATGATTATTTTGATCATTTTGTAAAAGAAAACTTACTGTTAAATGAAATGTATATGGATTATAATGTTAGTAGTTTAGAATTTTTAAAAGAATTTAGAAAAAACCTCAGTGAATATTTAGATAAGGATATAACAAAATTAAATGATGCTAAAAGCTTAGTAAAAAAATCAAAAGCAACTTATCAAAGAAGTATTTAAATAAAATAGTATTAATATTATTTTATTTTTTTATGATATAATTTATATATAAAGTCATAACTCTACAGTTAGTTTATTGTAATTTTATCTAATTTTATTATACTTAAAGTGTGAAAGGAGAAAAATTATGAATCAAGAAAAAATAGGAAACTTTATTAAAAGTCTTCGTAAAGAAAAAAATATGACTCAAAATGAACTTGCTTTAAAACTTGGTGTTACAGATAAAGCAATATCTAAATGGGAAAACGGAAGAGGTCTTCCTGATTTATCTTTAATAAAAGATGTAAGTGATATTCTTGGGGTAACTGTAAATGAACTTTTAACTGGAGAAAAACTTGACTCTAAAGAAGAAGTATTTGAAAATAATATAATAAATACAATTAATTATACAAATAATAAAATAAAAAGTAAAAATAAATATATTATTATTTTATCTTTAACAATCGTAGTTATCTTAACTTTTTTATCTTTCTTTATTATTGATGTTAATAAAATGAGAAAAGGCGAAGATGTTTTATTTAGTACATGGGGTTTTAAATATATTTCAAGTATAAAACTAGATGAAGCTAAAATAACAAATTCTATCGAAGACTATATTTTAAAATTAGATGGTTACTATGATAAAGATAATGCTAAATACTTTGTAAGTGTTAAAAATCTTTATATAAAAGCCTTAAAAAATAAACAACTAGTAGTGTATTCTTATGTTTATGAAGAAAGTTTTTATTTAAAAAATGATATACTTACATCATCAAGTGGTAGTTCTAATCCTTATAAGTTTATTTTAGAAAAGAAAGATGATAATTATTTTGTTGTTTCTTATGAAACGCCAGATGATATGTATAGTAATATTGATGATATTTTCCCATCTTATGTTTTAAAAAAGATATATCTTATACATGATGATAATACAATAGATTTATTACAAAATGATGTATATAATAAAGCAAAACTTTATTATCATAAATAAAAAGTCACTTAGTAGTCACTTTCTTTATAATATAATTTAAGTGTATGAAGAAAGGAGAACTTTTATGGAAATATTAAAAGTATTAAATTTAACAAAAATATATGGTAAAGGCGAATCAAAAGTTGTGGCACTTGATGATGTTTCTTTTACTGTAGAAAAAGGAGAGTTTGTTGCTATTGTCGGAGCATCAGGAAGCGGAAAAAGTACACTTCTTCATTTAATCGGAGGAGTTGATAAACCTACAAAAGGGCAAGTTTTTATAAATGATAAAGATATATACCAAATGAATGATGATGCCCTTGCTATTTTTAGAAGAAGGCAAATTGGACTTGTTTATCAATTTTATAATTTAATTCCTATTTTAAATGTTGAAGAAAATATAACATTACCACTTGAACTTGATGGAAGACATGTAGATGAAAATTCACTTAATGATATTTTAAAACTTCTTGGTCTTGAAAATAGAAAAAAACATTTACCAAATGAATTATCTGGAGGACAACAACAAAGAACTTCAATAGGTAGAGCACTAATTACAAAACCATCAATTCTTTTATGTGATGAACCTACAGGAAACTTAGATAGTAAAGCAAGTGATGAAATAATGTCTATTCTTAAAAAAACAAATAAAGATTTAAAACAAACAATAATTATTATTACTCATAATATGGAAATAGCAAAACTAGCTGATCGTATAATAAAAATAGAAGATGGAAAAATAGTTAAGGAAAATTGATTATGAAATTATTAGATAAATTAACGTATAAAAATCTTTTATTGAATAAAAAAAGAAGTATTGTAACCATTATAGGCATTATTTTATCCGTAGCCTTACTAACAGCAGTATCTACAATGGTAGCTAGTTTTAAATTTAGTTTTATAGATTATGAAAAAAAGATAAATGGAAATTATCACTATTCTTTTAAAAATGTTTCAAAAGATGATTTATCTATTTTTAAAAGCAATAGAAATATCGAAAGTTTTTATGTTACAAAAGAATTAGGATATGCTAAAATTAATAGTAAAAATGAATATAAACCTTATTCTTATATTATGGAAATGGATTCTGATGCCTTAAATAACTTAGGTATTATTTTAGAAGAAGGAACACTTCCTAAAAATAGTGATGAAATACTTATTCCAGAACATTTAAAAACAAATGGAAGAGTAGATTTAAAAGTAAATGATTATATTACTCTTGAAGTAGGAGAAAGAGTAAGTGACAATATAAAATTAGAACAGAATAATCCTTATGATGAAGAAAATAAAGAAGAAATAATAAATACTGTTACTAAAAAATATAAAATTGTTGGTATTATAAGAAGACCAGGTTTTGAAAACTTTACTGCTCCAGGTTATACATTTATTTCTTATTTAGAAAAAGGAACTGAAAATGATAATTATACTGTTTTTGCAAAGTATAATAAAAAAGGGCTAAAAAATCATACTAAGACTACTGCAGATATTTTAGGAGTAGATCCTTTAATATTTGAAAAAGGTAGTGGGTTATACCCTGAATATCAAGAAAAATATGATAAAGAAATGGCTAAGGCAAAATTTAATGTTTCTAGTAATACTTATTTAATAATAATGGAAACAATGGCCTTTGGTGATAATACTTTAAGAGCATTATTCTTACTTGCTACAATTATAATTATTATAATAATAACAACATCTGTATTTTGTATTAAAAATAGTATTAGTATATCAATAACAGAAAGAATAAAACAATATGGTATGTTAAAAAGTATCGGAGCAACAAGCAATCAAATAAAGAAAAATGTATATTATGAAGCCTTTTTATTAGGTATAATAGGAATACCTCTTGGAATCCTTCTTGGCCTTTTCGCAGCCTTTATTCTTATAATTGTAGTTCAAAAATTAGTTGGAATGAGTTTTGTAGTGGATGATTTCTTAGTATTTAAAGTATCTATTTCTTCTATTATTATTGCAATTATACTTAGTATTTTAACTTTATATTTATCATCAATTAAAAGTGCAAAAATATCTTCTAAAACATCTCCAATAAATGCTATTAGAAATAGTAGTAATATAAAACTTAAGAAAAATAAATTAAAAACACCTAACTTTATTAATAAATTATTTGGTCTTGGGGGAGTTATTTCTTATAAAAATATTAAAAGAAATAAAAGAAAATATAGACCAACTGTTATATCAATAATTGTATGTGTAGCTATTTATATATCTTTATCTTACTTTGTAAATACAGCATTTTCTACAGTAAAGATGGAGCATGGTGAACGTAATTATAATATTTTACTAACAACATCTTATGAAAATGAAAAAGAAATAAAAGAAACATTAAGTCTTGATACAATAAATAGATATTCTAAAGTAAGATATTATCAAGGTATAAAAGATGTTAAATATTCAAAAGATTATTTAAATTATAATGATGCTGTGTGGGAGCAAACTTTAAAAAATAATGTTTATCCTGTTATATCTCTAGGAGAAAAAGAATATCAAAGTTATTTAAATAAATTACATCTTTCTTATTTTGATAGTAAAGATAAAGTTATTCTTATAAATAATATTATTCAAACAGTTTATAAAAATAATAAAAATATAAATGTTAATTATAATGCTTTAGATTATAAAGAAAATGATTTAGTAACAGCAACAAATAATAAAACATATGAAATAGTTAAAGTAACAAACATAAGACCACTTGGTTTTGAATCAAGATATAATTCTCCTTATTTTATAGTTAGTGATGAAGTTATGGATACTTTAAAAAGTGATTCTAATGTAAGTATATTTATAAAAAGTTCTAATGCTAATAAAACTCAAGATGATATTGAAAAGATATTTAACTACAAATATTATTCTTTAGATAATTTAGATCATGATGCAGAGCTTGTTAATAGATTATATACTCTTATTGCTATATTTCTATATGGATTTATTATAGTTATTGCGTTAATCGGAGTTACAAATATTTTTAATACTTTAACCACTTCCATTGAACTTAGAAAAAGAGAATTTGCTATTCTTAAAAGTATTGGTATGACTTCTAAAGAATTTAATAAAATGATTTTCTTAGAAAGCTTCTTCTTCTGTTTTAAATCATTAATCATAGGTATACCAATAGGAATTTGTCTTTCTTATTTAATATATTTATCATTTAATCAAGAAATAATGTTTAGTTTTGATGTGCCTTATAAAGGTATCACAATAAGTATAGTACTTGTTTTTGTTCTAATATTTACTTTAATGAAATATTCTGTAACTAAAGCAAATAATAGTAATATAATTGATACAATTAGAAATGAAAATATTTAAAGTTTTCATTTCTTTTTACAATTAATAATATATGTTATAATAATACCTAAGGAGGGACTTTATGAAAATACTTTTAATCGAGGATAATTTATCTATTGCTAAAGGTTTAGAATATACTTTTAATGAGTTAAACTATGAAATTATAAATAAAACAAATCTAAAAGAAGCAAGTATGTATCTAATAGATAATATACCAAGTTTAATTATTTTAGATATATCACTTCCTGATGGTGATGGTTTTAGCTTTTATGAAAATATAATTAAAAAACTTAATATAAAAACAATTATTTTAACAGCTAAAGATGATGAAGATGACATAGTAAAAGGTTTAGAACTTGGAGCAAATGATTATATTACAAAACCATTTAAAACAAAAGAGTTAATTGCTAGGGTTAATAAAATATTGCATAGTGATAAAATAGTTTTAAAATCCAAAAATATTACTTTTGATTTAAATAAAATGGAAGTAAGAAAAAATGATGAATTAGTTTTATTAACTAGTTTAGAATTAAGAATACTTTATCTTTTATTTATTAATATGAATAAAGTTGTAACAAGATCTTATCTTTTAGAATATATATATAATTTAACTGGTAATGATGTTAATGATAATACAATTACAGTTTATTTAAAAAGAATTAGAGAAAAATTAGATGAAGACATAATAAAAACAGTAAAAGGAATAGGGTACAGAATAGATGAATAATAAGAAATTAATAATTAGTTTTAGTTTTATTACAATATTATTTGTTTTAATAATAAATGTGATGTATATAAAACAAAATAATTTATATAAACAAAATTATAATAGTAAAATAAATGAAATTGTGTATAAAATAACTCTTAATTATAAAGATATAACAAAAGAAGAAATAATGGAAATATTAAATGGCAAAGAAACATCATTAAATGTTTTAAAAGAATATGGTATATCTTTAGAAGATGATTTTACTATTTTAAAAGCTAATAAAATTAATAAAAGATGTTTAATTATAATTAATGCAACTATATTTATTTTTATGATATTATTTTATTTAATTATTTTTATTAGTGAAAAAGCAAAAAGAAAAAAACTTAATCAGATAGTAAACCTTCTTGAAAATATTAATAATAAAAATTATATGATAAATATTGAAGATAATGAAGAAGGTATTATTTCTCTTTTAAAAAATGAAATATATAAAACAATGATTATGCTTAAAGAAGAAACTCTTAATTCATATAATGATAAATTAAGTTTAAAAAACTCACTAGAAGATATTTCCCATCAGTTAAAGACACCACTTACTTCAATTAGTATAATGTTAGATAATTTAATAGATAATGATAATCTTGATGATAAAACAAAGAAAGAATTTTTAATTACTTGTCAAAAAGAAATAGATAAGATTAATTTTTTAATAAAATCTCTTCTTAAATTATCAAGATTTGATGTTAATGTTGTTAAATTTAATAATAAAAATTATAAAGTAACAGAATTAATTAATAAAGTTATAGATAACGTTAGTATTTTATGCGATTTAAAAAACATTAAAATTAATGTAAACATAACTAATGATTATAATTTATGTCTTGATTTAGCTTGGCAAGTTGAAGCTCTTACTAACATTGTTAAAAATTGTATTGAACATTCAAATATTAATGGTGTTATTGATATAACTTGTAGTGATAATAAGGTTTATTCTAAAATTGAAATTAAGGATTATGGAACAGGAATAAATAAAGAAGATTTAAACCATATTTTTGAAAGATTTTATAAAGGAAAAAACACTTCAAGTGATGGTGTTGGTATAGGTCTTTCTCTTGCTAAAACAATTATTGAAACTAATAATGGTAAAATAAGTGTTACATCAAAAGAAAAATGTTATACAATTTTTGAAATAAAGTATTTTAAATAAAAAATATAATTTGCAAATAAGATTTATAAATGATATTATAAAGATATAAAGAGGTGATTTTATGTCTATTGAAGAACGTAAAATAAAAAAAGAACTTGAAACGATTAAAAAAACAAAAGAAAAAATAAATAAACATCTTGGAAAGTTAATTGCTAAAAAAATAGATAAAGAAAAAATTGAAGATAAAAAAGAATTAACTGACCTTTTTAAGGCAAGAAGTGGTTGTTTATCCTGTATGAATATATCACTTTATAGATATAATATTACAAATTTTAAACGAAAAATAAAAAATAATGGTATTACTATTCCAAATGATAATTTTTTAAATCTTTTAAATTATAAACATTTACTTTACTATAGATCAATGCTTAATAAATTTTATAATAATGTTTTAAAAATAAAAGAATTTGATGAAGCAGGATTAGGAGCACTTGCAGCAAAGTGTGGTGTTGATGCTAGAACTTATTTTTATGATCATGAAAATATTACTCCTTTAGAAGATTTAGAAAAATATTTTAGTGAAAAATACCAAAAGAAAGTGGAACTAGTGTCTAAAGAAAATCATGAAACAGTTGTTTATGATGTACCTAATAATACTGTACTTGTTAAAACTTCTGAAGTTTTAATTGGAATAACAAACAGTGAAACAAAAGAAGAACTATATGAAAAAATAGAAAATCTTAAAAAAGAAATAATAAATAATTTAAGTTATATTCCAGGTATTAAAAATGATTATGCTTTTTATAATAGTTTATATAATCAAATAGTAAAAAAAGTATATAATAGAGATATTAATGAAATAATAGATACTTTAAATAACAGAAAAGATATTCCTATTAAAGTTTGTTCTTTGATAAGTATTATGCCTAAAAAACATTTAACTTACTTTTATAAGGCACTTGAAGAACTTAATAATTATATAATAAGTAAAAGAAATATTGTTAACTCTAACGTTGTAAATAGTTTATATGATATGGCTGTTTCAAATGGTGTTAAAGTATATGACACTATAAAAAAAGAAAGCAAAACTACACCATATAAAGACCTTGTAAGTGAAGTTAAAAAGGGAGGAAAAAGATGAAAGATAAAAAAGTAGTATTTATGGGAACTCCAGAGTTTTCCTTAAATGTTTTAGAAAGCTTAATAGAAAATTGTAATGTAATCGCAGTAGTAACTCAACCTGATAAAGAAGTAGGAAGAAAACATGTTTTAACAATCAGTCCTGTAAAAGCTCTTGCTTTAAAACATAATATTAAAGTATTACAACCAAGAAAATTAAAAAATGAATATCAAGATATAATAGATTTAAACCCTGATGTTATTATAACATGTGCCTATGGTCAAATTCTTCCTTATGAACTTTTAAGTTATCCTAAATATAAAACAATCAATGTTCATGCATCCCTTCTTCCTAAATTAAGGGGAGGGGCACCAATTCAAAGAGCTATTATGGAAGGCTATAAAAAAACAGGTGTTACAATTATGCGAACTGAAGCAGGCATGGATGATGGAGATATGATATCTTCTTATGAAATAGAAATAAAAGATGATGATACTTATGAAACATTAAGTTCTAAATTATCGGTTATAGGAAAAAATTTACTTATTAAAACACTTCCAAGTATTTTTGATGGGACTTGTAAATATATAAAACAAAATGAAGATGAAGTTACTTTTGCTAAAATTATAAAAAAAGAAGATGAATATTTAAATTTTAATGATACAACAATTAATATATATAATAAAATAAGGGGACTTTCTCCTGAACCTTGTTGTTATTTTAATTTAGATAATGAAAGAGTTAAAGTATATAATGCTAAAATAGGAAATTCTAAAGCTTCTTCTTATGGTAAGATAATTAATATATCAAAAGAAGGATTAGGAATAAGTACAATTGATGGTGAAATTATTATAACTAAATTACAATTTCCTGGTAAAAAAGTGATGGAATTTAAAGATTATTTAAATGGTATAAAAAAAGAAGACTTAATTAATAAAAAAATTAATTAGTCTTTTTTCTTACTCTATAAAGTTTATTTACATAATTTGGTTTAGTATAACTATTATCAATAATAGAACTTTTTTTGATATCTTTATTTTTATAATAAATAGTATTTCTTATTTCTTTATCTATTTCTTTTATTCTATTTTCATCTTTTTCATATAGTTTAAAATTATATATATCTCCAATAGTATATAAAGTAGCATCAACTATCAAACAGGAACATCCTGTTATTACATATCTAAGTATTTCTAATAAAGTATTTTGATATTTTGTAAATAAACTTATGTCTTTTATTTTAATATATAATAAAACATCAATTGCTATTAATAAAAGCCACAAAAAAGTATTTATGTTTTTTGCTCTTTTATCTCTTGATATTTTTATTTTGTTTATTTCATTACGTAATATATTTATTTTTTCTTCATAAATATTCATCAAAATCTTTCCTTTCTTAAAATATTATATTAACTTAAAAAAATAAAAATAGCAATCTTAAAAATTTATTTTTACTATTTTATTATTTATTTCAAGAAGTTCATCTTCTTTTAAATATTTAACTTCTCTCATCAAAGCACTTCTATCAACTGCTAAGTATTCTGCTAAAGATGTAAAACTTAAAGACATTTTAAACTTTTTAGAATGCTTTTTATTTGCTTCAAATTTAAAGTATTCTAAAAGTTTTTCCCTTATAGTTTTTTTAGTTAATATTTGGATTCTTTCATAAGACAAGTTTAATTTATCTATTATTATTTGTAACATATTATTGATAAGAATATTATGATATGGACAATTTTTTTCACATCTATTAATTATTTTGTCATAAGAAATCATTGTTATTTCAGTATCTTCTAAAGCAATTAAAGATAATTCATTATTTACAATATTAAACATTTTAGCTTCAAATAAATCGTTTTCTTTTAAGTTTTCAATTAAGGTTTTATTACCATTATAATCTATCCTTATAATACTAGCACTTCCTTTAGTTATAATACTTAAAATATTAGTATTAGAAGCGTTATTTATAATAGTGGAATTTTTTTTAAAAGATATATTTTTAGCGTCTAAACACTTTAATAATTTTTCTAAATCTTTATCATTTATGTTATTAAAAATATTCATAAAAATCCCTTCCTTTACACTTTATAAATAAATTATAACAAAATTTATAAAATGTTGCAATTGCAACAATGAGTATTTTTATTTTGTGATAAACTTTAATCATAGATAAAAATAAAAAGGCAGGTGGTTATTATAAAAGTAATAAAAAGAGATGGGTCTTCTGTCGAATATGACAGTGAAAAAATTAAAATAGCTATAAGTAAAGCAAACAATGAAGTAAAAGAAGATGAAAGAGTATCACTTGCCCAAATAAACAACATTATAAAGTATATTGAAAGTTTAAATAAAAAAAGAATTCTAGTAGAAGATATCCAAGACATAATTGAAATAAGACTTATGGCAACAGGTAAGTATGAACTTGCTAAAAAATATATAACTTATCGTTATACGAGAGCTCTTATTAGAAAGGCTAATACAACAGATGAATCAATACTTAGTTTACTTAAAAATAATAATTCATTTGGCATAAAAAATAACAATGCTTCTTATCAAAGAGATCTAATAGCAAGGGAAGTATCAAGAGATTTAACAAAAAGAATTCTCTTACCAGAAAAAATAGTAAAAGCTCATGAAGAAGGTTTGATATACTTTCATGATATGGATTATTTTATTCAACCTATAATTAATTCAAGTTATATTAATCTTAAAGATATGCTAGAAAATGGAACAATTATAAATGGAGTAAAAATAGAAAAACCTAAATCATTTCAAGTTGCTTGTAATGTAACAATGCAAATAATTAATGCTATTTCAGGTGGTCAAATAAAAGGATTTTCTTTAGACATTGATTGTTTAAGTCCATATTTAAATGCCACTTATTTAAAAAATGTGAACATTTTAAAGGAAAAGTATAAATCTAAAGTAAATGATGAAATGATAAAAACGCTTGCTAATGATTTAACAAAAAATGAATTAAAAAATGGGGTACAAACAATTCACTATCAAATCAACACTCTTATTAATAGTGGTGGTACAGTACCTTTAGTTACCTTATTTTTAAGAATAAATAAAGATGATTTATTTAAAAATGAAACAGCCCTTATTATTGAGGAAATATTAAATCAAAGACTTGAAGGCATAAATAAAGAAAATTCTAAAGAAGAATATATTTATCCTAAAATAGTGTATGTTTTAGATGAAGATAATAATTTAACGGGAGGAAGTTTTGATTATTTAACGAAAATTGTCGTAAAATGTATTTTAAATAATGGTAATATAAATCTTCTTAGTTCAAAGAAAATGAAAGAAATGTTTAATGGTAATGTCTTTTCTCCAATTGGGGAAAATCAGTTCTTGCCAAGTTATAAAGTATCTTCTAAATATAAATTTGTGGGAAGATTTAATCAAGGCTTAGTAAGTCTTAATTTACCAAAAGTAGCACTTTCTTTAAAAGAAAATGAAGACTTTTTTGAAAAGTTAGATGAAGCACTTGAAATATGTAAAGAGTCTTTGTTATGTAAATATTATTCACTTCTTGGAACAAGTTGTGAAACATCAAGTATTCACTTTAGATATGGTGCTTTAGCAAGACTTGATAAAGATGAAAAAATAGATGATTTACTAAAAAATGGTTATTCAACTCTTTTACTTAGTTATGTAGGACTTCCAGAAACAGTGGAAATTCTACTTAAAAAAAGTATTAAAGAGGAAGAAGGAGAAACTTTAGCTATTAAAATATTAAATAAAATGAATGAAGTATGTTTAAATTTAACAAAAGAAATAGGAGTTTGTTTTAAATTATATTCTTTTTATGATAATGTTTCTTCAACATATTTTATTAATAAAGATTTAGAAGAATTTGGTTATATTAAAAAAATAACAGATAAAACAAGTTATAACAGTGCTTATTTTATCGAAGATGAAGAACTTAATATATTGGAAAAGTTAGAATATGAAAAGAAATTTAATAATTTATCTTTAGGTGGTACGATAAGTAAAGTTGATATAAGTTTAGTAAAAGAAGATGAATTAGATGATTTAATTAAGTACATTTATGAAAATATTATATATTGCAATTTAAAAAAAAAATATGAAAAGGAGAAGTAAAATATGCAAGTAATTAAAAGAGATGGAAGAAGACAAAAATTTGATAAGGAGAAAATATATAATGCTGTTTGTAAAGCATTTGTTGAAGTAGATAAAGAATTAACGGAACAAGATAAGAAAAAAGCCCGTGAAATTGCTGATTATATTGAAACTTTAGATAGAAATTTAAAAGTAGAAGAAGTACAAGATATTGTAGAAGATAAACTTATGGCTAGTAATAGAAAAGATGTTGCTAGATGTTATATAAGATATAGATATTTAAGAGGTCTTGTTAGAGAAAGTAATACAACTGATAAAACAATATTTGAACTTTTAAATGGAACAAATGAATATTGGAATAGTGAAAACGCTAATAAAAATGCTAAAGTTGTAACTGTTCAAAGAGATTACATAGCTGGTATTACAAGTACTGATATAACAAGAAGATTTTTACTACCTAAAGATATTGTTGAGGCACATGATGCTGGTATTATTCATTTTCATGATGCCGATTACTTTGCTCAAAATGCCTTACATAATTGTGAACTTATAAATCTTGAAGATATGTTACAAAACGGAACAATGATTAATAATATTTTAATTGAAAAACCACATAGATTTTTAACTGCTGCAACTATTGCAACTCAAATAATAACAGCGGTAACTAGTTCAAGTTATGGTGGTGCTACAATTACTTTAACAGCACTTGCACCATTTGTTAGATCTAGTTATGAAAAATATTATGACAAGTATAAAAAAAGAGGCATGGATGATGAAACATGTAAAAAATATGCTATGGAAGATACAAAAAAAGAAATTGAAGATGGTGTTCAAACATTTAATTATCAGGTAAATTCTATGACTAATACAAATGGACAATCTCCTTTCTTATCTGTATGTATGTATCTTGGAGAAACAACTGAATATAAGGAAGAATTATCATGGATAATTGAAGAATTTTTAAAACAAAGAATTTTAGGACTTAAAAACGAAAAAGGTGTTTATATAACACAAGCTTTTCCAAAACTTTTATATGTTCTTGAAGAAGATAATATCCATGAAGATAGTAAATATTATTATTTAACTAAACTTGCTGCTAAATGTACTGCTAAAAGATTAGTTCCTGATTATATTTCAGAAAAAATAATGAAAGAATGTAAAATAGATGCTAATGGTAATGGACAATGTTATCCATGTATGGGTTGTCGAAGTTTCTTAACTCCATATTTAGATAAAAATGGAAAACCTAAGTATTATGGAAGATTTAATCAAGGTGTTGTAACTATATCTTTACCAGATGTTGCTTTATCAAGTAAAAAAGATATGGATGAATTTTGGAAAATATTTGATGAAAGACTAGAATTATGCCATAGAGCACTTCAAATAAGACATGAACGTCTTGCCCATGCAATTAGTGATATTGCCCCAATTTTATGGCAACATGGAGCTTTAGCAAGACTTGGTAAGGGTGAAAGTATCCATGAACTTTTACATAATGGATATTCGACTATATCACTTGGTTATGCAGGACTTTATGAATGTGTTAAATATATGACTGGTAATTCTCATACTGATAATGGTATTGGTAAAGAGTTTGCTTTAGAGGTAATGAAAAAATTAAATGATAAATGTAATGAATGGAAAAAAGAAGAAAAAATTGATTATAGTGTTTATGGTACACCAATTGAATCCACAACTTACAAATTCGCTAAATGTTTAAGAAATAGATTTGGTATAATCGAAGGTATAACTGATAGAGATTATATAACTAATTCATATCATGTTCCTGTATTTGAAAAAATTGATCCATTCACTAAACTATCTTTAGAAAGTGAATTTCAAAAACTTTCTCCAGGTGGTGCGATAAGCTATATTGAATGTGCTGATTTAACAAATAATATTGATGCTGTAATTGAAGTTATTAAATTTATTTATGATCATATTATGTATGCAGAACTTAATACTAAATCAGACTATTGTCAAGTTTGTGGCTATGATGGTGAAATAAAAATCGTAGATGAAAATGGCAAACTTGATTGGAAATGTCCTAACTGTGGTAATATGGATCATTCTAAAATGAATGTTGCAAGAAGAACATGTGGTTATATTGGTACGAACTTCTTTAACCAAGGAAGAACTGATGAAATTAGAAATAGATATGTTCATTTAGATAATCACAAAATAGATTAGAAGGTGAAATAATGAGATATGCTCAAATAAGAAATATGGATATAAGTAATGGTGAAAAAATAGGAATAGCATTATTTACATCAGGATGTAGATTTTATTGTAAAAATTGTTTTAATAAAGAATTATGGGATGTAAAAAGTGGTAATTTATGGAGTAAGGAAGTTGAAGATAATTTCCTTACTCTTGCTAAACCTGATTATATATCAAGAATATCAATACTCGGGGGAGAACCTTTTATTGATGAAAATTTAACAGACTTAGAAAAATTAGTTAAAAGAATTAAAAAAACTTATCCTGATAAAAAATTATGGATATATTCAGGATATACATATGAAGAATTATTAGAAAGAGCAAAAAATATATTAAACTATGTTGATATTTTAGTGGATGGAAGATACGTTGATGAATTAAAAGATTACAAATTAAAATTCAGGGGTTCTTCTAATCAAAGAGTAATTGATGTTCAAAATAGTTTAAAAGAAAACAAAGTAATTATATATTTAGATTAAGGAGAAAATATGTTAGTAAATATAAAAAAATTAAATGAAAAAGCTAAACTTCCTACTTATGGAACAGCTTATTCAGCTGGATGTGATTTATATGCTTGCATGGATGAAGATGTTAGTATAAATCCAGGAGAAACTAAATTAATCAAAACAGGATTAAGTATGGAAATACCAGAAAATTATGCAGGACTTATTTATGCAAGAAGTGGGTTAGCAACAAAAAAAGGCCTTGCTCCTGCTAATAAAGTTGGGGTAATTGATAGTGATTATAGAGGTGAAATAATGGTAGCTTTACATAATCATAGTAATGAAGTTCAAACAATTGATAAAAATGAGAGAATAGCACAATTAGTAGTAACCCCATTCTTAAAAGTAGAATTTAATGAAGTAGAAGATTTAAATGATACAGTACGTGGTGCTGGTGGTTTTGGTTCTACAGGTACAAAATAAACAAGCAATAGCTTGTTTTTCTTTGGCAAAAATTACCAACAATAATTTTCGTATTATTATGATAAATAAAATTTGTAAGATATACCAAATGTGACCCGTGTTGAAAACTTCAAAGAAAATCATTGACTTGGGGGGGGGTATATTATATAATAACCTTATAAAGTTAATAGTTAATAAAATAAAGGGAAGTTTGATAATATGAATTTTTTTAAAAGATTTCAAAAACTAAAAGTAAAGGAACAAACAGATAAAAAAAGAATCCTTTCAATAACTTTAATATCAGTAGGAATAGCATGTCTTTTAATTGGATCAAGTATGGCTTATTTGTTATTTGAAGCAAGTGGTACAACACAAACTATTTCAGCAGGTACATTACAACTTAGTTATACCAATGAAAGTGAAGCAATAATATTAAATAATGCAGTACCACAAAGTGATGAACAAGGATTAAATAATAATGTTTATAGTATTACATTAACTAATACAAGTACAATAAAAAGTTATTATGAATTAAGTTTAAATAATAATTGTACTGTAGGAAATAGTTATACAGTAAATGGATCTAGTGTAACAGCTAATGTATGTATACCAAATAATTATATAAAAGTAGCTGTTAAAACAAGTAATGATGAAGATTATACAATTAAAAATGGTGGTAATGTAATACTAAAAGGATACCTTGAAGCAAAAGAAAATATATCATTTGAAATGATTATATGGTTAAAAGAAGAAACACCAAATGATTACCAAGGACAAACAGAAACAGGAACACCAAGAAATGTAATATATAATGGTAACTTTAAAATATATACAAGACAAATAATAGAAGATGATAACTTTGATTTAAGTGGAGCAAATGAACCAGTTCTAGCATCAAACATGATCCCAGTTTATTATGATGAAACAGAAGAAGTATGGAAAAAAGCGGATAAGAATAATAACAATTCTAATTATCAATGGTATAGTTATGAATCAAGTGGAGATAAAAAAGGAATGTGGGCTAATGCCGTAACAGTAAAAGATACAAATAGACAAACTTATTTAAATGCAACGCCAGGAACTATTATACCAATGGATGACATAAATACAATGTGGGTATGGATACCAAGATTTAAAGTAAATACAACTGATTTTACATTAATTAGAGGAAAAGACAGTGGCTATTGTCTTGAAGATGGTGAAGGACGAACTACTAACACAAAAGAAGAATGCGAAAAATTAGGTTCTGGCATATATTGGGTTTCGCATTATAAAAATCCAGGTGCCATAGATGTAACATTTGTAAAAGAAAATGAAAAAGCTATTGATTCATTTACTTTTGGTACTAAAGAGCTAAGTGGTTTTTGGTATGCAAAATTTGCAACAAGTCACTCAACTTTATCGTCAAGTACAACTGATAATAATTTAGGATGTATCAATGAAACATGTAGTAATGCAAATGGAATAATAATAAAACCAAATGTAACAAGTTTAAGATATAATAATATAAGTAATTTCTTTTATGCATCACGAAGTATGGAACAAACAGGAAATAGTTTTGGTTTTGTAAGTAGTGAAGTAGATACTCATATGAGTAAAAATAATGAATGGGGGGTGGTGGTATATTTAACTCATAGTATTTATGGAAGATGCAATAATTCTACTAATTGTGTAAATGTCAGTAGAAGTTCTAATGAAGTGTATAATACAACATCAGGTAAAGATACATCAACAACGGGAACAATATATGGGGTATATAACATGAATGATGGAAAAAAAGAATATGTTATGGGTGTATTAGCAGACACTAATGGTAATCCAAGATCAGGAGATGATTCATCACAAACTTCAGGATTTACAGGCATGGAATATAATGGCACAATGTATACAGGAGTACCATTTCCAGATAGTAAGTATTATAATTTATATTCAGGCAATTATTATGAAGAAAGTGCACAAATAGGAAGTAAATATATAGGACACGCATTAAAAGAAACGGATAGTTGGTATGGTGAACGTATTGGGTATATGCAAAGTACACCTTTAAGTAATATGTATCCATGGGTATTAAGAAATTGGAATCTTGGTATGTTTAATGTATGGCATACTACTGGATATTATTATAATTCAATGGCTGATTCAAGTTATAGTTCTGCACGATTTGTAATAACAAATGAATAATTTAAATATATAAAATACAAAAAGAACTCATTTATTTTGAGTTCTTTTCGTTTAATAAAAATGATAAATTCGATATCAACATCATTTACTATTGACATCTAATTTATTATATGATATTAAGAATAAAGGGTGAATAATATTTTAATTTTTTTTGTAAAATATAAGTGAAATATGTAGACATTTTAATATTTTTAGAGTAAAATGTAATGTCGTATTATTAATAATGGGAGGATTTGTATGATAAAATTACTTAAAAATTTAACAAAAAAAGAAGTATTTTTGATTTTAATATCCTGTGGGCTTATTTTTTTGTCTGTTGATTTAGAATTAAAAATGCCTGATTATATGGCTACGATAACAAAGTTAGTTCAAACTGAAGGAAGTAAGATGAAAGATATTATAACTAATGGTGGTTATATGTTATTATGTGCCTTTGGAAGTTTAATTTGTTCTATAGTCGTAGGATTTTTTATTTCATATATATCTAGTAAATTTTCAATGAATATTAGAACTAAATTATTTAATAAAGTTGAAGATTTAGGTATGGAAGAGGTTAAAGCATTTAATCCTAGTAGTTTAATTACAAGAACTACAAATGATGTAACACAAATAGAAATGTTATTAGGAATGGGACTTCAACTTCTGATTAAAGCTCCGATTACTGCTGTATGGGCAATAACAAAAATTTTAAATAAGAATGTTTCATGGAGTATTATAACAGCTGTTGCAGTAGCTATTCTTCTTGTTACATTAATTACTATTAGTATAATTGTTGTACCTAAGTTTAAAATTGTTCAAAAACTTATTGATAAATTAAATAATGTAACACGTGAAAATTTAACTGGTATAAGAGTAGTAAGGGCATTTAATGCTGAAGATTACCAAGAAAATAAATTTAATGATGTTAATGTTACACTTACTAAGCAACAAATGTTTAATCAAAAAACATTTGCTATTATGTCTCCGATGATGTATTTAGTTATGTATTTTCTAACTCTTTCAATATATTTTGTGGGAGCATATTTAATAAATGATGCTTCATTTGCTTCAAAAATAGGTTTATTTGGAGACATGATTGTTTTTTCTAGTTATGCTATGCAAGTAATAATGTCCTTTTTAATGTTAGCTATGATATTTATGATGCTTCCTCGTGCTCAAGTTTCTGCTAAAAGAATAAATGAAGTATTAGATAAAAAAGTAAAAATAAAAGAGGGCAATATAACTTCATCTAAAGAGGTTGGTACAATTTCATTTAAAAATGTATCATTTAAATACCCTGAAGCTGAAGAATATGTTTTAAAGGATATATCTTTTGATATCAAAAAAGGTGAAACAGTTGCTTTTATTGGTTCTACTGGTAGTGGTAAATCAACTTTAATTAATCTTATTCCAAGATTTTATGATGTAACTGAGGGTGAAATTTTAGTAGATAATATTAATGTAAAAGAATATAAAGAAGAAGTATTAAATGATAAAATTGGTTATATTCCGCAAAAAGCTGTTATTTTTTCTGGAACAATTAATTCTAATATAGGTTTTGGTAAAATAAATGGTAAAAAACCTTCTTCTAAAAATATAAAAGAAGCAGCAAATGTTGCTCAAGCAAGTGAATTTATTGAAAAATTAGATGAAAAGTATGATTCTTTAGTAGCCAGGTCTGGAACTAATCTTTCAGGAGGACAAAAACAAAGATTATCTATTGCTAGAGCAATTGCAAGAAATCCTGAAATATATATATTTGATGATTCTTTTAGTGCTCTTGACTATAAAACTGATTATACATTAAGAAGTGAACTTAAAAAATATACTAAATCCGCTACTGTTTTAATCGTTGCTCAAAGAATTGGTACAATTTTAAATGCTGATAAAATAGTAGTGTTAGATAATGGTAAATGTGTTGGAATAGGTACACATAAAGAACTATTAAAATCATGTGAAGTTTATAAAGAAATAGCATTATCACAATTAAAGGAGGATGAGTTAAATGCATAATAATAAAGAAAATTCTAAACCAAAAGATTTAAAAAAATCTCTTTCTCGTTTAATAAAAGAATTAAGTAAATATAAATTATTAATTATAATTTCTTTAATTCTTGCAGTATTTGGATCTATTTTATCAATTATTTCTCCTAATAAATTATCTAGTTTAACTGATGAAATAACAAATGGATTAATGATTAATAAAGAAAACTTTACAAGTTTAAATGAACAAATATATTTTAATTATACAAATAATGATTTAAAAGAAATAGAAATAGATAATATAAAAATATCTATAAATGATCAATTAGAATATTTAAATATAGCTAAAGATATAAAACAAGATGATGTTAATGATTTATATTCTAAACTTGATTTAATGCCTGAAAGTATAAGAAATCTTGTTAAACCTAAGATGGATTTAAATAAGATTAAAGATATAAGTATTTTTCTAGCAGTATTATATATTTTAAGTGCTTTATTTACATATATTGAATCTATTAGTATGACTGTTGTAGCTAATAAATTTGCTAAAGCTTTAAGAGAAAAGATATCTATAAAAATAAACAAACTTCCATTAAAATATTTTGATAAAAATAAAGTTGGAGATGTTTTATCAAGAGTTACAAATGATGTTGATACAGTTTCACAATCATTAAATAATTCTTTAGCAAGTTTTGTGAGTGCTTTAACATTATTTATAGGTACAATTATAATGATGTTTGTAACAAACACTTTAATGGCAATTACAGCAATTGTATCTAGTTTATTTGGTTTTATATTTATGTTTATTGTCTTATCAAAAAGTCAAAAATATTTTACTGAAAGACAACAAGAATTAGGTAATTTAAATGCTAATATTGAAGAAATTTATTCTAATGTTAGTGTTGTTAAATCATATAATGCTAAAGAAGAAACACGAGATGGATTTAATAAAATAAATGAAAAATTATTTAATGCTACAAGAAAAAGTGGTTTTCTATCAGGACTTATGCCTCCAATGATGATGTTTATAGGTAACTTTGGTTATGTATGTGTTTGTATTGTCGGTGCGCTACTTGTAATTAATAACAAAATAAGTTTTGGTGTAATCATAGCATTTATTTCATATGTTAGATTATTTACATCTCCACTTAGTCAAATAGCACAAACAATGTCTTCTTTCCAACAAACTGCTGCAGCTAGTGAAAGAGTATTTGAGCTTCTTGATGAAGAAGAAATGGAAGAGGAAAAAACTAAAAAAGTACTTTTACCTGAAAATGTATTAGGGAAATTAGAGTTTAAAGATGTATGTTTTACATATGATGGTAATAGTGATGCTACAATAAAAGACTTCTCAGCTCAAATAAAACCTGGACAAAAAGTAGCTTTAGTAGGGCCAACAGGAAGTGGCAAAACAACAATGGTTAATTTACTTATGAAATTTTATGACATAAATTCTGGTGATATTAAAATAGATGATATTTCGATAAAAGATTTAAAAAGGGAAAATGTCCATGATTTATTTACAATGGTTCTTCAAGATACTTGGTTATTTGATGGTACCATAAAAGAAAATATCATTTATAATAGAGAAAATGTTAGTCTAGATGATGTTAAAAAAGCTTGTAAAACTGTTGGAATAGATCACTTCATTAAAACTCTTCCTGAAGGATATGATAGTCATTTAAATGATGAAGCAAGTGTTAGTGCAGGTCAAAGACAACTTTTAACTATTGCAAGAGCATTAATTAAAGAAACACCTTTCTTAATTTTAGATGAAGCAACATCTAATGTTGATACAAGAACAGAAGAATTAATTAGCAAAGCAATGGATATTTTAACAAAAGGTAAGACTTCGTTTATCATTGCACATAGATTATCTACAATTAAAAATGCAGATCTTATCATTGTAATGAAAGATGGCAAGATACTTGAGAAAGGTAATCATGATGAACTTTTAAAACAAAATGGTTTTTATGCAGAACTTTATAATTCACAATTTAAACTATAAGTATTTTATAAAATAAGCAAGGATTTTCCTTGCTTTTATATACCTTATTTGTTATAATAAAAACCATTAAAAGGGAAGTGGATTTGATGAAAGAATTAATTATTGATAAAAAAACAATAAATTTATATCCAAGATTAACAACTAAAAAAACTTCATCAGGTATTGTCCTAGTTCATAATCCTAATGAATTATTAAAAATAAGTAGAAAATATACATGCCTTTTAGGCCTTGAAAAAGAAGAAGATATCCCAGATTATATAAAAAGATATTTGGAAAGTTTAAATTTACAAAAAGAAAAATTTATTGAGTTAGAAAAAAGAAGTAAAAATATAAAAAACACAAACTTCCCCTTAGGTATAGTAAAATATAATGACTTATTAGTGGGTACTATTCTTCATTATATAAAAAATTCATGCGATATAGATACATTTTTAAAAAGTAATCCTAATGAATTTTATAATGTTTTCGTAAAGTTATTAGATAATATTTATGAATTATTTAATGAATATATTTATCCAACAGATATATATTCAAATGTACTAATTGATAAAAATAATAATCCAAAATTAATTGATTTAGATGATAATTGGTTATTACTAAGAGATAAAAAAGACATAACTTTAGAAAAAATAGTTTTAGAAAACTATAAAATATTTATAAAAGATTTTGCAAACTATTTTAATTTCTTAAGAAAAATAAGAATAGAATTAGATGAGGTAAATACAAATTATGACGATCTAGTATATTCTTTAAAAAGAATTGATTTAATAAGAAAAAACAGTATTTAATTACTGTTTTAATTTTCTAATTTTGCTTGAATAACAAGTCTATTATTACTATTTAAGTAACATGTTGAAAGAGTTATTATTTTATCATCAACATTAACTTCTGTATTAAAGTTTTTGATACTTTTGCTTAAAGAATCACTGATATAATTACTAAACTCTTGATTAGTAAATGATGTTTTTAAATAAGAATCAGTTTTCTTTGTTGTATAAATAGAAAATATTTTATATTTATAATTATCTTTAGGAGTTTTAAGTTCAATAATTAAGTTATTCTCATTTTCATACCATGATTTTTCTAAAGTGTTTTTTAGACTACTAAACATTAAATCATTTTTATAAGTATGACCATATATAATTATATTTTTGCTTAAATTATCTAAGTTATTTCTATAATCAACATATACCCAACCAAATGTACTATATCTCTTTTCAAAATTATGATTTAAATAAAACTTATTATCTGTTGTTTTAACAATAGGTAAGTCAACTTTAGTATTTTTTACCTTTAACCACCCAACTGTATCGGAATTAGTATTTAATAGCTCTGTAAAGTCATATAAATCTTTTTTAATTTCTTCTTTTTCAATTAAAGTAGGTTTATTATTTACAATATTTTCTTCATATTCTTTTGCTTTTTTAATTTCTTCTTTATAATCATTTATACTTTTTATGCCAATACCAGCACCAATTAAAGTTACAATTGTAATTATGTTTATTAAAATAACGACATATTTATTTTTCTTTTTTATTTTAAGTTTATTTTTTTCATAACTATTTTTTAAAAAAGAATTTAAGTCATCAAAACCTTTATCCATGATAATCACCCTTTATTCTAACAATAGTATACGATAAAACTTTCCATTTGTCTATATTGAATTTATGTAAACATATATGTAAATATATAAGTAAAATATGTAAAACAACATGATTTTATAGTAAAATATAAGTGAATATAAAGGAGATGAGTTTATGAATAGTAATAATATGTCTAATAAAGATTTATATAATAAACAAATTTCCATTATAATAACAAGATTTAAAAATAGATTATGTGAAGACATTGAATTTAATAATTTATTTTCTAATAATAATTATGAAATAGAAGTAAATAATCTTTGCTTAAATATTAAAAATATCATTACAATAGTAGAAGATAAAACAGATGAAAGTATTGCTTATTTAAGTGATGAACTAGATAAATTACTTTCTAATTCACTTCTTAGTATGAAAGAATATAATTTTTCAATAAGTAAATATAAATCTAAAATAAATGATATAAAAAAAATAAATGCATTTGAAATAAATAAAATAGATAAAAATATTGAATTATTTATTTACAAGTTATCTATTATGTATAATTTAAAGAATAATGTTACTACATATAAAATACTTGTATCCATTTTAAATAGTTTAAAATTAGAATTAATTAATAGTTATAAAACTATATTAAATGATAAATTAGATAATATTTTATTAAATATAAATATGTATTTAAAAGATATGTTAAATGATATTGAAGAAGAATTAAATAAAGAAAAATTACTTTCTTTAAAGAAAATTAAAGATGATTACAATAGTAATAATATATTATTAGTTAATAAATATTTAAATAATAATTGTATTTTAATTAAAGAAACATTAGATATATTTAATAAAAATTTATTAGAACTTTTGTCTATTAAATCTAATAGTAATAGAAATGAAAAGTTAAAAGAATTAAATAATTATATGATTATGTATAATAATACTTTATTTTCTAAGATTTTATCTATATTTAAAGAATCTAGTGAGATATTAAATAGTGATATTAAAGAAGTAGACAATAAACTTAAAACATATAATACTAATATTTTAGAAATAAATAAAAATGATTATAGTTTTGAAAAAGTATTACTAAATTATTATAAAAATATAACAAGTAACTTAGTTAAGAAAAAAGAAGATAAAATTATTTCTTTAATAAAAGATACTAACAATCGTTTAAGTAATATTGTTAAATTAAGTGTTATTGATGTATTTAGAGATAATTATAATGATTTAACTAAGAAAGTATATTTAAATAAAATGAATGATCTTAATTAATAAAAATTAATAATTATATTTGATATTTTTATTAATTTTTTGTATGATAGTATATATGAAAGGAAGATAAAATTATGTATGATAAAGAAAACGGGGCAGGAGCTCTTGCCATAATTATATTTTTAGTAGCTTTTTTTCTTATCGGTTTAGCAGCTTTATTTAGTTTTATTATAACAAATAAAACTTATGAGTATAAAATTAATGATAAAACCTATGTAGTATATGGAGATATATTAAAATTAGAAGAAAACTTATCTAAGGAAGAAGTAAATAAACTACTTGAACTTGGTATGGAAGATTTCCAAGAAGTTAGTGATATAAAAGATAATAAAATAAATTTAACTGTAGATAATAAAAAAATTATAATTGAACTTAATGAAGATAAAAAAATGTATATTGTTTATAACAAGACTAATAATCATGCTTATTATTCTTTAGATGAAAATAATGATTTATATTATTATAAAGATGATTCACTTAAAAAAGCACATGATAAAAATAATGACATCATAAAACCTGATGAAAACGCTTCAGGTAAGTCAAAAACGTTACTTGAAGGTAGTTGGACTGTTGGAAGTAATATTGAAGAAGGAATATATAATTTACACGCTTTAAGTGGTAATGGAAATCTTTATATTAAAAATAGTAAAGGAAGATTAAAAGTGAATATTCTTTTAGGAGTAGGAAATGAATATAATACAAAAAATAATATTTACTTAAAAGATTATAATAATGTTACTCTAGAAAAAGACGATGTTATTACAATTGGAAAAGATATGAAAGTTAAATTTAATGCCATAAAATAAACCAATTATTTAATTATAATTGGTTTTTCTAATTCTTTTTTTATTAAAGTATCATCATTTACTAAAATACTATAAATACATGTTACTTTATATTCAATATTTAAATTATTATCATTTATATTTTTATAACTTGTAATAAGAGGTATATTAATATCTTTTTTAATTTCTTTTAAATAAGTTTTTCCTATAGTATTAAATCCTAACACTCTTATATAAGTAACATCAATATCTTTAGCATCTTCTTTAGTAAAAGAAGTTAAAATATGAATAAACATTCTATTTATTTTATTGTAAGTATATCTTTTTGTTTTAATATTAAATATGAAATCATCAATAGTTTTAGATTTATTTATATAATTTATAAGTCTATTTTCTATTCCTTCATCTACTGTTTGATATGTATTTAAAATATCTTTATCAGCATTTATTTTATATTTTAAATAACTAAAAATATTAATATTTTTATAGATATATTTATATGTATCATTAGGTACATATTTTTTAATTGATTTATTATTCTTTATTAAATTTCTTATGGAAGTGGCGCTTGTTATATTAGATTTAATATTAATATCATGATAATTATTTGTTCTTTTGATACTAATTGGCGTTATATTATAATTATTTTTTATAATTTGTTTTATATACGATATAGCAAGTAAATCATTAGGAGAAGATACTTTAGAACTTAAAGCTTTTGACATGGCAGTAGGATAATTATATCCTTCATCTAAATATTTTTTTACTTTCTTATCATATGATTTATTATTTAATTGTTCTTTAGCTAAATTATATAATAATTTTATATCGTTTGATTCACTACCAAATACTAGTTTATTTACATTTAGATAATTTAATATTTTTAAAGCACCATAACTAAATACATCAGCACTTTGACTAGAAAAAACAAAAGGAAGTTCAATAACAAGATCAATACCATTTTCTAAACATATTCTAGTTTTATCCCATTTATTTAAGATAGATACTTCACCTCTTTGAAGAAAGGAAGTGGATATTACTGCCACTATAATACTATTAGGATACATTCTTTTTATTTCTTTAATGTGATATAAATGTCCGTTATGAAACGGGTTATATTCTGCAATTACTCCAATTACATCCATAAAATTACACCTCTTTTTTCTTTTAATATAATACCATAAAAATAAAATGTTGAAAAGTGCAAAGAAAAATATTGACATGGGAGGGTATATTATATAATAGCCTTGCGTTCAGTATCATTTCAATTGGAGGTGTTGGAAACTTTATGCGTTATGTTTATGGAGACTTACTTGCTGTCAGGCCAGTCCTTTGTCTAACATCTTCTGCTAAAATTACTGGTGGATCTGGAACTTTAAGTTCACCATACACACTTGGTTTATAAGATGAGTATTAATATTCATCTTTTTAAATATAAAAATATTTAATTATTTTCTTCATTTTTAATGTAATATTTGATAAAATAATATATGTAATAAGTAAGGTGTTAATATGGAAGATAAAAGAAATTATTTATTTTATGATTATATTAAAGATTATATTGATTATACTAAATATGAAAGAAAGTTAAGTAAAGAAACTAGTAAAAATTATGAGTATGATTTAATACATTTTAATACATTTTTAGAAAAAAATAAATATAATTTAAATGATATAACTAGTATTAATCAAAAAATAATTGAAGACTACCTTAGTTATTTAAATACTAATAAAGATAGTAGAACTATAGCTAGAAATATGACTTCTTTAAATAACTTTTTTAAGTATCTAATGATAGAAAAAGTAATTGAAATTAACCCATGTGAATTTATTGATAGACCTAAACTTAGTAAAAAATTGCCAAATGTATTGAGTGTTGAAGAAGTTGATAAACTTTTAGATATAAAACTTAATACAAGATTTGACTATCGTAATAAAGCTATGTTAGAATTATTATATAGCAGTGGACTTAGAATAAGTGAACTTGTTAATTTAACAACTAGAGATATTGATTTTACTAATTCAATTGTCAGATGTTTTGGTAAGGGTTCTAAGGAAAGAATTGTTCCTATTAATGGGTATTCACTTTATTATATTAAGTTATACTATGACATGAGAGATACATTTTTTAAAGGTAAAGTAAATGATTATTTGTTTTTAAATAATCATGGAAAAAAGCTTACTAGACAAGGTTTTAATAAAATTCTTGATAAAATACTTGAAACATGTGATATAAATAAAGAAGTAACACCACATACGCTTAGACATTCTTTTGCAACTCATATGTTAAATGGTGGCGCTGATTTAAGAAGTATACAGATTTTACTAGGACATAGCGACATTTCTACTACAAAAATATATACACATATTAGTAGAGAAAAGGTTAGAAAAGATTATGAAATGTACCATCCAAGAAGTAAGGAGGAATAATATATGAAATTTAACAGAGTATTTTTAATTGTTTTGGATTCTTTAGGAGTAGGAGAGGCTAGTGATGCTTTAAAATATGATGATGTTGGTAGTAATACCTTAGGACATATTAATGAAGCAAGGAATTTATTTGTTCCTAATTTAGAAAAGTTAGGGTTTCTTGATACTTTAAAACTAAGTAATAAAAAAGATGTTGATGCTTATTATACAATAGCTAGCACTAATAATCCTGGAAAAGATACTTTAAATGGCCATTATGAAATGATGGGGATTAAAATTACTGAACCATTTAAATATTTTTATAAAGAAGGATTCCCAAAAGAATTAATAAATGAAATAGAAAGACAAACTAAAAGAAAAGTTATTGGAAATGTTGCCGCAAGTGGTACAGAAATTATCCAAGAATTAGGGGAACAGTCAATAATGGAGGGAAGTTTAATTGTTTATACTTCTCATGACTCTGTTCTTCAAGTGGCAGCTCATGAAAAAGTAATTCCAGTTGATATGTTATATAAATATTGTGAAATAATAAGAAAAATAACAACAGATAATAAATGGAAAGTTGGAAGAGTTATTGCAAGACCATTTGTAGGAAGAAAAAAAGGTGAATTTAAAAGAACTACTGGAAGAAGGGATTTTTCTTTAAATCCACCATATAAAAGTGTTTTAAATTACTTACAAGATCATGATTTAAGTGTTATATCTATTGGAAAAATATATGATATATTTAATGGTCAAGGAATAACTAAAAAAATATCTTCTGGTACTAATAAAGAAGGAATTGATAAAATACTTGATATTATGGATAAAAAGTTTACAGGATTATGCTTTGCAAACCTAAATGATTTTGATTGTTTATATGGCCATAGAAGAGATGTAAATGGCTATGCTGATGCGATTGAAGCTTTGGATGTAGAAATACCTTTGATGTTAAATAAACTTAATCCAGACGATTTATTAATTATTACAGCAGACCATGGAAATGACCCAACATTTAAAGGAACAGATCATACAAGAGAATATGTACCTGTAATTGTTTATAGTAGTGTCTTTAAAGAACCTAAGCAACTTGATAAATTACCATCTTTAGCGGATGTTGGTGCTACTATTGCCGAAAACTTTAATGTGGAAAAACCTGCGATAGGAAATAGTTTTTTAAATAAACTTAAATAGGAGAGTGGCTAATATGAAATATGTAAAGATAATAAGTTTAATGCTTTTTGTGGTGCTTCTTGTAGGATGTGGAAGAGATTTAAATAACATAACAAGTAAAACATCATATGTAATGAATGAAAAAGCCTCAATGGATAAATTAGAAATAACACTTACTAATGCTAAATATTTAGATAATGATATTATAGAATTTGTCTTTAAAATAACTAATAATAGATCAAACTCTATTACATTAAATCCTGATAATAATTTTAAAATATATAATTCCACAAATGCTCAAATACCTAATATTTATACAAATGATAGTAATATAATTAAATCTAAGGATACAATGAATTATACACTACAATATAATATTAAAAATAGAGAATTATATGAAATATATTTTTATTCAGGTATAGTAGAAAATAATATAAAATTTACTATTACTGGTAATGATATTAAATAAAGAAAACGACATTATTTAGTCGTTTTCTTTATTTATTGATTCATTAATTCCAATTTCTTTTTTAATTCTATTAATAATATAATCTTTTTCATTAGGGTATATGGAAAGTTTTACCAATATACTAAAAAATAAAATAATATAATTTGAAATCAAGTTTGTAATCTTGATTTACTAAAAAATAGCATCGTTCGAGTGTTATTTTTTCTAATGCTATTAGATATTTCGTATTTTACATCATATTTGTAAATTTTCTTAAATTACTTATGGTTAATTTTAATAATTTATGTTATATTAAAATTGCAGTAAAGAAAGAGAGTAGGTATTATAATTATGAATGAATTTGCTGATATGGTTAGTGAAGAATTAAGATGTTCTTTAGCCAATGATTTTTGGTCTAGAATTTCATGTGGCGATTATGTAGAATTGTATTTAATAATAATTATTATTTTATTATTTACTTTAATTTTTACAGTTTTTGTTAAATTATTAAGTAATAAAAATAGTTGAGAAAATTGTAAAGTTCATGTTATAGTGTAGGTGTGGAGAAAAATTAATTATTGATTTTCTTATTCAAAAGGATTTAATAAGAAGTTGACATAATATCAATTATACGAATTTATATATTATATAATAAAACAATATAATTATGTATAAAATATACTTTATTTATATTGTTTTTTAATTATATTAATCTATTGTAATTTAATTCGAGATGGATAACTTATCATCTTTTTTAATCTCGATTGAATCTACAGGAGTCTCTTTATTTAATATTTCATCAATCAAAGGCATTATTCCTTTATTATCTTCATTATGGACATAAAATTGATAATATATATTAGGAAGGGGACTTGCTCCAATTAAAATTGGTCCATCATTCGTTATAGCAATATCCCAGCTAACATATCTTACAGTTTTAATTATTTTTGAAAGATCTTTTACTAATGATTTAATTTCATTTATATATGGTAATTTAATATTATTTATTTTTTCTTTGGTAACTGGATGAAAGTAATAATTGTTTAAACCCCTATCACAAAATGGATGTAGTGAAGTACCAGTTTCTATATCTATTTTATTAGTCATTCCTCCCCTTTTTAATGAATCTACGATAGAGTTATTGCCTAAATTTAAATTTATGGAAATTATATATGTAATATCATTATACAAAATTGTTACCACAGTTACTCTATTTATACTTTTACTATATAATTTATTTAAATAATTATGTTGTTTTATAACCTCTTCTACTAAAAGTAAATCTTTATCTTTTAAATAGTTATATAATTCTTTTATACTATAGTCCCCTACTTTTATTTTTTCTATTCTTTTTCCTTCAGTATTATCATTAGGTTTAGCTATAATATAATCCATATTTTTTATAAAACATTCAAACTCATTGTAATTTTTTCTATTAATAAACATCCATTTTCTTTTTAAATAATCACCGAAAACCTCATTAAATTCATTTTTATTTTCAAATATATGTAGTTTACTATAATCATTTAATTTATTTGTTAAAATAAGATTTTTACCGCTTGTAAGAATAGTTTTTCTTTCTTTATTATTAAGTAAATACATACTAAACATTTTATAATCATTTAAATTAGCTTTATATTTTATTTTACAAAATAATATATCAATTAATAAATATAATTTTCCTATGTAATACTTATTATTAATATAACTTATAACATTATTTAATTTTTTATAATTTTTTTTAATATTATCCATAGATATATCCCCTATTCTTTATTTAAAGATATAATAAGAAAAGAGTATAATTTGTCGTATTTTAATTTAAATAAAAAAAAATACAGAAAATAATTTTCTGTATTAAAATTTTCTTGACATGATTTCTGCTATTTTTTCAAATACTTCTTTAGCATTACTTTCATTAATTGAAGTATAACCAAGTTCATTTAAAGCTTGAGTCTTGAATGAATTTAATTCTTGCGTTCTACCTAATTTTTCTTCTTTTTTACTTGCTATTTCTTGTTCAAACATTTTATGTGTTTCAATTACTTTACTACGAGATGCTCTACCATTTGAATAAAGGTTCATTGCAGAATATAATATTCCTTCAAAAGTGTATTGTTTATCTTCATTATATATATATTCAAGTGGATCAACTAAACAATTAGATTTAGCCATATACGCTAAGAAATACTTTAATTCTTCAAGTTGGTCCATTGTTTGTAAGAAATAGAATAAGTATTTTAAAGTATTATAACCATTTTCTTTATCATCTTCTAATTTTTCTTTTAAAAGTCCAATGATATCTGATAATAAAGCTTGTTCTTTTTTATTTAAACCACTTAAATTATTTAAATCTTTATTTAATATATTATCATCATTATCTAATTTTGTTTCAATTTGTTCGATAAAAGTTTTATCTACTTTTATTTTTTTTAGTTCGCTTTCTTTTTCTACTCCAAATAAACTAAGTAATTTATTTAATTTATCTTTAGGAAGTTCATCAAGAGATTTAAAACCTAAATAATTATATAACATTTGTCTTGATACTCCTAGATATTTAGCAACATTTACTTTAGATAATCCACATTCATTTATAAGTCTATTTATTTCATTCATATAATATATTCCTCCTAGTACTATCTAATATTATTGTATCATTTATGTAAATAATGTCAAGCGATAAGTAAACTAATGATTTGATTTTTCATTAGTTTTAGGATTTTCAAATTCTTTTAGAGTGTAATTATAAGCTTCTAAAGACTCTTCTTCAAAATCTAATTTATCATCTTGATTTAAAGTTTTCATTAAATATTTAGTAAAATAAGGGTTAATAACAGTTAATGGGCCAAGTAAATATGTTCCATAAAAATTATTTTTCTTAAATCCTTCAAAAGAATCTTCAAAATTATTTCCTAATCCTTTTATTTTAGTGATAAATTTATCTTTTTCATCTATTCCATATATAAGTGAAAATTGACTTTTATGACCAATTATTTTAATATTATTAAATTCTCCAAGAAATAAATAATTATATCTTTTATTCATAGTTCTTTTAGCATAATAATCAAAAATATTTAAACATGGAATTGTTTTATTTTCATCTATTATTTCTTTACCGAATATTTCAAAAGCATTACCTGTAGCTAAAATAACTTTATTTTTATCAATAAGTTCTTTTAATCTATCTTTATATGGTAAAAGCTTACTTATTATTATTTCTTGATTTTTTTCAGTACTACTTCCAAGATAAATTAAATCTATATCTTCTTCGATAAAATGAGGCGTTTCGTTAAGTGTTGTTTCATATATAGTGGCATTTTTAAAACATCTTTCTAAATATATATGATTATAATAATCACCATATAAATTGCATACCTCTTTGTATAAAATTTCTATTTTCATAAGTTCTCCTTTTTGATTTTTTCAACAACTCTTTCATTAATTTTAGCACCTTTAGATACAAAATTAACATCAAATAAAATAAATATCTTATCAATACTATCAGTTGTTACCAAATCAACAATATCTTCCTCTTTATCACATGTAAATATTTTTTCTTTGTCTATTCCCGCAAGTAAAAGTCTAAGTTTATAATCTCTATTTCTTACTCCTCCAACGATTATTTTTTTAACATTAGGTTTATTTAATAACTCAAAGTCAGTATCATATATCCATGTCATTGTTTCACTATTATTTTTATTATCAAATTGATCATCAAGAAGTAATACTATTTCAATATTATCATTCAAACTAGTTAAATAATCAAGAACTCTTGATGTAGCAACAGCATTTAACCCCTTACTAACAAAATTTATTACTTCAACACCATTTGCGTAATTAGACATATATCTAATCTTAGGCAGTTCTAGTTTTTCTATAATTGATTTTATTTTATATTCATCAATATTTAAAGTAAATAATGTTGTAATAAGGGCCATCTCATTGTAACAATTAAAGATAGAATCATTAATCATTTTAAATTTATAATTATTGTTTTTATTAGTAACATTTATTATGTTATTTTTATAATCTAAGTTTCCTAAAAAATCTGCTTTTTTACTTTCAAAACTACAATTAGGACAATGTACTTGGCCTATTTGATGGTATCTTATATAATCATATTTTAAATTACTTGAACATTTTGGACAAACTAAAAAGTCATTTATCAAATTATTTGATACTTTTTTATCTGTATCTAATTTATCAATGCCAAAATAAACACATTTATTTTTATTTTTTTCTCCTAGCATACTACTAAAAGGATCATCACTATTTAATATTAATGTAATATCTTTATTTAAACCTTTTTGTAATTTATTATAAACATAATCAGGATTAGCATTTCTTTGCATAGAATCTCTAAATAAGTTAGTAACAATTAAATATTTTAAATTAATAAGGGGTATTGTTTCATCGCATGTAACTTCATCCATTTCAAGAAGAGCAATACAATCTTTCTTTTTATTAAAAATATTTACCCCTTCGATTAAGCACCTTGCATATCCTCCAAGAGTGTTTGCACCCCAATCGTTATAAATAACTTTATAATCACATTTTTTTAAAGCTGACGCTAGTAAATTAGTTGTTGTTGTTTTGCCATTTGTTCCTGTTACTCCAATTACAATATCAGGTTTATTTAATTTTTCTAAGAAATTTGGACAAAGTCTATATGCTAAAAATCCTGGTTTATCATCTTTTTCTTTTTTTAGTAATTTTAATATAGCTAAATGTATTTTAGCAGCAATTAATGCAATATAAAACATATTTTAATTTTCCTTTCCTAATTTTAATTTGTTTTTAATTTTAGTAAATATATCTTTACCAAATATATCATAAATTAAACCATTTTTACAATTTATATAAATATATATTGATGCTCCAATAATCATATATAATACCATTATTAAGAATGTTACTATAAAATTATAATTCCATTTTACAAATATATTTAATATAATAAGTGGAATACTGAATGCTACACAAGATATAATTACTTTTTTTAATGCGCTATTAAAGTCTTTAAATGATATATTATATTTTTGTTTAAGCATTGTACAAGCAAGAAGTGTTGCAATAGAAAAACTTAAAATCGAAGAAAAACTTGCTCCCCAAACTGGGAATAAACCTAGCTTATCAAAAATAATCATAAATGGAATATCCATAAGTAAATTAAGAACAACTCCTAAAATTGTATTAATATATATTATTTTGTATTCACTTATACCAATAAGAGCGGTATTTAAAACATTATTAAGGTTAGCAAGTAAACTTGCAAAGATAACAACACTCAGAATAAGTGGTCCATATAGACTTTCACCATAAAATATTGTATATAATGGTTTAGCTAAAATTGATACACCAATTGACATCGGTGCCATAATAACAAGAGCTGTTTTTAATATTTGATTTAATTTATTAGAAACTTCTTTATAATCTTTATTAATATATGAAGATACCATATGAGGAATAGTGTTAATACTTATTGCCATTCCTATTGCTGCAACTATCATACAGATTTTAACTCCCCAAGTAGATATAATACTTCCCATAGTTTCAGCATCACTTGTCGAAAATCCAAGTAAACTAGCCCCTCTTATTACAAGTATTTGATCAGTCGTATCATATAAACTAGCTACAATAGATATAATAATTGATGGAAGCGAATATATAAAAATCTTTTTTACTATTTCTTTTGATGATACAAAAATATTACTTTCATCTTTTTTTATAAAATCTTTTTTATTTTTTCTTATTTTAATATTTAAATATATAAGAGCCCCTAATCCCCCAATAAAAGCACCAGAAAGCGCTACAGCCACACCTGTTTTAATATCTTTATTAAAAACATTTATAGCAAGATAACTTCCAAGTAATACAACTGCTATTCTTAAAATTTGTTCAATAATTTGACTGTTTGTCGAAGGAGTTATATATTTATGTCCTTGTAAATAGCCTCTTAGAATACTTACATAAGGTATTATAAGTAGGGAAAATGATATAGCTTTAATAACAAAACTAATTGAATTTATATCATTACCACCTTCTAAATTGCCTATAAATAATGTTGCTATTTCATTTGAAAAAATAAATACAATTAGAAAAGTAACAAATCCTAAAATAAGAACAATAAATTTACTTAATTTAAAGGCTGTTTCTTTTGCATTAAACATTCCTTTTTCATTATATTCTCCTACTATTTTACTAATAGCAATAGGAAATCCTGTTATAGAAATTGTTAAAAATAAATTATATATATTATAAGCATAGCTATATAAACTACCACCCTGCTCCCCTATTATTTTATAAAATGGAATAACATAAAGTGCTCCAAGTATTTTTATAAATATAATAGCAATAGAAGCAATAATTGTTCCTTGCAAAAATGAATTTTTTTTCATAAATACCTTCCTTTATACTACTTAAGTATATCACATAAAAACTATCATAACAATAAAAATTGCTATAAAAAAACGGCCACGTCATAAAAAAAAATATCATTTAAGATACTTTTCAAATCTTGGTAAAACACCAATATTATTAGTTCTATGTGGTGGAAGTTGATAGATATCATGACCTGGATAGCTATTTCCTTCGACAATATCAATTCCTTTTGTAGTAAGAGCTATATCCCATCCTATTATACCTACTTCTTTTATTTCCTTAGCCAATTTTTTTGAAAGTTCTAATATTTCATTCCAATCAGGTATTTCAAAGCCTTTAATTTTTGTTTTTGAAACAGGATGAATTTCATATAAATTATTGCTTTTATCAAGTGCAGGATATATTATTTTCCCATTTTCTATTTCAATAGGAACAACCATACCACCAGAATTAAAATTATCAACAAAATTATTGTTTCCAATTCTTAAATAACTAGCTACAACTGAAACATCATCATGATCATTAATTGTAACAATTCTAATCGTATTTATACAACTTGAATTAAGTTTATTTAATACTTCATTTTGTTTAATTAATTCCTCTAAAACAATTAAATTATTTTCATATAAATCATTATAAACTTTATCATAATCTTTTACATCTTTAATAATTTTAATACCTTTACCACAACTTCCATTTCTTGGTTTTGCCATAAAACTATTATGCTTTTTAGAAAACTCTATAAAATCAGTTTTATTTTTACCATCAAGTATAAGAAAATCTCTTTTAATGTATTTTTTAAATCTAATTAAAAACTCATCTTTATTTTCAAAAATATGAATATAATTTGGATCATTATATTTTTTAATTAAGTAATTATTCATTCCTCTAGTAAGAATGGTTTTTCTTTCTTTACGATTTAGATTATACATTTCAAATAGCCAATAATCCATATAACCAGCTTGATATTTAAAACCACACACTATCATATCAATAAAGATAAATAATCTTGGTTTTTTACTTTTTTTATGTACTTCATTAATTTTTTTCATCATTTGTTTAAAATTCATTTTTTTAATTACTTTTAATAAATATTTTATCTTTTCCATAATTTATTTCCTTTTCTATTTTTAATACTTATAAAATATATTATATCATTTAAAAAAATTATAGTAAATACCATAATTTTTCATCATTTTTTCTAACTTCTTTTATAATACCTGATCCAATACAACGACCATCTTCTAAGTATAAAGCACAAAGTTGACCTGGAGTAACGCTTTTAGTATTTTCGTATCTAACAAGAATTTCATTATCATTTATTCTTTCTAAATTGACTTTTACATCTTCACTACGATATCTAAATTTAGCATAACAAGTATTAGGTAGTTCATCATTTAAGTTTAATGTATCAATAATACATGATGTTGAATATAAATATTTATTATTTTCTCCTTCAGCAACATATAAAATATTTCTATCAAGGTTTTTACCTACGACAAATAATCTTTCTTTTGTTCCTCCAATATCAAGACCTCTTCTTTGACCTATTGTATAATACATAAGTCCAATATGTTTACCTACAATCTTATTACTATCTATATTTACTATATCACCTGGTGTATTTGGTAAATAATTTTCTAAAAATTCTCTAAAATGTCTTTCTCCAATAAAACAAATTCCTGTTGAATCTTTCTTTTTAGCTGTTATTAAATCATATTTTTCTGCTATTTTTCTTACTTCAGGTTTTGTAAGTTCACCAATTGGAAACAAAACATTTTCTAACTGTTTATTTGTAAGTTGTGCCAAAAAGTATGTTTGATCTTTATTTAAATCAACTGCCTTATAAAGCTTATTATCAATCATTCTAGCATAATGACCTGTTGCTATATAGTCTGCTCCAAGTTTTTTTGCTTCTTTAACAAATAAATCAAATTTAATATATTTATTACACATAACATCAGGATTAGGCGTCCTTCCTTTTTTTAATTCATCTAAAAAGTAAGTAAAAACATAATCCCAATATTCTTTAACAAAATCAATACGATGAAGCTCTATTCCTAATTTTTCGCATACTTTTAAAGCATCATTATAATCTTGTTCTTGAGGGCATATATCATTATTTTTTAAACTATCATTCCCAAGAACATCATTATTCATTAAGCTATCCCAATTACGCATAAAAAGTCCAATTACTTCATAACCTTGTTCTTTTAAAAGAATAGCACTAACAGAAGAATCAACTCCCCCACTCATACCAATAACAACTTTTTTCACAAACATCACTTCCTAAATACTTACATAATAATACTATAAAAGATATAAAAAAGCAATAATTAATTAAATTACCTATCTAATTCTTCTTGTTCTTTTATTAGTATATTTTTTTAAATTTTTTACTACTATATTTATTTCATTTATAAGTTTTTCTAATATTTCATTAAAGTTAATATCCATATTTATTTCTTGCATTGATGAATTTTTTATATAATTATCAGCCATTTTAAAACCATTATCTTTATCCTTATTATGAAAATAAATACATAATGCAATTAAGCAATCATAACTATGAACAAATTTATCAGTATCTTCATGGGATAATAAAATATCAACTATTTCTTGCTCACTATATGTTTTTAAAGTTTCTTGATAAGATAAAATATTCGCTTCTTTATTTTTATTTATAAGTTTATTTAATAAATCACTTAATAAAACAATCTCATATAGTAAATAAAGTTCATTAGAAAGAGTATAAAGTTTAATATTAAAACCATATTCTTCATCATAATTTTCTTTTACATAATCACTTAAATATAATTCTGTTAAAATAGATTTTAATTCATAATATAAATTATCAAGGTTTGATTCACCATTTTCCAAATCAAATACATGTTGCATTTCATGTATATACATACTAAGCATATAATCATCAAAATCATCTTCACTTAAAGAAACAAAATTTTTATTAAAACATGTATATGTTAATCCACATTCATTATCCATAAAACTTACTTCATCATCACAAGAGCTTAAACTTAAAAAATCAGGATTGTTTTTAAGAAAATTTCTAATGACATTATAATATGTTTTATCTTTAAAACTTTTTAAATATTTTAAATGAATTTCTTTCATTTTTTCAAGTTCTATTTCAAAGTCTCTTAAATCAAATTCAATTTCTTTAAGGCATGCTAAATACCCTTCAATAATAGTTTTAGATTCACTATTAACATTAAGTTTATTTAAAATATATTTCATAAATATTAAATCTTCTTTATTTTCTTCAAAGATTTCTTTTGTTACTTTAAATCCATCTTCTTCTTTAAAATATTTTTTGGGATTTTTTACCTTTATTTTACTTATTATATATCTTAATCTTTCTTCATCTTCTAAATATGATTCATCCGTTAAATCAATATTAGTATAATTATAAAGCTTATAATAATCTTCATAACTTATATTCATAAACCATCACCCTACTTACAATTATAAAGATTTATTTAATACTTGTCCATAATTTTATTAAAATTGGATCAACAAATACTGAGATTACTGAAACAATAAGGGAAATAGCTAAACAAACAAGTATTTTTTTAGTATATTTTTTAAATTCTTCTTGTAAATTAATTTCTTTTTTTAAAAATATATATGATATTAATTTATAACTAAATTTAACACTAAAAAATGTTAAGAGAAAAAGATTTACTAAATATAATATTTTACCAGGAAATAAATAACAAAAGCTAGCAATTATTCCTTTAAATTTGTATGTGTTTACTAAACTAGCAAGACAAAATCCTAGAGAAAAAGCTTCACTAAAGTATAAAAATAATATTACAAGTACTCCAATCACACTTATTCCTAAGATAAAAATAAATAAATTTAAACTTATATTGTTTTTTAAATTTAAAAATAAATTATTTATATAATTATAATCTGAAGAAAGAGTTAAACTGTTATTTACATTATTATTTATTGTACTAATATCACTGCTATCTAAAAAATTAAAAAATATTATGCCAATTACTATTCCAATTACAAATAAAGATACTAAAAAGATTAAGAATGATTTGTTATTAAAAATATTAAAATTGATTTTTTTGATTTTTTTTAAGTTCATTTTTTTATTCATATATATTTTTCCTTTCTAATTAAAGTTATTAAAAAAAGACAAATAATATGTGACAATAAATGTGACAATTTTTTTGACTTAATACTATATTATTTGATATACTAGAAAAGAAGAAAGATGGAGGAATGATTTAAATGAGTAAAAAATTTCAAAAGGTTGTTGTAATTATTATGCTTGTAGCACTTTTATTAGGTAGTTTAGCCACTGTATTATTTTATTTAATATAATAAATTAAATTAAAATTTTAGGACATAATAAATAATAATGAAAGGAATATATTTATGGAATTATTAATATTATGTTTTAAAATTTTTTTTGTTAGAATAATTGATGTTAGTTTAGGTACTTTTAGAACGATGGAAACAGTAAAAGGAAAAACAAAAGAAGCTACGATTATTGGCTTTTTCGAACTTCTTGTATGGTTTTTAATAGTAAAAGAAGCATTAAATACAACAAGCAATAGTATTTTTATTGCTATTAGTTATGCTGGAGGTTTTGCCGCTGGAACATACATTGGAAGTATGTTATCTAATAAATATATTAAAGGTAATTTATCCGTTCAAATAATAACTAATAAAGCCTATCCTGATATGGTTGATGGGTTAAGAAAAAATGGTTTTGCTGTCAGTGTTATGGAAGTTTTAGGGAAAAAAGGAATACCTGATAAATATATGTTATTTATTGAAATATCTAACTCTAATTATTTTAAACTTCAAAAACTTGTAAAAAAATATGATAATAGTGCTTTTATCGTAGCTAATGAAAGTAAATATGTCTTAAATGGATATTTTATGGAAGAAAAAATGAAATAGTTTACAAAAGCTATTTTTTTATTTATAATTAAATTAAAGTTATAAATAGATGGAGGTAATATTTATAATTAGCGCCTGGACTTTAAAAGTTGACGAGGATTTGTAATTATCGAAATATTCGGCGGATGTTACAACGGATTTTTGTGTTAAACGTTAAATATATTTAAAAAATAAAATAAATATTATAACAAAAAATATATTAAACACATAAATAATAATAGAAACAAAAGTTAGGAGTACAAAAAAATGTGTGGAATTGTTGGATACGCAGGGAAAAATGGTAATTCTCTAAAAGTGTTAATTGATGGATTACATAATCTTGAATATAGAGGTTATGATTCATCAGGAATATGTATATTGAAAGATAATGATATTTATATTGAAAAAGAAAAAGGAAGAATAAAAAATCTTGAAGAAAAACTAGATTTTAATATTAAAAGTAATATAGGTTTAGGCCATACTAGATGGGCAACTCATGGTGTACCTAATAAAATTAACTCTCATCCTCATACAGCAGGAAAAATCACTATCGTTCATAATGGTATAATTGAAAACTATAAAGAAATTAAAGATGAATTCAAAGATTATAATTTTATATCAGATACTGATACAGAAGTAGCGGTAGTACTACTTAATGATCTATATAATAAGACAAATGATATGATTAAAGCAATTGAACTATTTAAAGAAAAAGCACGTGGTGCTTATGCAATTGGTATAATTAATACTGATTTTAAAGATAGAATTTTTGCTATTAAAAAAAATAGCCCTTTAATTATAGGAATTAATAAAAATGAAAATTATATTGCAAGTGATGTTCCTGCAATACTTGAGTTTACAAATAAGTATATATTACTCGAAGATAATGAATATGCTGTTATTAAAAGTGATGAAGTAATTGTATATGATAAAGATAATAAAATTACAAAAAAAGAAGTTAAAACTTTTAATGGAGATAAATCTTTAATAGATAAAAATGGTTACGATCATTTTATGATTAAAGAAATAAATGAAGAACCTGAAGTTATTAAAAAGACTTTAAATAGTATTCTTGAAAATAATGAAATTAATTTAGATAAATATTTTAAGAAAAATTATAAAAAAATATGTATTCTTGGTTGTGGTAGTGCCATACATGCAGGAATGATAGGAAAATATTTAATTGAAGAATATGCAAATATTGAAGTTGATGTTGAAATTGCCAGTGAATTTAGATATAAAGCAAACTTTTTTGATGAAGATACACTTATTATTCCTATTTCTCAATCTGGAGAAACAGCAGATACACTTGAAGCCTTAAAATTAACAAAATCTAAAAATTGTGATAGTTTAGGAATAATAAATGTTAAAGAAAGTTCTATTGCTAGAATATGTGATAATGTTATATATACTCTAGCAGGACCTGAAATTGCTGTTGCTACAACTAAGGCTTATATAGCTCAAGTACTAGTTTTATCACTAATTGCTATTTATCTTGGAAGAAAAAACAATAAGTTGACTAAAAAGGATGAAGAAAATTTAATAAATGAATTAAAATCTCTTCCAATTAATATTAATTCTATAATTAATAAAGATCTTTACAAAAAAATTGCAAATGATATATATAATGAAGAAGATATCTTCTTTATAGGTAGAAATGTTGATTACGCTTTATGTATGGAAGGTAGCTTAAAATTAAAAGAAATAAGCTACATTCATAGTGAAGCATATGCAGCTGGTGAATTAAAACATGGTACTATTTCATTAATTGATAATAATACACCTGTATTTGCAGTAGTAACAAAAGATAGTATTAAAGAAAAAACAATAAGTAACATTAAAGAAGTAAAAGCTCGTGGTGCTAAAGTAATTCTTGTTACAAATGATACTAATATTGATAAAGAAATTTACGATATATTAATTGAAATTCCAAAAACAAATGATTTAATCCAAAATATGCTTACTATTGTACCACTTCAAGTATTATCTTATGAAATAGCTAAATTACGCGGTTGTGACATTGATAAACCTAAAAACTTAGCAAAATCTGTTACAGTAGAATAAAAGGATAACAAAAGTTATCCTTTTTAATTTTCAATTTCTTTTAACATTGATGTAATAAATATACCATAACCTTTACTAGAATCATCTACAACAACATGTGTTACAGCACCGATTAATTTACCATCTTGAATAATTGGAGAACCACTCATTCCTTGGACAACTCCATTTGTTCTTTTAAGAAGTTTTTCATCTGTTATTTCAAAGAATATATTTTTTGTTGCATCATTTTTATTAATTTTTAAAATATTTATTTCGAAAGTTTCTTTAGTATCATCTTTTATAACTGTTGTAAAATAAGCTTTACCAAGCTTTATACTAGAACTATCTGCTACTTCAATTAAATTAGCAGTATCTATATTTTTATTGTATACGCCATATATTCCGTTTATTTCATTTTTTGTAATTGTCCCATAAGTATCATCAAGCATGTAACTTGCCCTTTTACCACCTGGAGAATTTCTTGTTCCTTTATCTATACCTGTAACATTTGATTTAAAAATTGTTCCATCTTTAATCTCAAATTTTGTTCCTGTTGTTTTTTCCATTATTTCATGTCCAAGTGCACCATACATTTTAGTATTTGGATCAATAAAAGTAAGTGTTCCTATTCCTATTATTTTATCTTTAACATATAGACCTGTTTTATACACATTATTAGAGTCTTTATATAAATTTATTTTTGTATTATATGTTTTGTTATTTCTTTCATATGTAACTTCTAATACTTCCGTATTATCTTTGATAGAAGAAGTTAAATCAGATATTATATTAATATCAGTATCATTTATCTTAATTATTCTATCACCGATTCTAAGTCCAGCATCTTTTGCAGGATTTTTTCCATCAATTTGGTAAAAACCTACGACTAACACTCCATTTGAATTAACTTTTATTCCTATATTTTCTCCACCAAGTACAACTTTTTTTGTATAAGCAAAAACTATATTTGGTACACTAATAATAGATATAAGAAATATGAAAATTAGTAGTTTGTTTAAAAATTTTTTTAAATTCATAATAATCATTCCTTTCAAACTACATTATTATTATCTACTAAATCATAAAATATATAATGCTTAAAATTTGGTAAAATAAAAATTACCAAATTATGGTAATTTTAAATAATCATCAATAATCCCTTCTACAGTTTTAACAAAATTATCTTTATTTGAAACATATTTATTAGGAATAAATTTCTTTGCTTCATTTATCGCATCACTAATACTATCAAAATCATCTAAGTTTAAGATATAACCAGCTTTAGTAAAATTATCTATTATTTGTAATTGATGATCATTTGTATGTTCCTTATATTTTTTTAGTCTTGCTACTGCGATTACTTTTTTATTTTTTCTTAATCCTGTTATAATTGAACCAACGCCACCATGTGTAATTAAAATATCACATTTTTCAATTAAATCATCAAATTCATCCATTGGAATCAGTTTCTTAATAGTCATTTTATTAGAAGCAAATTCAGTATAACCAGCTTGAACTATAATTTCATCTTTTATTTTTCCTTTTTCAAGTTCTTCTTCAAGTTTTTCTAAAAGTCTTTTAAAACTTTTATCTTGGGTTCCAAGCGTAACTAATATCATTAAACTTACCTCCTTAATAAATCCATCCGGCACAAATCGCCTTAGGATATAACTTTTTCATATCTTCCCATTGAACTATAAATGTATCTGCTATTTTGTATACAATTTTACCTGACAAAGTTTTTGTTTTTGAATTAGCAAATGTTTCAATAAATATAATTTTACTTCCAAATAATTTACCTATATAACACATTGGAACTGCTGTATGTGTTCCTGTTGTTATTATAACTTTAGGTCTTATTTTTAAATATAAACAAAATGATTTTATTACATTAAATGAAAATTTAAAAATATAACTAAACAAATGATCTTTAGTTCCAAAAACTAAATAACTTACATTTTTATATTTATTTTTAAGAGAAATAGTACTATCGGTCTTCTCAGTTATTAAATATGAATTATATTTATCAAATAAAGAATTTAATTGCATTAATTCATTTAAATGTCCCCCAGTTGATGAGATAAATAAAACCTTATTATTTTTACTTATACCTTCCATAATTGTATTGTAAACAAATGCAACCATAATTAAAAATAATGGAAATATTTGTGTATCATACATAAGGTTTTCAGACATTAAGGCAATTGGTAAAAAAGAAAAACCTATTAATAAGCCAATTGAACTTACATAATATAATTTTCTATCATTATTTCTAGAATAAATATAGCAATTTAACACTTTAAAACAGCAAATAATTATAAACAATATAAACATAATTAGAGAAATAACGCCTGTTTCTGCATAAAGCAAATTAAGTGAGGAATGAGGTGGAACTTTATTAGTATTATAATCAGGATAATCAATATATAAATCATCACTTTCTAAATATTTTAAATATCCTCCAAACCCTATTCCTGTTAGTTTATGATCATTTCCAAATCTTTTAGCCCATAATGAATATGACTGTCTATCTTCTAAAGAAGAATCATTAAAACTGCTTCCATTTTCTGAAGAACTATTACCTACTCCAGGAATAAAACTAGCAATATTTTGAATATAAAGCTTTCCATCATCAAGTGTCTTTTTATAAAAAGAAATACTTCCTGGTATAATTGGAGTTAATGTTATTATAATTAGAAATAAAATTAAAACTTTTTTATTAAAAATAACTTTTCTAAACAAATAAAATGATATTAAAACAATTACAATAAACATAAGCATAGCACTTCTTGTAAATGTAAATAATAGACATATATATATTATTACTGAAAAAATAATATAAAAAATATTGTATTTTGTTTCTTTCGATACAGATAGTTTATAAAGAGATATTGGAAAAATCATTACAAGAAATGCTGCGAAATAACATGGATTAAAGAATGTAGATCTTATTCTTCCCTTTATTCCTGGATAAAAGTCATTACTTAAAGTAAATAAATTTAAACCAAATGTATAAGATATTAATCCTATTAAACAAACAATTAAAACTCCAAAAATAAATGTTTTATACAAAATATTTTTTTCTTCTTTTGAGTAATTAATTCTCATACATAGATAAAAAGTAGAATAAAATAGTATGAACTTAACCATTGTATATAAACTTGTAATAAAAGATTTTGTTACAAATAAGGATGGAATAGTACATAATAAAAATAATATATAAACAATAGATAATAATATATTTTTATTGTTATTAAATGAGATTTTTTTGCTTTTATAATCTATCAATACAAAAACAATGAATAAAAATAATAATCCTACTCTAATTGGTAAATTTTCCATTATAAAATTAACTTTAGGCAAGCATAAGAGAAGAAGAATTAATAAATTTAAATACCAAAAAGACATACTATATTTTTTTAAATATTCAACATTCTTTTTCATTTTTATTAACCTTCTTTCTTACTATTTTGGCAAGTTTATAATTAAATAAAACCAAATATAATCCTTTAATTGATTTATAAAAATATTTATTTTTTCTATATTTTGGAAAATAAAGATTAACGTTTTTTATAGCTTCTTTAACTGCTTTTTCAAATTTTTCATCATCTTTATATTTTGAAACTCCCTTTATGAATGTAGCATACAAATATCTTACATAAATATATTCTAATTCTTTTTCATATTCATTATAAAAATTATTATTCTTATAAAATTCAACTACCCCATTTAAATTATCAATATAATGATACATTCTTTCATCAAAAGTTCTTGTTATCGCACCATCTCTTTGAACGTAATTATAAAATTTTTCTTTTACTACTCCAATTGAATTGATATATGGCAATAATCTGTAAGTAAATTCCACATCTTCAAACCAAACACCCTTTTTAAACAATATATTATTATCCTTTATAAGTTCTTTTTTATATATTTTATTCCAAACTGATGGATAGATATTTAAAAAACATGTTTTTACTTCTTCCTTTGTTAAAAGATCATTATTTATATTAGAAAAAGCATCAACTTCTCTATCATCGTAAATATATTTTAAATCACATACAACAACATCATAATCATTAGTTTTAGCTTTTTGATACATTTTTTCATACATATCATATTCAATATAATCATCACTATCAACAAAACCAATGTATTCTCCCGTTGCTTTTTCAATTCCATCGTTTCTAGCAGATGAAAGCCCACCATTCTCTTTTTTTATGACTATTATATTTTTGTACTTTTTCGCATATCTATCAATTATATCTTGACTATTATCTTTAGTGCCATCATTTACAACAATTATTTCAATATCTTTTAATGTTTGATTAACTAAACTAGTTAAACATTTATCTAAATACTTTTCAACATTGTAAACTGGTACAATTACACTTACTTTCTTCATAAATTACCTCCAAATTATTTTTTTATCTTCATAAGAATTTTCAACAGTCTATACTTTTTATTATAAGCTAAATAACATATAATTTTTAATTTAAATGATGATAATTTTAAATATTTGTTTTTTTTCCAATTTGGAAATCTTGTTCTTATAATATCATTAATTTCCTTTAAATATTCTTTTGTATCATCATATTCAAGAAATCTCATACTAGCTGATCTAAGTAAATGAGTAATGTATAAATATTCAATTTCATCTTTATAATTTCCATCATAGACCTCATAAACATTATCTAAAGATGTAAAAATATCAAGTAACTTTTCACTAAATTTTTTTTGATGCATTATTGAGTTATCTCTTTGAACATAATAATATAATGGTTCTTCTAAAAACTCTATTTTATTTGTATAAAGAGCTAAAATTGGCATAGTTGCTAAATCTTCATAATATATTTTTTCCATAAATTTAAGATTATTAAACAATTTCTTTTTTATTAATTTATTACAAGGACCAGAATCTCCAATTATATATCTTTTAATATTATCTTTTACTAAAGAATTAGATGTATGATAATATGTATTAACATTATTTACTACTTTATACATATCAAAACATACAATATCGCAATCATTCTTTTTCAAAAATTCATTAAGATTTTCTAATAATTTTTCATCTATATAATCATCACTATCAACAAAAAGAAGATAATCTCCTGTTGCTTTTTTAATTCCTACATTTCTTGCATGAGCCACTCCGGCATTTTTATAGTCATAAACTTTAACATTATCATATTTATTTGCATATTTATTACATATTGCTAAACTATTATCAATTGAGCCATCGTTTATAACAATTATTTCAAAATTTTTATAAGTTTGCTTTATTAAACTAGTTAAACATTTATCTAAATACTTTTCAACATTGTAAACTGGTACAATTACACTTATTTTTTTCATATATTAATTAACCTTTTATAGAATTAAATAATTCTACCCATTCTTTTATTATAATATCAGGATAAAAATTTTTTGCCATTTTTTTAGCTTCTTTAGACATATTTAATAATGTTTTCTCCTTTTCCATTAAATATAACAGTTTTTCTTCATATAAGCTCTTATTATTAAATGGTATTATAAATCCTGTTTTACCATCTATAATTCTTTCTGTAGTTGGTTCCCCAAAATAGTAACAAACACATGGAACTCCACATTCATAAGCTTCACCTATAGATAAGGAAAATCCTTCGTAAGAAGAAGTAGAAAGATATATAGAAGAAGATAACAAATCTTTTTTAACATTTAAACTATTTCCCATTAACTTTATTTGCTTGTTAGAATTAACTATTCTCATGCAATCATCATTTAATTTATCAGCACCATATAATTCTAAAGTCCAATCTTTATGTTTTTTTAAAACGTCATTGGCTATTTCAAGCATTAAGTCTATTCTTTTTTCATATGAATTAAGCCTTGACATAGTTATTAATTTTTTATTATTAATTACATCAGCTATTTTAGTAGATGTAAACTTAGTAGGATTATAAATACAAATACTATTTTTATAACCAAATTTTATTGCGTCATTACATGTTGCTTTTGTGAGCCAGACAAATTTAGCTATCTTATCTTTATATTTATTAAATGTTTTTATTGCTTTTGGTTGTTCTTTTAATGTAGCATCAAATGATGTGTGCTGATGCATTATAACTTTTGATAAATACTCTTTTGGAATTGCTTCAAATAATTGATAATGTGATGAAATAATATAATTGGGATTATAATTCCTTATTATTTTTTTAGCCTTTTGATAATCTTTTTTTAACTTTATTTCATCATTTATTTTTTTAAATATTTCTTTAAAAGCTTTTAAAAATTTAAAAGTTTTAAGTTCTTTTTTTATTGAAGATAGTCTTGTTATTTCCCATAAGTCCTTTTCATTAATTGTGTACATTTTAAATGATTGATTTTCATTAATAACAATTGGTCCAGGGTTTTTCCTTATTGACAAAACAAAGACTTCATAATTGTTTTTTTTAAACTCATTTGAAAGAGTTTCGTTTACAAACCATATTCCCCCACAACTATTACTCTTTATTTGTAATATCATTATTTTTTTCATTACTTGTTTTTCCTTTCAAATATTTAATAAAATCTAAATCTCCCATTAAATAATAAATAATATAAATAAAGGAAGTATTAATAACAAAATAAACTATATAAAATAAAAACCAAATGCCAATTGATGCTATAGTAAACTTATTTATTATTATATAGAATAAGATAAAGTCTGCAATTGTGATTAAAAAATATTTTAAATTTTGTAAGCCAAATTTTGTCATTTTTTTATCAAATAATTTCTTATGTAAAACAACATTCTTCATAATATACTCTGCTATAAGAGAAGAAAATGCTGTTGCAAAAAGTACTCCAGGAATTCCAATAAAATAAACCAAGACAATAGAAAGTATAAAATTTACTGATGCATCAACAATTGCACATATTTTTGTTTCTTTGAATAGACCATCTGCTGTTACAAAAGTTGCTATAGGTTGTTTTATTAAGAATACAAAGAAATATAATGTAAAGGCAATTGATATATATATACTTGTGTCTATTTTACCTTCATACCAAATTGCAATAAAACTATTTAAAGCATATGTAAGTGGAACGCATATTATAGTGGCTAAGAAAAACATAAACGAATTGAAATTTAAAAACAAATCATATATTTTTTCCTTTGATTTTACCATTGCATTTCCTATAATAGCAAGTATTGATGAACTTATCTTTCCAAATATTGTTTTTAACATGTTTACTATATAATTATACGAAGAATAAATAGCAACATATGATAAACCTAGTATTTTAGATATAATTAATACATCAATATTTGAACTGACTAAACCACTTATCTTATGAAAAACCAAATGTTTTACCTGTTTTGTAAAGCTAATATCTACTGGTTTATGCTTAAAATCAATTTCAGGAAATATTTTTTTAGCAAATAAACAAATAACAACATTTGCAATAAGCTTAACAACACTATGCATGAATAAAATTAGAATAAAACTACATCCACTTACTAACATTACTATTTCTAAAATATTCAGTAATATTTGCCCAATTTGTAGTGACAAATTACTTATATATTTTCTTTCTTTTACTTCAAGTAATGCTTGATAAGGAACAAAAAAATAACCAATAACATTACTTAATGAAAACAATACAAAAGTAAATGTAATATATAAATAAGGAAAAGATGCATCTTTAATTAAAAATGGTACAACAAACGATATTGCCGCTGCTATAGTAAAAACTAATAGTCCAATTAAGGAGAAAATCTTTAAAGCTCCAGCTAATAATTCATTTAGTTTTTGATTATCTTTAGTAGCATTGGGTTTATAAAGTGAATATAAAACAGCACTTGAAAGCCCACCGTCCACTAAAGCAACATACACCATAATTTGGGAAAAAAGTTGATATAATCCAAGTGTTTCATTGCCCAATATATCAACAAATAACTTTAATTTAAAAATGCCTAAAATTGAAACAATAACAAGGGGAATGACATCAGTACTAAAATTTAATAATACTTTTTTTAATTTTTCATTCAATTTAATCACTTCCTTTACTTATATCAAACGAAATAGATAAAGGAGTATGATTAACTCTTTTTTCTAATGGTGGCAATTCCATATAATTCCCAAATACTCTTGATAAATAAGTAGCCGGATCACTCATTCCAGAATATACTTTATTTTCAAATTTAATTTCTTTAGTAGGAACAAAAACATTTCTTTTCATAGTTTCTTTTTTATGTGAATAAGAACCACATACAGGGCATACATATAAGGTATTATTATTTTTACACATAGTCATTATTTTTTTTTGAAAGCCCATTAGAAATTTGCAACTAAATATTTTTAAACACCTTACAATAAAAGGATGTCTTATTTGTTTTATTGTTTTTATCTTTTTTTTAACAAACATAGTTTCAATTATATTTTTAACTAATACAGCCTGAATATCTTGCGTAATGCTTTCACTTTTTCTTTCATTTTCAAATGGTATAATATCAACATAAATTCCTTTATGATTACTTAAATGATGCGTAAGTTCTTCATCAAATAGTGTATTATTTTTTTTTATTTTAGCAAATGGTAAATAATATTCTTTGTTTGTTTCAAAGCAATCTAAGAAATACTTCTTATCAAGGGCAGTTTTACAGACATTTATAAACTTATCATAATCTTTTCTTAACATACCAATATCTATATCATCATCCCAAGGAATGTATCCTTTATGCCTAACAGCTCCAAGAAGGGTGCCACCAGTTAAAAAATATTCAATATCATTTTCCTTACAAATACGGACTATTTCATCTAGTATTTCCATTTCAACTTTTCTTAATTTTTTTAAGGTATCATTATCATATGATTTATATCCCATAATTATCTCCTTCTTACATTAGGCGTTGTTTCTTTCAAATAATTGATAGTTCTTTTAAATCCTTCTTCTAACGAATATATTGGTTTCCATCCCAATTCTAGTTTTATTTTTTGTGATGACAATATACCATTTTTAAACGATGCATTACCTTTTTCATTAGTATCATCTATTTTCATAATTACTTGTGATGTACCATTTGACAATTTTGATAAAAGAATTGCCAAATTTCTTATGCTTACTTCGCAATTTTCACTTGATACATTATATACACATGATGGAGATTCAATAAGAATTTTAAACATTGCATTAATTGCATCTGCTATGTATGTATATGTTCTAACAGATTCTCCTGTGCTTTTCATAATAATATCTTCTTCACTTATGATATTTTTTAAAAAATCTGCTTGAACTCTTCCATCATATATAGACATCCCAGGCCCATATGTATGAGCGAGTCTAACTATTTTAGTATTTAGTCCATATTCTTCTTTTGCACCAATACACATATTTTCAGCAGCTTTTTTGCCTTCAGCATAACCGTTTCTTGGAACAAGAGGGTTTACTTGACCAAGTGGCCCTTCTTCTGTAAAATATTTTTGATTTTCATCAGGTTCACCATATATTTCACGAGATGAAACAAATAAATATCCTTTAGTCTTTTTTTTAAGAGCCAAATTTAAGGTATTGTATGTTCCAATTGTGTTAGCAATATTTGTTTCAAATGGTTTATCTTTCATAATTAATGGACTTGCAGGAGATGCTGCATGAACAATATAATCAACATCATCATCAAGTTCTATTGGATTTACAACATCTTGAACAATTACTTTCACAAAAGGATTATTTCTTATTTCTTCATCAAGTTTTTGTGGATTTCTTACTAAACATATTACTTTTATATTCATATTCAAATACTTATTCAAACTAATTAATGTATTTACAAAATAAGAGCCAACCATTCCACTTGCTCCAGTTATTAAAAAACTAGAATTTCTTAATTTTTCCATATCATTATTTTTAATTATTTGGATAGTGTCTTCTTCAATTATTTTATTCATATATCTCATCTCCTAAGCTTTTTATCAAGCATAAATATTTGCTCTTGATCTTCAATTGTTAAATTAGATAATAACTTTATATAATCATCTCTTGTTGTTACTTTAATATTTTCATTAGATCCTTTTGTTATTGCTACTTTATTTCCAGTTTCCATATATAAAGAACAAGAATCTACAATTCTTTCATTATTGTAATTTGGATATTTTTTTCTTATTATTTCATGTGCTTCTAATATGTTTTTTAAAATAAAACACTGAGGTGCCTTAGCAATAAGAACAGAATTTCTTTTTAAAACAGTATCTATTTCATTTCCGTCTTCACTTATTACTGGTGTTTCAATACAATTAGCACAAGTTATTGATGTTCCATTTTTTATAACACATTCAATATTATCATTTATAAGTTGATCATTAATTAATGGTCTAACACCATCATGAATTAATACAATCGAATCACTTGGTTCGTATTTTTCAACTTGTTTAAGTAATAGATATATTGTATCTTGTCCAGTCGTTCCTCCTGGGATAACGCCATATGTTGGTATTTTTGTTAAATTATATTTTTCTATCAATACTTCCAGCAAAGGAATATATTCTTTTTTACATCCTACATATATTGCATCAATATTTTCGTTATATTGAAACTTCTCAATTGTATGAATTAAAATTGGTTTACCATATACATTCAAAAATTGTTTAGGTATAGAAGCCCCCATTCTGCTTCCTACACCACCTGCAAATATAACTGCTATTTTTTTCATAAGATCACATCCTACTCCTCTACTTTCTCAAAATCTTCTAAATTTCCTTCTTTATTTAATACTTTATTTACTGTTTTAGTAGCTTCTTCAAGTGTTTTATTACAACTATTAGCAAGTTTTATTGCTTCATTGAATTTATTAATCGCATCGTCTAAAGCTACATCCCCATTTTCTAATTCTTTTACTATTTTTTCTAGGTTATTTATTTTTTCTTCAAAACTTAATTCTTTTTCCATATTATTCTTCTCCTATTTCTATTACTTTTGATTTTATATATCCATCCATAACTTTTGTTTTTATTATATCATCTTTTTTTACAGAATTAATACTGTTAAATGATTTATCATTAATACTAGTGATTGTATATCCTCTTTTAATTGTTAAAATTGGATTTAATGCTTCAAGTTTATTTAATATATTTATATATCTATTAGTCTTATTATTTAAAGTGTTTTTTATATTATTATTAAATCTAACTTCAATATGTTTTAAATTATTATAATTATTATCTAACTTACTTTTTATTATAAATAATAACTTTTCTACCAAATTATCTATTTTCTGTGCCTTAACTTCATATATACTCTCAGGATTTTTAAGAATATAAGATGATGTTAAACTAAGTAATTTTTCTTTATTTTTATTAATTATATTAACAATACCTTTATTTCTTCTTATATTAAGTTGATTAATATATGAAATAAGTTCAATTGTTGAAGGTACTGCTAGTTCTGCTGCAGCAGTTGGCGTTGGTGCTCTTAAATCTGCTACAAAATCACTAATTGTAAAATCTATTTCATGGCCTACTGCACTAATAATAGGTATTTTAGAATTAAATATCGCTTCTGCCACTATTTCTTCATTAAAAGCCCATAAATCCTCAATAGAACCACCACCACGACCTAAGATAATAACATCTAAATCAAAGTTATTAGCTAGATTTAAATTTCTTACAATATCTTCTTTAGCCCCTACTCCTTGAACTAAACAAGGAAATATATCAAGTTCAACATTTCTATATCTTCGATTAATCGTAGTAATAATATCTCTAATCGCAGCACCTGTTGTTGCTGTTATTATACCAATTTTTTTAGGAAATTTAGGAATAGGTTTTTTAAACCTTTCATCAAAATAACCCTTTTCACTTAATTTTTTCTTTAATTTTTCAAATTCAAGTGCTAAATTGCCAATTCCATCTTCCATCATTTCTTCAACATATATTTGATAATTACCATTAGCTTCATATACATTAATTCTACCAATAACAAGAACCTTTGTCCCATCTGTTGGATTAAACTTTATTTTCATCGCATTATTTCTAAACATAACAGCCATAATCCTAGAGTTTTCATCTTTCAAAGTAAAATATAAATGTCCTGAAGAATGATTTTTAAAATTAGATATTTCTCCCTTTAAATAAACTAAATTTAAATTACTATCATTTTCAAATTTATATTTAATATATTTATTTATTTGTGTAACTGTTAAATATTCATTATTCATAAACATACCTCATTAATTATTTTACCATATTTTCTTTAGTAATGCCTAGTATTTTCACTAATTTTACACAAAATAAAAAAGAAAATTATTTCTTTCTTACTTAACATATATTAATCTTTTAATAAATGGTATTTTACTTAATATAAAACTAGTTATTAAACTTATTATAAATACTATAAGGAAAACAAAGAAAACCTTTATAGTTAAATTCATATTTAAATTAAATACATTATATTTCATTAATAATCCTAAAACTAAACCATGAATCAAATATATACCAAAATATAATTTAGATAAACTATTTAATAATTTTGTTTCTTCTTTTTTATTAAATATATTTTTAAATAGTAAAAAAAGTGAAGCACTATAAAGGTAAATATTAAAAGAACCATATTCAAAAAATCTTTGCGAATGAATATTATTTAAAATAGAATAATTTATCGTAAGTATAGGTGTAATAATAAGACTAATTAGCCCTAAAATATAAACAACATATCTATACTTTTTATTTATTTCAAAAGTATTTAAATAATAACCTAAAATAAAATATAAAGTAAAACCAGTAAATAAAGTAGGATATTTTAAATTAATATTAAACACAGTTAATATACTTGGAGTACAAGTAAATATAAATAATAATATAATTAAATATTGTAATAAATTTTTATTTTCTTTTTTAGCAATACATCTAACAAAAGGAACGCATAAATAAAAACCTATTATCGTCACTAAAAATTTTAAATGAAAAATTCCATTTCCTAAGATTGTTGATATAAAAATATCTTTTAAAACTTTAACATTTATTATCTTATTACCATATACAATAATATTTAATATAGAATAAGTCATATTCCAAAATAAATATATTAAAAATATATTAAAGATATATTTTCTAAACATATCTTTTATCTTTATATTTTTATCTTCATTTAAAAATATCGCACCACTTATCATAAGATAAATTGGAACAGCACATCTACAAATAGAATCTAAAATAGTAAGAAAAGTAAATTCATTGCTTTTTAAATCTAAAACATACCAATTTCTACTAATAACATGAATCATAATTACCATAAAACAAGTAATTACTTTTAAAACATCAAAATAAACAATTCTTTTTTTCATATAAATACCATAAAGAATAAAAACTACTTTTCTTCTTTTAATTCCTCATGATAAATTTTATCTAAACAAGCATTAATCATCTTAGTAACATCTTCATCACTATATTTTTTAGATAATTCAATTGCTTCATTAATAGCTACGATACTTGGCGTTTTTGTATATAAAAGTTCGTAAATTCCAAGCGAAAGTATAGCTTTATCTACCTTACTTAATCTATCTATCGTCCAGTTATTTAAATATTTATTAGCCATTTCACTTATCTTTTTTTGATTTTTATAAATTCCTTTACATGTTTCTATTACAAATTCTTCATACTTATAAATATCTGGTTGTTCTTCAATTAATTTATCAATGCTAAATTTTAAATTAGCAACTTCCATTATATAAGATTGATAAGTAACTGTAACAATAACATCTCTTAATTCACTACGACTTTTCATAAATAAGTACCTCCAAATAAATTATATATAAAAAAAACATTTTTGTAAACAAAAACTAGAAGTATAAATACGATAAACCTGAAATAATCAGGTGGGCATCTCTTAGTTATTTTTAGGATTCTTAAAATTATTTAAGCATTCAACACCAATAACTATACTCTGATTCCCTTATCGATGTTTGTAGGGTTTATACAAAATATATATCTTCTAGTTAATTTAAGTTTATCATAAATAAAAATATAAGCAATAGAATTAAAATTATTTTACATTTATTTTACAATATTTTTTATTTTCAATTTTTAACTTTTTTAAACTTTCACAAAGTAATTCACTAATAATTGTATCTAATTTTTCAGTACATCTTAATTGTGAACTTTCATATTGAATATTATAATTAGTAAAATTTTTAATTTTATTTTTACTATCTAAAATAAAATTAAGTATTTTTGAGTTATCATTATCTTCAAATAAATTAGTCTTATCAATAGGAATATACTTATCATAATAAGTTCTACCACTATAACCATACTTATCATAAACGGTAGTAACTACGACAAGTTTATTATTAAAATTATTTTTAATAAAGTCTTGTTTTTTCTTTGGCAATACATATGTAAAGTTTGAAGAAGAATCAATTTTACCATTTATTACTATTTTATAATCATCATAATTAATTTCTATTCCCTCTTTTGTATAATTAAAATCAAGTGGATTTAAACACCACGTTATTAAAGATAAAAAATATAAATTTTTATCATATAATTTATTCATCAAAAATGTTCCTTTCTTCATAATCATCAAGAAAATTATATTTTAAATTTTTACTTTTATAACCTAAAACAGCATCAATATTAATATTTTTACTACTATTTAAAATATTAATATCAACATTTTTATTTATTTTTCTTAAATCTTTAATAAGATTTTTCATTTCAAGTCTTTTCCCAAGTGATTTTTTTGTAACATTACAAGCACAATCTAAAAAGTTTAAATTATTATATCTTGCCCATGAAATTATATCTTCTTCTTTAATATAATAAAGAGGTCTTATAAGTTCCATGTTTTTAAAGTTCTTACTTTTTAATTTAGGCATCATTGCTTTATACTCTCCAGCATACAAAATATTTAACATAATTGTTTCAATCGCATCATCAAAATGATGTCCAAGAGCAATTTTATTACATCCAAGTTCTTCTGCTTTAGCATACAAACTTCCTCTTCTTTTTCTAGCACATAAATAACAAGGAGATGAAGTATTTTCTATTTCTTTAAATATATCACTTTTATAGATAACTGCATCAATTCCAAGTAGTTTTAAATTAGTTTTTATTTTATCTAAATTTTCTTTTTTATAACCAGGATCCATAACAATATATTTAAGTTCAAAATGATATTTAGAATGAATTTGTAACTCTTGCATACATTTAGCAAGTAAAAACGAATCTTTACCACCACTTATACAACAACAAATCTTATCATTTTCTTTTATAAGTTCAAAATCTTTAACTGCATGTACGAATTTTTTATATATTTTACTTCTAAATTTCTTTATTATACTTTTTTCTATTTCTTTAACATCATTCATAGTATTCCTCCATAAATTTCCGTAGTATATGATACCATTTTTTATAGTTTTATTCAAGTTATTACATGATGCGCAAACAAACTTATAGTAAAAAGTACTTAAATTCATAACTAATTTAAGTACAAATGAAAATTATGAATTTTCTACCTTGCCTATCTACTTCTTGTCATATCATTATTTTCTTTATTTAACAAATTGTTATAAGTTGCTATATCTCCCATAAGTAGAATATCACTTAAAGTTTCTGCCCTAGCAAAGAATAAACCTTTATGACAAAGAATTGCTGACTCAACACCACTTAATTTAGACAAGTTTTTTGTTTCACCAGCCCATGCTTTTGGTAATCTTATTCTTTGTCCAAATTTATTTTCAAATGAAGGTGGTACACACTGAATAGCAAATCCGCCAGATGGATAAGGAAATACAACAAAATCAATTTTATCTTCACTAATTTCATTATACTCTATAGACATATCAACCCAAGGATAAGTTTGAGTGGGAATTATAAGCATATTCTTATATCTATATAATACATTATTAACTCTATTAACAAAGTCTTTTCTTCCTAAATAAGTTGCAACAATATTTTTTATATTACTATCTAATATGTCTTTGGTTATATTTAAAACTTTCATAAATTCAATGTCATAATCAGGATTATCATCAACCCACGTTGGTAAAAATTTATTTATAAAACTAAAATCATGAACAATATTTGATACGCCATTGTCTTCCATATCAACCTTTTGAATAATATTTTCATCCATCATATTAAATATATTATTAATTTCATTATCATCAAAAATATTTCCATATTTTTTCAAGATTAAAGATTTGCCAAATGCTTTCCATACTAATCCTGCACTTGCATAACTTATTCCATTAATTCTTTTGCCATTTCCACCCTTTTGATGATGATCAAATTCTTCACCGCCAATATCCACAAGAATATTACAATTGTCTTTTAAATATTTAATATCCCTGCTCCTTAATACTTTTATTTCTTGTTCAGTTTCATATCGTAAACTTAAAATGGCAGTTGCAACAATTTCATCACAATGAAATATTCCACTATGAGTCCCTATTACTAAAACATTTCCATGATTGTTTAAAATCATAACATATCACCTCTTAGAAGCTATAATACCAATTTTTTATATTTTTTTCAAGTTGATATTTACTGCATTTTGTTGTAAAATAACAAATGGTGATGAAAAATGGCTATTATTTTTAATATGAAAGATAAAATTAATATAAATGAAATTGAAAAAGCAAGCAATCTAATAAAAGAAGGAAAACTGGTTCTTTTTCCAACTGAAACTGTTTATGGTATTGGAGCAGATGGTTTAAATGAACAAGCTGTTAAAAATATCTTTATAGCAAAAGGAAGAGCGCAAGACAACCCTTTAATCTTACATGTATCTAGTTTCGAAATGATTAAAAGAATTGCAAAAAACATAAATACAGTTGAAAAAAACCTTATTTTTAAATTTTTTCCTGGACCACTAACAATAATACTTGAAAGGACAAAAATTGTCCCTGATGTAGTAACAGGAGGTCTTGATACTGTTGGTGTTAGAATGCCAAGTAATATAATTGCAAAAACTCTAATTGAAAAAGCCAACACCCCTATTGCAGCACCATCAGCAAATATATCAGGAAAACCAAGTGGTACAAATATAAAGGATATATTCGATGAATTAAACAATAAAGTTGATTGCATAATTGATGGTGGAAATACTGATATAGGTTTGGAATCAACTGTTGTTAGAGTAATAGATAATAAAGTAAAAATCTTAAGACCTGGTAAAATAACTAAAGAACAACTTGAAAAACAAGGATTTAATGTAGAAATAGATAATAATGTTTTTAATAAAATTAAAGAAAATGATATTGTATTATCGCCTGGAATGAAATATAAGCATTATGCTCCAAATAAAAAATGTTTACTAATTTATAGTGATGATAATAAAAAATTCATAGAAAAAGTACATGAACTAGAAAAAGAAAGTAATATTTTAGTTGTATGTAAAAATAATAATACAAAATATTTTGAGAATACTATTGCAATGGGAAACACATTAGAAGAAATATCCCATAATATATTCACTATTTTAAGACAAGTAGATAAAACCAATGCTTCATTAGTCGTTATTGAAGGTGTAAATAAAGAAGGACTAGGTCTTGCTATAATGAATAGATTAATAAGAGCATGTTCACACAATTATATTGAAATTAAAAAAGATAAGTAATTAATTATTATTTACTTATCTTTTATTTTAATCTATTTTTATATGTAATTCTTCTAATTGTTTTTCATTAACATCATTAGGACAATCACTCATTAAGCATGATGCACTAGCAGTTTTTGGAAATGCAATTACATCTCTTATATTTGTTGTATCTGTAAGAAGCATTGTAAGTCTATCTAATCCAAGAGCTAAACCACCATGTGGAGGTGTACCATAATTAAATGCTTCAAGGAAAAAACCAAATTTTTCTTTTGCTTCTTCTTCTGTTAATCCTAAAGCTTCAAACATTTTAGCTTGAACTTCACGATTATGAATACGGATACTTCCACCACCTGCTTCATAGCCATTTATAACAATATCATAAGCTTTAGAATAACAATTTCCTTTATCTGTTAAAAGTTTATCTATATCACTATCATTTGGAGCAGTAAATGGATGATGACATGCAACATATCTATTTTCTAATTCACTATACTCAAATGAAGGAAAATCTGTAACCCATAACATTTTATAACTTTTTTTATCAATTAAATCTAAATCATTAGCTAGCTTTATTCTAAGAGCTCCAAGTGCTTGTTTTGTTTTATCTTTTTTATCTGCTACGATTAAAACTAAATCATTTTCTTCTAAAGATAAACTTTGTTTTAGATTATTTAATTCTTCTTCACTTAATACCTTAACAACACTACCAGTAAATTCATTATTATTATATTTTAACCAAGATAATCCATTTACTTTATACGTTTTTACGAAATCACTAAGTTTATCTATATCTTTTCTAGAAGTAGAATCTGCTTTATTTTTTACTACCAAACAGTTAATTATTCCATTATCTTTTAAAACATTTTGAAAAATAGAAAAATTAGTATTTACAAAGATACTTGTTATATCATTTATTTTCATATCAAAACGTAAATCTGGTTTATCACTTCCATAAAAGTTAATCGCATCATCATATTTCATACGCATAAGTGGTAAAGAAATATCGATGTTTTTTATTTTTTTAAACACATAAGCTACCAAGTTTTCTGTTAAATCCATAACATCTTCTTGTTCTACAAAACTCATTTCAATATCAACTTGAGTAAATTCTGGTTGACGATCTGCTCTTAAATCTTCATCTCTAAAACATTTTGCTATTTGAAAATATTTTTCAACTCCTCCCACCATTAAAAGTTGTTTAAATATTTGTGGTGACTGAGGAAGAGCATAAAATTTTCCTTTATTAACTCTTGAAGGCACTAAATAGTCTCTTGCTCCTTCAGGAGTAGATTTACAAAGAATTGGTGTTTCAACTTCAATAAATCCTTCATTTGATAAGAAATTTCTTATAGCAAGTGTAATATTACTACGTGTAATAAGTTTTTCTTTTAAATAATTTCTTCTTAAATCAAGGTAACGGTATTTTAATCTTGTATCTTCTAAAGCAGTAGTTTCATCAGTTATTTCAAATGGTAAATCATTTGCTTCACTTAATAAAGTAAGGTCTGAAACAATAACTTCAACATCACCAGTTGGAATATTCTTATTTTTATTTTCTCTTTCTTTTATTACACCACTAACTTTAATAACAGATTCATTTTTTAAATTAGTAGCTATATTATAAAAATCATTATCTGGTCTTACAACAAGTTGAATTATTCCACTTCTATCTCTTAAATCAATAAATAAAAGTCCTCCAAGATTTCTTTTTTTTGAAACCCAACCAAATAAAGTAACATTACAATCAACATTATTTATATTAAATTCTGCATTATTATATTTTTTCATAACATCCTCCTAAAAGCATGAACAGTCATGACAGTTACAATCTCCGTCACAATCATCTTCACAGTCACAATCACAACTACAAGAAGAATCATCCTGTTCCAATTGTTCTAAAATGTATTTTAAAAATTCATTTTTAGAAACTTTTTCTTCTTCTCTTGTTTTCATATTTTTAACTGTAAAATATTCTTTTTCTATTTCATCTTCACCAATTACAACAGTATACTTAGCATTTATTTTTTCCGCATATTTAAAATTATTAGCAAGTTTTCTATTTAAATAATCAGTTTCTACGCTTAGTCCTAATGTTCTAAGTAAATAAACTAAACTAAAGCTAAATGATTTATCATCAGTCATTGGTATTACATAAACATCAACACTTTTCTTATCAACAATATCAATATTTTCATGTTCTAAAGCAAGAAGAAGTCTTTCACTTCCTAAGCCAAATCCTACAGCAGGAGTTGCTGGTCCATCTAAATTTTCTACCAAATTATTATATCTTCCACCAGCACATAATACATTTTGAGCTCCAAAATCTTTTATATTAGCTTCAATTTCAAATACTGTATGTGTGTAGTAATCAAGTCCTCTTATTGTTTTAGGGTCAACCTCATAACAAATTTCTAAAGCATTTAAATAACCAAGTACTTTTTCAAAGAAATTTCTTGATTCTTCATTTAAATAATCAATTGTTCTAGGAACATTTTTTAATACTTCATTATCTTTGTCAACCTTACAATCAAGTATTCTTAAAGGATTTTTCTTAAATCTTTCTTTACAGTCTTCACATAAACTATCTATATGAGGTTCTAAATAATCAATCAATGCTTTTTTATAATTTTCTCTTGATTCATTATCACCAAGAGTATTAATTCTAACTTTTACACCCTCAAGGCCCAATGTTTCAAATAAATGATATGGAATACTTATAATTTCAGCATCAATACTTGGATCATTACTCCCATATGCTTCACAACCAAATTGGAAATGCTCTCTATATCTTCCTTTTTGTGGTCTATCATATCTATACATAGGTTCAAAATACCAAAACTTTCTTGGAAGATCTGTGTATAATTTATTTTCAATAAAACATCTTGCTACACTTGCTGTTCCTTCTGGTCTTAAAGCTAAACTTCTATCTTTTTTATCCTTAAATTCATACATTTCCTTAGATACAACATCACTAGTTTCTCCTGAAGTTCTTTTAAATAATTCAGTTGCTTCAAAAACAGGAGTTCTAATAAAAGAATAATTAAAATTATTCATAATGTTTTCAAATATATTTCTAAGTGCTAAAACTTTTCTAGCTTCTTCATCGTATAAATCATAAGTTCCTTTTTGTTTACTAATCATAATATCACTCCTTTTTTATATTTATATAATACTTCTTTTTTCCAAATAAATCAACGAAAAAATAAGTAATAAATACTTATTTTACTTAATATATTAAACTTACATAATTAATCACGGTGTTTATATCTATTTTCATCAAAAAGATAATTAATGTTCCTAAAACTAAAAATGGTCCAAATGGTATTATCTTATCTTTTTTACTTAAAAGTAAATAAAGAGAAATAGGAAACGCAATTAAAGTTGCTAAAATTAAACTCAAGAATGATGACATAATAGGAAGAGTTAAACCAAGAACAAATAAAAGTTTAACATCCCCTCCCCCTAAAGCTTCTTCTTTGAACATAAATTTTCCAAGTATCATTATAAGATACATGAATAAAAACATAATAACACCATATAAAATATAAGTTAAAGATGAAACAAAACCATATTTTAAAATATTTATAATTATTATTAATATTCCAAAAAAGATTGTAACTTCATCTGGAATTATATAAAAGTTAACATCACTTACAATTACAATAGAAAGTAAACTAACTAAAGATAAACTTATAAGTAAATCATAACTAAAGCCAAATGAATAAAAACATGTTGCAAAAAGAAGACCTGTAAATAGTTCAATTAATGGATAAAATAAAGATATTTTTTCTTTACAAGCTTTACATCTTCCTTTTAGAAAAACATAAGAAAAAACAGGTATAAGTTCTAAAAAACTTAATTTATGATTACATTTTGGACAATGACTTCCTGGTTTTATTAAAGATTCATTTTTGCATAATCTATAACCTACAACATTATAAAATGACCCTAATATTGTTCCAAGAAGAAAAAATACAATTGTAAAGTATATTTTCATAATTATAATACCTGTGAATTAAATGATAACATAGGAATTATTACAGATAAGATTACTGTACCTACTATTGCTGCTAAAAGAATTATCATTACTGGTTCAATAAAGGTATTTAATCTTTTAACATAATTAGCATATAAATCTTCATAATATGCCGCAACATGATTCATCATTGTAGGAAGTTTACCAGTATTTTCTCCAGTAACAAGCATTTCATATGCTACAATTGGAAAAGCCCATTTTCCTTTAAATGCATCACTAATTCTTGCTCCTTTTGCCAAATTATCTAAAGATTCTTTAATAATATCACTATATACTTCATTAGTTGTAATATTACTTAATATTTCCATTGTATCAGTTATAAATACATCATGATTTAAAAGTGAAGCAAATGTTTTTGTAAACATCGCTACTTCTTTATATATTACTAAGTTTTTAACAACAGGAAGTCTCATATAAAATGATTGCATTGCTTTTCTAAAAGGTTTTATAAATTTAAATGCTAATGTATAAATAACAAGTATTCCTATAATTATTCCAATAAGAATAAGACCTTTTGTTCTTAAAAAATTACTTATTTCTATTACTTTTAATGTAATATTAGGAAGTTTTGCATTATTAGAACTAAACATTTGAGTAAATGTTGGAATAACATAAGTTAAAATAAATGTAATAACTGCAATTGAAAAGACAAATATAATCGTAGGATATGCCATTGCACTAACAGTTTGTTTTCTTGTTTTATCTATTGTAGTATAATATTCTGCCATATCATCAAGAACAGATGGTAAATCTCCTGTCATTTCAGCAGTTTTAGTCATATTGATAAATAGTTTAGGAAAAACACTACCTTGAGCAGCTAAAGCATTTGAAAAACTTTCTCCTTTTACAAGCTCATAACCAATATTAGAAAATATTCTTCTTTGATTTGCTTTTACTGATTGTCTTTCAAGAATTCTAACTGAATCAATTAAAGATATACCTGCTTTTAAATAAGTTGATAATTGTGTTAAAGTAAAAGATAATTCACCATAACTTAATCTCGTAACACCAAGTTCTATATCTTTTGATACATCAAGTTTTAATACCTCGTAACCTTCATTACTTAAATAAACTTGTACTTCATCTTTATTATATGCATCAATATAACCATTAACTTTTTTACCTTGAGAATTTATAACTTGATATTTAAATCTAGTTTTTTTTACACCTTGTAAAGCCTCTTTTATATTTTCATTTTTATTACTATTGTTAATTGTATTAATTTTATTTTTTTCAATTTCATTTGTTAATGATGGATTAATATTATTAGTATTATCACTAACCATATTAATATCCGTATGAAAAGTACTGTTTTCATTAGAATTATTAATATCATCACTTACGGTATTAATATCTGTATGTGAAATATTATTAATTTCATTATTTGAACTGTCATCATTAATAATTTTATTTATTTGTTCATCTATCAATTTATCTTCATTATTTTCCATATACATACCCTCTTTACTATACAATACTATTTTATATTAAATTTTAATTAAAATCAATAATAATTAACTAGATTTCTACAATTGTTACGCCATCATTAAATAAATCTAATTTATAAGAAATAACTTTTTTATTATTTTTTAAATATTTATGTATTTCTTCTTTTAAAATATGATTTCCTTTACCGTGAATAATTTTTATTAAATGATTCTTTAACACAATATTGTCTTTTATAAAACTATCAACTTTATATATTGCTTCATATCTATTACAACCATGTAAATCTAGTTCATTTATATTTTTATATAAATAATAATTGTCTATCATACGCTTCACCAATTATATTATATATTTAATTTAAAAAAATTAAAAGAAAAAACTATTAGTAAATTACTAATAGTCAGTGTATGTTGATGAATCAAATGCTAAAATCGCCATAAATATTGGATTAAGTAACCAAAGTCCTACACCAAATCCTGAATCTTTACCAAAACATTTAGCTATTCTAAAGTCTGATACGATCATTAGAATTCCTACGGCTATCCAACCAAATAATGGAACAAGGACTAATAATGACAACGCACCAGAAAATCCTGCCATTTCAAAAAATATCCACATGTTATAAACAGGTATTAAAGAGGCCCAACCTGGTTTTCCAGCTTTTTCAAATACTTTCCATAAACAAATAACTTCAAAAACATAAACTGCAAAACTAAAGATGTAAGAACCCATACCTAATGTAGCAACATATCCTTCAAAAAATGATTCATAATAATCCATACTCATATACATACCTTCTTTCTATATTTATTTTATCATATCTTGTATCTATTTTAAAGTACAATTATTATATTCATCACATTTTTCTTCGAGTAATTTAAAATTACAATAATTATTGTCTAATCTTACCAAAATAAAAATTAGAGTTGTGCTCTCTAATTATTTTTTAAGTTCCTCTCATAGTGGGAATCACTAGCTTTTTTATTTGCCTTAAGGCATTAATATTATATGTATAAATTATACATGCATTAACTTGTAATGCACGTAAATTATAACATATTTATCACAAAATGTCCATATATTCTATTTATTTAAAATAGCATCAATTGGTTTCATCTTTGATATTTTAATAATTGGTAAAATACTTGCTATTAATGTTACTATAATAACTACTAAATATATAAAGACAAATTGTCTTATTCCTACCATAAATGGTGTAGTTAACATTCCTATTTCTTTTTTACGATAATTGATGCTTGTGAAAATAAAGTTAGCTATTAAAAATACTGTAAAAACTAATAAAACAATACTTGCATAAAATGCTAAAGTTTTCATGGCATCAAGAATTGCTTTTTCTTGATATAAAGTATTACTATAAGTTGACTTAATAGCAAGATTTGAATTAACTGGGAAGCTTGATGATGTTTCTTTAAAATCATCTTCTAAAGTCATTGGATATAAGACACTACTTCTTTCATATTGCATTTGAACATAATTTTCTAATATAGAATTTGCAAAATAATTATATTCATAACCTTCATTGCTAAAATAAACTCCAACAACAGTAAAATCTTTATATTCTTTAATTAATTCTCTATCAAATAAAGCATAATATATCTTTAAATTAGCTTTTTCACCTATAATATTTTTTTCATTTATATAATTAGCGATAAATCTTTTTTGTAACACATCATAATCACCATAATTAGAGTTTAAATATCTTGTTAAATCACTATAATAATTTTCATCATTATAATTCAAGTAAAATTAAAACTGCAAAAGCATTTTTAAGTTCTTTTTCGCCTAATTGATTTTTAATATTTCCTGTTAAATTTCTTATTTGAGTTTCATCATAACTTGCTATAATACTTCCTATAGTTTTTAAACCATTTCCAATAACAGCAAAACATTTGTAATCATCATAGTCTGTTTTCCATACACTTTGAACATCAACACTATATTCTTTTACTTTTTTATAAAACCATTTTTCATAATTCAACCAATTTTCAGAACTGTAAATTATTTGATCTAACCTTAATTCTGAATGAATATCATTTATATAGTTATCAATATTATCCCACTTTTCTTCACCTATATATTTTTTTATTTCTTCATATTCTTGTAATATACTCAATCTTTATCACCCCTTTATAAAACAAACTCTTCATTTTTTGATTTTTGTAAATTATAGTCTAACATTTCTTGTTCCATAAATTTAAACGGATCGAATTTTTCTGGTTCTACACCATCAGCATAATAATATGATAAAGGGAATAATTCCCAATCTGATTCTTTTGTAATTTTATATTCATTGGTTGATAAATCATAGCTCATATATTCTTCTTTATCTGGAGATTCAAGATGTCCGGAACCATCATCATATTTATACCAATGCCATCCTTCAAGACTTTCACTTTCTATTATGGTTAATCCTTCTTCACACAATTTTAATTCTTCTTGTTCTAACATTTTACTTATCTTTTTCCAGTCAACAAATTTTTCTATATTAGAAATAAAATCTATTACTTCTCCTTTATTTTTTAAATTTAGTTTTTTAAATTTATTAATCATATTTTCATCTTCTATTTCTGTAGCAATACATGACACATAATCGTCAGCTGGGGCAGAAAATTTTTCACAAGATATTAAAATCTTATTATCACGAATTGTTATTCCTTGTAAATGTGGTTCTGTCATATCCACATTTTTTCTATAATCCCAATCACCACATAGTGAAAGAAACGCTAATTCTTTATTCTTAATTTGCATTCATTACACCATTCCTTTATACAATTTATACAGTTATTATAAAAACTTATTATTTTATCAATAAACTTCAAATTATTATTTTCAATATTACATTTAGTTAATACATCATCAACTATATTCAATATTTCATTAATTTCCCCATCAAAAAAGTTATCTGAATCAGATAACTTTTTATTAATCTTCAATAATATAATATTTTTCATTTAACCTCCTCATTTTATAAAAAAATCAGTTCAAATTCTGATTTTTTTGTAAATTAAATATACTAATATATAATTTCAAAATTATTTATAATAGATTCAAAACCGCAATTATTCTTATAATAATTCAACATAATAGTGTCCACCTTACTCTTTTCAAGTCTGTTTTGCATATCATATACATAAGGTGTATATCTTACGCCAAAAAACAAATATTCGGAATTAATTTTTTTAAAGCCTAGATTTCTGTAAAATTTTGCACGTTTAATTGTATTAATATCCTTTTCAGTTTCTTTTTCTATTTCTAAACATAAAGGCGTATCTTTAATAATATTTTTAATTAAATATTCAAGTGCCATTGTTCCATAATTATTTCCTTGATATTTCTCAAATATAGCAAAAAAGTCAATATAATATGGATAATCCTCATTTAATTTCTCCAACATTATAAAACCAACATTTTTTTCATTTTCTATTATACCATATAAAATTTCTACACCATCATAATATGACTTCTCGATATCTTCCCAATCTCTTTGCTCATCTTCAGGAAATAATTTTGTATACTCATCATACATCTGATTTTTAAAATCTTCTATATTCATTTTCTTTAATTCCATAAGTGCCTCCATTAATTAATGATATTTATTCTGTCAATGTTTTCTAATGTCAAATTTATATATTCGTTCATTTATTTAATCCTCCCTACAAATTACTGTTTATCCGGTTCTTATACATATTATACCATAGAAATAATAAATAATCTTAATAAGCGTATAGTTTTAATCATTAAATTGTTTATCGGTGCCATTTTCTTCAAACATTTCATAAAATTTTTCAGCAGCTTGATCTTGTTCATATCCAAGTCTATCTAAAGCATATAAAATCTTATTCTTATATGTCATTCCTGATAAACAATTTTTTATTATGTTAATTTTATGTTTTTTAACACTTTTAATTTTGTTTAATGAATATTCTTTTTTGTAATTTTCATAAGCAACCTGATTAATAATATCCTCAACTGAAAAACTATTTTTTTAATTTTATTACTATAATAATTATACAAAGCATGATTAACTATTGCATTATACACATAGGTATCATTTTTATCTAACTTTTCTTTTATCATTTTATTTTCTATTGCAGATTCAAAGCCAAGATCGGAAATATTATTCCTTTTATCTATATCCAATAAAATATTATTTATTTTATCAATAGTCATATATATATCTTTCTTTGCTTCCTTAATTCTTTTATCCTTAAAGATTTCTTTTTTTATTTCCTTAGTCAATATTCTAATTTTGTTTCCTATTTCATCTTTAGGTAAGGAATTGTATTTAATATATTTCTTATCGGTCCCTCTTACTTCGTTTAATAAAAAACCAAGTCTAACAATTTTTTCTTCAAGCTCTAAATCTGATACATTTTTTAATGTGAAGTTTTGATTTTTAGGATTAAAATATGATTTTAACTCTTCAAAATCTTTTTCAAGTTTTATTAATGTTGGAGTATATAATCTTTTTCTTTCAATAGTTAGTGTTGCTTGCCTTTTTAAAAAGTTTCTTTCTTCATCAGTTATTTTAAGTCTAATTCTATGTTCTAATTTTCCATTTTTGTTTTTATAACATTTATTTTTTTCAATCCAAGAAATATGAAAATGATAGTTATTTTCTCTATCAGAATGAAGTGCCACTATCCATTCTAAAAATTTTCTTTTGGATTTTCATAACCTGAATATGAAAGAAATTTTGGTATTACATCAGTTGCAATTTTCTTTTGCAATTCTTTTATATTTATATTTTCATCTATATAATTTTGATAAAATGATAAAACTGTCATTTGAATATTACTATTCTCTGCATACTTACACCATCTTTTTTGCATTAAAGGTACATCTTTATCTTTTAAAAATGTTCCATCTTTTAGCATTTCTGTTTAAATCTTCATTAAATTTCAAAATACCAAGTTCAAGCAGTTCTATAATTAATTTACTTTTAGTTTGATAGGAGTATCGTTCTGTCATATCGTTAATTATAGAATCCAGTTCCTTTGGAAAAATAATACTTCTTTTTATATTGTTCATAAACCAAATCTTCCTGAATATTCTTCATTAATTTTATAAAACTCTTTTAAGCATGTATCATCTTTAATTTTTTCATTTATCGGAAATCCCATGTTACAAAATAACTGTTCAAGTAATTTTTTATCTATATTTTCTCTGTGAAGTAATCTATTAATCTTCTTATCTATGTCAACTAAAATCATTCTCAGATCTTCTTTATTGGTAGCTTCTTCAATACACTTTTTTATTGCAACACTTTTAAGATCAATATTATTTTCTTTCATATAATTATTTAATAATGTTTCTATTCTAGTATCAATACTTATCGTATATCTAGCCACTTCATCACCCCTTTTATTTTTTTAATCTAAACTTTTCAAGTTCAAATAAGATCATAAATAATAAACCTACAACCAAAATCTCAAAGCAAGAACTCTTTTATAAAATCAATGCTATCATTGATAATAAAACCATTATCACATTTAAAATTGCTTTCATTTTTCACCCTCCAATTCTATTAAATTACTATATTTTTCACATATTTAACTTCAAAAGAATATATGTTTGTCTCAGAAAATATTAATCCCATAGCAATAGGTAAAGAAATTAAAATAGTTAGAAAAGAAAAAAATTTAAAGCAAAAAGATTTAGCAAAAATTCTTAAAATAAGTCCCTCAACATATTCTGTATATGAAAATGGTAAAATTTTAATTAATACATCTTTTATATATAAATTTGCAAAAAAGTTCAATTGTTCAATAGATAATATAATTAAAAAAAATTAGCTCTGCTAATTTTTTTATTTTATCTTTCTAGCCTCTAAATAATATCTCTTATCATAGCTGTGGCCCATAGAAAAAGTTTTTCTAGGTAAAGTGCCATCTAAAATAACTGTTCTAAATAGTTCTTCTTTAGGCATAACTTCAAATAAAATACCAACATTACCTTCTTCACTACCCATACTTCTAGTGATTTCATCACCATGAATATAATCAAGTTTACCACTATAATCTTTTAAATAATCATCTAAAAACATTTGAATAGAACCAACAGCAATATTAGATTTAGAATTAGAAATATATAGTTTCTTATCAAAATCTTTAGTAACTAATTCAAAATATTCACCATCACCATCTTCATTGATATCATAATATTTATATAATTCCTCTACTAAATTATTAACATCAGTATTAAAGATAACTCTATGAATTGGTTCAAACTCTAAAGCTGGACTATGTAAATTAACAACCTCTACTAAAGCATATCTAGCAGGATTATTTAGATATTCCTCTTCACTCATAGTCTTCTTTAAATTCTCATAATTAGCTTTAGCGGTAGCAAGTGAATGATTACCATCGCCCATAGCAAATAATAATACACCCTTATCTTTAACATTATATTTCTTTTCAAAGTAATCCTTATCCATCAAGCTTTCTAAACCACTTTCAATACCGCTAATTACTTCATCACTTAATTTATAGCCCTTAATATGACCACCATTTTCCATCAAATCAAAGTCATAAACCACATCTTCACTAGTAACCTTATCTTTTAAACTTTCAATAATATTTTTCTTCTCATCATCGATTAAAATCATAATATGAGGAAGTTCTAAAGAAGCATTTTCTCTTACTTTTAATCTAGGAGGAATTCTCTCAATAACGGTCTTTTCAGTAGCTCTAATTAAAGTTTGTGAACCCTTCTCATAAGAATAGTCTTCCAAATCAACCATTGCCATTAATCCTTCTCTTACTTTTCCATCTTTCTGTGTTCTCTCTAGATATATCATTGTATCTTTATACTCATTAAAAATATCTTCATCTAAATATTCTTCCATTGTCTTATTAATTTTTTTAATTCTATCCTCAACATCAGTATCTTCCAAATATAACTCTGGTAAAATTAAATTTAAAGTTGAAGGAGTACTACCAACTTCCTTTTCTACCTCTTTCCAATACTCAGGTTCACTTGTATATTGATCACAAGCTACTACTGACCATTTAGTCATGTCTACATCATTAGGTAATAAGATGTGCGCTCTTTTTAATGGTAACATATTTCATCTCCTAATATAAATATCTTTTCTAACTAAAAAAGCAATAAACTATTGCTTTTTATCTAGCTTTAAAATTAGTTTTTTTTTTATTTTCTGGAAGTAATTCTCCCAAAATTTCTTCATAATCTTTATCATCAAATAAATCACCCATTATTCTTAAATAACTTTCGTATCTATTTGAATTAATTAAACCACTAGCAACTGCCTGTTTTACCATACATGAATCGTATGGTTCTTTGTAATGTAGGCAATCACTATATTTGCATCTTACCTTCCAATTATCTAACTCTGGAAAATAATCTTGTATTTCTATTGGGCTAAATGTTGAAACATCCAAGCTCCTTATACCTGGAGTATCAATTATAGAAGAATTATCTTCCCATACATAATATTTTGATGTAGTAGTTGTATGTCTTCCACGTTTACTCTTATCACTGACATGACTTGTTTTTATATCATCTTCTTCCATGATAGCATTTGTCAAAGAAGATTTTCCAACGCCGCTATTACCAACAAAAATTGCTTGTTTATTGTATAAATATGATTTTAATTCTTCTATTCCTATATTCTTGTACGCTGAAGTCTCAATAACTGGGATGCCTATTTCTCTATATACATCCAGTATTTTTTCTTCTTCTTCCGTTTTCAAATCACACTTATTCAAACATACAATTGCTGGTATATTGCTATTTTGCAAAATCATTAAATATCTATCAATAAATTTAGGATGTAATGGTGGCTCCTTTGCAGCAACAACAATTACAGCAAGATCAACATTAGCAGCAACATTTTTTGTTAATCCTACATCATCCAATCTTGTACTATCTTTTTTTACTCTTGACAATAATGATGTTCTCTTTACCATGTTTTGTATAATAAAGGTATCATTTACCTTATCAAGCAACACTTTATCACCTGGAAAAACAACTTGATTGCAAGCTAAATTTATATCCTTTCTCAATTTTGCTATAACTATTTCATTATTGTATAATACATAAGCATCATTATATCTAACTTCTATCACAATTCCACAATCTTGTGAATCCTTGACTACAAATTCAATTGATTCATCATTCTTTTTTCCCAAAGCCTTTTCTTTAGCTTTCTGTTTTTTGTCTAGACTCTTTTTTGTTTTAAAACTATCATAAGCGTTATAATGTGGCATATTTTACCTCCTTTATTAAATTTTTTTACATAATTCAACACTATGTTTTTTAAACCCTTTACTTTCAAGTAATTTTAATTCTTCTTGTTGAGAATTAGGAAGTTTATATTCTAAATATGAACAATTTTCTTTTTCAAAATCATTTTCAATAGTTACCATTAATTCAGATAAAATTTCATCATTGTTTCCAAACAAAGCATATACTGTTCCAATTTTATATCTTGTTTTGTTTTTCACAGTTCCTATAATACAACCAACAACGCTTTCTCTTTCTATTGCCAAATAAGTAATAGTACTAGATAAACTATTAAGTTTTTGAATCATATTATAATAATCACTAGAATCTGAAATTTCATAATCTTTTAAAATGGATGCTATATTTAGATTTCTTATATATCTAGAAAATATCTCCTCATACTCATTATTATATTCTTTTATATTCATACGCATCACCACTCTCACATCTATAGTATATTATACCATATTTATAGTTATTTTTAAACTTTTCCTAATTATTTTATTAAAATTTTATATTATTAATCCTTCCATAATAATTTTTTAATATCTGTTGGTTGATCAATACCTTCATCAAGATCATAATACTTAACTTCTTTATTATTTCTTGAAAATGTTATACAATTACCTTCCCATTTTATTATGTTTTCTCTTCTTACTTTTCCTATTGTTGTATCCATAACAAATCTAACTGAATTTATCCACGATGGAGTATTCCAATTAATTTCGTTCATAATATTTATTATTCTATTATAACTTAATCTAAATGAAGCACTATAAGATATTGGATCAGGTATAAATATTGATAATGGCCTAATATTTAATTCATCCATCTTTTCTAATAATTTTTTTAAAACAATTGCATTATCATTGATTCCTCTTAATAATGGAAATTGAGCATACATTTTAACTTTACTATCATTTATTTTATTTATTGTATCTTCAACTTCTTCACAAATTTCATAAGGATGATTAATGTGAAATACCAATCTAACTTTATATTTAGCTAACAACTTAATTGTCTTATCATCAAATATTTCTGGATTGTACACAATAACACGTGTATGTATTCTTATATTCCAATGTTTTAAATTTTCTAAAACATAACATAAATTATCATAGCCAATACTTAATGGATCACCACCCGACAATATTATTTCTCTTACTTCTTCTTTATTCTTTAAATATTCCTTCAATGTGTCAACTTTATTTTTTATTGTTTCTTTTAAATTACTTTGTTGAAATTTTGAAAGATTATAAGTTCTAAAACAATATTGACAATGTGCAAAACAAATATCTGTTATTATCACTAAAACTCTATCACTATATTTTTGAATTATATAATCTACACCTTCAATTGGTAAATGCTTATCTTCTTCTACATAATCACGAGTTTCAACACTTGTTTTAACGCCTATTTTTTCTTTTGTTGGTATAACAGATTTATATAGTGGTCCACCTACTCCAATATGGTTAACTTCATCTACAACCTTTTTCATATAAAACTCACTGACTTTTATAGGTAAAAGATTATCATTTTTTACCAAATTATTGTATTCATTTAAAACATCATTTTCAATTAAATTATTCATTTATATTACCTCTTATTCCTACAGAATTTATTTTTTTTGTGGTAGTTAAAGCCCTCGAAACTATATAGCTGACTATATCATTAAATTCGTATCCATCTTTTTTAGCGCAAGTAATAAACTCGCCTTCCGGATGAAAACTTACCTGTGAATTAATTTCAATTAAATAACATTTGTCATCATGTAGCCTAAAGTCTAGTTTAGCATAACCTTTAATGTCTAATCTATTTGCCATCTTACAAACAGTATCTTTTAAATCATTAAATTTACCATCTAAAGTTTTTATGTCAACAGTATCATCTTTAATAGATTTCATTTCATAGTCATAAAACTCTGAATCACAATTAACTATACATGGTCCTAAAGCACCAAGTCCTTCAACATAAATCATACTTATATCCTTACCTGAAATATATTGTTCAATCAATACTGTTCGATCATATTTATCTAATAATTTGCATACTTCTTTATGTAAATCATTATAATTATAAACTATAGAATCCTTAGTCATCCCCATGCTTGATCCCTCTGAATTCAATTTAACTATCACAGGATATTCAATATTTTTATTTTTAAGTAACTCAATTTCTTCTTTATTTGTTATTGTATATCCAAAAGGCACTAAGAACGAATTTTTTAATATATTTTTAACCAAATATTTATTATGGCACATTAATAAATTAGTACTATCTGGTCCAGAATAATTAATTTTTAATTGTTCCAATATTGCACCATACACTGATTCTCTTGCTGGGCCATTAAAACCTTCACATACATTAAATACAAGATCTGGATTAATTTCTTTTAATCGTTTTATCCACTCAAAATTCTTATCAGCCTCAAGCCTATAAACCTCATATTTATCACATAAAGCTGAGTATATACTATCAATAGTATATTCTGAATCAAACTCAGTTTCATATTCAAACTGATGTCTATTTAAATTAAATAATATTACAATTTTTTTCATTTCTTACCTCCTACTTTTTTAATTTTTTTGAAAAACCTTTTTCAATATTATTATTTATATTAAGATTTGTAATTAATTCTTTTACTTCTTCTTCTTGTTCCATTTTTTCGTCATTCAATCTAGGTTGACCTAAAGAAATTTTAACAATTTCAGGTTGTTCTCCATTATTTCTATAAATGCAATACCAATCCTCACCTATAGTAATCATATCGTCTGAACTAAAGCCATTCTTTTCAATGAATTTTTCTAAAGAAAGCAAATCATTATCCACATTTGAAATTGATCTATCAATATCAATTATTCGTTTCAACAATTCATTATTTATATTTAATAATGAATTGTTTTGAATCTTTCTAGTAACTCTATAAATTGGCTCCTCTACATATCTTTCATTAGGTTCTAATGTAATATTAGCTTCACTACCAGCTGCAGCATATCTAACAACTGCATCTGAATAACCATTTGCATCGTAATCCTTAGGTAAAAACAATGGTCTATTTACTAATGTATCAAAGTAATCTTTCACTATAATATCACTATAATTTGATCCGATTGAAATAAGCTTAATAGATTGACGTTCAGCTATTTCCCTTAATCGTAATAATCTTTCTTTCTTTATATTTTCATCATCAATAGTATTAATCTCTAAAATTTTTTTCGCTATATATTTAAATAATTCTTCATTTGAGTTTTTTATTATATCAGTAGCAGCCATTCTCAAAGCATAAGCAATTAAATCTTCATAAATTTGTTGTTGTCTTGTTGGTGCTGATTTTAGTAAAATTGTTTGTTCAACATTATCTAACACCATTTCTTGCTCATTTATCCAAGTCCAAGATTGTGATAAGGGTTTTGATATTCCATTTTCTATTAAATTTACTGTTAAAATACCACCCATTAAACTCTTTGAAGCATGTTCTAAACAACTTCTACCAAGGTCGTCATATTTTTGACAACAATCTGTATATTTAGATTCTCCTATTAACATATTAAATGGATCTGTTCCATCAAGTATTTTAGTTTCAATATGATAAACTTTATTATCGCTTCCAATAAAAGTGTATTGTTTATTGTGATTTGGTAATACCCTTATATATCTAGTTCTCACTTTTTTCAATAAATTAGCATAATAATCATATCCTTCTTTTAAAACACCAGCATTTTTAGCTTCGATAGCAAATTCTTCATCACCAAACTCTACATTATATGGTACACATCTTAGCCACTCAATTATTGTATTGTAGTCAGGATCATCATTTCCACGTTCTTGATAAAATTTTAAAGCATCATAATATTTTTTTTGAACAAATGGAAATTTGGAAAAACAATTTGTACTATTTACTATATCTGATTGATGACGAATAAAAAACTGATAAAATTTAGGATCATAAATTGGATCAGCTGCTAAAAACATGCTTTGAACATCTGAAGGTCCATAAGTTAATTCGTATTCTTTGAACTCACTCAACATCTTTTTTATCAATGATAATGGCAATTTATAGTTTATTCCGTAGTAAGTATCAATATCTTTTTCATAAGCATAATATGGTACAGACTGTTTCTTTAAGTATTCAAAATACTCTTTATTTTGCTCTATTCCTTTTTTTATTTTGTATTCACCATTTACATTAGTATAAGGAATCAAAAAATCATTTATTTTTCTTCCAAAATTACCTTTCATATTTCTTAAAAAAGTATAGTAATTTGGAATTGCTTCATCATAAATATATGATTTTAATTCTTCTGGAATAAATTTTCTAACATTTTCATCTAAAATATATAATGTGTTCTTTTTTTCTTCAATATTTGCCTTATTTTTAAATTCTTTTCTTTGACAATATATTTTTTGATAGAAAAATATATTTTTAATATCATTAATTCTTTTTTGAACCTTATCATCATTTTCAAACAATCCAAACATTCCAATCATATTAATTAGTGCTTTAGGATTAGAAAAAAGATGACTATCATAAAATAATTTATAAACTTTTAATTTAAACTTTTCGGCCAATTCCATTGGTATTTCTTTAAAAAATTCTAAATTCGGAAAATCAATAATTCTTGTTTTTCTAAATAGAAAAATCATTTTTTTATATTCATCACTAGCATTAATTGCATCTTCATTTTTATTATACTTATCAATAATATATTCTAATGTTTGTTTTATATTAGAACATTTATCAGAATAAAATAACTGTACTAATTCATCATCTGTTAATTTCATTCTGAATTGTATTACTAATTTTTTTAAAAGCATGAACTGCAAGTTATTATTCATTTTTACACCTCCCTGAAATTTATTAAATTTCTTTTATATAATTTTTAAATTAAATAAAATTTTTACTTATTGTTTATAATTAATTCAACTGGGTATTCATGTGATAAGAATTTCAACCAAGCTGCACTATAGCAATAGGCACCTGCTTGTCTAATAATCACTATGTCCCCTATCTGAGCCTTTTCAACATAAACATCCCATAATACTTTGTCTTCAGCAGTACATAACGGACCATCTATGTCAACGATTTCATCGATAACTTCAATTTGATTTGCATATAATTTTTTTTGGTTCATCGATATTATTTTAAATGGATGTTTTCCATTTAATGTTGCAGTTGGTATATGATTTAAACCTCCAGCTAAAATTATATGTTTATATCCTTTACTTTCTTTAATATCAACAATTTTAGATAAATAATATCCAGCTGACGCAACTAAATAACATCCTAGTTCTAAAATAAATTCCTTATTGGTAAAGCCATATTCATCTATCAGCTTTTTTAATTCTATAAAATATTTTTTTGTATCAAAAGAAATATTATTATCAGTATAATCAACACCAAGTCCTCCACCTAAATCTATGATATCTATCCTTTCACCAAGGTTCTCCATCTTTTTAACCATTTCAAAAACATATCTTGCGTAATCTACTGATGCTTTATAATTTAAAATACCACTAGCTGAAAATACATGTATTCCCTTAATATTAAGATGTGATAATTTTTTGATATACTTTAGACTATCCATATACTTAGATTCATCTATACCCATTTTCGTAGATAAACCTCCCATATTTTCTGCAGCATCCTCTATTTTGTAATCCATATTTACTCTTATTAAGACATCAACTTTTTCTATATCATTTTTTTCTGCGATTTGATTGATTCTTATCGCTTCAACAATAGATTCAATGTTAATTAATCTAATATTATTTAAAATGGCTTTTTCCAATTCTTCTACTGTTTTTCCAGGACCAGTAAAAATAATCTCTTTTGAAGTACAAAATTCTAATGCTTTTATCAATTCTCCTGCTGAAGCTATTTCAAAACCTGAAACTCTATTCAATGATTTTATAAACTTTAAAACTTCTTTGTTAGGATTTGCTTTTATGGCATAATATAGTGAAAAATTATTTGGCATATAATTTGTTATGTTATTAACATTATTTTTAATTTCTCCCAAGTCATAAACGTAACAAGGGGTATCATTTTTAATTTTATTTTTATATATTTTTTTAACTATTTCATCGTCTAAAAATTTATTCATCTTTCTCACCACCTTTTATATTTAAATATTGTTCTAACCAATTTGAAAAATCATCAAAAATCAAATCGCATATTTCATTTGGATAATCAGATGGAGAAATTCTAATCACTTCTGTTTCAGCAGACATATTTTCATAATATCCGCTAAATCCAAAAATATCTAATCCAAAACTATCAGCATAGCATATAATATCTTTTAATTTTGAGTTATTAGTATAACTATGAATATCACATTCTAATTTTTTATAATCTATAAATTTATTTGGCTCAATTAGTATGAACATATTATGGCCTGGTTTAATTATTTTGATATTTTGATATATTGATTTTAATTTGTCATATAAGTAAATTGTATTTTGTTTGATAACCACATTTCTTTTTCTTGAAACCTCTTTATAGCTATCGTCAAACCAAAATAATGGTATACTATTTTGATATGCAAAACCACCAATAAATGATAAAATTATCCTTATTTCTTTAAAAAGTCTAGCGTTAAAGGTAGATTCTGCATCTATCATACATATCGATCCAAGAGTTGCCCATTCACTACCAAGTGTATCCATTTTAGTATGACTCTTAATTAGAATAATTGGTTTATTCATTAATCTTAACTTATCCAATACTATCTTCATTTCTTCTGGTAAATATAATGTAGTATCTATTATAAATAAATCATAACTAGATAAATTAATATCTTCTAAAAGTTTATTTATGTGAATAAAAGAAACTGTATCAATCAATAATGCACTCTTTTCATTGTTACTTAACTCATCTTTTTGTATATAATCATCAATTAATCTCTCTGTTTCAACATATATATTACTTTTGTAATATATTTTAAATGATAATTGTTTTAAAGCGTAAATAGTAGCAAATAATGCACTCATTCCACAATTAGTAAAAACATAACTATAATCAGAAAGATTTGTATTATAAAATTTATCCATATATTTTTTTACTTCAATTTCTATATCGTATCTCTGATATTCATATTCAAATTTAAATTCATTAAATTCAAATTTTTGACTATTTCTGCTAGTATTTTGACAGTTATAAGTTTCTTCAAGAAATTTTGATTTTAAAGATGCTTGTCCTTTAAGTTTTTGATTAATAATTTTTTTTATAGTTTCTATTTTATCTATCTCTTCTGTTTTAACAGAAGCATTAAATAAACTAAGTTCATCCTTTTTTCTTTTTATATATTCTTCATAATTATTTAACACTTTTTCCATAAAAATCGACACCTATTTTTTTATATATCCAAATGCTAAAAAATGATAAATCAACTCACAAGCAATTACGAATGAACTATGTGAATCGTCTAATTTTGGATTTAACTCAACCATGTCGAATCCACATATATCAAATTTACCCAGATTTCTTAATGCTTCATCTGCTTCATAAGGTGTTAAACCATTGCATTGTGGTGTTCCTGTTCCAAAAACATAAGAAACATCAAGACAATCTATATCAAATGTTATATAAAACTTAATCTTTTTGTTTTTATTTTTTTCTTGAATTTCTTTTATTATATTTACTATTCCGACTTCTTTAACTTTATTTGATGTAAATATATTTACGCCTTTTTCCTTAGCATAATCTACCCATTGTCTTCCAACAACTCCTCTAGGTCCAATTGAATATAAATTTTCTCCTTTTAAATAGCCATCTTCAATTAATTTTCTAAAAACATTTCCGTGCCATACTTCTGGCATATTTAAATATTCATCTTCTAAATCCAAATGAGCATCAAAATGAATTATACCTATTTCGTAATCTGGATATTTTTCTTTCATTGCTCTGTAAACACCACGAAAACTACCATAAGTTATAGAATGATCACCACCACATATAACTGGAAAACTATCCTTAGCAATTGCATTAGTCTTTTCTGATATTGCATCTTGATTTTCGTTTGGATGCGTTGGATTAACATAAACGTCACCCAAATCTGCAATTTTAAAATCATTTGTCTTTAAATATTCACTATGATCTAAATCATACAATTCCTCTCCATATATTCTATCCCAAAATGAATATTCTCTTAATTGTCTTGGTGCATATTTTGCTCCTAGTCGATATGATGCGCCATAATCACACGGAACTCCTAAAAAAACAATATCATAATTTTTAATTTCGTTTTCTCTAATAAATTCTCCACCCATAAATGTTGGAATACCTGCATATATATATTCTTCTTTTCTTTCTTCCTTCATATTATCACTCCTCATATATTATTTTTGTAAATGAATTTTTCATTTATAAATAATTTTTTTAATTTTTAAATATATTGATCTGACTTTAGTCCTATCTTTTTTTCTCTTTTTTTAACAAATACCTTTTCTAACACATTTTCTGTGTTATCCTCAAAAAACGGAATTCCGTTCAATTGCAAGAAATCAGGGGCCAAACTTGTAATATTATATTCAATAATCACTGGCTCATATTTTTCGTCAATAGCTATATCCCAACCAATCAATTTAAAGTGTGGTATTCTCTGTGCTGCCTTCATTACCAAATCTTTAATTTGATTTATATTAGGAATAATAACATCATGTCCTACCATCTTATATAATAAATTCTCGTAAAAAAGACCATTAGAATCAAAGCCATCATTACTCAATTTACCATTTGAATCAATAAAGAAATTTACAACATTTTCCCCAAGGACATTTGAATCTCCTAATCCCACACGAAATTTACTGTTACTAGTGTATATTTTGTTATCTAACATGTATGTAAAAATTCTTATGACATTAACTGAAGAATTATTAAATTGTGCTAAGAGATCACATTGCTTGATTTTCTCTTGAAAAATATAATTTTTTCCTTTTAAATTATTAATTAAATATGTTAGTTCATCCAAATTAGCCTTTTCAACAATTTTTACTCCATCACCTTGAGATGTAGATATTGTTTCTTTTATGACAAATGGAATGTTAGCTAATAATATATTTATCACTGCATCTTGATTAATTATTTCATACTTATCATTCAAAAAGGTCCCATCAACACAATGAATATATGTTTTTGGAATTTTGAATCCATTTAAATATAATTCAAAATAATTTTTATCTCCAAAGGCTGGTGCTAATTTGAGATTGTTAAAGTAATCTTCTATGTATCCTGCAAATAATTCATTTGAAATATATCTTGGATTAAATTCTTTACTATGACTCATATAAAAATTAAAATTTTTGAAATTAATATCACTTGTATATTTTTTCCAATAGTCTTTTATAATTTTTCTTTGTTCTTTAGTTAATTGATTGGGATGTTTATTATTTCTAACAATATTTTCTACTTTATAACTTCTTTCGCTTAACTTACTTAATCTTTCAAACAATTTATCATATTTTCTTTGATATAATTTACACATTATAGTTTCATATAAATCAATCCAGTCAATTTCTTTCATTTTTTATCCCCCTAAACTATCACATTATTAAACATATTGAGATATATCCATAGATGTTTTTTTCTTGTGTTTTTGCAAAAACACTTCATCTAACACTTTTTCGGTATATTCACCAAACAATGGACCACATATAGTTTCAATAACATCCATACCGCTCATAGTTAGATTTGCTTCAATAATCATAGGAATATTATTTTCAGTTATTGCTATATCCCAACCAATTAATCTAAAATGTGGAAACCTTTGGGCCGCATTCTTAACTAACTCTCTTACCTCTTCCATAAACTCAAATTTTATATTTGAAAACTTTCCACCATCGGGATGTTCATCAAATTTTTTACCCAAAGCATCATAAGCAAAATCTGAAAGTGATCCATCTTCATTAATTTTGCAATATATTCCACCAAAACTTGCATTATCAACTTTAGATTTTCCAATTCCCATTCTAAAAGCCGCATAAGGTAATACTTTTACTTCACCATCCAATATTAGAGTCATTACTCTTATTGTATTAAGTGAATCAGGATGTAATTTTGCCGTTACATCTGATTGATTAACAGTTTCTTGAAAAATTAAATTATCCTCCTCAAGATTATCAATGAAATTTATCAAATCAATTCTGGATGGATTATTAAGAAATTTCACACCCTTACCACCATAAGATGCCATACTTGGTTTAATTGTTATATTATTAGCTGTCACTAAAATATCTATTGCTTGTTCTTTGGTTACAATATTATAATTTTCGTCCTCAAATATACCATTTATTAAATGTATATATGTTTTTGGTAAATTAAATCCTTTTAAGTATAAATCAAAATAGTTTTTGTCTGCTATTCCTGGTTCGATAGCTCTATTATTCAAATATCCATCTATGTACCCAACAAACAAATCATCTGGAATAAATTTTTCATCAAATGTTCCACTTCTATCAATATAATATTTATGATATGCTATATCAAAATCAGATGTATATTTTTTCCAAAAATCATATATTTTCTTTTCTTGTTCACTTGTTAATTCTTTAACATTTTCCGAAAATAGTTCTTTTGAATCAATTCTAAAGCATTCCATACATTTACTAGATAATTCTTCAAAAAAATTATCATATAGTTTAGTTAAATAGTTAAAGACTTCTTCTTCCCATTTTTCAAATCTCATGTTACCTCTCCTCAATAAAACTCTCTAAAAGTTTTGGTATTGATAAATCAATCAAATCATTTTTCTTCATCCATTCATCATTAAAGATATTATTCAAATATTTTTCGCCACCATCACATAACAATACTACTGCTATACCGGTACCATTTTTTTTATTTATATCTTCTAGTGCTTTGAATAAAACTCCTCCAGCTGATCCACCAATTAATAAACCATGTTTTTTTGCAAAATATCTGCAAGTATTAAATGCTTCCTTATCGGTCGCATAATAATTATGATCAATCAAAGAATAATCAATTATTTTAGGAATTGGTGCATTAATAGGATTACCTGTACCAGATTGAAAATATGGTTTACCAGGTCCGCCAAATAATATTGATCCATCTGGTTCAATTACATTTATTTCAATTTTATTCGTTCTTTTTTTCAATCCCATTGCTGTTCCACATGCGGAGCCACCTGTTCCAATCGCTCCATAAAAGGAATCAATATTACCTAAGTCATCAATTAATTCACATGCCAATGTATCAATATAAGCAGATCTATTATTAAAATTATCAGCTTGATTTGGAAAAAAAGCATTCTCCATTCCATCAGCCATTCTTTTCGCTGTTTTTTCACGTTCGATAACAGCAACTTCATTATCCTTATAGCCGTCTCCAACCACAACAATATTACCACCATAAGCTTTAATCATATCTATTTTTTCCTTAGATGCATGGTGATCTACTACTGCAATAAATTTGTATCCTTTTATCGCTGAGGCAATAGCTAACCCAATAGCAGTATTTCCACTAGAAGATTCGATTATTGTTCCACCTGGCTTAAGTTTACCGTCCTTTTCGGCTTGATTAATCATATTTAGTGCCATTCGGTCTTTCATACTACCACCTGGATTAAATTTTTCCAATTTCAGATAGACCTTCCAATCATTGTTTTTCATTTTCAATTCAATCATTGGTGTATTCCCAATCAACTCAGTAATGTTTTTAGCAATCATATTTATCATCCTCACTTATCTCATATTTATTGCCACTTTTTTCAACTACAAATTTTTTTACTAATGGTATCTTGTGAAAATTGCTTTCATTTGAATCCATTTGATACCCAGCAGTATTATAATAAATCAAATAATCTCCTGGTTCTGGTAAATAATCAAACTTTATTTTTCGCCAAGTTATCATATCTTGCTCCAGACATAAATTACCTGCAATACTCGCAAAAATCGGTTTATCTATTTTTTTACTATCTTTGTTTTTTTTATATAATACTGGTTCTATTAAATAGTCTGTATTAAACCATTGTTCAGACAAACAATTTATATTACCATTAGTAACTAATACTTTTTCTCCATTTGGTAAATCCTTCAAATATTCAACTTTATAAATACTAATTCCACAATTATTTAAAAGACTTCTTCCTGGTTCTATTATAATTTGAATATCATTCAATATATTTGAAACATTTGATAAAATATACTCTAGTGATTTCTCATTTGACATATCACTATAATATGTATAAAAATCATTAAACCTTTTATGTTTAAAAAACATATTTGAATTTACTTGCTTCAAGAATCGTTCATAATCTTCCTTATTGCAATAGTTAGATGGAAATCCTCCACCAATGTCAATATACTTAATTTTTATATCATATTTTTCCGAAAGTTTTATAATCTTTCTTATTGCATATATTCGATCATCCAAATTGTAGTTATTGATATGAAATGAAAATCCTATAATTTCAATTTTTGAATTCTTAATAATTCTTAAACATTCATTTATTTGACTTATATTAATACCAAATCGGCTTGTCATGTTATCAATAACATCATTTATTCTTAAAAAGACCTTTGTAAACTTATTGATTTCTTGTATTTTTTTTAATTCTTCAAGATCATCAACAGATATTATCGCACCATTATCAATAGATAGTTCAAGATAATCAATTGTTTTAGCAGGTCCTGAAGAAATTATTTTGTTTGTAAATTTTAGTGCATCTTTTAACTCATAAATACTTGATACTTCAATACCGCAACCATTCATTGCACATATCTTAAGAAAAGCTAAACTTTTGTTAGATTTGCATGAAAAAAAGATATTATTGCCCATTTTATAGCTGACAAAAATATCTTTATATTTTTTAATATTAACAATTAAATTTTTAGAGAATAATACATTAACAGGCGCATCAAAAACTGCAAATAAATTACAGTCTTCTACAAAAGTATCTACTTCTTCATTTTTTATTGGATGCATTTCAACATATTCCATAATTGTGCCTCCTTTTTCTGAGAATATCCCTTAAATTCAAGGGATATTCTATCACAATTATATCAATTAGTCAATAGTTTTTTTAAAAAAGTGGGGTATTTTAATTTTCTTTGTAAAACTAATTCTTTTTAATGAAACAATTATATAATAATGTTATAATTTAATTGACACAAAAAAAGAATAATTTCTATTCTTTGCGTCTAAGTATTTTGTGATTATCAATAGGAGTTCTTTCTTCAAATAAATCTTTAACTGAAACTCCTAGAGTATCTGCAACACGACCAATATAATCAATTCTAGTATTACGTTTAGCATTTTCTAAATTAGATACATAAACAGAAGTTGTTTCAAGCTTATCAGCAAAATCTTCTTGAGACCATTTGTTTTGTAATCTATAATAAATAATATTATTTGCTAAAATTTTACGAGAATGATTTTCATAAGATATACTCTTAATGATTATCACTTCCTTTATATTCATAACTTACTACTATTATAATAAGTTATCGCTTTTTTAAACATACTTTTTATTTCATATTGTAAAGATGTTGATACAACTAAAAAAAACATTTATAGTATGTACATGTTCAATATAATTTCATACATTTGTTTGATATGCTTTGTATATCATTTTCATAACTTTATTATTATATAAATTAGACATTCGTTGACACATTTTTATTGTTTTAAGATATTTTTTAGTTTATAATTATTTTTAGGAGATGATAAAATATGTTTTCTATATTAATTGCTAAAATGGCTTTGTTTGCAGGAAACCTGCTTCATAGAGGTAGTGCTCTACCAGGAAGTATTGCTTTAAAGCTTAATAAAAATATATTAGAAAAATTTAAATTACCTAAAAATATTATCGCAGTAACTGGTTCTGCAGGCAAAGGTACAACTTCTAAACTAATTGCAGAAACACTAAAAAGTCAAGGTTTTAAAGTTGTACATAACCATCGTGGAGGAAACTTAAAATCAGGAATTGTTACTATGTTAGTTGAGGCATCTGATTTATTTGGAAATATAAAAGCCGATTACTTAGTTTATGAAATAGATGAAAGATACTTTAAACAAGTTTATACTAAATTAGAGCCCACTACTGTAGTGATAACTAATCTTGTACGCGACCAACCACCTAGACAAGGAAATATTGATTTTGTATATAACGACATTAAAATGTGTTTAACAAGTAAAACACATTTAATTCTCAATGCTGATGATCCTTACCTACAAAAATTTGTTTTAGATTTAAAATGTCCAGTAACCTATTATAGTATTGAAGAAAACAAATATTCATATCTAAATAATGATTATGAAAACTTAGTAATGGAATATTGCCCAATATGTAATAGCAAACTTAAATATAATTATTACCACTTTGAGATTTATGGTGACTACTACTGCCCTAAATGTTCATTTAAACGTCCTATTAGTAAATATAAAGTTACAAATATAGATTATGACAAAGGAACGATGACAATAAATAATCAATATGAAATTAAAATTTTAAATAATATTTTATATAACATTTATAATATTTTAGCTACAATTACAACATTAGATAGTTTGAATTTAAATCCAGATAAATTTATTCCATATATAAGTAAAAGTGAATATGACCATAAACTTTGTAATCATTTTAAAATAAATGATAAAGATGCCTATGTTTTCTATAGTAAAAATGAAAATAGTACATCTTATAATCAAGCATTACACTATATTAAAAGAAGTGATGATTTAAAAACTATAGTAGTTGGTTGGGAAGTAATAAGTCACCGTTATCCTTACAATGATGTTTCATGGATTTATGATATTAATTTTGAAATTTTAAAAAATAGTAATGTTGATGAAGTAATATGCGTTGGCCCTAACTGTTATGACATAGCAACACGTATCAAACTTGCAGGAATAGATGATAAGAAAATTATAACATTTAAAAATTTTAAAGATTCTTTAAACAAAACTTTAAACGACACTAAAGGGAATATATACTTTATTGTTAATCCAGATTACGTTATTCCCCTATTAAAAATATTGAAAGGAAGAAAATAATGAAACTAACTATAGCATATTTATATTATGATCTTTTAAATCTCTATGGAGAAAAAGGAAATCTAAAAGAAATTATTAAAGAACTTGAAAATCAACAAATAGATTATGAAATAAAGTATTTATCAATTAATGACAGTCTTATTTTTAAAGATTACGATTTAGTTATCATGAATGCTGGTACAGAAAATAACCAAAAAATTGTAATAAAACATTTACAAAAATATAAAAAAGATATTAAAGATATGATAGAAAATAATAAATTTTTCTTAATAACAGGTAATAGTGTTGACCTTTTTGGAAAAAGTTTAATTGAAAATAATGAAAAGCATAAATTATTAGGTATTTTCAAATATGATGTTATTAGAACTGAAAAAAGAATTGTTAATGATTCATTATTTATCAAAGATGAAAACGAATTAATTATCGGTTTTCAAAATCAAAGTAGTTATATGAGTGAAGTTAAATATCCATTATTTAAGCGCGTTGTTGGTTTTGGAACCAATAATGAATTTGAAGGAATACATTACAAAAACTTTTATGGAACTTATCTAATTGGACCATTACTTGTTAGAAATCCAAACTTTTTCAAAGAATTTTTCAAGCAATTAATCTTATCAAAAGATCCAAATTACAAATTTAAAGAATTCGATTTAAACCTTGAAACAAAAGCTTATGATGAATTTGTATCATTACATTATAATAAATATAAAAAATCTGCTTCAAATTAAAGCAGATTTTTTTATATTATAATATGATGGATTTTTTCTTTTAAATTGTTTGTTTATTTCTTTTAACAACTAATACAGTTAAGCCTAATAATGTTAAAGCACTAATAACTATATAACTGATGACATTATCACTTGTATTTGGATTAGTTATACTAGTTGCTACTATTCCATATTGACTTAAATGTGATGTTTCAAATACTATATATCCATTTTCAACTTTGGCAGGGATTGTTTCTTTTACTTCATTATTATCAATATAAACAACCTCATATTTAGTATAGCCTTTTAAGTTGTCCGGTAATGCTATTTTAATTTTCATTTTAATATTATTAATTTTAACAATGTTAACTCCTTCAAGTACATTGATATCAACTAAAAATTTAATATTTTTATCAGCTAATTCTTTTTTAATATCAATTTGTTTAATATCTAAAGTATAATCTTTACTAACCTCCTTTTCAAAACTAATAATAGTTTTAATACCAGTAGTATTTTCAATTTCTTTTACAGTATCCTCATCACTACTATTTTTAATCCAAGAAGCATATAAAGTTACATTTTTATATCTTTCATAACCATTATCTTCTTTTATTAAAGTATCTTTTTCTACATCTGTTTCATTTTCTTTATCCCAGAATCTCCAATAAACATATTTTAATATTTCGCCACTTCCATCTTTTTTAGTATTCCATCCATTAAAAGTATAACCTTCTCTTACTGGAGTATATGGTAAAAGTGACATAGTAGTTCCTGAATTTTCTCCACCTATGTAATCATAACTATTAATTTCTTTACCATTTAGTTTTCCACCATTAGCATTTAATTTTAGTACGATTCCTTCACCAGAAAAAGTATCTTGTGTATATGTTGCTGTTAATGTTATACAATCACGATTGGCAAAATAACTAACGTCAATTGATGTTACAAATTTTCCATCTAATTCCCATCCAGTAAAAGTATAACCTTTTCTTACTGGAGTATATTTTGTTAAATCAACTGTTTTAAATTCAGTACTTTTACTAGTTAACTTTACTATTTTTTCGCCATTTATTGTTCCGGCAAAACCATCAAGAGTTATATAATATGTACCAGTTCCTTGTAATGGTTTATCAGAAAATATTGCATATAAAGTTAAACCATTTGTATATTCTCCACCGACTACTTCCCCACTCCATCTAAACTCAGTTATTGCAATATCTTCACTTTCTTTTTCTCCTGTAAAGCTACCCCAATAAGCAAATTCATTTCTACCATTAAATGGTACAATTTTTTTTGTTAATTCAGATAATTTAACTGTTGTTTCATCTTCATTAACATTAAATCTTATAACTTTTTCACTAGCACCATCAATACTAACATCTCCGTCACTACTAGTTAATATTAATGTATATTTTCCATCATCACTAATTGTCAAAGCATTTGCACTTATTACACCACAAAAACTAATAACTGTAATAAATAGAAATAATAATATTTTTTTAAATTTCATTTTTCTTTCCTCCTTTTACTTCATTATAAGTTATAATATTTTATAAAACAACCAACTTACCATTATAGTCAATGCTTTTTGTGGTAAGTATTTATTATCTTGTTTAATTCCAATAAAAAAGATTGAAATAGGTAAAAAATATTTATTTCAATCTTTATATATATTTTAAGTAAATTACTTTCTATCTCCAGACTTAATTGCTGCTTGTGCTGCAGATAACCTTGCAATAGGAACACGATAAGGGCTGCAACTTACATAAGTTAAACCTACTTTATAGAAGAATTCAACACTTGATGGTTCACCACCATGTTCACCACAAATACCAAGTTTAATATTTGGTCTTGTTTGTTTTCCTTTTTCTACAGCCATTTTAATAAGTTGTCCTACACCTTCTTGATCCAATTTAGCAAATGGGTCTTGTTCATATATTTTATTTTGATAATATGAATCTAAGAACTTACCTGCATCATCTCTTGAAAAGCCAAAAGTCATTTGTGTTAAATCATTTGTACCAAATGAGAAGAATTCAGCTTCTTCAGCAATTTTATCTGCTGTAAGAGCAGCACGAGGAACCTCAATCATTGTTCCAATATGATATTCTATATCAGAATTTTTTTCTTTTTTAACTTGTTCAGCTACTTCAACAACAATATCTTTAACGAATTTTAATTCTTTTTTATCACCAACAAGTGGAATCATTATTTCAGGAACAATATCATATTTATCCTCTTCTTTTACTTCAATTGCTGCTTCCATTAAAGCACGAGTTTGCATTTTAGCAATTTCAGGATAAGTTACAGCTAAACGACATCCACGATGTCCCATCATTGGGTTAAATTCATGTAATGCGTTACATTTTTCTTTTAAGTGTTCTACAGTCACATTCATATCTTTAGCTAGAGCGATTATATCTTCTTCTAAAGTTGGTAAGAATTCATGTAGTGGTGGATCTAAATATCTAACTGTCATTGGGAGTCCTTTTAATTCCTTATACATAGCTTTAAAATCACCTTTTTGGAATGGTATAAGTTCATTTAATGCCTTTTCTCTATCTTCAACTGTATCAGATAAAATCATTTTTCTAATTTTAGGAATACGGTCTTCTTCAAAGAACATATGCTCAGTACGACAAAGTCCAATTCCTTCTGCCCCAAGTTCAATAGCTTTTTTAGTATCTCTAGGGTTATCAGCATTTGTTCTAACTCCTAAAGTTCTATAACTATCAGCCCAACTCATTAATCTTCCAAAATCACCTGAAATACTTGCTGGAGCAGTTTTAATATCCCCTTTATAAATATTACCAGTTGAACCATCTAATGAAATATAATCTCCTTCTTTAAATGTTTCACCATTTAATGTGAAATATTTTTCATGTTCGTTAATATTTATATCACCACAACCAGATACACAACAAGTACCCATACCACGAGCAACTACGGCAGCATGTGATGTCATTCCTCCACGAACTGTTAATACACCTTGTGCTGCTGCCATACCTTCAATATCTTCAGGAGTTGTTTCAAGTCTAACAAGGATAACTCTTTCACCAAGTCCACCAATACCATGCTTTTTAGCATCATTTGCAGTAAAATAAATCTTACCTGCTGCTGCACCAGGACTTGCAGGAAGAGCGCTACCTACTTTATAACCATTTTTTAAAGCAGTAGGATCAAAAGTTGGATGTAATAATTGATCTAGACTTTTAGCATCAATTCTTAAAACAGCTTCTTCTTTTGTTATTTTTCCTTCATCTACTAAATCACAAGCAATCTTAATCGCAGCATGAGCAGTTCTTTTACCATTTCTTGTTTGTAAAAAATATAATTTTCCTTCTTCAATAGTAAATTCCATATCTTGCATATCACAATAATGATCTTCTAATTTATTTGCAATTTTCATAAATTCTTTATAACATTCAGGTAAATCTTCTTGAAGTTTACTAATTGGTTGAGGAGTTCTAACACCTGCTACTACATCTTCGCCTTGAGCGTTAATTAAATATTCACCATAAATACCTTTTTCTCCCGTAGATGGATTTCTTGTAAAAGCAACACCCGTTCCACTAGTTTCTCCTTTATTACCAAATACCATAGATTGAACATTAACTGCAGTACCCCAGTCACCTGGTATATCATTCATACGACGATATACAATAGCTCTTGGATTATCCCAACTTCTAAATACTGCTTTAACTGCTCCCATTAATTGTTCAATTGGATCTTGTGGGAATTCTTCTCCATTCATTGAAGCTTTATAAACTTCTTTAAATCTTTTAACAAGCTCTTTTAAATCATCAACAGTAAGTTCAGTATCATATTTAATACCACGACTTTCTTTTAATTCATCTATAATTTTTTCAAAATATGATTTTGGAACTTCCATAACAACATCTGAATACATTTGAATAAATCTACGATAACTATCATATGCAAATCTTGGATTATTAGTTTTTTTAGCAAATCCTTCAACTGCAATATCATTTAATCCTAAATTTAAGATAGTATCCATCATACCAGGCATACTAGCACGAGCACCACTTCGGACAGACACTAAAAGTGGATCAGAATTATCACCAAATTTTTTACCTTGAAGTTCTTCTAAATCTTTTAAATTAGAAAGTATCTCTTCTTCAATTTCCTTACTTATTTTTTTACCATTTTCATAATAAGAAGTACAAGCTTCAGTAGTAATAGTAAATCCTTGTGGAATAGGAAGTCCTAAATTAGTCATTTCTGCTAAATTAGCACCTTTACCTCCAAGTAAATTACGCATAGAAGCATTCCCTTCTTTAAACTTGTAGACATATTTCATATAATCACTCTCCTATTTTTACCTACAGAAATATTGTACCAAATAAATACAATTAATTCTATAAAAATAGTAAAAAAGTAAAAAAAATACCTATTTTAAACTAATATTAATCATTTATATTTTTACCAACCTCATTAAAAATAAACTTAACTATTTTATCTATTGTTTTTTCTACTTTTAAAGAAACACTGTAAACATCACTTGTAAGTTTTGTTGTATAGTCTTTATTTTTATTAATAACATAATTAGAAATATCAACATCTTTTCCTTCTTTTAAATCTTCTTCAAATTTTTTTATTTGTTCTTCCGTTAAAATACTATTATCTCTTAATTTCTTTTCATAATAACCTGTTTTACCTGCAAATAAAATAACTAAAAAACATATAATAAAACATAATAATATAAATTTAAAAATACTTTCTTTTTTCATTTTAAATCACTTTCTAAAGCCTTAGCAAATGCTTTTATTGAATTATATACTTCTTGATATGTATTATCTTGTCCCCCTACTTCAATTATAAAATTATGACTATCAAAATATTGATAATATGTTATATCATTTCTTTTATAAATATTCCTCATTAATCCTTTATAATTATCATTTAAATAATTATTTAACTTTGTTACTACTTCTAAATTTTTATTAGAATTACTATGTTTCATGCCTAATAAAAACATCATTTTAGCATAAGTTTTATTATTTATTGTAACTGTAGATAAACTTTTATCAATACCATCTCTATGTAAATCAATAAAATATATTATTGAAGGATATTTTTCTTTTATCTCTTTACAATACTTATTTGAAATATCATAACTATAATGATAAGGTAACCCTTGTTTTTTTATTTCTTTTATAACAGGACGCTCTTCTACTAAAGCATTAATACCTAGATTTTTTAATTCATCTTTTAACATGTAACTAGCAAGTTTAACTGTAGGAGTTGTGTTATATAATTCAAATCCTTTATTACTATAACTTTCTTCATCATGAGTATTATAAATATATACTTTATAATCATCCTTTTTTATCAAATTAACAAAAGAAGAATTATTTTTGTTTATTATAATATTATTGTCTAAAATAGTTGTTTCTTTAACAACATCGTTAACAATACTTTTAGATATTTCTTTTAACATATTATTATATTTCATACTACTAATTTGTTCTTCATTATATATAAGATAGTTAATTAAACTTGTATTTAATATTTTACTTCCTGTTATATAAAAACTAATTAAAAAAAATAAACAAAATAATATAAATTTAAACTTTTTCATAAAAATTCCCTTTCTAAAAAAAATTATATTATTAAATTAAATATTATTTTGTCATATTTTATATATTTATTTCATGAATTGTATTGTTTATTCCTGTTGATATTAAATTACTTAATTTATCTATTACAAAATCCACTTCCTTAGGAGTTACCATTAAATTATTACCAATTGGAGTTAATACATCAAAGATTAAACTTCTTTTTTCATTATTTGTTAAATTACCTAATTTACCAAAAAAATATGTTTTTTCATTATTTGTAAGATTTAAATCTTTTTCCTTTAAATAGTTTTGCATTGAAGTTGGTATTAACTTATTTATTGGATTATTTATATTTTTTATGTTATAACTAAAATGCTTTTCCATATAATTAATTGTATCACTTACTATTGTAACAGCATCTACTACCATTGGTACTCCAATTGCAATAACAGGTATATTTAAGGTTTCGTAACTTATTTCTTTTCTTTCATTGCCTATTCCACTTCCTGGATTTATCCCAGCATCTGTTATTTGAATAGTTTTACAAACCCTATCAATTGAATCACTTGCTAAAGCATCAATTACAATTAATAAATCTGGTTTTTCAAGTTTTATTATACTAGAAATAATATCACTAGTTTCAATACCAGTTGTTCCTTTTACACCAGGAGAAAATGCCTCAGTTATTTTATAACCTTTTTCTAAACTTTTATAATAATCATAAATATGTTTTGTTACAATTATATTTTCTATTACTTTAGGCCCAAGTGAATCAGGAGTTGATTTTATATTACCAAGTCCTATTATTAAAGAAGAATAATCTTTTTTTAAAGATGTTTTATTAATTATTTTATGTAATTCTTTAATAAGAATATTTAAAACATTATTATAATTATCTTTATCTGTTATATCTTCAAAAAAGATTGTTGTATAATTTCCTTTTTTCTTTCCTATCAATTTAGAACTTTTTGAATCTAAAAAAATATTACTTACCCTAATATTATTTTCCTCATATGTTTCTTCATTAACAGTGGTGTTTATATTAGGTATTATATCTGTTACTAAATCGGTTCTTATATTTAATGATTTTAAGTCTTTTTCTTCCATAAAATCTTCCTTTCTTTTAAAAATTTAATAAAATAGTAATAAAATGTTTGCTTTTTTATAATTTTTTTGTTAGAATTATATTGTCTAAATGTGTGAAAAGAGGTGAAAACATGCCAAATATTAAAAGTGCTAAAAAAAGAGTAAAAACTGATGCTAAAAAGAAAGTAGCAAACAAAAATAATGCTTCAAGTATGAGAACTGCTATTAAAAAAGTTAGAGCAGAAATTAAAAATGAAAACAAAGAAGTAGCTACAGCAAAATTCAATGAAGCTAATAAAAAAATTGATAAAGCTGTTAAAGCTGGAATCATTAAGAAAAATACTGCTGCTAGAAATAAATCTAAGTTAATGAAAGCAATTAATAATATTAAATAATTAATTGCTTTTTTTATTTAAAAAACCACCTAATTTTATTTTTTACTAAAAATTAAGTTTTATACAAGACAGATATTATTTTTTTTGATAAAATATAATTATATGAAAGGATAATTTTTATGAAAAAAACCTTTAAATTCTTTTTAGTAATTTTTTTAATTATTCTTATATTATTAGCTTATGATAATAAAGATAATTTATATTTATTTTATAGAGATAATATTTTAAAAGTAAAAGATAATATCAAACTTGAAAGAAATTCTTATTATAGAGATAATGATTATTTATATGTTCAAAACACTAATGATTTTGTTAGTAAAAGTTATAATGATACTTTAAATATTATTTATTCCATAATTAACAGTGGTGTTTCATCTTTTACTTTTTATTGCGATATTAATTATAATTCATGTATACAAGATGTAGAAAGTATATTAGATAATGAATATATATTATCTACAATTAATAATTATGTACACCCTTATAATAGTTTTGATGTTATTAACACAAGATATGATAAATATGGAAAAATAACTTTAAGTATTACTAAAGCTTATAATGAAAAACAAATAAAATTAATTGAAGATAAAGTTAATGAAATTATAAATAATAATATTAATTCTTCAATGAATGATATAGAAAAAATTAAAGTAATTCATGATTATATTATTAATAATGCTAATTATGATACATCTTTAGAAAAGCTAAAATATAGTAAAGCAGATGATGTTTTATTATATAGAAGAGGTATTTGTAGTAGTTATACAGATGCAATGAGTATCTTTTTAAATCGATTTAATATTAATAATTATAAAATAGCAAGTGAAGAACATGTATGGAATTTAGTTTATTTAAATAATAATTGGTTACATTTAGATTTAACTTGGGATGATCCTGTTAATGAAAATGGTAAAGATATTTTAGATTATAATTATTATTTAATAACTACAAAGAAATTAAAAGAAATTGATAATAGTAAAAGTCATAGATTTAATAAAGATTTTTATTTAGAACTAAAAGAAAGCTAAAAATTAGCTTTCTTTCTTTATATAATTATCATAAAATTCATTGTCATTAAAATAATTTATACCAATTGCACTTTTTACTTCATTTAATGTTTTATTTGTAACTTCAATTGCTTTTTCAGTATCTTTTAAAAGCATTTGATACACTTCTTCTTTATGTTCTTCATAATACTTTCTTCTTTCACGAATTGGGGTAAGAAGTTCTTGCATAATGTTATTTAAGAATTTTTTAATTAAAACATCCCCTACACCACCTCTTTCATAATGGGCTTTAAGTTCATCAAGATTTTTATATTCAGGAAGATATTTTTCAAAATCTTCATCACAACAAAAAGCCTCTAAATATTTAAATACAGTATTATTAGTAACATTTCCTGGATCATCTACTCTTATATGATTTGGATCAGTATACATACTCATTATTTTTTTTCTAACTTCTTCTTCACTATCTTTTAAATAAATACAATTACCTAAAGATTTACCCATTTTAGCATTACCATCAGTTCCTGGTATTCTTTTACATACTAAATTATCAGGAAGTACTGCTTTAGGCAAAACTAAAGTATCTGTTTTATAAATTCTATTAAACGTTTCTACAATTTCTCTTGTTTGTTCTATCATTGGAAGTTGATCTTCTCCAACAGGTATAGTAGTAGCTTTAAATGCTGTAATATCAGCTGCTTGACTAATTGGATAATTTACAAACCCTACAGGTATACTTTTTGAAAACCCTCTTAAAATCATTTCTTGTTTAACTGTAGGATTCCTTTCAAGTCTAGCTTGAGTTACTAAATTAGAATATAAAATTGGAAGTTCAAGTAAAGCAGGTATTTGCGATTGAAGAACAAATGTAACCTTAGAAGGCTCTATTCCTACAGCTAAATTATCTATAACTACCTCTAAAATATTATCTCTAATTTTTTTAGGATTATCAAAATTATCTGTTAAAGCTTGTAAATCTGCGATTAATATATATATATCATATTTATTAGTATTTTGAAGTTCAACTCTTTTTTTAAGAGCTCCAGCATAATGACCTATATGAAGAGGTCCAGTTGGTCTTTCCCCAGTTAATATAACTTCTTTCATGAAAACATCTCCTATTCATAATTATATTTTATAAAAAAAAGATAATAATTTCAAGTAATTATTATCATAATTTATTGGAAATTACAATGCGCGAAGAGTTGTCGGAGAGCGAATCACCACTGCTATTGAGAAAGTTCGAATTACCAATGTCTCTGCTGAAGCCGAACACCCCTGCACTCGAACTATTGTAATAGACGCCGCCACGCACAAACCATGGGAAAGCAGAACCAACGAAGTCAGCGTAATCACTATACCAGTTTTTTGTTTCAGTTAACGCATGTCCTGTATAAGATGTTCCTGTATAATTATTATAATATTTTTCATCTGGTAATATATTAAATCCTGAAGCATCTGGTTTTTTATTATATACTCCCATAACAAATTCACCTGCTCCACCACTCATGTCATATATTCCATATATATTTCCAGTTGTTGAGGCATCTTTTCCAAGGCTTGTATAATATGCTCCATTTGTTACAGATGTATTACTTCCTGCTGGTGCTCCATATCCTGTTTTATATGAACCATTATTGTTTATTCCCACTTCAGTACAGGTTGTACTACTAGTACATCTTCCATATATACTATGTGTTAGATATGCTACTGCTCCCCATTCATTATTTTTACTCATATGAGTATCTACTTCACTTGAAATAAATCCAAAGCTATTATTAGGTTGTTCCATACTTCTACTTGCAAAGAAGAAATTACTTACATTATTATATCTTAAACTTGTTTCATTTGGTTTTATTATTATTCCATTAGCATTACTACATGTTTCATTCGTGCATCCTAAATTATTTTTAGTTGAACTTGATGCAAGTGTTGTATGGCTTGTTTCAAACTTTCCATACCAAAATCCACTTAGTTCTTTATTTCCAAACGTAAATGCATAAAGTGCTGTTTCATTTTGTTTTACAAAGGTTACATCTACTGCGTTAGGTTTTGCTTGGGTTCCTCCATTATAATTACTTGGAGTTACAGCATTAAATCTTGGTATCCATACCCACATTGTTGTTATATCAGCCATTAATACTTCCTCACCTGGTTTTATTTTTAAAGTGCCATCAGAATTAAAATATCTATTTTTTATAGAACTATCACTATAATTTATGGTAACAGCATTAGCCCACATTTTGTAATCATAATTATACCATCTAGTTAAACTATCTTTATTATCTTTATCAGCACATTTCCATACATTTTTTGAATCATCATAATATACTGGTATCATATTACTTGCAAGTACTGGTGTATTTGCTCCACTTGTATCTTTTTGATTTATACCTAATACATATGGATCAGTTGAAGTCCCGTGTCCTACAATTATTTTAACATCTGGTTTTAAATATAAAACTGGCTTAACACTATACTTACCACTAACGTTGCTGTAGTGAACTTGCCCTGTTGAATAGACAAAAGACACAGTACTTTTTTCGCCGGCACGCTGAGGTAATAACCATTGATTATCATTATTATGTAACCAATTATTATTTTTACATGTAGTATTAGTATAGTTATATAGTGTTTGCGTGCACTCATCGCTTGCTGCATATCCATAATCACTGGCATACATAAGTGCTATTTTTCCAACCCAACTATTTGGATTTGATCCATAATAATATGCGCTTCCGTTTATTTTTCTTTCATATTGATACATTACATCTTTTTGAATTTGCAATATATCATTATAACCACCTAAATAATATTTAGCATCCCCTATCATACTTCGTGCTTCACTTGTTAATCCATATATTCCATTTAACTCTGTATTTAATCTTGCTGGTCTAGCCCAATTATTCAAATCACTTGTATCCCAATATTTATTTCCTATACTTTGATCTTTTATTAGCTTTATTCTATTTTCTATATTACCTGTTCCATCATCAGTTGGGAACACTCCGATTATTCTCCATGTTTCTCCATTAAAACTAACATAATTTTTTGGACTTGCTCCCCTGTATCTATATTCTGTTATGTCTTTATCATTTCCTATTTGAAGTGTGCTATCAGCAGGATGTGTTATTGTATATAATCCACTGTTATCTTTATTATCTGTTAATTTTATTAAAGTATCTGCTCCTGTTGTAATAGTTTCTTCATTTTCCAATACAGTATATACATTTACTTTAAATTTATATATAACATCTTTCATTTCTAAAGTATGATTTCCATCATTTGATGTTTCTATATATAAATCTTTTGTATCATCTATCCATGTCCTTAATCTATATAAATGTTTTTCTCCTTGATTTATTTGTTTATTATATAATTTTTTATAATTATTTTTATTAACATCTACTTCTAGTTGACTTATACTAATAGGACTTACTATTTCTATATTATCTTGATTAGTTAAATATACTTTAACTTTATCATTAGCAAGTGTTGAAACATCATTTTCATCTATTGCTATTATATAATTTATTGAAGTATTTTTATTTGATGCTAAACTTATTTCAAAATCAAAATATTTTTCTTGAGATTTCCCATCAGTATCATCTAATATTGAATTATTATCTAAAATTAATCCATCTGATGTTTCATTATATTTAAATACTATTCCACCAGCATTTATTACTTGTTCTTTCCTTCCTGTAAATAATATTTCATATAATGAATATGTTACTCCTGTTATTATAAGAATTATAGATATCATAAATATTATTAATATCAATTTATTTTGTTTTAATCTTTCTATCATTTTATCAACTTCCCTTTATTTTATTAACTATTAACTTTATAAGATTATTATATAATATACCCCCCCCAAGTCAATGTTTTTGTTAGCATTTTTTAACAGGGTTAAATTTTGTTGGTAACTTTTGCCAAACAAAAAAGCAAATTAACTACAACAGTGACATATAAATGCCTAACTGCCTTACAGCTAATTTGCTTTTCTAAATATAATATGCATTAAATTTATATGAATGTCAATAATAATCTCAATATTTATTTTTGTTCATATATTTTTATAATTGTTATTTTAACCTTAGCCTTCTTATTATTCTTTTATTTTTTATATAATAATATATTCCTCCGATTACAATTATTGTAATTGGTACAACAAAAAGTAAAACTAAATCGAGTTTTTGTGCTTGTTCTTCATATTCTTCAAATGTTGTAATTGCTGTTTTAGCATCAGCCATTATAAATACAAGAAAAAAACTTACTAATAAAACAAATAAATATTTATAATATTTTTTTATATAAATCATCCCCTATACCTAATTAATCATATTCCAAAAATAAAAAAACTTAACTAATTAAGCTTTTTTACTTTATTTAATATTATTTGATATTCATTAAATCTTTTTTCAACTTTACCATTTATTAATAATATATCATTTTTATTATATTCTTTTATTAAATCATATTTATTAGGAAATACCGTAATATTTACATTACCAGTACTATCAACACCATTTACAAAAGCCATAATATCATTATTTTTAGTATTTATTTCTTTTATTCTATCAATACTTATAATAATATTAATATCTTTATTAAAATTATTACTAACTTCATCTAGATTAGTTATATTTTTATATAATAATTTATACTTTTCTGTTTTATGACTAGTTACATAAAAACCAAATAATTCTTTTTCATGTTCTAAGATATCATCTACATCATTATCATAAAATTTAAGTATAGGTTTTTCAATAGATATATCATCTAAATCAATAGTTAAAGAAATATAATTCATTATATCATCTAAATTATTAATAAGAGTTGTAATATTTATACCAAATTCATCAAAACAATGTGCATATATTAAAGATTCAATTACTTTAATATTATTTGTTTTCTTATATATTCTTTTTAAAAAATCATATATATCTATAAACTTACCATTTATTCTTTCTTCTTCAATATAATTTGCAATTAAGTTTCCTATATTTCTAATTGAAGTAAAAGGAAGTCTTATTTCTTTATCATTTACTTTATATATTTTAGAATTACTTTCATTAATACTTGGAGGAAGTACTTTTATATTTATTTTTTTAAGTTCATTTAAATATTCAATTGTTTTTATTTCACTCCCTATAACACCTTTTAAAAGTGAAGCATAAAAGTAAGTTGGAAAATATGCTTTTAAATATGCCATACGATATGCAATTAAAGAATAACATATTGAATGACTTTTATTAAATCCATAATTAGCAAATTTTAAAATAAGATCATATACTTCTTTACTTTCTTCCTTTGTATAACCATTTTTAACTGAATTACTTATAAATCTTTCCTCTTCTTGTTTTAAAAGTTCTATTTTTTTCTTAGACATTGCCCTTCTTAAAATATCTGCTTCCCCAAGTGTATAAGATGCAAGTTTCTTTGCAATTAACATAATTTGTTCTTGATAAACAATTATTCCATAAGTTTCTTTTAAAATATCTTCTAAAGCTGGATTTATATAATCTATTTTTTCAAGGTTTTGTCTTCTTTTTATAAATAAAGGTATATTAGAAGCAGGACCTGGTCTATATAAAGCAATTGCACTACTTATATCATTAAAGTTTTCTGGTTTTAAATCTTTTAAAAATTTTTTCATTCCTTCACTTTCAAATTGAAATATACCAGTTGTATCTCCCATTTTAAAAATATCAATTGCAAACTTATCATCAAGTGGAATATTATTAAAATTAATATTTAAACTTTTTTCTTTATTTACATTATCAATAACTTCTTTAATAATAGATAAATTTTTAAGACCTAAAAAGTCCATTTTAATAAGTCCTAATTCTTCAAGATATTCCATAGTATATTCTGTTAAATTAAGATCATCTTGTTTATATATAGGTACAATTTCATCTAAAGCTTTATAACTTATTACAATTCCTGCAGCATGAATACTTGTATGTCTTTTATTGTTTTCTATTTCATTAACAATATTATATAAAAGTTTTAATTTATCATCACCATCAATGAAATTACTTATTTCCATACTTCTTTTTCGTAAATCTTTTAAAGATTCATTCATGCTTAACCTTTTACATAAATAATCAATATCACTATTTTTTATATTAAGTATTCTTCCAACATCTCTAATTGCTTGTTTAGATTTTAAAGTTCCAAATGTTATAATACCTGAAACATGATCTTTTCCATATTTTTCTTTAACATAATTAATAACTTTATCCCTATCTTCATCAGGAAAGTCCGTATCAATATCAGGTAAAGTAATTCTTTCGGGATTTAAAAATCTTTCAAATAACAAATTATATTTTAAAGGGTCAACATCTGTTATACCCAAAGAATAACAAACTAAACTACCCGCAGCACTTCCACGACCTGGTCCTACTAAAATATTATTTTGTTTAGCAAACTTTATATAATCATAAACTACTAAAAAATAATCTTCAAAATGCATTTTTATAATAACATCAAGTTCATGATTTAATCTTTCTTTATATAAACTACTTACATTACCATTTAATCTTTTATTTAAACCCTTATTAGCTAAATTAATTAAAAATTCTTTAGAATTTGAAGTATCATATTTAGGCATATATAACTTATTTTCAAACTCTATATTACACATATTAGCTATTTTTAAAGTATTATTAATCTCATCTATACCTACTTTATTAATAACTTCGTCATAAGTAAATAAATGATTATTTTGATATATAAAAGAAATTCCATCATTTATTGTTTTACCATCTCTTATCATAAATATATAAGGAAGATACTTATATTCATATCTTTCAAGGTAAAGTGTTTTATTTACAAATACAATATTTTTTGTATAATTAATATTATTTTTTTCATTTAAACTATTTATACCTACATATATATCATTATAAATGTTTCTTAAATTCATATATATTTCTTCATTAAAACAAATACATATTAAATCATTATTATATTTATTTAAATCATCAAAAGTAACATCATTTTCCTCTTTTATACCTTCAAGTTTTATTAAGTTATGATAACCATTTATATTTTTAGCATACAAAAGTATATTAGAAGATAAATATTTTATATCAAGTCCAATGATAGGTTTTATATTATTTTTATTACATTTTTTAATAAATTCCATTGTTCCAAATAAATTATCATCACATATAGCAAGTGAAGTAATATTACAAGCTTTACATTTTTCTATTAAATTATCTATTTTAATTAAACTAGAAAGTAAACTATATTCTGTTTTAATATAAAGTGGACTATACATAAAACATTCCTCCTTATAATCATTGTACCATAAAAATTGACTTTTATATATAAATATTATATAATTTTAGTTGTCTACACGAAAGGAAAATAAACATGACAAGAAAAATAGAAAACAAAAATTTAGTAATATTTGATGGTATTGATGAAGAAGGTAAAATAAAATATAAATCTTTTGAAGAATATATTAATGAAACATTTAATAATAAACAAGATGATATATTAGGTAACTTATTTATTGAATGTATGACAAAATATGTTTTTGTAAAAGATAATCATTTAATACATTTTTCACAAGCTTTCTCATTAATTGAAGAAGGTAAAATTCAAGAAGGATTACTTGTAAAAAAAGAAAATTTAGAAAAAGTTAATTTTGATGAATTACAAGTAGCAAATCATTCATATTATAAAATGTCAAATAAAGCTTATGAAGAAGTAATTACTATTCTAACAAACTTTACTAAATTAAGTGTTAAAAATACTGAAGACGCAATTGAAAATGAATTTAAAAATTATGTTGTAAGAAAAAGAAAATAACAAATAAGAATTGACTTATTTATAAATTTATGTTAAATTTATAATGCTTATTTAAAGAGGAGGAATCAAAAATGGCTAAAAATTTATCAAATAGAAAACCAAATGTTAAAAATATAAGACCAAACTGTTTAAAAGCCACTAAAAAGAAACAAGGATTAAATTTACAAGTTGTTACTTTAGATAACGGGCAAAAAGTTAGAGTTACTACAAAAGAAGCTAGAACTATGAAAAAAGCTGCATAATATGCAGTTTTTATTTTGTTATAATTATTAAATCATTATTTGTAAGATATGCTTTTTTAATAAATTTTATTTCACTAATATTTTCTTCTTTTAATTTAATTATTAACTCATCTAAAATATATCTATTTTTTATTATTTCTTTAAAATTAATCTTACCATTATCTACAATTACTACCCTATTATCTAAATAATATCTAACTTTAGGATTAATTAAATAAATATATTTTATTAAATAATTAAAAGATAAAATAAATAATATTATCGTTATACCTTTAAATAAAGAATAATCTACATTAACAAGAGTATAAAAAGATATAAGAACTATTAAAGTTGTTTCAATATAATCAAATAAAGTAAAATTACTTATCCTTTTAGGATTAATATGATTTAAATAAATAAAAACCAAATATAAAAATATAAGCTTTATAATTAAAATAATATAATTCATAATTTATTCCTTTCATATTTATAATGTTTTAAATCATATTTTTTTATTCAAATAATAATATTTAGTAAAGGAGAAATTATGGAAAATATTAAAAAATATATAATATCTTTAGGATATACATTAGGAATAATACTTGTCTTTACTATTATTCTTACAATATTAAATTATTTTGATTTATTAGGAGTAAAAGTTATAAATATACTTAAACTTATAATACCTATAATAGCTACGATAGTAGGAGCTTATCATGTAGGAAATAATAGTGATAGAAAAGGATATCAAACTGGAATAAAATATGGAATATTATTATCAATTATTTCATTTATATTTATCCTAATATTTAGTTCAATTAATTTACTATCATTTGTTTATATAATTATTCTTATATTATCATCTATGATAGGATCAATATTTGGTATAAACAAAAAACTTGCTAAAGAAAACTAGCAAGTCTTTTTATTATTTATTCATTTGTTATTACAAAACGGGAAGAGTAATGAGGTTGGGCTGTAGTCCCCGGTCCATAATTGTAAAAACTAAATATTCCACTTCCTGAATTACCATAATTGCCTCCTCGCACAAACCATGGATAACTAGTACTAGGGACTATATTATAATTATCATACCAACCTGCTGTTTCTGCTAAGGCGTGACCTTGATATGAAGTTGTTGTATAATTATTATAATATTTGCTATCTGGTAAATTATTAAAACCTGACCCACTTATGGTTTTATTATATACTCCCATAACAAATTCTGCCGCCCCACCACTCATATCGTATATTCCATATAAATTCTTTGTTGTTGAAGCATCTTTTCCAAGATCTGTATCATATTTTCCATTATTTTTATCAAGAGTAGTTTTGGCAGGAGAGCCATATCCTGTTATAAAACTACTATTGTTATTTATCCCTATTTCAGTACATGTTGTACTACTAGTACATCTTCCATAGATACTGTGTGTTAGGTATGCTACTGCTCCCCATTCATTATTTTTACTCATATGTGTATCCACTTCGTCTTTTACAAATCCAAAACTATTTCCTGTTTGTTCCATACTTCTTGCTAAAAAATAAAAATCATTTGGCTTTTTATAATCTCTCAATGATGTTACATTTGGTTTTACTACTATATTACTTACATTACATGTTTCATTAGTACAGGAACTTGCATGTGTTCCCCCTACTTCAAACTTTCCATACCAAAATCCACTTAGTTCTTTATTTCCAAAGGTAAAGGCATCTATTGCTGGTTCATTTTGTTTTACAAATGTTACATCTATCGCATTAGGTTTTGCTTGTGTTCCTCCATTATAATTACTTGGGGTTACAGCATTAAATCTTGGTATCCATACCCACATTGTATTTATATCATCCATACTAATTGTAGTTCCCGGTGTTGCATTTAAATAAGTTTGTCTATTTGCTTCTTTTACTGTTACAGCATTAGCCCACATTCCTTTATATTCTCCACTTGATTCATAACTATACCATCTATAATCTTTTTGTGAATTATCCTTATCTGCTTTTTTCCATACATCATTTGTTTCATCATAATATACTGGTATCATGTTTGATGCAAGAATTGGTTTATTTGCTCCACTTGTATCCATACTTTCTATTGTATTTACATTTATTTTAAATTTATATGTTTTTTGTTCTAATGATACATTTGTACCTGTTTCTGTTTCTACTACTTTTGTATATTTACTCATATCTACATTTTCTTTTAACCATATTCTTATTCTATATGTATGTGTTTGTTCTTGTTGGTTATATGCAAAAGTATTTGCATATATTATTTTTGAATCTTTTATTTTTTTATTTTCTTCTAATAAACTTATTATCGTAGGACTTATTAATTCATTATCATTTCCATCTGTTAAATACATTTTTATATCATTATCTTCAAAACTATTTTCTATATCTATTTTTGATAATGATACGATATATTTTATATTCATATTTTCTTTTAATTTACTTGATACTTTAAATTCAAAATAATTATTTTTCTTTCCTTGTGTATCACTTATTGGATTCATATTTGTTATAGCTATTTTATCTTCACTTTCTTTATATGTAAATGATATTACATCACTTGATACAATATGTTGTTTTTGTCCTTCTAATTTTATTTTATAAAATGAATATGTTGTTCCTGTTACTATTAATATTATTCCTATTATAAATATTATTAATATTAATTTATGTTGTTTTAATCTTTCTATCATATTATCAACTTCCCTTTATTTTATTAACTATTAACTTTATAAGGTTATTATATAATATACCCCCCCCAAGTCAATAATTTTTATTTGACTTTTTAACATTTATTTTTTATTATTATTTTAGGTGGTAATATGTATTTAATTTATAAAAATAATAAACTTAAAATATATGAATATAAAACATTTTTTAAAAAATTATTTGGTTTAATGAATAAAAAAAATATAAGTTATGGTATTAGAATAAATAATTGTAATTCAATACATACTTTCTTTATGAAAGAAAATATTGATATATGTATTACTGATAAAGATAATAATATTATTTATTTAAAAGAAAATTTAAGTAAAAATAAAGTTATTTTACCAATAAAAAAAGGAAAATATGTATATGAATTTCCTATTAATACAATTAGTAAATATAATTTAAAATTAAATGATAAAATAAAAGTAACAGAATAATTATATTTCTGTTACTACAGTTATTATCATTGGAATACTTCCTGTTTCTTCTTCAAAATAATCTCCTAATTTTTCTCTTATGAGATTTTTTATTTTGTTAAAATCAACTTTTTGTCCTTCAAAAGCATTACTTTCAATTATATCTTTACATATTTCTTGACTTTTTTCTACCATATCAAGATTATCTTTGACATATATAAATCCTCTTGTTAATATTTCAGGATTAGCAAGTATTTTTTTAGTTTTTCGATCAAGTGTGGCACTTACAATTACTATACCATTTTTACTTAATAATTCTCTATCTTTTAAAACAAGATTACCTATATCATCTGAATTACTTCCATCAATTAATATTTCATCTGTAGGTATTTTTTCTTTATCTTCAGTTAATTTACCATCAACAAATGTTGCTACTTCTCCATTAAGTTTTAAAATAATATTTTCATCATTCATTCCTACTTCACTTGCAACATTAGCATTCATATACATATATCTATATTCTCCTTTAATAGGAAAATAATATTTTGGATTCATTAAATTTAACATTAACATTAAATCTTCTTTTGAAGCATGATGAGTTAAATGTTCTTTTGATGTAAAACTTATTACTTCAACATTTTCTCTTGATAAATCATCAACAATTTTAGAGTGTTTCTTTTCACATCCAGGATAAACTGGTTCTGATATTAAAACAGTATCTGTATCTTTAAATTTTAAATATTTATCATAACCACTTTCTATTTTTTCTAAACTTCCAAATGGTTTTTCTTTATCATCACTAGTTAGAATAACAACATCTTTATCATTTATATTAGATAAATCGCCAATTCTTGATGTATCAATATTTAAATATTTAAGTTCAACAGCTTTTTCTACTACATCATTAAGTTTTTTCCCCATTAAAACAACTTTTCTTCTTGTTCTACTAATTTGATCAAATATTTCTTGAATACGATATAAATGTTCGGGAAAAACACTTATTATAATACGATTATCTGTTTTATTTAATGTGTCCCAAACTATTTTAGAAATACGATGTTTAGGACTTGTATGCCCTTCTCTATAAGCAAACATAGACTCAGACATTAAACATAATACTCCTTGTTTTCCTACATAAGCAAGTTTACCTATATCTGTTTTATAACTTCCAAGCATTGTTGAATCAAATACAAAATCTGTTGCATAACATATTGCACCATCATTTGTATATAAAACATACATAACTGTTTCAGGCATTGAATGTGTAACACTAATTGGAAATATTGTATATCCATCTACATCTATTTTAGCATGTGGTCTTATTTCTTTTAAAATATTTGCTTTAACTTCAACTTTTTCCTTTTGTAATTCTTCTTTAATAAGATTCATTGTAAATTTTGTAGCATATACATTTACATCAGGTAATTCTTTTAATATATCAACAAGTGCCCCATAATTACCATCATGACCGTGTGAAATAAAAATTCCTTTTATTCTTTTTTTATTATTAATTAAATAATCAAACTTTGGAATAATATAATCTACTCCAAGCATACCCATTGTTGGATATTTTAACCCCGCATCAAAAACAAATATATTATCATCTACTTCCACAATATACATGTTTTTACCATTTTCATTTAGTCCCCCAAGACCAAATATTTTAATTTTACTCATATTTACTCCTTTCTATAGTTTTTATAAGTTAAAGCACTAAATAATTATAACATAATTTATTAATTATTTAAATATTTATTTATAAATAATCCTCAATATTTTTACCTTTTCTTATTCTTTTATAAACATCATTTGCAATTTGATTCGCTCTTTGTCTTGTTATACCAAATATTTTACCTATTTCTTCAAATGTTTTTTCATCTAAATTATCTAATCCATGTCTTAATTTAATTATTTCTCTTTCTCTAGGTGTTAATTTATTTAAAATATCTTTTATTATTATTTTTAAATCTTTATTTTCTATTTCATTTTCTATATCAACATTATCATCTTTTATAAAATATAATAAACTTTCACTATTTTCAGTTGTTTCATTTAAAACACTTTGATCTAAAGAATAAACTTTCTCTATCTTTTCTTTTTTATTTTCTTTTACTTCTTTAATTCTTTTATATTCATAATAATATGGTCTTTTAATCATTCTATCTTTTGTATATATTTCAAAAACAATGTAAGATTTTATATAATAACTAGCAAATGTTGAAAATTTATATCCTTTTTTATAATCAAATCTTTCTACTGCTTTTATTAACCCTATATTACCTGCTTCGATTATATCCATATAAGTTAAACTTTCAAATGGTATATTATAATATTCTCTTGAAAGTGCTACAACTAATTTTAAATTACTTTCTATTATCTTTTTTCTATTTTCAGGATTAAAGTTTTCAAATAAATACTTTTCTTCCTCTATTGATAATACTTTTATATCTTTAATATCATTTAAATATAAATTAAAAGCATAACTATCTTTCATAATAACCACCCTTAACTAAATTATAACAAAAAAATAATAAATATTAAATATTATTTTATATCTTTAAGGTTATTATTTTTTCTAATTTTAGTAAAAGCTTTTTGTTCTATTTTTCTTACTCCTTCATCTGATATTTTAAGTATACTTCCTACTTTTCTTAAAGTTTTATAATTTCCATCATCAAACCCAAATCTTAAAAGTAATACTTCTTTTTGTCTAGGAGTTAATGTATTTAAAATATCTTTTATTATTTCTTTTATTTCTATTTGATTAATTTTATCATATATATTATTTTCTTCATCTTCGATAAAATATAATAATGGTTCTGTACCATCAATAGAATTAGGAAAACTATCATCTAAAGATAATACTGTTTGAATAGTTTTTAATTTTTTTGATATTAATCTTTCTTGATTAAAAGGTCTTCTTATTATTCGATTATTTTTATAGATTTCTTTAATTATTTGTGATTTTATATAATAACTAGCAAATGTTGAAAACTTATATCCTTTTTTATAATCAAATCTTTCTACTGCTTTTATTAACCCTATATTACCTGCTTCGATTATATCCATATAAGTTAAACTTTCAAATGGTATATTATAATATTCTCTTGAAAGTGCTACAACTAATTTTAAATTACTTTCTATTATCTTTTTTCTATTTTCAGGATTAAAGTTTTCAAATAAATACTTTTCTTCCTCTACTGATAATACTTTTATATCTTTAATATCATTTAAATATAAATTAAAAGCTTTATTATCTATCATAACTATACCCCCCATATAAATTATAACAAAAAAAACTTATTTATTAAACAAGTTTTTATCGGTTTTATTCTTCTGTTTCTTTAACAACTTTTTTTCCTTTATAGTATCCACATTCTTTACAAACTCTATGTGATTTTACTATAGCACCACAATTAGGACATTTAGTTGTTTGTTTAGCTGTTAATGCCATGTGTGCTCTTCTTGTTCTTTGACTAGTTTTAGAAACATGTCTTGCAGGAACTGCCATAATATCACCTCAAACCTTTCTCACTTAATAAACTTGACAATTTGTCAACTGCTTTTTAAATTATACATTATATTTTAATAAATTTCAATAATTTTTAGTATTTTTCTCTTAATTGAGTCAAAAAATCCTTTGATTTTAGATATATTCCTGTATATCTATCATAATAATTTTCTAAAAATTTATTAATTTCATTTTTATTTTTAGGTAAAATATTTAATTCTTTTATCTTAGATATATCAACATAATTAAACATACGAAGGAGTTTAACTGTTTTTTCATCTACGATATATTCATTTTTATAACAATTAACACATAAATAACCACCTGAAAAGCTACTTACAGTAACTATTTTTTTATTACTTCCACAAACACTACAACAATCAAGAATTGGCATAACTCCTAAATAATTAAGATATTTTAATTCAATTATATTAGCTATAATCATAGGATCAAAATCATCATTTATTTTAATAAGACCATTTATAAATAAATCAAATATTTCATTTGATGAAGTTTCTTTTAAAACTTGATTAGTTAAATCACTTAAAAAAGTTGCATAACCTATTTTAAATAAATCTTGTTTAATATTTGAAAAATCATTTATAATATCAACACTTATTAAAACACTTAATCCTTCTTTTTTATAATATATATTAAAATAACCATAAGTAAGTTTAGAACTAACACTTCTTAAACTACTTTTTAAATTACGACATCCTTTAGATATTATCCCTATTTTACCATGTTCTTTTGTTAAAACATTTAATATTTTACTTGATTCAGAATAATTAGTATCACTTAGTACTATTCCTGTTACTTTTTCTATTTTCATAATAATTCTCTTCTACTTTTTCCATTTCCTTTAAAAACACATAATATCTTAAATCCCCTGTTTCTTTAAATAAACTCCATAAAGCTTTATTCATACTTATCACCCATTATTATAATGGGTAAAAAATATAAATTTTAATCATCTTCTTCACTTATTCCTAATTCTTCAAAAAGGTTTGGCTTTTGTCTCCAGTTTTCTATTAATTTAACAAATAGTTCTAAATAAACCTTTTTACCAAGTAATACTTCAATTTCTTCACGTGCCATAGTACCTACTTTTTTAAGCATTTGTCCATTTTTACCAATAATTATTCCTTTTAAATTATCTCTATCTACCACAATACATGCATTAATATAACATTTATCTTTTTTAAATTCCATATTTTCTACAATACATGTAACTGCATGTGGTACTTCTTCTTTTGTTAAAATAAGTATTTTTTCTCTTATTATTTCTCCTACTAAAAATTTTTCACTAACATTAGTAATAACATCATCATCAAAATATTTAACATCATCTTTTAAATACTTTTTAATTACTTCGATAAGTTCCGTAGTATTAATACCTTTTACTGATGAAATAGGTACAATATCTAAAAAGTTATATAAATCTTTTAATTTAGTTATTTCATCATATAATTTATCTTTTTTAATTTTATCAACTTTTGTTAAAACAAGAATAACATCTTTATTATCTTCTTTTAATCTATTAAGAATTCTATTATCATTTGGACCAAATCCACTTGCAATATCAACAAGAAATAAAACTAAATCATTGTCAAAACTTGAATAAGCTTTATTATTTAAAACTTCTCCAAGTTTAGATGTAGCTTTATTAATCCCAGGTGTATCTACAAAAACTATTTGTGAATCTTCATCGTTATAAATACCATATATCGTGTTTCTTGTTGTACCTACTTTATCACTTGTAATAGCTATTTTCTGATTTAATAATTTATTTAAAAGTGTACTTTTACCTACATTAGGACGTCCTACAATACTTACAAAACCACTTTTCATTTTAAATCATCCTCACTAAATGGATAAGGGCACATATCTTTAACTGTAAGTGTTTTTTCATCAAATTTATTATTATACATAATAACTTCCATATCCATATCAAAAAATTCTAAAAATACTTGTCTACATAACATACAACAAGTACCTATCTTATCACTTGCATTCATTATATATATTCTTTTAAAATCATGTTTTTTATAACCATTTGTTATAGCATTTGTTATAGCACTTCTTTCAGCACATATAGTAGCACCATAACTAGCATTTTCTACATTTACACCATAAAAATAATTATTATCTTTTGTTTCTAATATACAAGAAACCTTATAATTAGAATAAACAGCATAACTATTATTTAATAATTCTTTTAGTTTTAATTTTATATCCATAACTACTCCTTAAAATAATGCGATAATTTTAGGTAAAAAGATCATTATACCTATGATTAATGCAATAATACTAATGATACCTACTGCTCCACTTGCACAATCTTTAGCAACTTTAGCCATTGGTTTTTTCTCTTCTGTTACTAAATCTACTGTTGCTTCAATTGCACAGTTAACCATTTCTAAAGCCATAACTATTCCAATTAATAAAACAACAACTAATCTTTCTGTATAGTTAATTTTAAGTATAATACCAAGTATTAAACTAATAATAGCTATAACAAACATAACTATAATATTTTGTTCTGTATAAAAAGCATATCTCATACCTTCAAAACAATACTTAAATGATTTTAAAAACCTTTTTAAACTTCTTTTATTTTTCTTCAATTCTTGCAAATCTTTTTCCATATAATATCTCCTTTTGTTTTGTAAACATTATTTTTTCATCCTCTTTAGTCATATGATCATATCCTAATAAATGTAAAAGCCCATGTACTGCTAGAAATGAAAGTTCCCTTTCTAAAGAATGTTCATAACTAATTGCTTGTTCTTTTGCTTTATCAATAGAAATATAAATATCTCCTAGAAGTCTTGTTTTTGTAAAATCTTCCTTTTTTTCATCTTCCAAAGCAAAACTAATAACATCTGTTTCTCTATCTATATTTCTATATTCTTTATTAATCTTATGAATATAAGGATTATCTACTATTATGACATTAAAATAAATATTCTTTAATTTTTCATGTCTTATCATATGCTTAAGCATACTTTTAATAACTCTTTCTTCTTTTTTTAAATTATAAGTTGTTTCATTATAAATATTAAATTTTCTCATGGTACTAAAAACCTCACTACTAATATTATTAATATAATTATTATTATATTTAAAATCCAATTTTTCTTTAATTTATCTGGTATTGCTTTATTTAATACTTTATATAAAATAAAACCAATTAAACCTCCTAAAACATTTAAAATAACATCATCTACATCAAATACTCTACCTATAGAAAGTTGTATTGTTTCGATAGAAAGTGATACGATAAATGTTAATAAAAGCATTACACTAACCTTTTTTACTTTAATAAAATATCCTACAAAGAAACCAAATGGTAAGAATAATAAAACATTGCCTAAGATATTTTTATAAAATAAATATGTTCCTGCTTCATATCTAAATATTTCTTTAAATGGAATTATATTTACTCCTCCAAAAGAAACATCTTGAGCAGTTACTATTTGGAACAAGCATAATATATAAATGATAAAAAATAATTTCAAAAGTTCTTCATATAAAACAAACTTTTTACCATTTGTAACTAAATACGTTATTCTAAGAACAGTAGCTACTAAACACGAAATAACTAACATAGGCCATGTTGCATCAAGCATATTAAGTGCTATATCTCTTATATCTTGTATCATAATAAATAACCTTTCTTCGTATTTTTAAAATTAGGGTTTTATTTCCTGTAACTCTGCAATGTCTTCGTAAACCTTAAAAAATACCTCTACATATATTTTATCATTATCTTCCTCTATTTTCAAAGTTTTTTGTAATAATATTTCTTCATCTTTTTCTAAAGATTCTTCGATTTTCTTTTTTGCAAGATTATTTGCTATATTTATAAGTTCTTCTTTTGTATATTTATTAATTTTTTCTTTATAAATAAAGCTTTTATTTATCTTTATATTAAATAAATTATTATTAATTAAATAAATATTTTTTTCTTTCTTTATTGCATTTTTCTTAAAAGAAAATATTTTTATTTCTTTACCAAATATAGTTAAAGATAAAGTAGTTTTAGACTTATTTGTTTTTTCATATTCTTTTTTAATAAAAGGATGACTTACTTTTACTTTATACCAAACTTCAGCATATACTTTTCCTTTAGCATCAACAATATTTTTAATTTCATCATTTTTAGTAATAATTCCTGTTACAATTAAATCATTTTTACTTACATAATCTCCCACGTTTTTTACTATACTTCCCTTTGTTATATCAAGTTTTTTTATTAATCCATTTTTACTAGCAATAATATTATGTTTTATATTGTTTATATCTTCTTTAATACTTTTTCTTTCAATATAATCAACTTCATAATATACACCATTAGTACTTATTTCTAACCATTCAAATAAATCTTTATTATTATCTTTTATTTTATTACTAATATTTTTTAATTTTTTGTATGGTTTTTTAAAAGAATAAATAGTTAAATTATTACTAATCATTTCTTGTTTCAATATTTCATTTATTTCTTTATTATTGTTATTAATCTTAATAAAAAAAGCCATATGGGAAAAAAGATATATAATTATTAAAGAAAGAACAAAAGATATAAAAAATACTTTATATTTATTAAACAAAAGAACAAGTTTATTTTTACCATAAGTTTTATTTATACTTACATTACATGTTGTTTTAATAGTTTTTATTTTCAAATAATCTTCATACGTTACTTTAAAACTAATTTTATTAGAATTATACTTTATATCATACATACTTATTTTATTACTAATTATATTAGAAAATAAGTTTTTTACATATTTACCACTTATTTCTATTTCATAATAATTAAACATAATTACCTCTAAATGTTATAGAATAAATACTTCCTTCAACTAATAACTCTTCTTTTTCAAATCTTTTTATTATAAGATTTGCTCCTTTTATTTCTAAGATATCATCTATTATTTCAACAAGTATTTTATTATCTTCAAAAATAAGTATTTTTTTATAGTTTATAATATCAAGTTTATTTTTTCTATAATATATTTTAGTTTCTTCTTGTTTTATATAATTTCTTAGTTTAGAAAACATAAAAGTATCATCTTCTTTCTAATAAATTATATATTTATTTAAAAAAATTACCACAAAAAAATGGATATAACATCCATTAATTTAGTTTTTCTCTTAAAATACTATTTAATTTAGACATATCACATCTATTTTTTACTCTAGGTGTAATTTCTTTCATAACTTTACCTAAATCTTTAATTGAAGTTGGTTTAACTATTTCAAAGACTTCATCAATAATTTTATTAAGTTCATCATCACTTAAAGCCTCAGGCATATATTTTTTTAGTATATCTATTTCTTTTTGGTAAGATTCAATTAAATCAGTTCTTGAAGCTTTTTCAAATTCTTTAATTGATTCTGTACGCATTTTTATTTGTTTAGTAATAACATCTAAAACAAGATCATCATTATCTTCTTTTTTATTATTTATTACTTCAAGTTGAATTGCTCCTTTTACACTTCTTAAAGTATTTAAAGTGTCTTTATCTTTGCTTTTCATTGCTTCAAGTAAATCCTTTTGTAATTTTTCTTTTAACATATATATTCCTCCTTATAATATTAAAGGGAAAGTAAACCTTTCCCTAATTATTAATAATCTCTTCTATTTTTCTTTTGTGAATTTCTAATGTTTTCTTTCTTTTCTTCTCTTCTTCTTTTTCCAGGTTTATCATAAAACTTTCTTTTTTTAACTTCTGAAGGGATTCCATCACGAGAACATTTTTGTTTAAAACGTTTAAGTGCTCCATCTAAATTACCTTTAACTGCTACCTCTGTCATCTTATATCCCTCCTTCCTTTTGCTTTTTCAAGTTCAATTATAACAAAGAAAACTAAAAAATACAATATGTTTTATCGTAATTTTAGTTTATTTTTTAACTTGCAAGCATGTCTTTTTCAATAATTACATCAACAATTTCGTTTTCTTTATATTTTTTTGGTATTTTTAAATAAATATAATTAGAACAATGTCCATATGAATATTTATCATCAACTTTTTCAATTAAACAAGATTCTTTCTTACCTATAAAACTATTATTATAGTTTTCTTCAAGTGTTTTTGATAAATCAAGTAAAGTTTTTACTCTTTCTTTTTTTACTTTACCATCTATTTGATCTTTCATTTTAGCTGCTACTGTGCCATCTCTTTTAGAATAAGGAAAAACATGTATTTTACTAAAATTAATTTCTTTTATAAAGTCTACACATTCATTAAAATCTTCTTCTGTTTCACCAGGAAATCCTACGATAACATCAGTTGTTATAGATATATCAGGTCTAACTTTTCTTATTTTTTCTATTTCTTCTTTAAAATATTTTTTATCATATTTCCTATTCATTCTTTTTAAAGTTTGTTCTCCTCCACTTTGTAAAGGTATATGTAAATGATTACAAAGTATTGGATTTTTTAATAGCTCTAAAAATTTATCATCAAGTTCTGTTATTTCAATTGATGAAATTCTTAATCTTTTAAGACCTTTTATATTCAATATTTTTTCTAAAATACTAGAAAAATCAGTATTAATATCAACACCATAATTACCTGTATGAATACCAGTTAATACTATTTCATTATAACCATTATTTACTAAAGTAGTTATTTCACTTAATACATTATCTTCTTTTTTACTACGACATTTTCCTCTTACATAAGGAATAATACAATAAGTACAAAAGTTTTCACAGCCATCTTGAATCTTAACAAATGCTCTTGTTCTATTTTCAAAATGTTTTATATTCATATCTTCAAACTCTACTTCATTTAAATTGAATCTTTGATTGATTTTTTCTTTATTTCTAAAAAAATCTTCAACTAAATCAACAACCTTAGATTTATTATAATTACCTAAAACAATATCAATATCATCGTTTTTATAATCTTTAGCGCTTTCAATAAAACAACCACATACCACTAAACAACTATTCTTATTTATTTTTTTAGGATGATTTATCATTTTTCTACTTTTAACATCACTATTATTAGTAACCGTACAAGTATTTACAACATAAACATCACAAAAATCATTAAAGTCACATATTTCATAACCTCTTTCTTTAAAAAGACTTGCAATATATTCCATCTCATAAGTGTTTACCTTACATCCTAAATTACATAATCCTACTTTCATACTAAAACTTCCCTTCAAAAAAGGATATTATTTTTCTATCCTTTCTTTTAATTTCTTTAATTCACTTAAAAATTCCTCTGTTTTCTTTATTTCATCTTCGATATTTTTAACATTATTATTTTTATAAGTTTCTATTTTTTTATATTCATTATCACTTTTTATTCCAAATACAGGAGATATAACTGATGAGTTTTTAAATCGTTTAGGTTCTTCCTTTAATTCTTGAACTTTATTAAAATTATTTATTTTTTCTTCTTGTTTTTCAATTAAATCATCTATATTTTTCTTATATAATTCATCAAGTGTAATTGGTTCATTACCCTCATCTTCTACTCTGTAATTATCAAGTTCATCAGGATCAAGATTAGCTTTTAATAATTCATCGTAACTAATAATTGATTTTTCTTCTTGTACTTTTTCAAAAAATGTTGGACCTATTAAATCACTTTTTTCTTCATAAACAAGCTTTTTAGCAGCTTCTTCTAACTCTTTTTTAGCATCTTCTTCTGTTGGTTTATTTGCTACATACACTACTTCTTGTTCTATAGGTTTTACATCATTTACAGTATTGTTTACATTATCTTCTTCATTTATTACTTCACTTTTATAAATGTCATTATTATCTTTAGAATCATCAGAAATTTTATTTTCTTTATAAGAAGGTAATTCTACTTGATGCTTTAACTTATGTTTTTTAGATGATGCTTTTTCTATTATAACTATAACTAACAATGCTAAAATAATAACTACAATTATAGAACAAATAATAAATATATTATCTTTACCCATTATATTTACAAAATCTTTCATTTTTTTCACCTGCAAATATATTGTATCATAATATTATTTTTTTTAAAAGAAAAAAGACAAAATTGTCTTTATTCTACTATTTTACATTCTTTAGTATTTAATTTATTTGTTAATGGATTATAAATATATGACTTACATGTTTCTTTATTATAAAAATTCAATAAAAGTTCATTCTTATCTACATCATTAGGACAATGTAAATACTCACAAAAATCACTATAAGTTAAATTAGGTTTATCCATTAAATAAATCTCTTTATTTGTTTTTAAATCTAAATTATATATTTTATTATCTTTTTCTATAACCATTCCATTTTCATAATTAATACTTTGAAATTATAGTCATATATTTTTTCTTCATCGAAATTATATATAAAACTCTTATTATTATGATTAAAAACACATGTATTTAAAGTAAAACAAGTATATGTTTCAAATGGCTTTTCAATATTATGTACTTTTCCTGTATGAATATTAATGAAATTTTTATCTGCAACTAAATATTTATTATTTATAAAAACATTATTTAACTTAAAATCTTTAGTCCAAGGAATTGTTACTTTTTGTTCTATTTCATCAATAAATGATATTTCATTATCATTTTTTGTTAGTATATAACCTATCTTTACCATTTGATCATCTTTATTTACAGAAATCATATTTAACTTATCATGTGGACCAACATCAATTGCTTTTTTAGTTAAAGTATTATAGATATATCCTTCTTTTTTGTTTTTAACTACAAAAAATGTTTTATCATAATCATATGTTATAAGCTCACATTTCTTGTTACATTTTACATCATATTGTTCGATTAATGTAGCATCTTTTGGCATGGTTTTTCCTATATTTTCTTGATTATTTATTTGATATTTATATACCGTTAATGTATAACTTTTATTAAAAATTAGAAAATATACTAATGCTAATAATACTATTAAAATTAATAAAATTATTATTATTTTCTTTTCCTTTCCCATCTTATTTATCCTTTCTCATATTAATTTATCTGTAGTCCAGGGCAATGATTCGTCCCTATTCCTGTACATCCAGCTCCACCTACTTTTCCACCACCTGATGAACCTGAAGCGCCTGTTTGTGGATTTGATGTTCCTCCTGTATTTCCACCACCTGAAGAACCTGAACCACCTGTTTGTGGATTTGTTGGTTTTGATGGAGTTGGATCTGGATCTGGCCTATAAATTATTATAGTAGCAGTTTTAGTTGTTGCTTGTGTATAACTTGTATTTCCAGCTTCATCAATTGCATGAATATAATAAGTTGTAGATGAAGATAAATTATTAAATGTTTGTGTAATAGATGCTACACTATCTACCTTAGTCCATTCTTTTTCTGTTGGGGTTGTTGGTGATGTTGTTATTTTATATCCAACTACTCCGACATTATCTGTTATTGTTACAGTTAATGAACTTGAGCTATTTCCAGTAACTGTTATTTTAGGTTGTTCACTATCAAGTTCAGTTACATCAACACTACAAGTATTTTCATTTCCTGCACTATCAATTACTTTTGCTATATATTTTCCATTTTTAGTAACATTATATAAATTTGTACTATCTAAAACACTATCACCTATTTTAACTGTTTTAATAGGACTAGTATCATCTGTTGCCGTTACAAGTAAATTCATAGATAAATTTGTTTTATCTTGTTTTGAAATTATACATCTTGGTTTATCTTTATCTATTTTTATTTCATTATCTGTTTTACATGTTGTTTTTAAACCATACTTATTAAGTATTTCAAAACTATAACTACCACTTCTTTTAGCTATAAAATTAGCATTATATGTTTTAGTATTTTCATCATATGTTGTTTTTATAGCTTTACCATTATTTTTAATGTTTACTATACCAACATTATCAGTTGATTTTACATTTATTGTAACATCATTATTACTCCAATTATCATTATAAGATAATTCACATGTTGGAGCAATGCCATCGCCTTCTTGTTTAAAATCACAATAACTTTCATCTGTTACATATGTTTTGTCCCCACATTTTAAACATAAATAATAGTCATAATTCCCACGGTTATTTTCTACAACAACGTAACTTTCACTAGAACAATTATTTTTATATGCATCAATTACATCATTAGAAAATAAATTATTTTGTTTCATCTTATCAAGTGTTAAAATATCAACATATTTTCCTTCAATTTGACCATTTGGTAATTCACTTCTGTTGTTTGTATAATAATCTTTTGCTACGGTAATAACATTATCTTTTAATTTATCATTATACTCGTTGTTTGCTTTATTTCTATAACTTATAATAGCTGGGGTTATTATAAGAGCAAGTACACATATTATTCCAAGTACCACAAGCATTTCTACCAAAGTAAATCCTTTTTTGTTTTTCATAAAACTCCTCCTTTATTATACTTTAATTATAATAGATAATTTCCTTTTTGTAAACTAAAAAAAATATATTAATACGCGAACGTATAATATATTTCTATTTTGTCATATTCTAATAAACTTTCTTCATTATCATTTATAACTAATGTACTTGGAAGTTTTACATCAATATTAAATTTACTATTATTTTTTATATCACTTATTTCAAAATCTGTTGTTCCTACTATTTTATTGTTATCATATAAGATTACATATCCTTTTAATAAAGTAATATCACTTCCTATAGTATTTTCTTCTTCTATATTTACAAACATTTCTCCATCTTTAACTTCAATATTAGGCATAGGATTAGATAGTTTAGAAACATCTAAAAACTTTATTTCATTAGTATTTTCTTTTATTTCATAATTAATTTTAATTTTTTCTTTTAAAATATTTTTTCTAAGTTCTTCAGGAATAAATATTTTTATTATAGATTTATTACCTGCTGGTATTAAATCTACTTCTTTTATTTCTTCTTTTGTACTAAAAGTAACTTTTAATGTTGAAGATTTTATTATTTCTTTGGTATTATTAATTAAATTTATTACTATATACTTATTACCTTCGATAAAAGTTGTTTCAACATTTATTCCTTCAGGAGCAGTTATTGATATAAAATTCTTATCTGTTGGGGTTTTATCTTTATCTTTATTTTTATTATTAAGTATAACTAAAGTTATTACTAATGAAGCAATAATTAATACTCCGATTATTATTAATAAATTTCTTTTTTTCATTATAAATCCCAACCTCCTTTACATGTGTTATTTCCATAATAACAATAACTACATGTACTTGAATCAGTTACATATCCTCCTTGACAAGTATTTTTTGTAGTTTTACATGAATTCCATTTTTTGTCTTCAACATTATAACAATCTTCTTTGTAATTATAACCACATATACTACAATTTGTAACAGTTTGCTTTCCATATGTTATGCATTTATCTCCTTGACACCAACAGGAAGGATGTCCGTTTCCTCCAGGGCCAACTTGACCAGTTGAACCACATGGACATGATACCCAATTATAACGCGTACAAACTGTGGTTTGACAAGATTTACATCCAGCAGGATTTTTTACACATTCTTTTCTTATTATTGTATCATAACCACCAACACATTCATTTGGTGAACCTGTAGCACAAGAATCATAAGTAGTTCCACATCCATAACTACAAGTATTACTTCCTGTTTTACATGAATTATATTTATATGTATGTGATGCTGTAGTTTCTAATCCAACATTGTTTTTACATGTTCTAGTTACTATTACATTTTTATTACCTGTTAAAGTTTGTTTAACAATTGCTTCACCAATTATTCCACTTTCAGGATCTTCACATGTACTAATAGCAATTTCGCCATTTGTTCCCTCAGTTCCAAATACAATAACAGGAGGTGTTTTATCAAATTCATCTACTACTATTTCACATGTTGCAGCATTTCCAGCATTATCTATTACTGTTGCAACGTATTTTCCATTTACTGTTACTTTATATAAATTATCAGTACCTAATGTTTTTTCTCCCATTTCAATACTTTTAATTCCACTTGTTTTATCTAAAGCATCTACAAATAAATTAAGAGAAGTATTTTTTATATCTTGTTTTGTAATAGAACAACTTGGACTATCTCTATCTATTTTTATATCATTTTTTGTTTCACAGGTTGTTTTAAGTCCATATTTATTAAGTATATCAAATGAATATTTACCACTTTCGCTTGCTTCATATGTTGCATTATATGTTTTATTATTTTTATCATATGTTGTTTTAAGTACTTTACCATTATTTTTAATATTAATTACTCCAACAGTATCAGTAGATGTTATAGTTATTAAAACATTTTCTTTGTTCCAACCATCATTATATGTAAGACTGCATGTTGGTGCTTTACCATCTTTATCTTGTCTAAAATCACAATAGCTCTTATCAGTTTCATATGTTTTATCTCCACATTTTAAGCAAGCATAATAATTATAATTACCACGATTATTTTCTACAACAACGTAACTTTCACTAGAACAATTATTTTTATATGCATCAATTACATCATTAGAAAATAAATTATTTTGTTTCATCTTATCAAGTGTTAAAATATCAACATATTTTCCTTCAATTTGACCATTTGGTAATTCACTTCTGTTGTTTGTATAATAATCTTTTGCTACGGTAATAACATTATCTTTTAATTTATCATTATACTCGTTGTTTGCTTTATTTCTATAACTTATAATAGCTGGGGTTATTATAAGAGCAAGTACACATATTATTCCAAGAACTATTAAAAGTTCAACTAAAGTAAATCCTTTTTTAGTTTTTTTGTTTTTCATAAACTCCTCCTTTATTATAGTTTAATTATAATAAAATATTTCTTTCTTGTAAATGTTTTTTTAAAAAGAAAAAGACAAAATTGTCTTTATTCTACTATTTTACATTCTTTAGTATTTAATTTA